>Ga0209573_1000507_pt1 | contig 80960 bp, 72 predicted proteins | sample TNRBio252014_DNA_FD_185870 | JGI IMG/M metagenome (GOLD analysis project Ga0209573, IMG submission 185870) | Wastewater treatment Type I Accumulibacter community from EBPR Bioreactor in Madison, WI, USA - TNR Reactor_6/25/2014_ DNA (SPAdes)... | ecosystem: Engineered > Bioreactor > EBPR >... | reverse complement strand
CGTCGTGGGTCGGGCGACCGAACACCAGTTCGAGCTCGGTCGGCGGCCGCAAATCGTGACCGAACTGCAGCCGGCAGCGCTCGATCGCGGCGTGGCGCGCCCCGAGCCAGGCCGCGAGGCTGGCGAACAGGCGGCGGGTGGCGAACAGCAGGGCTTCGGCACGGACCTCGGGGGCGGGCAGGGCGAGGCCGTGGGCAAAGTGGGCCGGCGGCGCGAACCATGGACGCGGATCGGCTTGCTCGCCGCGCGCGCGAGCGAGCGCGCGCCCGGCAGCCCGCGCACCGCGGCGGGCGAGACCGGCGGGCGGCAGACGACGGACCTCGCCCAGGGTGCGCAGGCCGAGCCCGGCGAGCAGATCGAGGGTGGCCGGGTGGCAGCCGGCGTCGTCAGCGAGCAGGGTCAGCGGCAGGCGCTCGAGCGCGGCCAGCCAGTCGTCGTGGTGCGCGAGGTCTGGCGTGCAGCCGGCGCGGGCGAGCCAGCGCGCAGCGAGCGGGGTGGGGGCGCAGGCCAGGCGCGCGACGAAGCCGAGCGCGGCGAGGCCGTCGCGCACCGCGGCCTCGATCTTCGCCGCACCGCCGAACAGGCGCAGGCAGGACGAGATCTCGAGCAGCACGGCGTCGGGGGGGGAGAGGCTGATGCGCGGCGTGAAGCGGCCGGCCCAGGTGGCGATCTCGGCGAGCGCCTCGGCCTCGCGTGCAGGCGCGCGCGGCTGCAGGTGCAGTTCGGGAAGCAGGGCGAGCGCGCTCGCGCTGCGCTGCCCGGGCTCGACGCCGGCGACCGCGGCGGCGGCGGTGGCTGCGAGCACCCGCCCCTGCGCCGAGACGAGCGCGAGCGGCGGTGCCGTGGGTGCGCCACGGGTGAAGATCTGCAGCGCCAGCTCGGGCACCAGGATGGCCAGCCACAGCATCGGGGCGCTTCAGCGCGTGCCGGGGCGCAGGCCTGCGACCGCCATCGGCGTACCCGCGGCGGGGCGCGGCAGCAGCAGCGGTGCGGCGGTGGGCGGGCCGCGGCGCTTGAGGATGCGCACCTGCAGGCCCTGCGGGTGTGCGCTCAAGGCCAGTCGCAGCACGGCTGGGGAAGGTTGCGCGGCGGCGGCCAGCGGGCGGAACAGGAACATCGGTGTGGCGCTTTCTTCGGCGGCGAGCTGCAGGCGACGCAACGCGCCGTTGTCGATGTGCGGCGCCCAGGCGAGCACACAGGCGCAGGCACCGGAGGCGAGGGCCTGGCGCGCGCTCCACAGCAGGTCTTCGCGGCGCTCGGGACGCACCACCAGCAGACGCGCCAGCGGCACACCGGCGCGGGCCAGGGCGGGGGCGTAGGGCAGCAGCGGCGGGGCCAGGCAGACGATCCAGCGCCCGGGCGGGGTGGCGCCGAGCAGCGGCAACAGCAGGCTCAGTTCGCCGACGCCGGGGCGCTCGGCGAGCAGTTCGGTCAGCGCACCGGCCGGCCAGCCGCCGCCGGGCAGTTCGGCATCGAGCGCGGCGAAGCCGGTTGGATATACCGGCCCTGCAGCCTGCGCCAGCCGACTCGCCGGCCACACGCTGCCGGCGGGCAGCGCGGCCGCAATGTCGTGCGAGGCGGTAGCGGCAAGGGGGCCTGCAGCGTGGCTGGCGGCCTCGGCAGCGCGGCGGAGCGGGAGTGCCATGGCCGTGCGGGCATGGGTGTCGGCAGCGGCGATCAGTGATCCTTGCGGATCAGGCCGACCATGATGCCTTCGATGACGAGGGGGGCGTGGCGGGTGTCGACCACGATCGGTGCGTAGTCGGGGTTGGCGGGCAGCAACTCGACCACCGCCCCCTTGCGCTGCAGGGTCTTGACGGTGACGTCGTCGTCCACCCGGGCGACCACGATCTGGCCGTTGCGCGCCTCGCCGTTGCGGTGCACCGCGATCAGGTCGCCGTCGAGGATGCCGGCGTCGCGCATGCTCATGCCGCGCACGCGCAGCAGGTAGTCGGCCCTGGGCGAGAACAGCGCGGGGTCGAGCTGGTAGCGTGCCTCGACGTGTTCGGCAGCGAGGATCGGGCTGCCGGCGGCGACGCGGCCGACCAGCGGCAGGCCGAGCGCCTCGGCCAGGCGGATGCCGCGCGCGCGGCCTTCCTCGAGCAGGATCGCGCCCTTGGCGGCGAGTGCGCGCAGGTGGGTTTCGGCGGCGTTGGGCGAGCGGAAGCCGAAGGCGGTGCACACCTCGGCGCGGGTGGGCGGGCGGCCTTCGGATTCGACGGTAGTGCGGATGAAATCGAGGATTTCCTGCTGGCGCGCGGTGAGGATTTCGCTACGGGCGGTCATGACAGCCTCCATGGGATGGCTGTAATTTTAAACAGTCCTGCGCTGCTGGCAAGCGGATTTCAGGGCACCAGCACCGCGGCGCCCTGCAGCGCGCCGCGGCGCAGGCGCGCGAGGGCGTCGTTGGCGTCCTCGAGCGCGAAGCGGGTGACCTCGGTGTGCACCGGCACCTTTGGCGCGAGGGCGAGGAACTCGTCGCCGTCGCGGCGGGTGAGGTTGGCCACCGAGACGATGCGGCGCTCGCCCCACAGGATGTCGTAGGGGAAGGCGGGAATCGTGCTCATGTGGATGCCGGCGCACACCACCGTGCCGCCCTTGGCGGTGGCGCGCAGCGCGGCGGGCACGAGCTCGCCGGCGGGGGCGAAGATGAGTGCGGCGTCGAGCGGCTGCGGCGGTGTCTGGTCGCCGGCGCCCGTCCAGCACGCGCCGAGCTGGCGTGCGAAGGCCTGGCTGGCGGCGTCGCCGGCGCGGGTGAAGGCGTACACCTCGCGGCCCTGCCATACCGCCACCTGGGCGACGATGTGGGCGGCAGCGCCGAAGCCGTAGAGGCCGATGCGATGTGCATCGCCCGCCATCGCCAGCGCGCGGTAGCCGATCAGTCCGGCGCACAGCAGCGGCGCGGCTTCGGCGGCGTCGGCCGTGTCGTCCATCGGGAAGCAGTAGCGCGCATCGGCCACCGTGTATTCCGCGTAGCCGCCCTGGATCTGGTAGCCGGTGAAGTGCGCCTCGTCGCACAGGTTTTCGCGGTGGCTGGCGCAGAAGCCGCAGTGGCCGCAGGTCCAGCCCAGCCACGGCACGCCCACGCGCTGGCCGGCGGCCACGCCCTCGACCCCGGCGCCGGTCATCACCACGCGGCCGACGATCTCGTGGCCGGGGATCATCGGCAGCACCGGGTCGGGTAGTTCGCCGTCGATCAGGTGCAGGTCGGTGCGGCACACGCCGCAGGCTTCGACGCGCAGCAGGATCTGCCCGCGGCCGGGCTGTGGTACCGGCAGGCGGATCGCTCGCAGCAGTTGCCCGGGGCGCTCGAACTGCATCGCGCGCATGGTGGCGGGGGCTGCGGTGATGGGTGCGGACATGATTTTTCTCCCGGAAGCTGTGCGCCAATGGTGCGCTGCGACTTGAGCGCCGCCCCGATCTGGGCTATTCGTTGAGCACGGTGTCGGCTGGCGGCACCCCAACACAACGACATCGAACAGGGAGGAAGGTCCCCATGCTCAATCCGTCCGCAGCCCGTGCCCGCAGCGATAGTGTTCGCCCCGGGTCTCGGCTAGAATCCGGGCCACATCAGGGAGAACACATGCTGCAGAGCGGAGACATCGCCCCCGTGTTTTCGTTGCCGGATGCCGAGATGGAGAGTTTCGACCTCGCGTCCGTGGCCGGCAAGCACAATGTCGTCCTCTATTTTTACCCTCGCGACAAGACCCCGGGTTGCACGCGTCAGGCCGCGGACTTCAGCGACCACGAGGACGAGTTCGCCCGTTACGACTGCATCGTGATCGGCGTGAGCCCGGACGACTGTCTGACCCACGCCGAGTTCCGCGACCAGGAGGGGCTGTCGATCCGCCTGCTTTCCGATTCGGACACCGAGGTGTGCCGGCTCTACAACGTGTGGCAGGAGCGTGAAGTCGACGGGATGAAGAAGATGGGCGTGCGGCGGTCGACCTTCGTGATCGACAAGCAGGGCCGGATCCGCCACGCGCTCTACGATGTGACACCCCGCGGCCACGCCGCCGCGGTTTACGAACTGGTCAAGGAACTGGAACCCCAGCATGCAAAACGAAATCATCAAAAATAGCGTGGTGACGCTCAAGTACACCGTGCGCGACCCGGAAGGCGCGGTGATCGATGACGGCGAACACCCGCTCATCTATCTGCACGGCGGCTACGACGGCATCTTCCCGGTGCTCGAAGAAGCGCTCCACGGCAAGAAGGTTGGCGAACAACTGCAGGTCAAGCTGCAGCCCGAGGATGCCTTCGGCGACTACGACGAAGAACTGATCCTGATCGAGGACGCCAAGCTCTTCCCGGACAACATCGAGGTCGGCATGAGCTTCGAGCGTGTCTCCGAGGACGGCGAGGAGGACATGATCTACCGCATCACCGACATCGCCGACGGCAAGGTGGTGGTCGATGGCAACCACCCGCTGGCCGGCGTGGCGCTGGTGTTCGACGTCACCGTCGCCGAAGTGCGCGCGGCGAGCGCCGAGGAGATCACTCACGGCCACGTGCACGGTCCCGGCGGTCACCACCACCACTGATGTCTGCAAAGGGCCGCGCAAGCGGCCCTTTCGTCGTATGGACGGTCCGGCGGGCGCGGCGACGCGGGTCGCCGGACCCGACGGCGCCCGCCGTCCGCTCCTTTGCTCCGATTCATCTGCCTCCGGGCCCTCGAAGACCACCTCGAACGCATGAATGCTCCGCTCCCCGCCGATTTCCATGATGCCGAGTCGTCGCCCTTGCTGCGCGTCGATGCGCTGAGCGTGGCGATCACGCGCGCGGACGGCGTGGAAATCCATCCGGTCGACGGGGTGGGCTTCGAGATCGGTGCCGGCGAGACCTTCGCATTGCTGGGTGAGTCGGGCTGCGGCAAGTCGATGACCGCGCTCGCGCTCACCCGCCTGCTGCCCGACGGCGGCCGCATCGCCGGCGGCAGTGTGCGCCTGGGGGGCGAGGCGCTGCTCGCGCTGCCCGAGGCGGCGATGCGCCGCGTGCGCGGCGGTCAGATCGGCATGATCTTCCAGGAGCCCGCAACGAGCCTGAACCCGGTGATGAACGTCGGCGCACAGATCGTTGAGGCGCTCGCCGCCCACGGCCTGCGCGGCGAGGCAGCGCGCGCCGAGGCCTGCCGGCTGCTCGCCGCGGTCGGCATCTCCGATCCGGAGCGCCGGCTGGCCGAGTTCCCGTTCCAGTTTTCCGGCGGCATGAAGCAGCGCGTGATGATCGCGATCGCGCTCGCCGGACGGCCGCGGCTGTTGATCGCCGATGAGCCGACCACTGCGCTCGATGTGACCATCCAGGCTCAGGTGCTCGACCTGCTCGCCGCCATCCAGCGCCGCGAAGGCATGGCGATGCTGCTGATCACCCACGATCTCGGCGTGGTCGCGCGCGTGGCCCATCACGTCGGCGTGATGTACGCCGGGCAGGTGGTGGAGACCGGTTCGCGCGCAGCCTTCTTCGCCGCGCCCCTGCATCCGTATTCGCGCAAGCTGTTCGCCGCCCTGCCCGACGCCAGCAAGCGCGGCAGCGCGCTCGATGCCCCGGTGGGCAGCGTGCCGCTGCCCGACCGCCACTTCGCGGGCTGCCGCTTCGCCGAGCGCTGCCCGGCGGCGTTCGACCACTGCGACGAGGAGGCACCGGGCTGGCACCACGTCGGTGCGCAGGCGGTGCGCTGTCATCTCTACGAAGGCGTGGCGGTGCCGCGTCCGCTTCAGGCGGCGGGCGAGGGCACGCCGCGAGCGTTCACCGGGCGGGCTGGCGAGGCGGTGCTCGAGGTGCGCGAGCTGGCAGTGCATTTCCCGGTACGCAAGGGGCTGCTCAAGCGCACCGTGGGCCAGGTGCGGGCAGTGGATGGGGTGAGCTTGCGCCTGGTGCCCGGGCGCACGCTTGCCTTGGTCGGCGAATCCGGCTGCGGCAAGACGACGGTCGGCAAGGCCATCCTGCGCCTGATCGAGCCCACCACGGGCGAGCTGCGGCTCGATGGCGAGCGCTACGACACCCTGCCGTCCGGGGCGCTGCAGCCGCTGCGGCGCGCGGTGCAGATGGTGTTCCAGGATCCGTTTGCCTCGCTCAACCCGCGCATGCGGGTGGGCGAGATCATCGAGGAGGGGCTGGCCGCGCTCGGCATCGGCGCCGACGCGCGCGCGCGACGCGCACGGGTGGTCGAACTGCTCGAACGCGTGGGCCTCACCGGCGAGATGCGCTGGCGCCATCCGCACGAGTTCTCCGGTGGCCAGCGCCAGCGCATCGCGGTGGCGCGCGCGCTTGCAGTGTCGCCGCGGGTGATCGTGTGCGACGAGCCCACCAGCGCGCTCGATGTGTCGGTGCAGGCGCAACTGCTCAACCTGATGCGTGAGCTGCAGCGTGACGAAGGGCTGGCCTATCTCTTCATCACCCACAACCTCGCGGTGGTCGAATACCTCGCCGACGACGTGGCGGTGATGTATCTCGGTCGCATCGTCGAGGAAGGGCCGCTCGAGCGCGTGCTTGGTGCGCGCGCACATCCGTATACGCGAGCGCTGCTCGCCGCGGTGCCGCGTATCCAGGGTGCAGCCCCGGGCATCGGCGGCGAAGGGGAGGGGCGCGAAGTCGAGGAGGGGCGCGAGGGCGCAGCGGCGTCGGGCGCTGCGGTCGAACTGCCATCACCGTTTGCACCGCCCGCCGGCTGCCACTTCCATCCGCGCTGCGCGCAGGCCACCGACGTCTGCCGGATGCGTTATCCGGAGCCGGCCGAGCTTGGCCGCGGGCACCGGGTACGCTGCCACTGGCCGCTCACCGGCGCCGCGTGAGGCAGCCGCCGCAACCCCTCGCGGCTTCCGCCGCGCCTGCATCTGAGCGGTGCGCGACGCCTTTCAGGCAGGCCGTAACGCCTCGCGGCTTCCGCGCGCGGTGGTAGCCCTGTAGGAGCGGCGGAAGCCGCGAGCTTTTGCGCCATTCCCGGATCCGTTGCGTGTCGCCCCGGCGCAAGCCGCTCAGCGTCCCTTGCGCCGCTTGGGCGGGCGCTTTTCGCCAGGGCGAGGCTTGGCCTTGGGGCTTTTCAAGCGCGGCTCGCCGCTACGTGCGCTGCTCGTGCTGAGCTTGAGGCCGGGCTGCCGGGCGGCGGCTGCGGCGAAGGGGAGCAGGCTGCTGACCTCCAGCGCGCCGTCCGGGTCGACGCCGTCGGGCACCAGCAAGGAATAGCCTTCGCCGGGCTCGCTGCCGGGGCCGAGGCCGTTGAGCTTGCGCAGCTCGGCCGCACTCACCCCGTGGCGGGCGGCGACTGCCTCGAGGGTCTCGCCTGCGGCCATCACGTGCATCCGCCATTCGCCATCGTCCTCGTCAAGTTCGGCGAGCCCTTGCTGCAACTGTTCGGCGCGGTCGGTGGGCACGATGAAAATCTGCCCAGGCGTGGTGACCGCGGGGCGGTTGAAGCCCGGGTTGAGGGCGAGGAACTCGTCCAGCGGCATGCCGGAGAGCTTTGCCGCGGTGGCGAGATCCACCCCGATCGGTGCTTCGACGGTAATGAAATGCAGCTCGTTGGCGACGTAGGGCAGCTCGAAGTGGAACAGCTCCGGTTCGGCGACGATGTTCTTGATCGCCTGCAGCTTGGGCACGTAGTTGCGTGTTTCGTCCGGCATGCGCAGGTGTTCGTATTCGAGCGGCAGACCGTCCTCGGCGTTGCGCTTGAGCGCGCGTTGCACCGCGCCTTCGCCCCAGTTGTAGGAGGCGAGCGCGAGGTGCCAGTCGCCGTGCATCTCGTAGATGCGCTGCAGGTAGTCGAGCGCGGCGTTGGTGGAGGCGATCACGTCGCGGCGCTCGTCCACCCAGTGGTCCTGGGTGAGGTTGTAGTGCTTGCCGGTCGAGGGGATGAACTGCCACAGCCCGGAGGCGTGCGCGCGTGAATACGCCATCGGATTGTAGCTGCTCTCGACCATCGGCAGCAGCGCGAGCTCGGTCGGCATGCCGCGACGGTCGAGCTCGTCGACGATGTAGTAAAGGTAGCGCCCTCCGCGCTCGAAGACCTGCTTGAGGAAGCGCGGGCGGTTGAGGTAGAAGCTCTGCTGGTCCATCACCCGCTTGCTGTCGAGATCGGCCATGCCGAAGCCGCGCCGGATGCGGTCCCAGATGTCGTTGGCGTCGCGGGTGAGGTCGAGCGTCAGGATGCGGTCGGCTTCTGGCGTTTCGGCGAGCTGCGGCGGTTTGGCGCCGGGCAGGGAGGTGGTCGAAGACGGGCGAACGTCGGCGGTCGCTGTGTCAGGCTCAGCACGCTCCTGCGCACGCGCCGCGCCGGGGAGAAAGACGAAGGCGAGCGCGCACACGGACAGCGCGGCGTGCGCGAAGGCGGTGCGCACCGGCGCACCACGGGAATCGAAAGAGGTCATCGGCGCTCAGAAGCTGTCCTTCCACGCCCGCAGGCCCGCGAGGCATTCCAGCGCATCCTGCGGCCGGTGGCCGGCATGGGCGGTCACGCTGTCGATCACCCCCGGCTGGTCGCAGCGCAGGAAGGGGTTGATCGCACGTTCGCGGCCGATCGTGCTCGGCAGGGTGGGTTCGCCGCAGGCGCGCAGCGCCTCGCAGTGCGAGGCCCAGGCGTCGCGCTCGGCGTTGCGGGGCTCGGCGGCGCGGGCGAAGGCGAGGTTGGACAGCGTGTATTCGTGGGTGCAATACACCCGGGTGTCGGGGGGCAGCGCGGCCAGGCGGGCGAGCGAGCGCTGCAGCTGGGCCGGGGTACCTTCGAAGAGCCGGCCGCAGCCGGCGGAAAAGAGCGTGTCGCCACAGAACACCAGGCCGGGTTCGCTGTCGATGCCGACGTAAGCGACATGGCCCGCGGTGTGGCCGGGGACCTCGAGCACGCGCAGTGCGATGCCCGGGGTGGCGATGCGGATCTCGTCGCCGTCGAACACCGGGTGGTCGACATGCTCGATCGCCTCGCCGGCCGGGCCGTAGACCGGCACGGCACGCTTCGCGAGCAGTGCCGCGAGCCCGCCGGTGTGGTCGGGGTGGTGGTGGGTGACGAGGATGGCGCCGAGTTCGAGCGCGTGGCTCAGCAGGGCGTCCTCGACCGTGGCGGCATCGCCTGGGTCGACCACGAGCGCATGGCGGCCGTCATGGACGAGCCAGATATAGTTATCGCGGAAGGCGGGAACGGGGATAATCTTCATTCCGCGAATTGTGAGCACCTGAGTGCCGATGTCAATCCTCCGGTTCGAAGACTGGCTGCAGACTTCGCAAGGGCGCTACCTCCTCGACTGGGAGCAGGGCGCACTCGACCGTCTGGTGGCCGACGTTTTCGGCTACTACGCGGTGCAGGTCGGCCTGCCCGGTGTCGACCTCCTGCGCGCCAATCGAATGCCGTGCCGCTTGTCCTGTGGCGGCGCGGGCCGGGATCTGCGCTGCAGCGAATTCGAGCTGCCGTTTGCCACCGCCAGCCTGGATCTGGTGCTGCTGCCGCACGTACTGGAGTTTTCCGCGCACCCGCATCGCGTGCTGCGCGAGGTGGAGCGTGTGTTGGTGCCCGAGGGCAGCGTTGTGATCAGTGGCTTCAACCCGCTCAGCCTGTGGGGGGTGCGCAAGCTCTTGGCACGCCGCGACGCCGCGGCGCCGTGGGGCGGATACTATCGCTCGGCGATGCGCATCCGCGACTGGCTGACGCTGCTCGGTTTCGAGGTTCAGGCGAATGCGTTCGGCTGCTATGCGCCGCCGCTGCGTTCGCCGCAGTGGCTGGAGCGCTGGCGCTTCGCCGACCGTGCCGGGGCGCGCTGGTGGCCGGTGCTCGGCGCCGGCTATCTGCTGCACGGGGTCAAGCGGGTGCAGGGCATGCGCCTGATCACGCCACACTGGCGCGGCCGCAAGGCCACATCGAAAAGACTTTCGCCGATCGCCCAGCGCGACGGCTCGACGAGGAACATGCCCTAAACATGGAAGAAGTGGATATCTACACCGACGGCGCCTGTAGCGGCAATCCGGGGCCGGGCGGCTGGGGCGCGATCCTGCGCGCCGGTGCGCATGAGAAGGAAATCTGGGGCGGCGAGCCGGCAACGACCAACAACCGCATGGAGCTGCTCGCGGTCATTCGCGCGCTCGATGCGCTCAAGCGCCCGGTGGCGGCGCGCGTGCATACCGACAGCCAGTACGTCCAGAAGGGGATCTCGGAGTGGATCCACGGCTGGAAGGCGCGCGGCTGGAAGACCGCCTCGAAGGAGCCGGTCAAGAACGCCGACCTTTGGCGGGCGCTCGACGAGGCCGCGGCGCGCCATCAGGTGAGGTGGCTGTGGGTGCGGGGGCATTCGGGGCATCCCGAGAACGAACGTGCCGATGCGCTCGCGCGCCGCGGTGTGGACGCGGTGCGGCGCGGCGGCGCCGCGATGCAGGGCTGAGGGAAAAGCCGACATGAGACAGGTCGTACTCGACACCGAAACCACCGGCCTCGACTGGCGCAACGGCGACCGCGTCATCGAGATCGGCTGCATCGAGTTGCTCGATCGCAGCCTCACCGGGCGCCATTACCACGTCTACATCAATCCCGAGCGCGCGATCGACGCCGAGGCGGTGGCGGTGCACGGCATCACAGAGGAGTTCCTCGCCGACAAGCCGAAGTTTGCCCATGTCGTGGCTGACTTCGAGGACTTCGTGCGCGACGCGGAACTGGTCATCCACAACGCCAGCTTCGACGTCGGCTTCCTCGATCATGAGCTCGATCGTCTGGGCCGCGGCAAGCTGGCGACGCTGTGCGCCGGCGTGATCGACACGCTCAGGCTGGCCAAGGAGCAGAACCCGGGCAAGAAGGCCTCGCTCGACGCGCTGTGCGACCGCTACGAGATCGACAACGCGCATCGCGAACTGCATGGCGCGCTGCTCGATGCGGAATTGCTTGCCGAGGTCTATCTGGCCATGACGCGCGGTCAGGAGAGCCTGATGATCGGCCTCGACGAGGAGCCAGGCCCGCGTGAAACGGATGCGGGTGGCGCTCTGCTGGTGCGCGCGGCGGTGAAGGTGCTGCGCCCGGACGCGAGCGAGCAGCAGGCCCACGAGGCCGTTCTGGCCGAGATTGCGAAGTCGAACAAGGGCCACTGCCTGTGGTTGCCACCCGCGCCGATGGCGTGATCGCGGCGGGTGCGGCGGCCGTGGCCGGCGCACATCAACCCTCCTCGCGGCGCACCTTCTCCAGGCCCTTGAGGATGTCGTGGCGCGAGAGCTGGCCGATCAGGCGCGCGCCTTCGACCACCGGCAGGCTGGCGTAATGCTTGGCGAGGAACACCTCGATCGCGTCGATCAGGCTTGCATCGGCTGCAATCGAGGTGACGTCACGGGTCATGAAGTCTTCGACGGTGCCTTCGTCGCGGCGGAAATACGAGGCGTCGAGTGCCGCCTTCAGGCAGTCCTTTTCGGACAGGAACCCCACCACACGCCGGTTTTCATCGACCACCGGTGCGCCGCTCAGGCCGTGTCTGACCAGCAGGCTCACCGCCTTGAGCAGATCGGTCGTCGGCGAAAAGGCCAGGCGGTCAGCGGCCATGTAGTCCTTCACAAGCAGGGAGCCGAGCATGATGTCTCCAGGGGGAATCAGTATTGTTGTTCGATCTGCGCCACCTGCATGCGCGCCTGTCGTCTGGAACAGGGCTTCTTGCAGCCGAATTCGCAGTCCATACCCATCGAACCCATGCCGCCGCAGCTGCCGGCGATCGGTTTGCGGCCGAACATGACGCCGATGGCCATCGCCGCGATCACGAGGCCGACGACGAGGAGGGTGATCAGGAAGGTGTTCATTCTTCGAGCCTTTTCGGTTGCGGGCGACGCGCTGCCCTCAGCGCGTGGACAATAACGCGGCGGGCGGGGTTCTGGCCATGGGTGCGGGGTCGGTGATTACGGCAAGCGGGTTAACCCGGGTGGGGCACGCCGGCCGCAGAGCCCCGGTGGGCGCGGCGCGAGCCGGGAGCGTTGCTTGGTCTCTAGACCCGCAACACGCCTCCCGGCATGCCGCCCGCTGCCTCGAGCCGGGTGACGGTGGGCAACAGGTCGAGGCCGGTCTCGGCTTTGAGCGTGCGGGCACGCTCGCGTAGCTCATCCGCGCTGCGCTCGATCGCGTCGCCAGCTGCACCGAAGGCGACCACGTTACCGCTGTCGCAGGACGGAAAGGCCAGCGCGCGATCGTCATAGGCGCGCACGATGCGCTCCAGGCTGGTCTTGTAGCCGCGCGAGCGACCGAACAGGTTCACCGCCATGATCCCGCGCGTCGATAGCCGGGCGCGCAAGGCCTGGTGGAAGGGTTCGGTGTCGAGCACGCCGGCGCGGGCGTTGCGGTCGAAACCGTCGACCAGCACGTAGTCCCACTGCTGCGCGTGCTCGAGCACGTATTGCGCGCCGCAGCCGATGTGGATCGAGAAGCGCGCGTCCTCGGCCGGCAGCTTGAAGAATTGGCGCGCCGCGGCGACCACCGCGGGGGCGATCTCGACCACGCGGATCTTCGCCTGCGGCAGGTGGTGATGCACGAAGCGCGCGAGCGAGGCGGCGCCGAGGCCGATGATCAGCACCTTGCGCGGCCAGTGAGCGCCATCGGCGGCGAGGCCGTCGCGCAGCAGCAGACCGGCCATCATCTCGCGCGTGTAGGCGAGCTCGAGGGCATGGGGCTTGCGGATGCGCATCGCGCCCTGGATCCAGTCGGAGCCGAAGTGCAGGTAGCGCACACCGGCTGCTTCGGAGATTTCGATCGGGGGGTTCATGGGGAGGGAGGAGTGAGGAGTGCGGCGTAAGGGGTGGCAGGTGCCGGGCTGCTCGCGCTCAGGTCGGCCCCGTAGCGGAGCAACCTGGAAAGCAAGCGTTGCTCAGGAATCTGCCAGACGCTTGAGGGCGTAGAGGCGTTCGAGCGCCTCGCGCGGGCTGAGCGCATCCGGGTCAATGTCGGCGAGCTCGGTCAGCACGGGGTGCGACAGCGGTGCGTCGTCGGGTTCGGGCAGGGCGGCGAACAGGTCGGCCTGCGGGCCGGCGTCGATCTCGCGATTCTCCAGCGCGCGTAGCCGCCGCTTGGCGTCACGGATGACCGCGGCCGGGATGCCGGCGAGCGCGGCGACCTCGATACCGTAGCTCTGGCTCGCCGGGCCCTCTTCGAGCGCGTGCAGGAAGACGATGCGGTGGCCGTGCTCGACCGCGTCCAGGTGCACGTTGGCGCACTCGGGGTAGTCGGCATTGAGGCGGGTGAGCTCGAAGTAGTGCGTTGCGAACAAGGTCAGCGCGCGCGACTTCTCCAGCAGGTGGCGGGCGATCGCGAAGGCGAGCGCGAGGCCGTCGAAGGTCGAGGTGCCGCGGCCGATCTCGTCCATCAGCACCAGGCTGCGCTCGGTGGCGCCGTGCAGGATGGCGGCGGCCTCGGTCATCTCGACCATGAAGGTCGAGCGCCCGGAGGCGAGGTCGTCCGAGGCGCCGATGCGGGTGAAGATGGCGTCGAGCGGGCCGAGCTCGGCGCCATCCGCCGGCACGAAGCTGCCGACGTGGGCGAGCAGGCAGATGAGCGCGACCTGGCGCATGAAGGTCGATTTACCGCCCATGTTGGGGCCGGTGATCATCAGCATGCGACGGGTGGCAGCGAGGCGGGCGTCGTTGCGGATGAAGTTCTCGACCTGGCGCTCGACTACCGGGTGGCGGCCGCCGGTTATGGCGAGCCCGGGCGTGTCGACGAAGCGCGGCTGCACGTAGCCGTAGCGCAGCGCGGCCTCCGCCAGCGCCGCCAGTCCGTCGAGCAGCGCGAGCGCACGCGCGATGCGCTGCAGCGCCGGGATGTGGGCGGCGAGCACCTCCAGCACCTGGTCGAAGAGCAGCTTCTCGCGTGCCAGCGCGCGCTCGTTGGCCGACAGCGCCTTGTCCTCGAAGGCCTTGAGCTCGGGGGTGATGTAGCGCTCGGCGTTTTTCAGCGTCTGGCGGCGGCGGTAGTCGTCGGGCACCTTGTCGGCATTGGCGCGGCTGACCTCGATGTAGAAGCCGTGCACCTTGTTGAACTCGACCTTGAGCCCGGGGATGCCGCTGCGCTCGCGCTCGCGCGTCTCCAGTGCCATGAGGAACTCGCCGCAGTTGGTCTGGATGCAGCGCAGCTCGTCGAGCTCGGCGTCGTAGCCGGGGGCGATCACGCCGCCGTCGCGCACCATCGCAGCGGGTTCGGCATGGATCGCGGCGTGCAACACCGCGAGCGGCTCGGGGGCGATATCGAGCGCAGCGACGATGTTCGCCAGCACGGGCGCGCTGCAGGCGGCGAGCGCAGTGCCGAGCTCGGGCAGGCGGGCGAGGCTCTCGCGCAGCGCGGAGAGATCACGCGGACGGGCGCTGCGCAGCGCGATGCGGGCGGTGATGCGGTCGACGTCGGCGACACCGCGCAGGGCCGCGCGCACCGCGGCGGCGATGCGGCCGTCGCGACCGGCGAGGGCGTAGCCTTCGGTGGCGTTGCCGATTTGCCGCGCCACGCCGTCATCCATGTCCGCCTCGATCGTGCCCACCAGCTCGGCGACCGCGGCATGCCGCGCCGCAGGCTCGGCGCGCTCGCGCAGCGGGTGGTGCAGGGCATGGCGCAGCCAGCGCGAACCCATGCTGGTGGCGCAGGTGTCGAGCAGCGAGAGCAGGGTGGGCGAAGGCTCGCCGCGCAGGGTCTCGGTCAGCTCCAGGTTTCGCCGGGTGGCGGCGTCCAGGCGCAGATATTCGGATTCGCGCTCGACAGTAAGGCCGGTGACGTGGGCGAGCGTCTGGCGCTGGGTGGCCTGGGCGTAGTCGTAGAGTGCGGCGGCGGCGCCGAGCGCGACCGGCAGATCTTCTACCCCAAAGCCGGCCAGGTCGCGGGTGCCGAAGTGCGTGGTCAGCAGCCGCGTACCGGTCTCGGTGTCGAACTGCCAGTCGGCCAGCCGGCGCTGGGCCGGGGCGAGCGCATCGAGCAGGGGCAGGGCGAGGCCGTCGGGCACCAGCACCTCGGCCGGGCGCAGGCGCTCGAACTGCGCCTGCAGCGCGTCCGCCGGGCATTGCATGAGACGGAAGTCGCCGTTGGCGAGGTTCAGCCATGCCAGCCCGAGCACGCCGCGGTGCAGGTTGGCGGAGAGCAGCAGCGCGTCGCGGCGGTCGTCGAGCAGCGCGGCGTCGGTCAGGGTGCCGGGGGTGACGATGCGGCTCACCGCGCGCTCCATCGGCCCCTTGATCGCGCCCGGCTCACCCACCTGCTCGGCGATCACCACCGATTCGCCGAGCTTCACCAGGCGCGCGAGGTATTGCTCGACCGCATGGAAGGGCACGCCCGCCATGCGGATCGGCCTGCCGCTCGACTGGCCGCGCGTGGTCAGCGTGATGTCGAGCAGGCGCGCGGCCTTCTCGGCGTCTTCGAAGAAGAGCTCGTAGAAGTCGCCCATGCGGTAAAAGAGCAGGGTGTCGGGATGTGCCTGCTTGATGCGCAGGTACTGCTGCATCATCGGCGTGTGCGCGGCTATCTCGGCCTCGCTCAGGCTGCCTCGAGGCGAGGCGGCTGCGCCCTGTGAGAGCTTGCTCGCTGCCAAGGTGCGATCAGGCCTGCTGGTTGGCCGGGCGCCAGGCCTGGATGATCGGCAGCAACTGGCCGAAGATCTTCGGCGTGCCGGCGACCAGGTTGCCGGTAGTGAGGTAGTTGGCTTCGCCCGAGAGGTCGGAGACCAGTCCGCCCGCCTCCTGGATCAGCAGCGCGCCGGCGGCCATGTCCCACGGCGACAGGCCCATCTCCCAGAAGCCGTCGAAACGGCCGGCCGCCACGTAGGCGAGGTCTAGCGCGGCGGCGCCCGGGCGACGGATGCCCGCGGTCTTCTGGGTGAGCTCCTTGAACATCCCCAGGTAAGCGTCGACGTTGTCGAACTGGCGGAAGGGGAAGCCGGTGCCGATCAGCGCCTCGTTGAGGCGGGTGCGGCGCGACACGCGGATGCGGCGGTCGTTGAGGAAGGCGCCGCTGCCGCGCGAGGCGGTGAACAGCTCGTTGGTGTTGGGGTCGTAGACCACCGCATGTTCGAGCACGCCGTTCTTGGTCTGCGCGATCGAGACCGCGTACTGCGGGAAGCCGTGGATGAAGTTGGTGGTGCCGTCGAGTGGGTCGATGATCCAGGTGAACTCGCTGTCCTGGCCATTTGCCGGGCCGAGCTCGCCCGACTCCTCTGCTAGAATCCCGTGGTTCGGGAAGGCGTCGCGCAGCACGTCGATGATCGCCTGTTCAGCGGCGCGATCCACCTCGGTGACGAAGTCGTTGGGCGACTTGGACTGCACGGTCAGCAGGTCGAGCTGGGTCGAGGCGCGGTTGATGACGGTCGCGGCGCGACGGGCGGCCTTGACGGCGATGTTCAGGGTGGCATGCATGCGGAGCGGTCTCGTTTAAAGAATCGGGGCCTGCTACGTGTCGCCGGCGGCGCGCGTCGACTTGCGATGCGGCGACCCGACTTCACACGTTCCGGGCAGGCAGCCCGGCAATTTCGGAAAACGCGGAATTTTAATATGAATCGCCCCCTCGCGCTCGATCGTGTCCGGGTCGTGTTGTCACGTACGAGTCACCCCGGCAACATCGGCGCGGCGGCGCGCGCGATGAAGAACATGGGCCTGCGCGACCTGTGGCTGGTGGCGCCCGAAGCCTTTCCCGACGAAGTCGCGACCGCGCGCGCCTCGGGAGCGGCGGACCTGCTCGAGTCCGCACGGGTGGTCGATACCCTCGAAGAGGCGCTGGCCGACACGGTATTTTCTGCCGCGCTGACCGCACGGCGACGCGAGCTGTCGCTGCCGCGCATGCAGGCGCGCGACGCGGCGCATGAACTCGTGAGGCGGACGGGAGACGGCAGCGTCGCGCTGGTGTTCGGCAACGAGACGAGCGGGATGACCAACGAGGAGGTCGGCCTGTGCAGCCTGCCGGTGACGATTCCGACCGATGCGCAATTCTCCTCGCTCAACCTCGGCGCGGCGGTGCAGGTGCTGAGCTACGAGCTGCGCATGGCCGCGCTCGGCGAGGCGGCTGCGGCGCCGGTCGACGCGCAGGCTGAGCCGGCCACGCATGCCGACTTCGAGGGTTTCATGACGCACCTGGAGCGGGTCGTCACCGCCAGCGGCTTCCACGACCCGGCCAACCCCAAGCGCCTGCTGCCGCGCATCCGCAGGCTGTTCAACCGGGTGCGGCTGGAGAAGGAAGAGGTCGCCATCCTGCGTGGCATGCTCACCACCTTCGAGACCCCGAAGCGGCGGGGGTGAGTGATCGTCTGGTTTCCTGCAGCCAGGGCCTTGTGTGCTTGGTCGAAGCACGGATAGTCGATTAAAATGCTCGGGATTTGGCGACCGCCTGCCCTGCGGGGAGGCGGTCGCACCTCTTGTCATCGCCGCACCGGGAGTTTGTGCATCATGTTCAGCCGCCTTCGAGAAGACCTGGCCAGCGTCCGCGAGCGCGACCCCGCCGCACGCTCCACGCTCGAGGTCCTGACCTGCTATCCGGGTATCCATGCGTTGATCTTTCATCGCGCCGCACACGGTGCGTGGCGTCGCGGCTGGTTCTGGGCCGGGCGCTTCCTCAGTCACATCGGCCGACTGTTCACCGGCATCGAGATCCACCCCGGTGCGAAGATCGGCCGCCGCGTGTTCATCGACCACGGCATGGGCGTGGTGATTGGCGAAACCGCCGAGATCGGCGACGACTGCACGATCTACCAGGGCGTCACGCTCGGCGGCACCTCGCTCTATCGAGGCGCCAAGCGCCATCCGACGCTTGGACGCGGGGTGGTGATCGGCGCGGGTGCAAAGGTGCTCGGCGGGTTCACGGTCGGTGACGGTGCGAAGGTCGGCTCCAATGCGGTGGTCGTCAAGCCGGTTCCGCCGGGCGCGACGGCGGTGGGCAACCCGGCGCGCATCCTCGACTCCGGGCGCGATTCGGCGCGTGAGCAGAAGGCCGAGCAGATCGGCTTCAGCGCCTACGGCGTCACCCGCGACATGGACGACCCGGTGTCGAAGGCGCTGCATGGGCTGCTCGACCATTCGGTCGAGACCGACCGCCGCCTGCAGGCGATCATCGCGCGCCTGGAAGCGGCCGGCGTGAAGCTGGACGAGGCGGTGGAGCGGGGTGACGAGTTCGACGCGAACCGGCTGTCCCGCATGGTCGACTGAGTACGACAGGGGCTGCGCGCTCCCCCGAGCCCCTCGCGCCTGACGACGCTCCCCCCCCTCTTCCCATTAGTTGACCGTTTTTGTCGGGATACATATACTCGACCAAAATGATGGGATATTGGGTGATGCGGCTTTCCGTGCGGCGTCCAAGCATCCCGGACTGCCTTCGAGGAGAGCGCAATGCGACTTACGACCAAGGGACGGTTTGCGGTGACCGCGATGATCGACCTGGCTTCGCGCCAGGGTGACGGGCCGGTGACGCTGGCGGGCATCGCCGAGCGTCAACGCATTTCGCTCTCGTATCTCGAACAGCTCTTCGGCAAGCTGCGCCGCCACAAACTGGTAAACAGCGTGCGCGGTCCAGGCGGGGGCTACCGCCTGGCACGGCCAATGGCCGACATCACGGTCGCCGACATCATCATCGCGGTGGATGAACCCCTCGATGCGACCCAGTGCGGCGGCAAGGAGAACTGTCACGACGACCATGTGTGCTCGACCCACCACCTGTGGGCCAATCTCAACCAGCGCATTTACGCTTACCTCGATTCGGTGAGCCTGGAGGCGCTAGTCGGCCATCAGGTGCGGCCCGATCCGGACATGACGGTGCTCAAGAGCATCCGTCGCCGCAGCCGCATGCCGGTGCACGAAATCGCCGTGATCTGAGTCCGCAATGGCGTTCGCCCCCACCTACCTCGACTGGAATGCGACCACGCCGCTCGACCCGGCGGTGCGCGACGCGATGCTGCCATGGTTCGGCGCCGCCGAGCCGGCGCGCTTCGGCAACGCGTCGAGCCGCCACGAGTACGGTCGCCAGGCGCGCGCCGCGGTAGACGAGGCGCGCACACGGGTGGCCGCGGCGGTTGGAGCGCACGCGACCGAAGTGCTGTTCACCAGCGGCGGCTCGGAAGCCAACAACCTCTTCCTCAAGGGCGCTGCAGCCAACCTGCGGCCGGGCGTGGTCGCGGTAAGCGGCGTAGAGCATCCCTGCGTGCGCGAGCCTGCGCGTCAGTTGCAGCGCGCAGGGTGGACGCTGCGCGAGATCGCGGTCGATGCGCACGGGCGCATCGACGAGGCGGACTGGCAGGCCGCGCTCGCCGCGCGCCCGCGCCTGATATCGGTGATGAGCGCCAACAACGAGACCGGCGTGCTGCTGGACGTCGCCACGCTGGCGCATGCGGCGCGCGCCGCGGGGGCCTGGTTCCATACCGATGCGGTGCAGGCGCTCGGCAAGATCGAGGTCGATTTTCGTGCACTTGGCGTGCATGGCATGACGCTGTCGGCGCACAAGATCGGCGGCCCGCTGGGCGCGGGTGCGCTGGTGGTGGACAAGCGCGTGGAGCTTGCGCCGCTGATCGCCGGCGGCGGTCAGGAGCGCGGGCTGCGCTCGGGCACCGAGAACGTGGCCGCGATCGTCGGCTTTGGCGTGGCCTGCGAGCGTGCGGTTGCGCGCCGCGAGGCCGAGGCGCAGCGGCTGACGGCGCTGCGCGACGAGCTGTGCGTGGCCCTCGACGATCTCGGCGCACGCATCTTCTCGGTCGATGCACCGCGCTTGCCCAATACCGTATTCTTTGCCGTCGAGGACGTCGACGGCGAGACCCTCGTCGGCCGTCTCGACCGTGCGGGCTTCGCCTGTGCGAGCGGCTCGGCGTGCTCGAGTGCGAACCCCGAACCCTCGCACACCCTGCTGGCGATGGGGGTGGAGCCCGGTGTGGCGCGTGCCGCCGTGCGTGTCAGCCTCGGGCGCGACACGCGTGCGGACGACGTGCGCCGCTTCATCGAAACCCTGGCCCGGGTCACCGGCGAACTCAAGAACCTGGCCTCCATGGGGGCCTGAATACGGCCGCGCTGGCCGCCAACCGAACTCGCGAACAATGAAAGTGCGGAGAGACACAATGCTGAAGTTCCCCATCTACCTCGACTACTCGGCGACCACCCCGGTTGATCCGCGCGTGGCGGAAAAGATGATTCCCTGGCTGACCGAGCATTTCGGCAACCCGGCCAGCCGCTCGCATGCCTACGGCTGGGAGGCCGAGAAGGCGGTCGAGGATGCGCGCGAACAGGTGGCCGCACTGGTCAATGCCGACGCCAAGGAGATCATCTGGACCTCGGGCGCGACCGAGTCGAACAACCTCGCCATCAAGGGCGCGGCGCACTTCTACCAGGGCAAGGGCAAGCACCTCATCACCGTGAAGACCGAGCACAAGGCCGTGCTCGACACCGTGCGGGAGCTCGAGCGCGAGGGCTTCGAGGCGACCTATCTCGACGTGCAGGAAAACGGCCTGATCGACCTCGAGGTCCTGAAGGCGGCAATTCGTCCCGACACCATCGTCGTGTCGGTGATGTTCGTGAACAACGAGGTGGGCGTGGTCCAGCCGATCGCCGAGATTGGCGAACTCTGCCGCGCGAAGGGCATCGTGTTCCACGTCGATGCGGCGCAGGCCACCGGCAAGGTCGAGATCGATCTCGACAAGCTCAAAGTCGACCTGATGAGCTTCTGCGCGCACAAGACCTACGGACCCAAGGGCATTGGCGCGCTCTACGTGCGCCGCAAGCCGCGCGTCCGCCTCGAAGCGCAGATGCATGGGGGTGGCCATGAGCGCGGCCTGCGCTCCGGCACGCTGGCCACCCATCAGATCGTCGGCATGGGCGAGTCCTTCCGGATTGCGCGCGAGGAAATGTCTGCCGAAAATGCACGCGTCAGGAAGCTGCGCGACAAGCTGCTCGCTGGCCTCACCGACATCGAGGCTACCTACGTGAACGGCGACCTCGAGCATCGTGTGCCGCACAACCTCAACATCTCATTCGCCTATGTCGAAGGCGAGTCACTGATCATGGCGATCAAGGACATCGCGGTGTCGTCCGGCTCGGCCTGTACGTCGGCGAGCCTGGAGCCGTCTTACGTGCTGCGCGCGCTCGGGCGCAACGACGAGCTGGCGCACAGCTCGATCCGGTTCACCATCGGCCGTTTCACCACCGAAGAAGAGATCGACTACACGATCAGCTTGCTGCACGACAAGATCGGCAAGCTGCGCGAACTGTCGCCGCTGTGGGAGATGTTCAAGGACGGCGTCGACCTCGACAGCGTGCAGTGGGCCGCGCACTGAGCGGGCGGTGGCATCGAAAACAGGTATTTCGCGTGCGCTGACAGCACCCGGGCGGCGCACGGCAGTCCAAATAGACGGGGCGGATTCCCCACAGGAGACGAATCATGGCTTACAGTGAAAAAGTTCTGGACCACTACGAGAACCCCCGCAACGTCGGCTCCTTCGCCAAGGACGACGATGGCGTGGCGACTGGCATGGTCGGCGCGCCCGCCTGCGGCGATGTGATGAAGCTGCAGATCAAGGTCGGCAAGGACGGCGTGATCGAGGATGCGAAGTTCAAGACCTATGGCTGCGGGTCGGCGATCGCCTCGAGCTCGCTGGTCACCGAATGGGTCAAGGGCAAGACGCTCGATCAGGCGCTCGAGATCAAGAACACCCAGATCGCCGAGGAACTCGCGTTGCCGCCGGTGAAGATCCACTGCTCGATCCTCGCCGAGGACGCGATCAAAGCCGCCGTGGCGGACTATAAAAAGAAGCATGAGGCCTGAACGGCCTGCATCGAAGAGGAGGAATCATGGCTGTCACCCTTTCTGAATCGGCTGCGCGCCACGTCTCGAACTTCATCACCAAGCGCGGCAAGGGCTTCGGCATTCGCCTCGGCGTGAAGACGTCGGGCTGCTCCGGCATGGCCTACAAGCTCGAGTTCGTTGACAGCACGGAGGACGAAGACCTGGTGTTCGAGAGCCACGGCGTAAAGGTGGTGATCGACCCCAAGAGCCTCGGCTACCTCGACGGCACCGAACTCGATTTCGTCAAGGAAGGTCTCAACGAGGGCTTCAAGTTCAACAACCCGAATGTCAAGGATCAGTGCGGGTGCGGCGAGAGCTTCAACGTTTGAGCCGCGCGCGATGAGCATCGACCTCACGCAGGACTACTTCGGGCTGTTCGGCCTGCCGCGTCGTTACGCGCTCGACGAAGGGGCGCTGGAGGCCGCCTGGCACGAGCTGCAGGCACGCGTTCACCCCGACCGCCACGCCCATCTGTCCGACGTCGAAAAGCGGCGCTCGATGCAGTGGGCGACGCGGGTGAACGAAGGCTTCCGTGTTTTGCGCAAGCCGCTCGAGCGCGCCCAGTACCTGCTTGTGCTCGCTGGCGTTGATGCGGCGCTGGAGACCAACACCGCGATGTCGCCCGAGTTCCTGATGGAGCAGATGGAGTGGCGCGAAGCGGTCGAGGAGGCTCGCGAGGCCGCCGAAGTCTCCGAGCTCGAGGAGCTGCACAGGCGCCTGCTCGGGCACGCGCGCGAGGTGCGCGGCCATCTCGGCGTGCAACTCGATGAGGAACGCGACTACGAAGCAGCGGCCGACACGGTGCGCCGGCTGATGTTCATCCAGAAGCTTCAGCAGGAAATCGACGACGCGCTGCTTGCGCTCGAAAACTAGAACAACGACAAGGCACGGAACTGCACCGATGGCTCTGCTGCAAATCACCGAACCCGGCATGTCCGCCGAGCCGCACAAGCACCGGCTCGCCGTGGGCATCGACCTGGGCACCACCAATTCGCTCGTCGCCACCGTGCGCAACGGGATCGCGATCTGCCTGCCCGACGAGACCGGTCGCACGATGCTGCCGTCGGCGGTGCGCTACCACGCCGACGGGGTGATCGACGTCGGTCTCGGCGCGCTGAAGGCGCAGGCGATCGACCCGCGCAACACGATCGTCTCGGTCAAGCGCTTCATGGGGCGTGGGCTCAAGGACGTCACCCACATCGAGGCCATGCCCTACGACTTCGAGGACAGCGTCGGCATGGTGCGCTTGCGCACTGCGCAGGGGGTCAAGAGCCCGGTGGAGATCTCCGCCGAGATCCTGCGCCGCTTGCGCGAGCGCGCCGAAGCCAGCCTCGGCGGTCCGCTCGTCGGTGCGGTGATCACGGTGCCGGCGTATTTTGACGATGCCCAGCGCCAGGCCACCAAGGACGCCGCCCGCCTGGCCGGTCTGGACGTGCTGCGCCTGCTCAACGAGCCGACCGCGGCCGCGGTGGCCTATGGCCTCGACAACGCGGCCGAGGGCGTCTATGCCGTCTATGACCTCGGTGGTGGCACCTTCGACCTGTCGATCCTCAAGCTCACCCGCGGCGTGTTCGAGGTGCTGTCGACCAACGGCGACGCCGCGCTCGGCGGTGACGACTTCGATCATCGCCTGTTCTGCTGGATCCTCGACCGCGCCAAGATCTCGCCGCCCTCGCTGGAGGATGCGCGCCGGCTGCAGATGAAGGCGCGTGAGGCGAAGGAGCTGCTGACCAGCTGCGACGAGGCGCCGGTGCATGTGCGCCTGGCCTCGGGCGAAGAGGTCGACCTGATCGTCACCCGTGACGAGTTCACCGAGATGACCCGTCACCTCGTGCAGAAGACGCTCACGCCGGTACGCAAGGCGCTGCGCGACGCCGGGCTCGCGCCTGACGAGATCAAGGGCGTGGTGATGGTCGGTGGTGCCACCCGCATGCCGCACGTCCAGCGTGCGGTGGCGGCCTTCTTCGGCCAGGAGCCGCTCACCAACCTCGATCCGGACAAGGTGGTCGCGCTCGGTGCCGCGATGCAGGCCAACGTGCTCGCCGGAAACCGCGCCGAGCAGGATGACTGGCTGCTGCTTGACGTGATCCCGCTCTCGCTCGGCCTCGAGACCATGGGTGCCCTGGTCGAGAAGGTGGTGCCGCGCAACTCCACCCTGCCGATCGCACGTGCGCAGGAATTCACGACCTTCAAGGACGGCCAGACCGCGATGGCCTTCCACGTCGTGCAGGGCGAACGCGAGCTCGTCTCCGACTGCCGTTCGCTCGCCCGCTTCGAACTGCGCGGCATCCCGCCGATGGTGGCGGGCGCGGCGCGCATCCGGGTGACCTTCCAGGTGGACGCCGACGGCCTGCTGTCGGTGTCGGCGCGCGAGATGTCTTCGGGCGTCGAGGCCAGCGTGCTGGTCAAGCCATCCTACGGCCTGACGGACGACGAGATCGCCGAGATGCTGCGCTCGGGTGTGGATCACGCCGGCGACGACATGACGGCGCGCGCGCTGCGTGAGCAACAGGTCGAGGCCGAGCGCGTGATCGAGGCTACCGAGCAGGCGCTCGCCAAGGACGGCCATCTGCTCGACGAGCCCGAGCGCGCCAGGATCCACGCCGCCATCGCCCACGTGCGAGCGCTGGGCGCAGGGACCGACCATCGTGCGATCAAGGCCGGTGTCGATGGGCTCGCCCGCGCGACCGACGACTTCGCCGCACGCCGCATGGACAGCAGCATCCGCAGCGCGCTCGCCGGCCACAAGGTCGACGAGATCCCACTCTGATCCTTTCCAAAATGACCCAGATCATCGTTCTGCCCCACGTCGAACTCTGCCCGGACGGCATCGTCATCGAGGCTTCACCCGGCACCACGCTGTGCGATTCGCTGCTCGAGAACGGCATCGACATCGAACACGCGTGCGAGAAATCCTGTGCCTGCACCACCTGCCACGTCGTCGTGCGCGAGGGCTTCGCGTCGCTCGCGCCTGCCGAGGACGAAGAGGAAGACCTGCTCGACAAGGCCTGGGGCCTGGAGCCACAGTCGCGCCTGTCGTGCCAGGCGGTGGTGGCAGAGACCCCGCTGGTGGTCGAGATCCCTCGCTACACGATCAACATGGCTCGCGAAGGAAAACACTGACATGAAGTGGACCGAGGTTCAGGAAATCGCAATCCAGCTCAGCGACGCCCATCCCGACGTCGACCCGACCAAAGTCAATTTCGTCGATCTGATGAGCTGGGTGATGGCGCTACCCGATTTCGACGACGATCCCAAGCGCTGCGGCGAACGCATCCTCGAAGGGATCCAGCAGGCCTGGATCGACGAGGCGGGCTGAGGTCCGGATCCGCTGCGGCGGCCGGATCCCCGAATTGATGAACGGGCTCGCGGCTGGCAGCGTGCGGTGTGAACTTGCAAGCGCTCGCGGCTGCCGCCGCTCCTACATGACACCACCGCATTCGGCACCGTCTGTAGGAGCGGCGGCGGCCGCGAGTTTCTGCACGCGCCCGGCATCTGCGCACGCCCTGCTGTTCGCGTACCGCAGGGCGCCTGCTCCGTACCGCAGGGCGGCCTGCTCAATACGCGCCGCGTGCGACCGTGTCGGTGGTCTCGTTGAGGTCCAGCCAGTAGTGGCCGATGAGCCCGATCGCGCGCTCGAAGCGCTCGAAGTCGACCGGTTTGCGGATGTAGCTGTTGGCGCCCAGACTGTAGGCCTGCGACAGGTCGAGCCCCTCGCGCGAGGTGGTCAGGATCACCACCGGTAGCAGCGCGGTGCGTGCCTCGGCACGGATACGGCGCAGCACCTCCAGGCCGTCGATGCGTGGCAGCTTGAGGTCGAGCAGCACGACCGCGGGGAGTGTCACCGGCGGCTGGCCGGCGCGCGCGCCGGTGGAGAACAGATAGTCCACCGCCTCCACCCCATCGCGTGCAACCACCACCGGGTTGGTGATCTGGTTGCGTGACAGCGCGTGCAGCGTCAACGCCTCGTCGTCGGGGTTGTCTTCGACCAGCAGGATCGGTCTCTGGTTCGCCATGATCGGGCTTCCGGGAGCGGGGGCGGGGTGCGTTCGGTTCAGAGGTCTTCGCGCCGAAGCAGGAAGACCATGTCGTCACCACCGCGGGTCGACAGCCAGTGGAACGGCAGGTCGGGGAAGGCGGCTTCGACGATGTGGCGGTTGTGGCCGACCTCCACCGTCAGGATGCCGCCCGGGTTCAGATGCCCAGCCGCCTGCGCAAGCAACTTGCGCACCACATCGAGACCGTCCTCGCCCGAGGCGAGCGCCATCCTAGGTTCGTGCAGGTATTCGGCCGGCAAGGCATCCATCGATTCCGCCGTCACATAGGGTGGATTGCTGAGGATGAGGTCGAAGCGGCGTCCTTCGAGCCCTTCGAAAAGGTCGCCCTGCACGAGCTCGATCCGATCTTCCAGACCATAGTCGGCGACGTTGATGCGCGCGACCTCGAGCGCATCCGCGGACAGGTCGACCGCAGTGAGCCCGGCATTCGGAAACGCGTGCGCCATCAGGATCGCCAGGCAGCCGGAGCCGGTGCACAGGTCGAGCACGCTGCCCACCGCGTCCGCATCCGCAATCCAGGGGGCGAGGCCGTCTTCCAGCAGTTCGGCGAAGAAGGAGCGCGGCACGATCACGCGCGGATCGACCGTGAAGCGGAAATCGCCCAGCCAGGCCTCGCCGAGGATGTATGCGGTGGGAATGCGCTCGTCGACGCGTTGCTCGAGCGCCTCGAGCAGGCCGATGCGCTCCTCAGACGGGATGCAGGCGTCCATGAATGGCTCCAGACGGTCGAGCGGGAGCGCGAGGCTGCCGAGGATCAGCCAGACCGCTTCGTCGAAGCTGTCGTGCACGCCGTGGCCGCAGAACACGCCGGCACGGTTGAAACGGGTGACGGCATAGCGCAGCCAGTCGCGCACGGTGACGAGCTCGGCGAGCGGGCCGTGTTCGTGTTCGTGATCATGTTCGAGGGCGTCGTCGTGCTGGTCGTGGGACATCGTGGGTGGGTTCCTGGGTTCGGTTGCGGGCTGCTCAGCGCGGCGTGGCGAGCAGCAGGGCCAGCGTGCGCGCATACACCTGCGATAGCGGTTCGATCGCGTTCGCGGCAATGCATTCGTCGATCTTGTGGATGGAGGCGTTGACCGGGCCGAACTCGACCACCTCGGCACAGATCTCGGCGATGAAGCGGCCATCGGAAGTGCCACCGGTGGTCGACAGCGCGGTCTCGACGCCGAGCGTGTCGCGGATCGCCGCCGACAGCGCGCCGACCAGTTTGCCGCGCCCGGTGATGAAGGGCTTGCCCGACAGGTGCCAGTCGATGTCGTAGTCGAGCCCGTGGCGGTCGAGCACCGCGCCGGTGCGGCGCTTGAGTTCGTCCGCGCTCGACACCGAGCCGAAGCGGAAGTTGAACGTCACCTCGCACACACCCGGGATCACATTGTTGGCGCCGGTGCCGGCATGGATGTTGGACACCTGCCAGGTGGTGGGCGGGAAGAACTCGTTGCCCTGGTCCCACTCGATCGAGGCCAGCTCGGTGAGCGCCGGCGCAAACAGGTGGATCGGATTGCGCGCGAGCTGCGGGTAGGCGACGTGACCCTGCTGGCCCTTGACGCGCAGCGTGCCAGACAGCGAACCGCGGCGGCCGTTCTTGATCATGTCGCCGAGGGTGTTCACCGAGGTGGGCTCGCCAACGATGCAGTAGTCGAGGCGCTCGCCGCGCGCAGCGAGCGCCTCGACCACCTTGACCGTGCCATGGGTGGCGATGCCTTCCTCGTCGGATGTGAGCAGCAGCGCGATGCTGCCGTCGTGGTCGGGATGTTCGACCACGAAGCGCTCGATCGTGGTGACGAAGGCGGCGAGCGAGGACTTCATGTCGGCGGCACCGCGGCCGTACAGCATGCCCTCGCGCACGGTCGGCACGAAGGGCGGCGTGGTCCACGCCGCAGCGGGCCCGGGCGGGACGACGTCGGTATGGCCGGCGAAGCACAGGACCGGCGTGCGCGTGCCGCGGCGCGCCCACAGGTTGCAGACGCCGCCGCCGTCGATGCGTTCGAGGTGGAACCCGAGGGGCGTGAGACGTGCTGCGATCAGCTCGAGGCAGCCGGCATCCTCGGGGGTGACCGAGGGGCGGGCGATCAACTCGCAGGCGAGGGCGAACGTGGGCGTGCTGGTGTCGGTGTTGGGCATGGGGAGGGGGTTGTCGGCCGCCGTGTTTGGCGGTGGCCGACTAGTTGTTGTTCATGTCGAGGGTGAATTCCTGGAACGATGCACCATCGGTGTTGGTGGCCTCGAAGCCGGTGATCGCGCTGTTGCCATTGACGGTCAGCAGCGGATCGGTCTGCATCTGGGCGTTGTTGATCAGCCAGTGCAGGTTGCTCGGCGAATCGGCATTGGCGAGTGCCTCGTCGAGGGTGATGATCTGCTCGGCATGCAAGCGGTAGAGCGCCTGTTCGAAGGTCTGCGAGCCCTGTGCGAGTGATTGCTCCATCGCCTCCTTGATCGAGTTGAGCTCTCCGCGCTCGATCAGCTCGGCGATGTGCCGCGTGTTCATGAGGATCTCGACCGCCGGGATACGCTTGCCGTCGGGCTTGCGCACCAGGCGCTGCGAGACGATGCAGCGCAGCGCGACCGCGAGGTCGAGGTAAAGCAACTGGCGGTTCTCGAGCGGGAAGAAGTTAACGATGCGGTTGAGCGCGTGATAGGCGTTGTTGGCGTGCAGCGTGGCGAGGCACAAGTGGCCGGTCTGCGAATACGAAATTGCCGCCTGCATGGTCTCGCGGTCGCGGATCTCGCCGATGAGGATGCAGTCGGGCGCCTGGCGCATTGCGTTGCGCAGCGCCTCGCTCCAGCTCAGCGTGTCGATCCCGACCTCACGCTGGTTCACCACTGACTTGCGGTGCCTGAACAGGTACTCGATCGGGTCCTCGATGGTGAGGATATGGCCGCTGCGGTTGCGGTTGCGGTGGTCGATCATCGACGCCAGCGTGGTCGACTTGCCCGAGCCGGTAGCGCCCACCACGAGCACCAGGCCGCGCTTTTCCATCACCACTTCGTTGAGCACCGGTGGCAGACCGAGCGCCTCGATGCCGGGGATTTCGCTCTGGATGTAGCGCACCACGACGGCCATCGAATTGCGCTGCCAGAACACGTTCACCCGGAAGTTGCCGAGATCGCGCCGGCCAAACGAAAGGTTGAGCTCGCGTTCGCGGTCGAGGACGGCCTGCTGCGCCGGCGTGATCGCCTCGTGCAGCATGCGCTGGATCATCAGCGGGTCCATGACCTGCTGGTTGATCGGCATCGCGTGGCCCTGGATCTTGATGTGGATCGGAGCGCCCGCGGTGATGAAGATGTCAGAGGCCTTCTTTTCGGCCATCAACTGGAACAGATTGTCGAAGATCAAGCCGTCGGGCTCCTGTCATGACCACAAAAAATGTCGCGGATGCGTTTCGCCACGACGCCGCTTGCAAACGCCGCGGATTCGCAGCGTCACGACGCGCCCGTGCAGGCGCGCCGAAAGGCGTGAATCCGGCCTTGCGCACCCGCCGCCGCTTCCGGCCCACACCTTGCCGCGATCCGCGCCGATGTTCGCACCGATGTTCGCGCCGGACCGCGCCGATGTTCGCGCCTTCCGGCGCTCCTACAGGGCGCGGCGGTTTTTGTAGGAGCGCCGGAAGGCGCAAATTCCGGCCGTTCGCTCAGGCGCCGCGCAGCAGCTCGTTGATGGCGGTCTTGGCACGGGTCTGCGCATCGACCCGTTTCACGATCACCGCGCAATACAGGCTGTACTTGCCGCAGGCCGAGGGCAGGCTGCCCGGCACCACCACGGCGCCGGACGGCACACGGCCGTAGCTGACCTCGCCGGTCTCGCGGTCGTAGATCTTGGTGCTCATGCCCAGGTACACGCCCATCGACAGCACGGCGTTCTCCTCGATGATCACGCCTTCGACCACCTCGGAGCGCGCGCCGACGAAGACGTTGTCCTCGATGATGACCGGGCCGGCCTGCACCGGCTCGAGCACGCCGCCGATGCCGACGCCGCCCGACAGGTGCACGTTCTTGCCGATCTGCGCGCACGAGCCCACCGTGGCCCAGGTGTCGACCATGGTGCCTTCATCCACATAGGCGCCGATGTTCACGTAGGACGGCATCAGCACCACGTTCCTGCCGATGAAGCTGCCCTTGCGCGCCACCGCCGGCGGCACCACGCGGAAGCCGCCTGCGCGGAACTGCTCGGGGCTGTAGTCGCCGAACTTGGTCGCGACCTTGTCGAAGAAGTTGAGCCCACCGGCCTGCACCAGCTCGTTGTCGCGCAGGCGGAACGAGATCAGCACGGCCTTCTTGATCCACTGGTTGACCATCCACTGGCCGTCCTTCTTCTCGGCCACGCGCAGCGTGCCGGCGTCGAGGCCGGCGATCACTTCTTCGACCGCGTTGCGGATTTCGGCCGGGGCAGAGGTGGGCGACAGGCTGGCGCGGTTCTCGAAGGCGTCGTCGATGATCGGTTGCAGAGCGTGCATGGGGGATTCTCTCTCAGAGGGTTTTGCAGAAGTCGATGATGCGCCCGGCGGCCTCGACACATTCGTGGGTGTCGGCCACCAGCGCGATGCGCACGAAGCCGGCGCCCGGATTGACGCCATGCGCTTCGCGGGCGAGGTAGCTGCCGGGCAGAACCGTCACATTATATTCAGCGTGCAGACGGCGGGCGAACTCGGTGTCCGGGATCGGCGTGCGCACCCAGTAGTAGAAGCCGGCATCGGGCAGCGCCACCGGCAGATAGGGCTGCAGCATCGGCGTGATGCGGGTGAATTTTTCGCGATAGAGGCGGCGGTTTTCCTCGACGTGCTCCTCGTCGTTCCAGGCCGCGACCGACGCCGCCTGCACCGCGGGATTGAGCGCGCAGCCGTGGTAGGTGCGGTAGAGCAGGAAGTCCTTGAGGATCTTCGCGTCGCCGGCAACGAAGCCCGAGCGCATCCCGGGCACGTTCGAGCGCTTGGACAGGCTGGAGAACATCACCACGTTGCGAAAATCCGTGCGCCCCAGGCGCCAGGCCGCTTCCAGCCCGCCGATCGGCCTGGCGTCGTCGTCGAAGTAGATCTCGGAATAGCACTCGTCGGCGGCGATCACGAAGCCATAGCGGTCGGAGAGCTCGAAGAGGGTCTTCCACTCGTCGAGCTTCAACAGGCGACCGGTCGGGTTGCCCGGCGAGCACACGTAAACGAGCTGCACGTCGCGCCAGGCGGCCTCGTCGATGGCGCCGAAATCGGAGCCGAAGTCGTTCTCGGGCAGGTTGTTGATGAAGATCGGCTCGGCATTGGCCAGGAAGGCCGCGCCCTCATAGATCTGGTAGAACGGGTTCGGGCACAGCACCCTGGCGCCGGGCCGGGTGCCATCGACCACGCACTGGGCGAAGGCAAACAGCGCCTCGCGCGTGCCCGCGACCGGGATCACCTGGGTGGCGGGATCGATCCCGGGCAGGCCGTAGCGGCGCTCGAGCCAGTGCGCGATCGCACCGCGCAGCGCATCGCTGCCGAGCGTGGCCGGATAGCTCGACAGGCCGCCGAGGTTGTCGGCCAGCGCCTGACGGATGAAGCCGGGCGTCGGGTGCTGCGGCTCGCCGATCGACAGGCGGATCGGCTTGAGATGTGCGGGCGCTTCGATACCGGCGAACAGCGCGCGCAGTTTCTCGAACGGATAGGTCTGGAGACGGGCGAGGTTCGGATTCACTTTGATACGGTTTGCGCACGCGCGAAGCGCCCGCGCAGCGAAGTCGGGAAGGGCGAAGATGGTATCATGCGCAGCCTTTGCGGCCCCCGAAGCAGCCACCTGCGGCGCGCCTGCTTTGCGTTCCGTTCCCGTTCCCCGCTCCGGCTTCGCATTCCGCTCCGCTTCAGACGTGCGTCTTTCCAAGCTCAAACTCGCCGGTTTCAAGACCTTCGTCGATCCCACCACCGTGCTCACCCCCGGCAATCTGGTCGGCGTGGTGGGACCCAATGGCTGCGGCAAGTCGAACATCATCGACGCCGTGCGCTGGGTGCTGGGCGAGACCCGCGCGTCGGCCTTGCGCGGCGAGTCGATGCAGGACGTGATCTTCAATGGCTCGACCACGCGCAAGGCGGTGTCGCGCGCGAGCGTGGAGCTCGTGTTCGACAACAGCGAGGGCAAGGCGGCCGGACAGTGGTCGCGCTATGCCGAGATCTCGGTCAAGCGCGTGCTCGACCGCTCCGGTGAGTCCACCTATTACATCAACAACGTTCACGTCCGCCGCAAGGACGTCATCGACCTCTTCCTCGGCACCGGCCTGGGGCCGCGCGCCTACGCGATCATCGAGCAGGGCATGATCTCGCGCATCATCGAGGCGCGCCCGGAGGATATCCGCGGCTTTCTCGAGGAAGCTGCCGGGGTCACCAAGTACCGTGAGCGCCGCAAGGAGACCGAAGGCCGTCTGCGCGACGCGCGCGACAACCTCGCCCGCCTCGACGACATCCGCATGGAGCTCGGTGAGCGCATCGGCCACCTCGAAGTGCAGGCCGAGGTCGCCGCCCGCTATCAGCAGCTCCACGCCGCACACATCGAAAAGCAGCAGCTGCTGTGGCTGGTCAAGCGCAACGAGGCGCGTGCCGAACTCGCCCGCGTGTCGGCCGCGCTCACCGAGGCGGGCAGCCGGATCGAGGCCGACAGCGCGCGCCTGCAGGAGCTCGAGGCGGCGCTCGAGGCCTGTCGTGATGCGCACTTTCGGGCCTCCGAGACCGTCCACGGTGCGCAGAACGACCTCTTCGCAGTGAGCGCCGAGGTCGCCCGGCTGGAGACCGAGCTGCAGCACCTCGGTGAGGCGCGCAAGCGTCTCGAAGCCCGGCTCGCCCAGCTCGAGCTCGACCACGACCACTGGCACGCGCGGCGCGAGGCACTGGCCGCTGACCGCGAGCGCTGGCACGAACTGGCCGCGAACGCGGCGCTGCGCGCCGAACAGGCCGAGGCCCGCCACTTCGAGATCGCCGATCGTCTGCCCGAGCTCGAATCTGTTCGCCACGCCGCCGACGCCACCATGGCGGCGGCGCGGCGCGAACTGGCGCAGACCGAGCAGCAGCTGCGTGTCGAGGAGGCCAACAAGGCGAGCGCCGGGCGTGCCCTCGATGCCTTGCAGCAACGTCGCGGCCGGATCGAGGCCGAGCGCGGCAGCATCGCCGGGCCGGACGAGCGCGCGATCGCCGAGGCCGAGGCGCGCCTGCAGACGATGCAGGATGAGCTCGACGCCGGTCAGCATGAACTCGCCGGACTCCAGCCCCGCCTGCCCGAGGCCCAGGCCCTGCTGAAGGCAGCGCTCGAGCACGAGCGCGCGGTACAGCGCCGGCTCACCGAGCAGCGTGCGCGCCGTGATGCGCTCGTGCAGTTGCAGGCCCGTGTGCAGTCGCAGGGCAAGCTCGGCGACTGGCTCAAACGTCACGGGCTCGACCACCTGCCGCCGCTGTGGAAGCAGCTCCAGGTCGTGGAAGGCTGGGACGAGGCGGTCCAGGCCGTGCTGCGCGAACGCCTGTCCGCGCTCATCTCCCCCGATCCCGCGCTCGCGCTCGCCGCGGCGCGCCTCGTTCTCGACGAAACGCCCCCCGAATCCCTCGCCATCGCCCTCCCCGTAGGAGCGCCGGCAGGCGCGAACCGCCGCGAAGCGGGGATGCCGGAATCAGCCGCCGAATTCGCGCCTGCCCGCGCGCCTGCAGCGAAGCTGCAGCCATTGGAGGGAATGGTCGAGGTGCGGGATCCGGCCCTGCGGGCGCTGGTGGACGACTTTCTTGCCGGGGCCTGGGCGGTGGAGCGCCTGGAGGATTGGCTGCCCCTGAGCGCGCAGCTGGCGTCGAACACCTGCCTGGTGGGTCCGCGCGGCCAGGTGCTGACGCGCGAAGCGCTGGTGCACCATGCGCCCGATGCGCGCACCCACGGCGTGATCGAGCGTCAGCGCGAGATCGATGCGCTGGCTGGAGAACAGCAGGGGCTGGAGGACGAGGCGCGCCGCGCCCACGATGCGCTGCTCGCTGCCGAGACGGTGGCCGCAGAGACGCGGGAGCGCATCGACGCGCTGCGCCGTGAGCTGCAGGCCGTGCAGGCCCGCGTCCATGCCGAACAGGTGGATGTGCTCAAACTGACCCAGGCGCGTGCGCGCGCCGAGGAGCGCAATGGCCAGCTCGCGCGCGACCTCGACGATCTGGTGCGCCTGGAGTCGACCGAGCGTGAGCACCTCGTGCGTGCGGAGCTCGAGCAGGCGCGAGCCAGCGAACTCGCCGAACTGCAACGCGAGCGCCTCGATGTCGCCACCGACGTGCTGCGCGAGCGTGAGCATGAGGTGCGCGAGGCTCGCGCGCTGGAGCAGGCCGCTGCGCGCGCGCTGCAGGAGGCAAAATTTTCCGAGCGCGAATGTGCGGGCAAGCTCGATGACATCGCGCGCAACCAGCAGCTCGCGGCCGAGCAGCTCGGGCGCATCGTCGCCGAATCTGCGACCCGCCGCGCCGAGCTCGACGCGACCGACGACCACCGCAGCGCCGAGGCCCTGCAGAGCGCGCTCGGGCTGCGCGCCAGCCGCGAGGCGGCGCTCGGTGCACGCCGCGACGCGCTCGCCGACGCCGCTGCGGCACTGATGCAGGTCGACGAGGCGCGCCTGCGAACCGAGCACGAAGCCGCACCGGTGCGCGCTCGCGTGGCCGAGCTGCGGCTCGCCGTGCAGGCGGCAGAGCTCGCGGTTGCCCAGTTCGAGGAGCGCCTTGCCGAGGTCAGCGCCGACGAGGCGGCGCTGACGCCGCTGCTCGCCGCCGACCCCCGGGAGTCGACGTTGCAGCGCGAAGTGGCACGGCTGGCGCGGGAAATCGCCGAGCTGGGTGCAGTCAACCTCGCCGCGCTCGACGAGCTGCGTACCGCGTCCGAGCGCAAGGGGTATCTCGACGCACAGACCGATGACCTGCTGCAGGCGATCGAGACCCTCGAGGACGCGATCCGGCGCATCGATCGCGAGACGCGCGAACAACTGCAGGACACTTACAATACGGTCAATCGGCAGTTCGGCACCTTGTTCCCGCAATTGTTCGGTGGTGGGCGGGCCGAGCTGGTGCTGACCGGCGAGGAGATCCTCGATGCCGGCATCCAGATCGTGGCGCAGCCGCCAGGCAAGAAGAACGCGTCGATCCATCTGCTGTCCGGCGGCGAGAAGGCGCTGACCGCCATCGCGCTGGTGTTCTCGATGTTCCAGCTCAATCCAGCCCCGTTCTGCATGCTTGACGAGGTCGATGCGCCACTGGACGATACGAACACCGAGCGCTACGCCAGCATGGTCAAGCGCATGTCATCGCAGACGCAGTTCATCTTCATCAGTCACAGCAAGATCACGATGGAGTTCGCGCAGCAGCTGGTGGGCGTGACGATGCAGGAGCAGGGTGTGTCGCGGGTGGTGGAAGTGGATATCGAGGAGGCGCTGCGTCTGGCCGAGCCGGCCGCAGCGTGACACGACAAAGGCTAGACGGAGCAATTCTGGAATCCAAATGGACAGCGAACTTCAGATCGCGCTGATCGCCGCCGGCATTGCCGCGGTGGTGCTGGTGGTGGGCTACAACAAGTGGCAGGAGCGTCGGCACCGGCGCGACGCCGAGCGGGCGTTCAAGTCGGAGCACCGCGACGTGCTGCTCGAGCCGCGCGAAGACCCGGCTGGCGACGAGCGCCGGGAGCCGGGCATCGGTGATGGGGTCGATGCGCCGCGCCGCTTCAGCGAGGCGCCGGTCAAGCGCAGTGCCCCCGAATTGCCGCGCCTGCTCGATTCGCGCGCCGACTGCGTGATCCGCCTCGAGGCAATCGAGGCGCTCGACGTGGCCCGGGTGTGGGGCGCGCAGTCCGAGCAGCTGGCCGGGCTCGGCAAGCCGGTGTATTGGTTCGGCTTCAACGATGCCGACAACGTGTGGCAGCTGCTCGGTCCGGACAGCACCGGCGCCTGCCACTGGTTCTGCGCCGCGCTGCAGCTCGTCAACCGCCAGGGCTCGATCGGCGAGGCCGACTTCATGCGCTTCAGCGGTGGCGTGCAGCGCGTGGCCGATGCGGTGATGAGCCTGCCGCCGGGGCTGCCGCCACGCGCCGAGACCTTGCGCAATGCGGTCGAACTGGATCGCTTCTGCGCCGATCTCGACATCCAGATCGGTGTGAACGTGGTCGCGCGCGATGGCCAGTTCGCGGGGCGTGATGTCCAGGCCGCCACCGAGCGCCAGGGCCTGCGCCTCGGTGGGGACGGCTGCTACCACATGCTCGACGGCGAGCACAGCGTGTTCTCCGTCGGCAACATGGAGTCGGGGCGCTTCTCGCCGGAGGGACTCAAGGGCCTGGTGACGCGCGGCCTGACCCTGGTGATCGACGTGCCGCGGGTGGCCAACGGCGGGGCGGCCTTTGATCGCATGATGAAGACGGCGCGCGCGCTCGCCGACGAGCTCGGCGGCGACGTGGTCGATGACAATCGCGCCCCCTTCGGTGCCGAGGCAGCGACGATCATCCGCGCCCAGATTGGCCAGTTCCAGGCGCGCATGGACGAGAGCGGCATTCCCGCCGGCGGAGCGCTCGCACTGCGCCTGTTTTCGCTGTGACCGACCTGTTCGACCCCGCCGCGGCGGGAGGCGGGCGCGGGGCCGATGCGCCGGCGCGCGCCGCTGTGCTGCGCGTCGAAATCGCACGCCACGACCATGCCTACTACGTCCTCGACACACCGACGATTCCCGACGCCGAGTACGACCGCCTGTTCGGCGAGTTGCAGGCGATCGAGTCGGCGCATCCTGACTTGCGCACCGCCGATTCGCCGACCCAGCGCGTCGGCGGCAAGCCGCTCGCGCAGTTTCCGGCGGTGCGCCATCGCATTCCGATGCTGTCGATCCGCACCGAGACCGACACCGAGGCGAGCGGGGCGTTCGCGTTCGATGCCCGCGTGCGGCGTGAACTCGGGCTGAAGGAAGGCGACCCGGCGGTCGAGTATGCCGCCGAGCTCAAGTTCGACGGGCTCGCGATCAGCCTGCGCTACGAGGGCGGCGTGCTGGTCCAGGCCGCGACCCGCGGCGATGGCGAGACCGGCGAGGACGTCACCAGCAACGTGCGCACGGTCAAGGCGATCCCGCTGCGTCTGCGCGGCGACGCGCCGGCGGTGCTCGAGATCCGCGGCGAGGTCTATATGCGCCGCGACGACTTCGAACGCCTGAACACCCGCCAGGCCGAGGCCGGCGACAAGACCTTCGTCAATCCGCGCAACGCCGCCGCCGGCAGCATCCGCCAGCTCGACCCCAACATCGCCGCGCGCCGCCCGCTGTCATTCTTCGCCTACGGGCTCGGCGACACCGGCGAGTGGACGCCGCCCGCGACGCACGCTGAAGTGCTCGACGCGATCGCCGCCTTCGGCCTGCCGGTGTGCACGCACCGCGCGGTGGTGCAGGGCGCACAGGGGCTCGCCGACTTCCACGCGCGCATCGGCGCGCTGCGCGACACGCTGCCCTTCGACATCGACGGCGTGGTGTACAAGGTGAACGCGCGCGCGCTGCAGCAGCAGCTCGGTTTCGTCACCCGCGAGCCGCGCTGGGCGGTGGCGCACAAGTATCCGGCGCAGGAGGCGGTGACCCTGCTGCGCGACATCGAGGTCCAGGTCGGACGCACCGGCGCGTTGACGCCGGTCGCGCGCCTGGAGCCGGTCTTCGTCGGCGGCGTCACGGTCACCAACGCCACCCTGCACAATCAGGACGAGATCGACCGCAAGGACGTGCGCATCGGCGACTGGGTGATCGTGCGCCGCGCCGGCGACGTGATCCCCGAGGTCGTCGCACCATTGCTCGAGCGCCGCACCGGCGAGCCGCCGCGCTTCGTGCTGCTGGACAAATTTCCCACCTGTCCGGTGTGTGGCTCGCATGTGGTGCGCGGCGAGGACGAGGCGGTGGCGCGCTGCACCGGCGGGCTGTTCTGCCCGGCGCAACGCAAGCAGGCGCTGCTGCACTTCGCCAGCCGGCGCGCGATGGACATCGAAGGCCTGGGCGACAAGCTGGTGGAGCAACTCGTCGATGCGGCGATCGTGAAGACGCCGGTGGATCTGTACCGTCTCGGCGTGCTCGCGCTCGCCAACCTCGAGCGCATGGGCGAAAAGTCGGCGCAGAACCTGCTGGCGGCGATCGAGAACAGCCGCAGCACCACGCTGGCGCGCTTCGTCTTTGCGCTCGGCATCCGCAACGTCGGCGAAGCCACCGCGCGCGAGCTTGAACGCCACTTCGGCAATCTGGATGCGCTGATTGGGGCCGATGTCGACGCGCTGCAGCAGGTGCCGGATGTGGGGCCGATCGTGGCGCAGTCCATCGCCGATTTCTTCGCCGAGCCGCACAATCGCGAGGTGATCGAGCAGTTGCGCGCCGCCGGCGTGCAGTGGACCGAGGGTGAGCCGCAGGGGACGGTGGCGGGCGCATTCGCCGGCAAGACCTTCGTGCTCACCGGCACGCTGCCGACGCTCACCCGCGACGAGGCCAAGGCGCTGATCGAGGCCCAGGGCGGCAAGGTGGCCGGCTCGGTGTCGAAGAAGACGCACTACGTGGTCGCCGGTGCCGAGGCCGGCTCCAAGCTGGAGAAGGCGCAGGCGCTCGGTGTCGCCATCCTCGACGAGGACGGGCTGCGCGCGCTGGTGAACGAAACGGATACAAACGCTTGATGCAAACCGCGAACGCTTGCCGCATGATCGCGCCCGCTGCTGCGTCGCAACACCCTCTATTCATGGGAGAGCAATAAAAATGAAGAAAGTCACCAAGGCGATTTTCCCCGTTGCCGGCATGGGCACGCGATTTTTGCCCGCCACCAAGGCGAGCCCCAAGGAGATGCTCCCGATCGTGGACAAGCCCTTGATCCAGTACGCCGTCGAGGAGGCGGTCGCGGCCGGCATCACCGACATGATCTTCATCACCGGGCGCACCAAGCGCTCGATCGAGGATCACTTCGACAAGGCCTACGAGCTCGAGACGGAACTCGAGGCGCGTGGCAAGAAGGAACTGCTCGAGATCGTGCGCAAGACGGTGCCCAAGGGCGTCAACTGCATCTACATCCGCCAGTCGGAGGCGCTCGGTCTCGGCCACGCGGTGATGTGCGCGAGCCACGTGGTCAGCGACGAGGCCTTCGCGGTGATCCTCGCCGATGACCTGCTCGACAACAAGGACGGCACGCCGGTGTTGAAGCAGATGGTGGATGCCTACAACTACCACCGCTGCTCGGTGCTCGGCACCATGAACGTGCCGCGCGAGGAAACCCGCAGCTACGGCATCGTCAGCACCGAGAGCGACAAGGGCCAGGTGCAGCGCATGACCGGCATCGTCGAGAAGCCGAAGCCCGAAGAAGCGCCCACCACCCAGGCGGTGGTCGGCCGCTACATCCTGACCCCGCGCATCTTCGATCACATTCGTGCGTTGAAGCCCGGCGCCGGCGGCGAATACCAGCTCACCGACGCGATCGCCTCGCTGCTCAAGGAAGAGGCCGTGCTGGCCTACCAGTTCGACGGCGTGCGCTACGACTGCGGCTCCAAGCTCGGTTACCTGAAGGCGACGATCGAGTTCGGCCTGCGCCATCCGGAAACCGGTGCCGATTTCGCGGCCTACCTCGCCGGTCGTTTTGGCGCCGAGGGCAAGCCGGCGAAGGCAGCCAAGTAAGGCTCTTCTCGCGCAGCAAGGGGAGTTGCTGACGGGCGGCCTGCGGGTCGCCCGTTTTACAGGGTCTTGAGGTATTCGAGCAGGTCGACCTTGTCCGCAGCCGGCAGGGTAGTGCCAAAGGCGTGGCCGCTGTTGCTGCCGCCCTTGGCGGCGACGTCGTGGAGCGTCCCGCTGCGCTCGGCCTCGATACCGCGGGTGACGAAGCCGACCCGGTCCGGGTCATAGAGGTCGTAGCCGCGCCAGAAGGTGGTGGGGCGCTGCGCAGCAGGTTCGAGCAGGTCGCGCAGCGAGGGCACCGAGCCGTTGTGCAGGTAGGGCGCGCGCAGCCAGATGCCATCGAGGAAGGCGGCCACATAACCGCTCAAGGGCTTCTCCACCAGGCCGGCACGCTCGATGCCCATGTCCTCGACGACGGCGTTGGCCTCGCGCGCGGCGCGCTCGTTCCAGGTGTCGATCCGGTCCGGGCTGGTGCCGACTTCGGCGAGCGGGATCACCGTCCCGGTGCGCGCCGAGGCGTGGCAGCCGGCGCAGGTCGCAGCGAACACCCGCTTGCCGCGCTCGGCACCGGCTGTGTCGATCGCGAACGGATACGGCGGCGCACGCTTTGCCGACACGTATTCGATGAGCCAGCGCACCTCGCCGAGGAATTCGTCGCGGTCCTTGGGCGGCGCGCCGAGCAGGCCGAGCGCCGAGTCGATCACCACCGAATAGGCATCGTGGCTGTCGCCGGCAAAGTTCATGCGCATGCCCTGGTCGGCGCGGTACTTGCCGAGGTTCCACAGCGAGGGCATGTCGGTCGGGCCGAAACTGTCGTCCATCGGCCAGCGGATCATGAAGTACTTGGTCAGGTTCATCGCGTCGTCGCGGCCGCGGCCCCAGGGCGGGAAGTCCTCGCGGTACAGCCAGGCGAACTGCTGCTCGCGCTCGAGCAGGCGTTTGCGCGTGATCGGGATGATCGCGAAGCGATAGAGCAGGCGGTCGATGTAGGACAGGTCGGTGACCAGATTGATCTCGGCCATCAGGTTGTCGGCATTGAAGCGCGGATCCTTGGCGCAATCGACCAGGAAGCGGAAGAAGGCCCACAGGTTCAGGGTGTGATTGGGGCCGGTCGGCACGAAGACCGGCGCCGCATCCGCCTGCATGCGGTAACTCGTGGTGTGGCAGGACGCGCAGTTGTTGGCCACGCGCGCAAAGCCCACCACCTTCTTCGAGAAGCCGACCGGCAGCTCCTGGCCTTCTTCCCACACCACGCCGAAGGCGGCGTAGCCGCCCGGGCCCGGCAGCTTGTCGGGGAACATCCGCGGCAGCACGTAGAAGATCCAGTAGGGGATGCCGGCGTCACGCTCGGCGCCGATCGAGCCGTACTTGAAGCGCATGTCGGGATCGCTCGTGATCCATTCCGGCTGCGCCTCCTCGCGGAAGAACTTGTACCAGGCGAACGCACCGCCGGCGGCGCCGAGCGCGAGGATCACGAGCAGGGCGACGAGCAGGCTGCGGCCCATGTTGCGGCTCGGGTTCAGGCTCACTGTGCGGAGCCGGGCGGGCGCGCGGCCTGAGCGCGGATTCGTGAAGGCGGATTTCATAGCTGCGCTCCTCGCATCAGAAGGTCTTCAGGTACTCGACCAGCGCATCCTTGTCCGCGGCAGGCAGATCGGTGCCGTAGGCCGGGCCTTCGTGACCGGCGCTGCCGTTGCCCGGCAGCGTGGTGTCGAGCATGAACAGGTCGGCCGCAGTGCTGTCTGTGCCGGTGCTCGCGGTGCACTGCGCAGGATCGGCGGCGCGGGCGAAGCCGACGCGCAACGCATCGATCACCGTATTGCCGCGCTCAAAGCAGCGCGGCCTCGCCGCGGACGGTTCGAGCAGGTCGCGCAGGGTGGGTACGGAGCCGTTGTGCAGGTAGGGCGCGCGCAGCCAGATGCCGTCGAGCGGCATGTTGGCGTAGCCCGAGGTCTTGCGAAAATGGCGGAAGCGATGCGGATAACCGGCGTAGAGGGTGGCCTGGTTGAGCGCCAGCTCGCGCGTGTAGGAGTCGAGCCGCGCGCGGTCGGTGGCGATGTGGGCGATCGGCGTGACGTGGCCGACCTTCGGCCCGGCAAAGTCGCTGCCGCTCGCGCCGTGGCAGTCGGCGCAATAACGTGCGTACACCGCCGCGCCGCGGGCGGCGAGGGCGTTGTCAACGGGCAACGGCCAGGCGGGTGGGGCGAGGTCGAGCAGCCAGGTCTCGACGCGGGCGATGGCGGCCAGGTCGATGGTGGGGGGCGTGGTGCCGGTACCGAAGGCGGCGCTCTTGTTGCGCTCCTCGGTATGGGTGTTGTTGCCGTCCCAATGCAGCTCCATGCGCTCGCCGTCGTCGCGTTGCATGCGCTTGCGCTGGTTCCAGATCGAGGGGAAATCGGACGCGCCGAGGCGCTCGTGGGCGGGCAGTTGCGCCACCGGGAAGTTGAACAGCACTTTTGCGGCGTTGAAGGTGTCGACCCGGCCTGGCCCCCACGGCGGCTGATCGAACACGAAGCCGAAGCGCCCGCGCAGCATCAGCAGGCGCTCGCGCATCAGCGCGATCGCTACCGGATAGACAAGGTAGCGGTCGATGAGCCCGAGCCCGCCGCTCAGGCGCTCGATCTCGGGCACGATGAACTCGCGCGAGAATTTCGGCCCCGCGGCACATTCGAAGAAGAAGCGCTGGAAGCCACGGATGTCGAAGCGATGGGCGGGCATGCCGATCACCAGGCGCGCCGGCGCAGCGGGAGTGTCGCGAACGAGGCCGGTGTGGCAGGCGGCGCAGTTGAGGAAGACGCGATCGATGCCGAGGTGGCGGCGCTTCGACACGCCGACCGGTAGGTCGCGGCCGTCCTCGAAGATGAAGCCGAGCGACCCATAGCCGGGGCCGGGCAGATGCTCGGCGCACACGGTCGGCAAGGCCTGCCAGATCCAGTACGGGAAGCCCGATTCGCGCTCGCCGCCGGTCGAGCCGTACTTGAAGTGCTCCACCGGATCGGGATAGGTGACCGGCTCGTCGGGCAGGAAGCGCACCAGCGCGTAGCCGCCAGCGAGCAGGATCAGCAGCCAGGGCAGCAGCACGAGGATGCGAAGCAGCGCGCGCGCGTGGCGGGGGCGATGCGTGCGGGGGGCGGACTCGGGCGTGTTCACGGTGACCTCGGATCTGCAGTGCGGTGCGGTGTCGGGGCGCTGATCACCCGGTCGGGATGCGGCAGGGGGCGAGCGTGGAATAGGGGTTGGCAAGCACGTCGTTGGCGCGCGCTTGCAGGAGACGTTCCAGCAGGTCGCGCATCGCGGCCAGGTCGGACGATTGCAGGAAAGCCGCCGCATGCGCCGCTGCAGGCGGCGGCATGGGTGTCTTCGGGCGGCCGGCGGCCGGCAGCCGGTTCATCTCCAGTCGATAGAGCATGCGTTGCGCACAGGCCGAGAGGCTGGCGCGCACCCGCGACTCCCCACCGTACAGGAAGCCGGGCGGGAAGGCAGTGTTCTCGGCGTGACATTGGCTGCACTGGCGCAGGAAGGGCTGCAGGTCGGCGGGCAGGTGCATCGTGCGTGGCTGTGCCGCGTCGGCCGTTTGCGTGGGCGCAGGCGCTGCCGTGGCGGGCGGGGCTGGAATGCCCTCGCCGAGCGCGCGCAGCAGCGGCGCGAGCAGGGCCATCCGGCGTGCGGGGCCGCCCGTCAGCGCATCGTCCTCGCCGGCGAGGTTTGCCTGCGCGAGGGCATCGACGGCGCGCCCGAGCGGCGCGAGGTCGTCGACGAGTTCCAGGGTTGCCACCACCGCTTCGGCCGCAGTTGTTGCCGCCGCCAGCGCGCTGCTGGCGTCGCCACCGCCAAGCCGAAACGCCGTGATGGCTTCCCCACTGCTGGCGCGAATTGGCCCACCCCGTAAGGAGGAGAACGCGAAGCCGATGGGCGAGCCGGATGCGTCGTCGTGCTTCGTGAACGCTGACAGCGTCGCGCCAGTGTGGGCGCGCGACCCAGGCAGCTCGAGACGGTCGAGGACACCGTCGGCGGCCCGGTGCCCGGCGAGCCGGATGCGCGCCTGCAGGCGGACCTCGGCGCCGCCCGCACAGTCTAGGTCGAGCCGGGTTGCGTTCGCGGCCCGACGCAGGGTGCAGGTCAGCTCGATCTCCCGCGCTGCAGGTCGCGGCAGGCGCGCAAGGGCGCGTTCGAAGCGCGCAAGGTCGGCGCGCGAGAACAGCTCGCCGAGCAGGTGGATGAAGCGCGTGACATCGCCGGCGTCCCGTCCGCGCCAGTGTTCGAGCGGCGCACGCAGCGCGAGCGGATCGAAGGCGGCGGGAATGTCGGCATAGCGCACGAGCTCGGCGTCGGCAGGCGGCGCAATCCCGCCCTCGATGCCGGCGAAGGGCTGGCGGTTGGGCACCTGTGGGTCGGGAATGGCCAGCCCATCGGGCCAGCGCGCCTGCCAGCTGGCCAGCAGCGGCGCGATCAGGTGGTGGGTGGCATCCGCGCTCGCGACGGTCGCCGCAGCGCCGATGAGGCGCTGGCGCAGCGCCTGCAGCAGGGCTTGCGCGCGGCAGTCGATGCTGGCCTGCGGGGTGGCCAGCGCGCAGCCGTCCTGCCACAGGCGCTGGGCGACGGCGAGGCGATTTGCGCGCGCGGTCGCGGCATCGATCGCTTCGGGCACATCGACGCCGTGACGCCAGGGCAGGCCCTGATAGTCGAGGCCGGTGGCGGCAAGGCGTGCGGCGACCGGCGGGCTGGCGCTGGTCTCGTCCCACGACGGGCGCGAGAAGATCGGCGCCGCGTTCTGGTGGCAGGCGAGGCAGAGCGTGCGGTTCGCGGCAAGCACCCGCGGTGTCGCCCCGGCGCGGTAGTCGAGCACGAGCTGGAACTCGAAGTGGCCCTCATCCTCGTTGTAGCTGATCACCTCGAGCGCCTCGGCGCGCTCGTGGTGGGCGAGATAGAGCCGGTCCTTTAGGTAGAGGTGTCCGGCGGGCGCGTCGGGCGCCGGTTCGCCGGTGACCACAGCCACGACGCGCGGAAAGCGGAAGGCGTCGACGTCACCGGCGGCGTGGCGCTGCAGCGAGCGCCCGAGCGGGATCAGCACGATCGCCAGTCCGCCGCTGGGGTTTTCGCCATCGAGGTGCGCACGTACGCGTTGCAGCAGGGCCGGGAACGGAAAGGGCACCTGCGGCGTGCCGTCGGCTTCGCGCTCGAGCAGGCGATCGAAGAGCGAATGGCCGTGTGCTGACGGTGCGCGGTCGAGGTCTGCCGCAATGGTGGGCGCCGCGAGCGCACTGCCCAACAGCGCGCTCAGCAGCAGCGGAAACACAAAGCCGGAGAGAGGGCCAAAAAGAGGGCGATGCAGGCGCATGCGCGTTCCCCTGCGCAATCTTCCGGGCCGCGGACGCTGCCGATGCCCGGAAAACCACGCACGGCTCGTCCTCAGCCCCCGCCTGCCGCCGCGGCAACCAGGCGTTGCTGGGTGCCGCTCCAGCAGTCCTGGTCCACCTGGCCGGTCTTGATGAAGGCGTCGCGACCCGCCGCGATGATCTGCGCGTTGTAGAGCACGAAGTTCACCACGAAGGCGCGGTCGAGGTAGGCCCGGCCGAGGTAGAAGCCGGGATAGACCATGCGGATCTCGTCGCGGATCGCGAAGCCGTTGCGTCCGGCCAGCAGGTCCGGCATGCGCCGGTAGCCCGGCAGTTCGTCGGTGAAGGCGTAGTCGATGATGATGGATTCGCGTCGGCCGTCGAGCAGGCTCTGCCCGCAGTAGAGCTTCGCCGGGAACAGCAGCCACTGGTCCTTGCCGCCGACATTCACCTTCTGCAGCGGTGCGTCCGCGCTTTCCTCGACGAGGCCGAGCTTGCGCAAGGTGGTGAGATCCTCGATGCGGTTACGCAGCAGGCGCTCGTCGCGGTAGAACACCTTGCCCTTCCACAACACCTCGCCGATCAGGTCGAGCTTGCTGCCCGCCACGTTCACCAGCAGCCCCTTCAGGCCGCCGCCGGCGATCTCGGACAGGCGCAGCTTGCCGCTGCCCCCGCGCGGGAAGAACAGGTCGCCGTCGAACGCGCCGTCAGGGATCGGTCCGGCGCTCAGGCGCGCATAGATCTGGTCGACCTGCTCCTGATCGAGGCGGGCGATGTTCTGCGGCGTGATCTTGTACAGGTCGGCGCTCGACAGCGGATGGCGATGTTCGAGCCAGGCGAAATCGGGCTTGCCGGCATAGCCTTCGGCATGCGGAGCGAAGGCGATGTCGGGCGGGTCGTCCTCGTCGTCATCGAACAGGCCGCAGCCGGAAAGCGTGACGGCGGCGAGCACGCAGGCGGCAAGCGCCCTGACTGGCCATTGCGAGATCCTTGTCATGATGAAGTCCCCCTGCTCAAAGCGTGGCGAGGAAGGCGATCAGCGCGTTCTTGTCGGCCTCGGACAGGTCCTCGCCGAAGCGGTGGCCTTCGTTCTCGACCTCGGCGGTGCAACTGCTGTACACCTGCTTGATCAGGTAGGGGCGCGCACGCAGCGCCTCGACCAGGCCGTTCGGCGTGCCGGCCACTTCCTGGGCGACCGCCTTGAGGTCGGCGAGTACCTTCTTGCCCATCTCCTTGCCCAGACGCGCGTTCAGGGTGCGCTCGAGCTCGCCGGCTGCGATCTTGGCGTGCACCAGATCGACGATGAAGGCCTTGTGCTGGAAGTTGCCGAGCGTGCCGGCGGTCACGCCGCGACCGTCGAGCTCGCTCGGGATCGTCAGCTCGAAGCCGAGCAGGCGTTCCTTGTCGGTGCCGTCCCACAGCCGCGGGCCGACGCGCAGGGTCACGTCCTCGTTGAGCAGCGTCACCTTCGGGATGCGCTCCGCCGGATTGAGCAGCGCCTGCATCGACAGCATGTACAGCTTGAATCGCCCGTCGACGCTCGGGTCGTACTCGAAGCAGGCGGGCTGGCGCTCGGCGGGCAGCAGCTTGACGTTGCTCGCGTCCACGTAGCGCGGACGCTGGGCATAGAAGTCGTTGGCGGCGTTCTGCGGCTTGCCGCACAGCTCGGGCCCGAGCGCGTTGTTGTGCAGGAAGGGGGCGTGCGCCCACAGATTCACCAGCGAGATGTTGCGGTAGTAGCCGCGACCACCATCGCCGGGCTCCTTCACGTTGGGGTCGGGCGGCTGCGCACGCAGGGTTTCGGAACCGTACTCCTGCCAGACATGGCCGGCCATGTGGTTCGAGTGCAGTGCGCGACAGCGGAAGGTGCCGACCTCGGACACCGCGGTGGGGCCATCGTTGCCCAGCCAGTCCTCGCGCAGGCCGGTCTTGAGGTCGAGCTTGTGGAAGTCGAGGCCGGCAAGCTGGCCGGTCGCGGCCTCAGGCTGACTCGAGTGGCAACGTGCGCAGCCGTTGGCGAACACCTCGCGCCCACGGGCGACCGCACCCGCGCCGAACTCGCGTTCGAGATCGGTAATGAGGTCCTGGTCGGTGTAGCGCGCGCCGGGATCGGCCGCGCGCAGCGTGTTCTCGCGCGCCACACGCAGATCGGTCGCGTGGCCTTCGGCGGAGGTGAAGAAGTCGAGGATGTTCGCCAGGCGGTCCTCGACGACGCGGAAGTTCGGGCAGTCGCGCCGGCACTGGCCGATGTCGAACGGCGTCTGGCCAAAGCCGCGTTGCTGCGGGTCGAGCTGGCGCAGATCGGCGAGGTGATTCACCCAGCACTGCTCCGAGCACGAGCCGATGTTGAAGTACACGCGCTGGATGGCCTCGAGTGCGCCGATCGAGTCTTCACCGCCCTTGAGGATGTGGTGCACGGCATCTTTCTGCAGGGATTTCTCCCAGCATTTGCCGTTGCGGCCCGGCTCACACCAGCACTTCGCCTCGTCCGCGCCCTTGGCGCAGGCGCCCGTCTTGCGCCACTTGATCACGGACTCGTTGGCGAAGGTCGGGCGCCTGGCGATGTTGATCAGCGCGTTGATCGTGCCGGGATTGTTCAGCTGGTCGGTCGGAATGGCCGAGGTGTCGCTGGTGCCCGGCCTGGCATGGGCGAATATCTGCCATTCGAGGGTGTTCGAGGCCATGCCCGAGACCATGATCTCGGAGACGCGGGTGTATTGGTTGCCGACCAGGCCCTTGATGTTCTCCCACCCCGGGTGCGCCGGGTCGGCAGGCGGGTTGAGCGGATCGAACGCGATGTGGCAGGCGCCGCAGGAGGTGCCGATCAGGAAGGGCGGCTCGATCGCGCCGTCCTGGAGGTGGGAACGGGCCGCCTCGCCGCGCCCGCCAGCAGCGGCGATCGGCCGGTTATAGCCTTCCCAGGTGGCCGTGCTGCCGTTGAGCTTCTGCCACACGTCGCGGTCGAAGCGCGGGTTCGGGAACTTGCGGATGCCGAGGGCGCCGGTGGAGGTGCCGAAGCGCAGGTCGCAGGCGTCGTGGCGCTGGTCGGCGGGACCATGCACATCGCCGGCCGCGAGTGGCGCATCGTGGAAGTCGCAGGCCGGATCGCGGTATCCCTTGCGCCCGACATACGCGAGCAACTCCTCGTCGCCGGGACACCAGTCGAGACCGTAGGTCTCGTCCAGGCTCTTCGCCGGGCAGTCGGGGGTGCCGGGCACGCAGCAGGCCGGGTCGTTGATGATGCCCCAGGCGCGGAAGCGGTCGCCGCGCTCGTCGCTGCGCAGCACGCGGAACCAGTCGATCAGCACGCCGATCCGTTGCTGGAACACGTAGGTGTGGAAGCGCTCGTTGCCGGCGGTGGCCTTGAACCAGATCAGCCGTCCGGCGCACTCGGACGCGTTCAGCCCTTGCCGCGCGCACGCCTCGTAATAAGGGCGGTCCTGCGCATGAACCTTCGCCGGCGTCGACGCGGGTGAGGCGGCGTGTGCGTCGGCAAATGCCCGCGGGACGGGCGGGGCGAGCATGGCGGCGATGAGGACAATGGCCGCCCACAGCACCTGCGATGATGTGCGCATCATGTTCGTTCTCCTGCTCCGTTGGATCGGCAGGGACGAAAGCGCCCGCCTGTCGGGGCGCCCGCAGGGACGCGCGGTGCAGATCATCGGGCACGACCACACCCTCACTCTGCGCCTTACGCAGCGAAGCTCTCTGTCGGTTCTGGGCGCGCCTTACCGCGTGTTCGCGGCGCGCGCTCCATTCATTTGTTGTACTTCCGTGATAGCAGGAAAGCGTGGGTTTGCAAACCGAGCAAGCTGCTTGTAGCCGGCGCCGCAGGCGTAGAAGGAAAACGCCCCGCACAGCGACTGTGCGGGGCGTTCGGGTGAGCAGGCGGGCTGCGGTCGGGCTTCAGCCTTCCGCCTTCGCCGCACGCTTGCGCTCGGTTTCCTTCAGGTGACGCTTGCGCAGGCGGATGTTCTTGGGCGTGATCTCGACCAGCTCGTCGTCGGCGATGAACTCGATCGCAGATTCCAGGGTGAGCTGGATCGGCGTGATCAGGCGCACGGCTTCGTCGGTACCGGAGGCGCGCACGTTGGTCAGCTGCTTGCCCTTGATCGGATTCACGACGAGATCGTTGTCGCGGGTGTGGATGCCGATGATCATGCCTTCGTACAGCGCCTCGCCCGGGCTCACGAACATGCGACCGCGGTCCTGCAGGTTCCACAGCGCGTAGGCCACGGCGTCGCCGTCGTTCTGTGAGATCAACACGCCGTTGCGGCGTTCGGCCATCGCGCCGGCCATCGGGCCGTAGTCGTCGAAGACGTGGCTGGCGAGACCGGTGCCGCGCGTCATGGTGAGGAATTCGCCCTGGAAGCCGATCAGGCCGCGGGCCGGGATGCGGTACTCGAGGCGCACGCGGCCCTTGCCGTCCGGCTGCATGTCCTGCAGGTCGCCACGGCGCCTGCCCAGTTCTTCCATGACGCCGCCCTGGTGGTCTTCCTCGACGTCGACGGTGAGCATCTCGTACGGCTCGCACTTCACGCCGTCGATTTCCTTGTACACCACGCGCGGGCGACCGACCGCCAGCTCGTAGCCTTCACGGCGCATGTTCTCGAGCAGGATGGTCAGGTGGAGCTCACCGCGGCCCGCGACTTCGAACACGTCCGAGTCGCCCGTGTAGGTCACGCGCAGGGCGACGTTCTTGAGCAGCTCTTTTTCCAGGCGCTCGCGGATCTGGCGGCTGGTGACGTACTTGCCTTCGCGACCGGCCAGCGGCGAGGTGTTGACCATGAAGTTCATGGTCAGCGTCGGCTCGTCGACCGCGATCGGCTTCATGCCCTCGAGGCACTCCGGGTCGCACAGGGTGACGCCGATGTTGACCTGCTGGATGCCCGCGATCAGCACGATGTCGCCGGCCTCGGCCAATTCGGATGGTTTGCGTTCCAGGCCTTCGAAGGTGAGGATCTGGCTGACCTTGCCCTTGCCTCGATTCTCGGTGCCGTACATGACGACGACTTCCTGGTTCGGGCGGATGCTGCCGCGCTTGATGCGGCCGATGCCGAGCTGGCCCATGTAGGTGGAGTAGTCGAGCGAGCAGACCTGGAGTTGGAGCGGGCCGTTGGCGTCGACTTCCGGCGCGGGTACGTGCTCGAGGATGGCCTCGAACAGCGGGCGCATGTCGGTGCGCTCGTCGTTTTCGTTGAGCACCGCGAAGCCGTTCAGGCCCGAGGCGTAGATCACCGGAAAGTCGAGCTGCTCTTCGGTGGCGCCGAGCTTGTCGAAGAGATCGAAGGTGTGATTGATCACCCAGTCCGGACGGGCGCCCGGGCGGTCGATCTTGTTGACCACGACGATCGGCTTGAGTCCGAGGGCGAGCGCCTTGCGGGTCACGAAGCGGGTCTGCGGCATCGGGCCTTCAACGGCGTCGACCAGCAGCAGCACGCTGTCGACCATCGACAGCACGCGCTCGACCTCACCACCGAAGTCGGCGTGTCCCGGGGTGTCGACGATGTTGATATGGGTGTCGCCGTACTGGATTGCGCAGTTCTTCGACAGGATCGTGATGCCGCGTTCCTTTTCGATGTCCCCCGAGTCCATGACGCGTTCAGCGACCTGCTGGTTTTCGCGGAAGGTGCCGGACTGGCGCAGCAGTTGGTCGACGAGGGTGGTCTTGCCGTGGTCGACGTGGGCGATGATGGCGATGTTACGGATGGCGCGGGACATGGAGGGGGGCCGGCGAAGTCTTTGAAAGGGCGAGGATTCTACCATGGTCTGCGGCGGCGCAGCATGGATTTCTCGAGGATCCCGGGGCGCATGCTAGAATCGCGCGCCCAGCCAGAAGAGGTCTTCATCATGCTTGCGATCATCGGCGGCAGCGGACTCACCCAGCTGTCGAACATGGAGATCGAGCGCCGCGAAGTGGCGCGCACACCTTACGGGGAGCCCTCCGGAGCGCTGGCTTTCGGCCATGTCTGCAACGAGCCGGTGGTGTTTCTTGCGCGTCACGGTTACGGCCACACGATCCCGCCGCATCTCGTGAATTACCGCGCCAACATCTGGGCGCTCAAGCAGGCGAGGGTCACCGGGGTCATCTCGGTTGCCTCCGTCGGCGGCATCCGCGCCGAGCTGGCACCCGGAGCGCTGATCGTGCCGGACCAGATCATCGATTACACCTGGGGCCGTGCGAGCACCTTCTTCGAAGGCGGCGACACCTCGGTGCGCCACATCGATTTTACCGCGCCCTATGACGAAGCCCTGCGCCGCCGCCTGCTCGCCGCGATCGGCAAGGCGGGCGAGCGTGCGGTCGACGGCGGCGTGTACGCGAGCACGCAGGGGCCGCGCCTGGAGACGGCGGCCGAGATCGACCGCCTGGAGCGCGACGGGTGCGACATCGTGGGCATGACCGGCATGCCCGAGGCCGCGCTGGCACGCGAGCTCGAGCTGCCCTACGCGGCGATCGGCGTGGTGGTCAATCACGCGGCCGGCCGCTCGGCGAGCGCGCACGGCATCCACTTTGGTGACATCGAGCTCGTGCTGCAGGCGTCGATGACTCGGGTGCGCAAGGTGCTCGAATGTCTGTGCAGGGTTTGAGGACAAAAACATGAAACGTCTTGAATCCGCCTTCGAGCACGTGCTGTTCAGCAGCCGCTGGCTGATGGCACCCGTATATCTCGGCCTCGTGCTGGCGATGGTCTTGCTGCTGGTGAAGTTTGCCAAGGAGCTCTTCGGTCTTTTCGCCCACATCTGGACGGCCTCGGGCAGCGAGCTGATCATCGGCGTGCTGTCGCTGGTCGATGTGGCGCTGATCATGAACCTGATGGTCATCATCATTTTCAGCGGCTACGAGAACTTCGTCTCCAAGATGGAAGACCTGCACTCGCACCAGGACCGCCCGGAGTGGATGGGGCACATCGGCTTCTCCGACCTCAAGCTCAAGCTGATCGGCTCGATCGTGGCGATCTCGGGGATCGAGCTGCTGAAGGCGTTCATGAACGCCCACAACCTCACCGATCGCCAGCTCGGCTGGATGGTCGGCATCCACGTCACCTTCCTGTTCTCGGGCCTGCTCTACGCGGGCATGGACCGTCTGGCCGGCAAGGGGCACTGAGGAGCGGGCAGCGGGCGGCCGGCGCCGTCCGCGTCCTCAAACCTGCAGCCGGTCGAGCAGTTCGCGCTCGATCTTGAGCACCTGCGCGTCCTGACTCAAGGCCTGTCCGGTGAGCAGGAAGGTGTCTTCGACGCGCTCGCCGAGGGTAGCGATCTTCGCCGTATGCAGGCGGATGCCATGATCGGCGAGCACGGTGGCGACATCGTAGAGCAGGCCGGGGCGGTCGGCGGCGGTGAGCGACAGCACGTGGTGGCGGCCAGCCTCGTCGGGGCGGATGCTGACCTCGGGACTGATCGGGAAGTGCTTGACGTGACGTGACATGCGTCCGCGTGTGGGGCGTTCCGGTGCACCCGTCTTCTGTAGCCGCGCGCACAGCTCGTGCTCGATGAGGGTCACAATGTCGCGGTAGGCCGCTTGCTGTCCGGGATCCTGCAGCATGAAGCTGTCGAGCGCATAGCCGTGGCGGGTGGTGTGCACCTTGGCGTCGAGGATGGTGAAGCCCATGCGGCCGAAGAAGCCGGTGAGGTGAACGAAGAGGTCCTTCTGGTCGCGGGTGAACACCATCACCTGAACGCCGTCTTCGTCCTCGGCGACGCGCGCCTTGACCACCGCCAGGTCGGTCGTGCTGCGGTAATACAGCACGCGTGTGTGCCAGGCGATCTCCTCGGCCGAGTGGCGCATGAAATACACCGGGTCGAGCTTGGACCACAAGTCGTCCTCGACGCCTGGGCGCAGGCCGTGGAAGCGCAACTGGCGGCGCGCGTCCTCCAGGCGCCCGTCGAGACCGAGCGCTTCCTGCGGGGTCGCACCGCGCAGCAGGCGCTGGGTGGCGAAGAAGAGGTCCTCGAGCAGCTTGCCCTTCCAGCCGTTCCACACCTTGGGGCTGGTGCCGCGGATGTCGGCGTGGGTGAGCAGGTAAAGCGCGATCAGCCGGCGCTCGTTGCCGACCCCCTCGGCGAAGCGCTGGATCACCTCGGGGTCGGAGGTGTCTTCCTTTTGCGCCACGCGTGACATCGTCAGGTGCTGCTCGACCAGCCACACCACGAGCGCGCTGTCTGCGGTGTCCAGCCCGTGCTGGGCGCAGAATTCGCGCGCGTCGCTCATGCCCAGCGTGGAGTGATCGCCGCCGCGCCCCTTGGCGATGTCGTGGAACAGCGCCGCGACGTAGAGCAGCCAGTGGTGGTCGAAGGCCATGATCAGCCGCGTCATCAGCGGGTATTCGTGCGCGTGCTCGCCCATCGTGAAGCGCCGCATGTTGCGCAACACCATCAGGATGTGCTGATCGACTGTGTAAACATGGAACAGATCATGCTGCATCTGGCCGACGATCCGCCGCCAGGCCGGGATGTAGCGCGACAGGATGCCGTACTCGTTCATCTTGCGGAACACGCGCACGATGCCCCGCCGCTGCTGCAGGATCTGCAGGAACAGGGCGCGGTTGGCAGGATCGGCGCGGAAGGCGGCGTTGACCCGGTTGCGGTGGGCCCAAAGCGCGCGCAGCGTGCGCGCGGTCATGCCCTTGAGCTCGGAGCGCTGCTGCAGCAGCAGGAAGCATTCGAGCAGCGCCTGGGGGTGGCGCTCGAAGACGTCCTCGTCGCGGATGTCGAGCAGCTCACGCACGACCTGGAAGCGCGCATTGACGACGATCGCGGCGCCGCGGTCGGGGAAGATCACGCTGCCGTAGTTCTGCAGCAGCACCGTGTTGAGCTGCATCACCATCTTGGCGGTGACGTAGTAGCGCTGCATCAGCACTTCGGAGGCACGCCGGGTGGCGGTGGCCTCGATGCCGAGGATGCGGGCGAGCTTCTCCTGGTGGTCGAAGAGCAGGCGGTCTTCAGCGCGGCCGGTGAGATAGTGCAGGCGGATGCGGATGTGCTGCAGGAAGCGCTCGACGTTGCGCAGTTCGCTCGCCTCGCCGCCGGTGATCAGGCGGTGGCGGGCGAGATCGCGCCAGCTGCGCCCGAGCCCGGCGGCGCGTGCGATCCAGCCGAGCATCTGCAGGTCGCGCAAGCCGCCGGGGCTTTCCTTGCAGTTGGGTTCGAGCGCGTAGGGGGTGTCGTTGAAACGCGCATAGCGCTGCTCCTGTTCGAGCAGCTTGGCTTTGAAGAAGGTGCGCACGTCGAGTGCATCGTGATAGCGCGCGGACAACTCCGCGAACAGCGCCGGGTTGCCGGCGAGCAGGCGTGCCTCGAGCAGGTTGGTCTGTACGGTGATGTCGTCGGCGGCCGCAATCATGCACTCGTCGACCGTGCGCACCGCATGGCCGACCTCCAGCCCCAGGTCCCAAAGCGCGCCCACCAGCGCGGCGAGCCGCGCGCGGACGTCCTCGTCGGCCGGTTCCGGCAGCAGCATGAGCAGATCGACGTCGGATGCGGGGAACAGTTCGCCCCGACCGTAGCCGCCCACCGCGACCACCGCAGCCGTCTCGGGCATGCCGCAGGCCGCCCACAGCTGCGCCACCTCGCCGTCGACCAGCGCCGCGCGGCCCTTGAGCAGCGCGGCAGTCTGCGGGTGAGCCTGGTACTGCGCGCGCAACTCGGCAAGGCCTTGGCTCATGCGCTGTCGCGCAACGCCAAGCAAGGGTTGCAGCGAACCGGTCAGCGTGTCGTTCATGGCGGCGGATGGGCGATCAGGCGAAGTGTGCGGCGACAAGCGCGGGCGGGGGTGGGGCGTTCGCGGACAGCGTTAGCACTTCGACGCCGGTGTCGGTGACGACCACCGTGTGCTCCCATTGCGCGGACAGGCTGCGATCCTTGGTGACGATCGTCCATCCGTCGGGCAGCTCGGAGATCGCTGCCTTGCCGGCGTTGATCATCGGCTCGATGGTGAAGATCATCCCCGGCTCGAGGGTGGGGCCGGTGCCCGCCTTGCCGTAATGCAGCACCTGCGGCTCCTCGTGGAACTTGTGGCCGATGCCGTGGCCGCAGAACTCGCGCACCACCGAGAAACCGTTGCCCTCGGCGTGCTTCTGGATCGCCGCACCGATGTCGCCGAGGCGGCCGCCGGGCTTCACCGCGGCAATGCCGAGCCACATGCACTCGTAGGTGATGCGGGTGAGGCGGCGCGCAACGATGCTTGTGCCCGCCTCGCCGCCGAGGAGGAACATGCGGCTGGTGTCGCCGTGGAATCCGTCCTTGATCACGGTGATGTCGAGGTTGACGATGTCGCCCTTCTTCAACACCTTCTCTCCCGGCACGCCGTGGCAGACCTGGTGGTTGATCGAGGTGCAGATCGACTTCGGGTAGGGCGTGTAGCCGGGCGGCGCGTAGTTGAGCGGGGCAGGGATGGTGTCCTGGACGTTGACCATATAGTCATGGCACAGGCGGTCGAGTTCGCCGGTGGTCACGCCGGGCACTACGAAGGGCGCGATGTAGTCGAGCACTTCGGCGGCTAGCCGGCACGCCACGCGCATCTTCTCGATCTCTTCGGGGGTCTTGATGATGATGCTCATTGTTGTGTCTTCTGCGTCGGGGCGGTAAAGCGGCAAGGCTATCGCAAGCGCACTCCGGCGGCAAACCGGCAGGCAACGCACGTCTTGAGTGCGATGCGGATGGCGTGATAAGATCGCGGGCTTGTCTGCTTTGGCAGGCAAAATCCGCACGCCTTGCGGCACGGGGTCCGGTCCGGAGTCCCGCGCGAGCGCCCAATCAGGGTCTCGCACGGTTCCGGCTGGCGTATTGCGGACCGGTTGTCCGGTCACGCATCCGCAGGGCGGAGGTTCAACCCTTGATCAGTTTGGAGCAACACATGTCCGTCACAATGCGTCAGATGCTGGAAGCCGGCGTCCACTTCGGTCACCAGACCCGCTTCTGGAACCCGCGCATGGCCCCCTACATCTTTGGCCAGCGCAACAAGATTCACATCGTCAACCTCGAGAAGACGATGGTGAAGTACAACGAGGCGATCGAGTTCGTCCGCAAGCTCGCCGCCAATCGCGGCAACATCATGTTCGTCAGCACCAAGCGCCAGGCACGCGAGATCATCGCCGAGGAAGCGCAGCGCGCCGGCATGCCCTACGTCGACGAGCGCTGGCTCGGCGGCATGTTGACCAACTTCAAGACCGTCAAGCAGTCGATCAAGCGTCTGAAGGAAGTCGAGGCGATGATGGAGGACGGCTCGATCGAGCGTCTGTCCAAGCGTGAAACGCTGACCGTGAGCCGCGAGCTCGACAAGCTGAAGAAGTCGATTGGCGGCATCAAGGACATGGGCGGCCTGCCCGATGCGCTGTTCGTGATCGACGTCGGCTACCACAAGATCGCCATTACCGAAGCGAAGAAGCTCGGTATTCCGGTCGTGGCCGTGGTCGATACCAATCACTCGCCCGATGGCGTCGATTACATCATCCCGGGTAACGACGACTCCTCGCGTGCGATCCGCCTTTACGCTCGTGGCGTGGCTGATGCCGTGCTGCAGGGGCGCAGCCAGGTGCTGCAGGAAATCGTCGATGCCGGCGGCGACGAGTTCGTCGAGGTCGAGGAAGAAGGCACGCAGGAACAGGCCTGATCCTCAGCGAAGGGGGCCCGTGGGGCCCCTTTTGCAATGCGGACGCAGGCTGCTGCACGATCCGCAACCTGCGTATCGCAAGATCCATGAGGCCGTGTCCGGCGCCTTTCGCCGCCCCGCACGGCGTCCGCAGTTCGAGTGTCTGACTCGAAAGCAAGACTCGAACGTCAAACCGAATACATTCAGGAGCTAGCATGGCGGAAATCACCGCAAGCATGGTCAAGGAACTGCGCGAGAAGACCGACGCGCCGATGATGGAATGCAAGAAGGCGCTGACCGAGGCCGCCGGTGACATGGTCAAGGCCGAAGAGATCCTGCGCGTCAAGCTCGGCAACAAGGCTTCCAAGGCTGCAGCCCGCATCGCCGCCGAAGGTGTGGTGGGGATCAACATCGCCGCCGACGGCAAGCTCGGTGCGATCATCGAAGTCAACTGCGAGACCGACTTCGTCGCCAAGAACGACGACTTCCTGGCGCTCGTGCAGAACTGTGGCGAACTGGTTGCCGGCAGGAGCCCGGCCGACGTCGGCGCGCTGTCGGCGCTGCCGCTGGGCGAGGGGACGGTCGAGACCACCCGCACCGCGCTGGTCGGCAAGATCGGCGAGAACATGAGCATCCGCCGCTTCGTCCGCGTCGAAGCCAAGGGCCGGCTGTTCTCCTATATCCACGGTGGCGCCAAAATCGGCGTGCTGCTGGACCTGGTCGGCGGTGACGAGCAGCTCGGCAAGGATCTCGCGATGCACATCGCCGCCTCCAAGCCGAAGTCGCTGGACGCCTCGGGCGTGTCGGCCGAGTTGATCGACTCCGAGCGCCGCATCGCGGTCGAGAAGGCGCGTGAAGCCGGCAAGCCGGAGGCCATGCTCGAGAAGATCGCTGAAGGCACGGTGCAGAAATTCCTCAAGGAAGTCACCCTGCTGGGTCAGGTCTTCGTCAAGGCCGAGGACGGCAAGCAGACCATCGAGCAGCTGCTCAAGACCAGGGGGGCCTCGGTCGCCGGTTTCACGCTGTACATCGTCGGCGAAGGCATCGAGAAAAAAGTGACCGACTTCGCTGCCGAAGTCGCGGAACAGGCCGCCGCTGCCGCCAAGAAGTAAGGAGAAGATCGTGTCCGCCGCCTACAAGCGCATCCTGCTCAAGCTCTCCGGCGAAGCCCTGATGGGCGACGACGCCTACGGCATCAATGAGGATGTCGTCACCCGCATCGTCTCCGAGATTGCCGAGATCACCCGTCTCGGCGTCCAGGTCGGCGTGGTGATCGGCGGCGGCAACATCTTCCGCGGCATGAAGGGTGCGGCCTCCGGCATGGACCGCGCCACGGCCGACTACATGGGCATGCTGGCCACGGTGATGAACGCGATGGCGCTCGCCGACGCGATGCGCCGCATGGATCTCCAGGCCCGCGTGCAGTCGGCGCTGCGCATCGACCAGGTGGTCGAGCCCTACATCCGCGGCCGCGCGATCCGTCACCTCGAGGAAGGCCGCGTGGTGATCTTCGCTGCCGGCACCGGCAACCCGTTCTTCACCACCGACACCGCCGCGGCGCTGCGTGGTGCCGAGATCGGCGCGCAGATCGTGCTCAAGGCAACCAAAGTTGACGGGGTATATACCGCCGACCCGAAGAAGGATCCGCAGGCTCAGCGCTACCACCGCATCAGCTTCGACGAGGCGATCGGACGCAACCTGCAGGTGCTCGATTCGACCGCGTTCGCGCTGTGCCGCGACCAGAAGCTGCCCATCAACGTGTTTTCGATCTTCAAGGCCGGTGCTCTCAAGCGCGTGGTGATGGGTGAGGACGAAGGCACGCTGGTCCATTCCTGACACCCGGAGAGTGCTTGCATGATTCCCGAACTCAAGAAGAGCATCGAGCAGAAGATGCAAAAGACCGTCGAGGCGCTCAAGACCGACCTCACCAAGGTGCGCACCGGTCGCGCCCACACTGGTTTGCTCGACCACGTGATGGTCGACTATTACGGCTCCATGGTGCCGGTTAATCAGGTTGCCAACATCACCTTGATCGACGCCCGCACGATCGGCGTGCAGACTTGGGAAAAGCCGATGCTCGGCAAGGTCGAGCGTGCGATCCGCGACAGCGATCTGGGTCTGAATCCCGCGAACATGGGCGAGCTCTTGCGCGTCCCGATGCCCGCCCTGACCGAGGAGCGGCGCCGTGACCTTATCAAGGTCGTGCGTCATGAGGGCGAGAATGCCAAGATTGCGATCCGCAACCTGCGTCGCGACGCCAACCAGCAGCTCAAGGACGCGGTGAAGGACAAGGCGATCTCCGAGGACGACGAACGTCGGGGCGAGGAAGAGGTGCAGAAGCTGACCGACAGGCACGTCACCGAGATCGACAAGCTGCTTGCCCAGAAAGAGCAGGAGCTGATGCAGATCTGATCCGCTCCGGATCGGTTGTGTTCACTACAGGCAATACAGGAGACGGACATGGTCGGAGGGTTGTTCAGGAGTTCCACTCGCGACATTCCCGACGTCTCGGAGGTGCCTGAGCACATCGCCGTGATCATGGACGGTAATGGGCGTTGGGCGCGCAAGCGCCTGATGCCGCGCATTGCAGGTCATGCGCGCGGGGTGGATGCGCTGCGGGCGACGGTCCGCCGTTGTAAGGATCGCGGCGTTCAGTATCTGACCGTGTTCGCCTTCAGTTCCGAGAACTGGCGCCGGCCCCAGGAAGAAGTCTCGTTCCTGATGCAGCTATTCCTCAAGTCGCTGCAGAAGGAGATCCGCCGCATGCACGAGAACGACATGCGTTTCCGGGTGATCGGAGACCTGTCGAAGTTCGACGGACGGCTGGTCGACATGATCCGCGAGGCCGAAGCGCTCACCGCCGGCAACAGTGGCCTCAATTTTACCGTCGCCGCCAACTATGGCGGGCGCTGGGACATTCTCGACGCGATGTCGCGCCTGATGGCGCGTGACCCGCTGCGCCACGAGCGCTTTACCGAAGAAGAACTCGCCTCCGAGCTGTCAATGAACTTCGCGCCCGAGCCCGACCTCTTCATCCGCACCGGCGGTGAGAAGCGGATCAGCAACTTCCTGCTCTGGCAACTCGCCTACACCGAACTCTATTTCACCGACGTGCTGTGGCCCGATTTCGACGCTGACGCCCTCGATGCAGCGATTTCGTCCTACCAGGGCAGGGAGCGCCGCTTCGGGCGCACCAGCGAACAGCTCAAGGCCCAGGCCGGGGAGTAGGGCGCGCATGCTCAAGGATCGGGTCCTTACTGCAGTCGCACTGCTTGCGGGCTTGCTGGTTGCGGTATTCCTGCTGCCGCCCGCCCTTTGGCTGCTGCTGTGCGCGGCACTGTGCGGCGCCGCAGCTTGGGAGTGGGGCGCGCTCGCGCGTTTCGAGCGCCCGCTGCGCGGGTCGACCGCGCTCGCCTTCGCAGCGGCCAGTGCGTTCCTCGGCTGGAGCGCTGGCCTTGGCGAAGGGCATCTGGGTGGCGCTGCCGCGCTGGTGCCGCTCCATGTGTTCAGTGCGCTGTTCTGGCTTTTCGTGGTGCCGTTCTGGCTGCGTGGCAAGTGGGCGCTCTCCAATCCGATGCTGGCCTCGCTGGTCGGCTTCGTCGTACTCGTGCCGACGGCGCTCGCGATGATGCAACTGCGCACGATGGGTCCGTGGATGCTGCTCGGTGCGATGGCGGTGGTCTGGGTTGCCGATATCGCCGCCTATTTCTCCGGGAAGGCCTTCGGTCGCCGCAAGCTCGCGCCAACGATCAGTCCCGGCAAGACCTGGGAGGGCGCTGCCGGCGCCGCACTTGCCGTGCTGATCTTTGGTTTCAGCGTACTCGCCGGGTTGGGCTCGATGCCGACTGGCGGCCTTGCGGTGGTGGCGCTTGCGCTGCTGGCATGGACCGCGGTGAGCATCGTCGGCGACTTGTTCGAGTCCCTGCTCAAGCGCCAGGCCGGGCTCAAGGACAGCGGCAGCATCCTTCCTGGTCATGGCGGCATCCTCGATCGCATCGATAGCCTCACCTCCACGCTTCCTCTGGTGGCCCTCGGCATGGTCTGGCTCGCGCGCTGAGCGCGAGGCGAACCGCGCATCCCGCCCGAAACGGAATCCTTTCATGCCTTCCCCCGCTCCTCAGCGCCTGACCGTCCTGGGCGCGACCGGTTCGATCGGCCAGAGCACGCTCGACGTCGCCGCCCGTCATCCCTACCGCTTCGAGGTCTTCGCGCTCAGCGCCCAGCGCCAACACGACACGCTGCGCGAGCAGTGCCTGCGCTTTGCACCGCGGTTCGCGGTGATGGGCGACGAAGGTGCGGCGGAACTGCTGCGCGACGCGTTGATCGCCGCGGGCAGCGATACCGAGGTGTTGCACGGCGAGCTCGCGCTCGAGCGCATTGCCAGCGCGCCTGAGGTCGACATGGTGATGGCGGCGATCGTCGGCGCGGCCGGCCTGCGTCCCACGCTGGCCGCGGCGCGTGCCGGCAAGAAGCTGCTGCTCGCCAACAAGGAAGCGCTTGTGCTGTCCGGCCGCCTGCTCATGGATGCGGTGGCGGCCAGCGGCGCGACTCTGCTGCCGATCGACAGCGAACATAACGCCATCTTCCAGGCCCTGCCCGCAGACTATGCACGGGTGCCGCGCAGCGCCGGGGTGCGTCGCGTGCTGCTGACCGCATCCGGAGGTCCTTTCCGCGCAGTGCCGGTCGAAGCGCTCGCCGCGGTGACGCCGGAGCAGGCCTGCGCGCATCCGAACTGGGTCATGGGGCGCAAGATCTCAGTCGACTCGGCAACGATGATGAACAAGGGGCTCGAGGTGATCGAGGCCCACTGGCTGTTCGGTGCACCGGCCGAAATGATCGAGGTCGTGGTGCACCCGCAGAGCGTGATTCACTCGATGGTCGAGTACGCCGACGGCTCTGTGATCGCGCAACTCGGGAATCCTGACATGCGCACCCCGATCGCCCACGCCATGGCCTGGCCGGAGCGGATCGACGCCGGCGTGCGCGCGCTCGATCTGTTCGAGATCGCGCGTCTCGACTTCGAGCGTCCCGATTTCACCCGCTTTCCGTGCCTCGCGCTCGCCTTCGATGCGTTGCGCGCGGGGGGCGCAGCACCCGCGGTCCTCAATGCTGCCAACGAGGAAGCGGTTGCCGCCTTCCTCGATCGGCGCATCGGCTTCCTCGACATCGCCACGGTGATCGCCGCTTGCCTGGAACGTGGTGCCGCGCACGCGGTCGATTCACTGGAGGCGGTGCTCGCCGCCGACGCGCATGCCCGCGAACTCGCGCGCGACCAGATCTCCCGACATTCGACTCGCCGATGACCCTGCTCGACTATCTCGTACCGTTCGCCCTCGCCCTCGGCCTGCTGATCCTGGTCCACGAACTGGGCCACTACCTGGTGGCGCGCTGGTGCGGTGTCAAGGTGTTGCGCTTCTCGATCGGTTTCGGCAAACCGCTGCTGGTGCGGCGGGCAGGCCGTGACGGCACCGAATGGGCGCTTGCCGCTTTTCCGCTCGGCGGCTACGTCAAGATGCTCGACGAGCGCGAGGGGCCGGTGGCAGCTGAGGAGCTGCATCGCGCCTTCAACCGCCAGAGCGTGTACCGGCGCTTCGCCGTCGTGGCTGCGGGGCCACTGGCCAACTTCCTCCTCGCGATCGTGCTCTACTGGGGCTTGTCCGTCGCTGGAACCGACGAGCTCCTGTCGCGCGTCGCGTTGTCCGACACCCCTGCAATCGCGCAGGCAGCCGGTGTGCGCGATGGCGATCTGGTGGTCGCGGTGGACGCGGAACCGGTGCGAAGCTGGCAGGAATTGCGCTGGGTGTTGCTCCGGCACGCGCTCGACAGCGGCGCGGTGGTGCTCAGGGTCCGTACCTTGGAGGATGTGGATGCCTTCCGCCGGCTCGATCTGGCCGGGGTGGCGATCGACGAGGGCAACACTGACCTCATCGCCCGCATCGGTCTGAAGCCCTGGCGGCCGCAGATTCCCCCCGTCATCGGGCGCATCGCCGCGAACAGCGCGGCAGAGCGTGCCGGCATGCAGGGCGGCGATCGCGTGTTGACGATCGCCGGGGCGCCGATCGAGTCATGGACCGAGCTCGTGCGCGTGGTGCGCAACTCTCCCGACCGCGCGCTCGCCTTCGAGCTCGACCGTGATGGCCGTGTGGTGGTCCTCGAGGTCACCCCGGAGGCCGCGGAGGAGGGCGGTGAGCGCATCGGCCGGATCGGTGTCGGCGTCGCCGAACCCGCGCCGGGAGGGGTCGCGATGTTCGGCGAGGTGCGCTACGGTGTGTTCGAGGGCCTGTCGCGGGCTGTGGCCCAGACCTGGGATACGAGTGTACTGAGTCTCAAGATGATCGGCCGCATGCTGACCGGCGAGATCTCATGGAAGAACCTCTCCGGTCCGGTCACGATCGCGGACTACGCTGGCCAGACGGCGCAGCTCGGCTGGTCCCATTACCTCAAGTTCATCGCCCTGATCAGCATCAGTCTGGGGGTCCTGAACCTGCTGCCCATCCCGGTTCTGGACGGGGGGCACTTGTTGTACTATACGGTCGAAATCATCAAGGGCGGTCCGATCCCGGAGCGCGTCATGGAGGTCGGTCAGCAGATCGGCCTCGCACTCCTGGTGATGCTGATGGCATTTGCCTTCTACAACGACATCAACCGTCTCATTTCCGGCTGAACTCCCGCATGAATCGCAAGCTCCTGCCCGGGCTCCTGGTGGCCCTTTTCGCCGTGGCGCCGGCTCTCGCGTTCGATCCCTTTGTTGTAAAGGACATCCGCGTCGAGGGTATCCAGCGCACCGAGGCGGGCACCGTTTTCAACTACCTGCCGGTGCGCGTGGGCGAGCGCTTCTCCGAGGAGCAGGCGGCCGAGGCCATCCGGGCGCTGTTCGCCACCGGTTTTTTCAGCGACGTGCGCATCGAAACCGAGGGCGACGTCATCGTTGTCGTCGTGGACGAGCGGCCGGCGATCGCGGACATCACCTTCGACGGCGTCAAGGAATTCGAAACCGACGCCCTCAAGAAAGGCCTGCGCGAAGTCGGTCTCGCCGAATCGCGGATCTTCGACCGTTCCCTGCTCGAGCGTGCGGAGCAGGAACTCAAGCGCCAATACCTCTCGCGCGGCAAATACGCCGCCACCGTCGTCACCACGGTGACGCCGCTCGAGCGCAACCGGGTCGGCATCAATTTCAAGGTTGACGAGGGTGGGGTCGCGAAGATACACCAGATCAGCATCGTCGGTGCGAAGGCCTTCTCCGCCGATGATCTGCTCGACGAGATGCAGCTCACCACGCCGGGATGGCTGACCTGGTACACCAAGAACGACCAGTACTCGCGCCAGAAGCTGTCGGCTGACCTGGAGACACTGCGCTCGTTCTACCTGAACCAGGGCTATCTTGACTTCAACATCGATTCGACCCAGGTCTCGATCACGCCCGACAAGCAGGACATCTACATCACGGTGAATATCACCGAGGGCGAGAAGTATACGGTCACCGGCGTGCGCTTCACCGGAGACCTGATCCTGCCCGAGTCCGAATACCAGGCGCTGACCACGATTCGCCCGGGCGATACGTTCTCGCGCGAGAAGCTCACCGAAACCACCAAGGCGATCAGTGACCGCCTCGGCAACGAGGGCTATGCCTTCGCCAACGTGAACGCCGCGCCGGAGGTCGACAAGGCGAAGCGCGAGGTGGCGTTCACCGTGTTCGTCGATCCCGGCCGGCGGGTGTACGTTCGCCGCATCAACGTCGGTGGCAACACCAAGACGCGCGACGAAGTCGCGCGTCGCGAGATGCGCCAGCTCGAAGGTGGCTGGTACGACGCCGCAGCGATCAACCGCTCGCGTACCCGCATCGACCGCCTCGGTTTCTTCGACGAGGTCAATGTCGAGACCCCGGCGGTTCCCGGCACGACCGACCAGGTCGACGTCAATTTCACGGTCAAGGAACGCCCGACCGGCAACCTGATGCTGGGTGTCGGCTTCTCCAGCTCCGAGGACATCGTGCTGTCGGCGTCGATCGCGCAGCAGAACCTCTTCGGCAGCGGCAATTCGCTCACGCTCGGTCTCAACACCAGCGAATCGCGCCGCACCCTGGCGCTGTCCTTCACCAACCCCTACTACACCGTCGATGGCGTCAGCCTCGGCTGGGATCTTTACCACCGCACCTACGATGCCGACGAGCTCGACTCGGTGTCGCCGTACAAGACCGTGTCGACCGGTGCCGGCATCCGCCTCGGCTGGCCGATCGCAGAGGATGACCAGGTCAACTTCGGCCTCACGGCAGATCGTACGGAGATCACAACCTACGCGCAGAGCCCGTTCCTTTATCAGGATTTCTGTCTGGAGAATGGTCTCGATAGTGCGTCCAGAGGCATCGGTAGCTGCACGGTCGACAGCCTGTTGCTGACCGTCGGCTGGTCACGCGATGGTCGGGATAGTTTCACCTATCCGCGCAGCGGCGTTTACCAGCGGGTCTATGGCGAGGTGACGGTGCCGGTGGGCGACCTGCGCTACGGCAAGCTCGGCTACCAGTACCAGCACTGGTTCCCGATTGGCAGCGACTACGCCCTGATGCTCAATGCCGACGTGGGTTGGGCGAAGGGCTTCGGCGGCAAGGACGTGCCGTTCTACAAGAACTACTACGTCGGCGGCATCGGCTCGGTCCGTGGTTTCGATCAGGGTTCGGTCGGTCCCAAGTTCATGGACACCGACGGCGACATCACCTCGACCGGTGGCACGCGCAAGGCGGTCGCGAACGCGGAATTCTTCTTCCCGATGCCGGGGGCCGGCAAGGACCGCTCGTTCCGTATTTCGGCCTTTTTCGATGCCGGCTATGTGTGGGGCGAGGATCAGCAACCGCTTGCAGCGGGCAGCCCCTTCGTCGAGCAGGATGTCCGATTCAGTGACCTGCGCTACAGTACTGGCCTCGCGTTTTCCTGGAGCTCGCCGATCGGACCCCTCAAGTTCAGTTTCGGCCACCCGCTCAACGAGGAAGAGAACGACGAGATCCAGCGATTCCAGTTCCAGCTCGGCAGCGTTTTCTGATCTGCCAGCGGCTTAGTTTCATCCGGAGGAATAAGTGAAATTCAGTACCCTCTCCCTGCTTGCAGCCGCACTGCTCGGCCTGTCGCAGACCGCATACGCCGAGACCAGGATCGGCTTTGTGAACTCCGATCGCGTAATGCGCGAGGCGGCGCCCGCGGTGCGCGCGCAGCAGCGCCTCGAGAAGGAATTCGAGAAGCGCGACCAGGAGCTGCAGCGCATTGCGCGCGACCTCAAGTCGATGCAGGACGATCTCGAGCGCAACGGCCCGACCATGGGCGACAGCGATCGCCGCAACAAGGAGCGTGCGTTCAACGATTTGAACCGCGAGTTCCAGCGCAAGCAGCGCGAGTTCCGCGAGGACCTCAACCAGCGCCGCAACGAGGAGCTTGCCTCGGTGCTCGACAAGGCCAACCGCTCGGTGAAGGAGATCGCCGAGCAGGAGAATTACGACATCATTTTCCAGGAGGCGGTTTACGCGAGCCCGCGCATCGACATCACCGACAAGGTCATCAAGACCCTGTCCGACGCCAAGTAAGACTGCGTCAGACATGTTCCGGCTTCGGGAACTGGTCGATCGCCTCGGTGGCGAGTTCGTGGGAGAGGGTGACACGGCCGTAGCGCGCGTTGCCACGCTCGAGCGGGCCGGGGAGGGCGACCTGGCCTTCCTCGCCAACCGCAAGTACCTCTCGCAGGTGCGCGACTGCGCGGCCAGCGCGCTCATCGTCGCGCCCGATGTGCGTGACCAGCTTGCGGGGCGGAACCTGATCGTCACCGCCGATCCCTATCTGTACTTCGCCCGCGTCGCGCAACTCTTCAATCCCCTGCCTGCGGTGCGGCCGGGCGTGCATCGGCTCGCTGCGGTGGCCTGCGCGGTGCCGGCGAGCGTGGAAGTGGGGCCGGGGGCCTCGATCGAGGACGATGTCGTCCTCGGCGAGGACGTGGTGATCGGCCCCAACTGCCATGTAGGGCGTGGAACGCGCATCGGCCGCGGCTCCCGTCTGTACGCCAACGTCACCGTCTATCACGACTGCGTGATCGGTGAGGACTGCATCCTGCATTCGGGCGTGGTGATCGGCGCTGACGGCTTCGGCTTTGCCCGCGAGAAGTCCGGCGCGTGGGTCAAGATTCCGCAGACCGGCCGCGTCGTCATCGGCAACGATGTCGAGATCGGCGCCAACACCACGATCGACCGCGGCGCGCTCGACGACACCTTGATCGGTGACGGGGTCAAGCTCGACAACCTGATCCAGATCGCCCACAACGTGCGCATCGGCGATCACACCATCATGGCCGGCTGCGCCGGTGTCGCCGGCAGTGCGCAGATCGGCGCGCGCTGCATGATCGGCGGCCAGGCCGGCATCTCGGGCCACCTCAGCATCGCCGACGACGTGGTGGTCTCGGCGTGGACCCTGGTCGCCAAGCCGATCACCAGGCCGGGCGTGTACACGGGCAACCTGCCGCTGCAAACCCATGGCGACTGGGTGAAGAACTTCTCCCATCTGCGCCACCTGGATGCGCTCGCCAAGCGCGTCCGCCAACTCGAACAACACAGCGACGGTCCCGACGACCGCACGCCGGGCTGAGCCATCATGGACATCAAGGAAATCCTGCAGTACCTGCCGCATCGCTATCCCTTCCTGCTCATCGACCGCATGCTGGAGATCGAGCCGGGCGTGCGTGCGCGGGGGCTGAAGAACGTGACCATGAACGAGCCCTTCTTCCCGGGGCACTTTCCGCATCATCCGGTGATGCCCGGGGTGCTGATCATCGAGGCGATGGCCCAGGCGGCGGCGCTGCTGTCGTTCAAGAGCACCGGCGTGAAGCCGGACGACAGCACGGTGGTGTACTTCGCCGGCATCGACAACGCCCGCTTCAAACGCCCGGTCGTGCCCGGCGACCAGTTGATCTTCGACGTCGAGATCACCCACGCCAAGCGCAACATCTACAAGTACAAGGCGCGCGCCAGCGTCGATGGCGAGCTCGCCGCCGAGGCCGAGCTCATGTGCGCGATCAAGACCCTATGATCCATCCCGCCGCCATCGTCCATCCGGGCGCCAAGCTCGGCGCAAACGTCAGCGTCGGTGCCTATTCGCTGATCGGCGAGCATGTCGAGATCGGCGAGGGTACGCGCATCGGCCCGCACGTGGTCGTCGAGGGCCACACCCGCATCGGCCGCGACAACGAGATCTTCCAGTTCTGCTCGATCGGCGCCAGCCCGCAGGACAAGAAGTACGACGACGAGCCCACCCGGCTGGAGATCGGCGACCGCAACACCATCCGCGAGTTCTGCTCGTTCAACGTCGGCACCAGTCAGGACGCGCACGTCACCCGCGTCGGCAACGACAACTGGATCATGGCCTACGTGCACGTCGCGCACGACTGCCAGGTCGGCGACCACACCATCTTCGCCAACAACGCCACGCTCGCCGGCCACGTGCATGTGGGCGACTGGGCGATCCTCGGTGGCTTCACCGGCGTGCATCAGTTCTGCCGCGTCGGTGCGCACAGCTTCTGCGGCGTCGGCACCGTGCTGCTGCAGGACCTGCCGCCCTTCGTGACCGTGGCGGGCAACCCGGCCAGGCCGCACGGCATCAACAGCGAAGGCCTCAAGCGCCGTGGCTATTCGGCCGAAGGCATCGCCGGGATCAAGCGCGCCTACCGTGCCCTGTATCGGTCGGGATTGACGCTCGACGAAGCCCGCCAGCGCGTGGCCGAGATCGCCGCCGCTCAGCCCGAAGTCGGCCTCTTCTCCGGGTTCATCGCTGCATCCGGCCGCGGCCTCGTGCGTTGAGGCTTTAGTGACGCAATGACCGTCCGCATCGCGATGGTCGCCGGCGAAACCTCCGGCGACCTGCTTGCCAGCCATCTGATCCGCGCGCTGCGCCAGCATCTGCCGGATGCCGAGTTCTTCGGCATCGGCGGCCCCAGGATGGAGGCCGAAGGCTTCGACGTGCGCTGGCCGTGCGAGCTGCTCGCGGTCCATGGCTATGTCGACGCCATCAAGCGTTACCGCGAACTGTCTGGAATCCGCCGCGAGCTGCTCGCACAGATCCGCCGCGAGCGTCCGACCGCCTTCATCGGCGTCGATGCGCCCGACTTCAATCTTTGGCTGGAAGGCAAGACGCGCGACGGCGGCATCCCGGCGATCCATTTCGTCAGCCCCTCGATCTGGGCCTGGCGCGGCGGGCGGATCAAGCGTATCGCGCGCTCGGTGTCGCACATGCTGTGCCTGTTCCCCTTCGAGCCCGAACTCTACGAGCGCGCGGGTGTGCCGGTCAGCTACGTCGGTCACCCGCTCGCGGATGTCTTTCCGCTCCACCCCGACCGCGAGGAAACCCGCGAGCGCCTCGAAATTCCGCAGGCGCGCAAGGTGATCGCGATGCTGCCCGGCAGCCGCCAGTCCGAGGTACGCAATCTTGCCGACACCTACATCGCGACTGCGCGCCAACTGCTCGTGCGCGATCCCGAGCTGCGCTTCCTGGTGCCGCTGGCCACGCGCGAGACCCGGCTGATCTTCGAGGAGGCGCTGCACCGCAACGAAGCCACCGAGCTGCCGATCCGCATGCTGTTCGGGCACGCGGTCGACGCGATGACCGCGGCCGACGTGGTGCTGGTGGCGAGCGGCACGGCCAGCCTCGAGGCCGCGCTGCTCAAGCGCCCGATGGTGATCACCTATCGCATCGGCAAGTGGCAGTACCGCCTGATGAAGCACATGGCCTATCTGCCCTGGGTCGGCCTGCCGAACATCCTGTGCAACAAGGGCGTCGTTCCCGAGCTGCTGCAGGACGACGCAACGCCGGAGAACCTGGCCGATGCGATCGAGGGCTGGCTGCAGGACGCGCCGCGCCGCGCCGCGGTCGAGGCACGCTTCATGGACCTGCACCTCGAGCTCAGGCAGGACACGGCACGGCGCGCGGCCGAGGCGATCCTGCCTTACCTCAGCGCAGCTTCGCGCTGAGGCCCGCGGCGATGACGCCCGATCTGTTTGCCTCGCCGCTACCCGCGACAAGCCTCGTGTGCGGCGTCGATGAAGCGGGGCGCGGTCCGCTGTGCGGCCCGGTGATGGCGGCTGCGGTGATCCTCGATCCGGCGCGGCCGATCCTCGGACTCAATGATTCCAAGAAGCTTAGCGAAGCCGCGCGCGAGCGCCTCGCGCCGCAGATCCGCGAGCGCGCGCTCGCGTGGGCAGTGGCCGAAGCCAGCGTGGAAGAAATCGATCGCCTCAACATCCTGCACGCCACCATGCTGGCGATGCAGCGCGCGGTGCTGGCGCTTGGCATCGCCCCGGGCGAAGTGCTGATCGACGGCAACCGTTGCCCGCAACTGCCGTACCCGGCGCGCGCGATCGTCAAGGGCGATGCCAGCGAGCCGGCCATCTCGGCCGCATCCATCCTCGCCAAGACGGCGCGCGACGCAGCCATGCGCGCGCTCGACGCCGAGTGGCCGCAGTACGGCCTGGCCGCGCACAAGGGCTATCCCACCGCAGCCCATCTGGCCGCACTCGAGGCACACGGCGTGCGCGACTTTTACCGCTGCAGCTTTGGCCCCGTAAAAAGGCTGCTGCCTGGCGGGGCAGGGCGTTGACCCCGCCATGAAGACGATCACCTCGCGCGACAACCCCCTGGTCAAGCGCCTGCACGCGCTCGCACACTCCGCACGCGACCGCCGCCAGCTTGGCGAAACCGTGCTCGATGGCGCCCATCTGGTCGAGGCGGCAGTCGGCGCGCGGTGGCCGTTGAAAGCGGTCATCTGCTCCGCGAGCGGCCTGACGCACCCCGAACACCCGCGCCTGCTCGACGCCATCGCCGCCGCTGTCCCGCGCTACCAGCTCTCCGATAACCTGTTCAGGCATGTGAGCCCGGTGGACACGCCCTCGGGCGTGCTGGCAATCATCGACCTTCCGCAGTCCGCCCCGCCCGAACCCCTCGCCGACAGCGTCGTCGTGCTCGACGCCGTGCAGGACCCGGGCAACCTCGGCACCATTTTGCGCACGGCCGCGGCCGCCGGCATCGGCCGCGTGCTGCTCGGCGCCGGCTGTGCGCAGGCCTGGTCGCCGCGGGTTCTGCGCGCAGCCATGGGGGCGCATTTCGTGCTCGAGATCGAAGACGGCATCGACGCCTGCGCGCGGCTCAAAGGCTACCCGGGACGCTGCCTTGCCACCGCGCTCGGCGAGGGCGCCAGTGCGCTCTACGGGCTCGACCTGCGCCGTCCGGTGGCCTGGCTGTTCGGAGCCGAAGGCCAGGGCCTGTCGCCGGACCTGCTCGCGTGCGCCGACCAGCGCGTGATCATCCCGATGGCGGCCGGCGTCGAGTCGCTCAATGTCGGTGCGGCGGTCGCGGTGTGCCTGTTCGAGCAGGCACGGCAGATGCGCGCGCGTTAAAAGCCTCACGGTGGGTCGCCGTCGGATATTGACCCGGGGTGCGTTGCGCTTTCATGCTCGCCGCATGCCGCATGCCGGCTGCGGATGTGGGCAAGCACGCCACCAGGACGGTCGCAGGCCATGAAGGCGAGGAGACAATCACCGATGCTCAAATATTCCAAGACCGCGAAAGGACACCAGGAGATCGCCGAGCGTTCCGCAGGCTTCGGCCTGCGCGCGCGGCGCTTGCTGATCCTGATCGACGGTCGGCGTGAGGCGGAGGAACTTGGCCGACTCGTTGGCGATGCGCACGTCGACGAGACCCTGCGCGCGCTGATCGAAGGCGGCTTCATCCAGGTTGCATCGGCACCTGTAGCCGAGCGCGTCGCCACCTCGCCTGTCGCGACGCCGGCGATGGGCAGCGGTCGAACGGCCAGTCTGGCGCTCGCGCGGGATTTCATGATGAATACCCTGCGCACCTTCCACGGCCCCTATGGCAAGCTCGATCTGGTCAAGCGCATCCATGCAGGCAACAGCGTGGAGGATCTGGGTGCGCTGGTCGACGAATGGCAACATGCGATCAACGAATCGCGCATCGGGCGCAAACGCGCAGACGAACTGTTGGCGCGGCTGCTTGAAGTGATGCCCGGTTGAGCGGACTGCACCGCCCTCACTCCGGCAAGCGGACGTGGTGGGCGTGCGCGACCGGGGAGGGGCGCTCACTCCAGGGCAGTACACCCAGCAGTGGAGCATGAATACGTTCGCGCAGGCTGTCGATGTTCTGCGCAGCGCGCAGCATCTGCGGGTCGATGCGGTTGCCGATCCAGCCCGCCAGTTTTAGTCCGCGATCCTCGATCGCCTCCACCGTCAGCAGGGCGTGGCTGATGCAGCCAAGGCGCAGGCCGACCACCAGGATCACGGGGAGGGCGAGATCGGTCGCGAGATCGGCGCTGTCGTAATCGTCGGCGAGCGGCACGCGGAAGCCGCCCACGCCCTCCACCAGCACCACGTCGGCGCGTTGGCGCAAGGCGCCGAGCGCGTCGATGATCGGCCCGGGCGCGATGTGCACGCCTTCTTCGGCGGCGGCGATGTGGGGGGCGATCGGGCTGGCGAGGCACCAGGGATTGAGCAGCGCGAGCCCCGGGTCGAAGCTGCTCGCCGTGCGCAGGGCGGCGACGTCCTCGTTCAGGCGCTCGTCGCCCACCATTTCGGTGCCAGCGGCGACCGGTTTCATGCCCAGCGCGGTGAGGCCTTGCGCACGTGCGGCATGGAGCAGGGTGCAGGTGGCGTAGGTCTTGCCGATCTCGGTATCGGTTCCGGTGATGAACCAGGCGCGGGCGGGCATGTTGTCCTGCGTCATCGTGCGTGAGCGGACGGCGCGGGCTTGCGCAGGGCAAGCAGGATCACGTCGTAGGTGGCAGGCAGGCGGCCATCGGGGCGGCGGTGGCGCTCGTAGCAGGCTTGCAGGCGGTTCCACGCCGCGCGACCGAGCGGCTGGCGACGGCGTCCGCCATCGACCGTGGCGGCGCCGATGCGCTTGATGTCCTGCAGCAGGCCGCGCAGATCGGATGCGCAGGCGTGCAGTTCGATGGTTTCATGGGCGACCGGGGTCAGCGCGGCCGACTGTGCCGCGCGCATCCAGCCCGGCGCAGGATGGAAGTCGATGGTGTGGCGTGCACCATCGATCAACGCGAAGGCTTCGCGCAGCTCCCACAGCGTGCGCGGGCCGAGCGTGGCCACCAGGGCGACCCCACCGGGCGCCAGCACGCGCGCGCATTCGGCCAGCGCCCGCCCGGGATCGCACCACTGGATCGCCAGGCTGGACCAGATCAGGGCGAGGCGGGCGCTGGCGAGCGGTAGATGCTCGAGGTCGCCACATACCGCGAGGAGTCCGGAGGCCTTGCCTGCATCGCGCGAGCGGGTGATCCCGGCGCACGCTGCGGCCTCTACCGCCTGTGCGGCCTCTGTCGCCTGTGCGGGACTCGTCATTTCGCGAGCCAGCGCATGCCGTCGTCCGGCCTGTTTGAGCATGGACGGTGCGAGGTCGAGCGCGATGCGCGCTGCGCGAGGGCACAGGCGGTCCAGTTCCGCGAAGCCGAAGCCGGTGCCGCAGCCGGCGTCGAGGACGGCTGCGTCGATGTCCAGGGGCGGCTGCAGGTCCAGACCCAGCGCGAAGGCGCTCAGGCGCGCGCAGATCTCGCGCTGGATGTGGGCCGCTTCGTCGTAGTGCGCGGCGGCGCGATCGAAGGCGCTGCGGATGTCCTGGCGGCGGGCACGAGGGTTCATGGCTGGCATCATCGGCGCGGTGGCTGCGGGCGCGGCCGGATCCGGCTCGGCAGGCTGAAGCGGGGCCGGGGGCAAGACAGGGTCAGGCATCGGCGAACCCCACGATGAGGCGCGCGCAATCGGCGCTGCGCGACAGGGGCAGGGCGTGCCCGCTGCCGCGCAGAATCTCGAGTTGCGCGCACGGCAGGGCGAGCGCCATCGCCCGCGCTGCGGCGATTGGCATCAGCGCGTCGTGTTCGCCATGGATGAGCAGGCAGGGTTGCTCGATCCGGGGGAGCGTCGCGCGCAGGTCGGTGCGGGCGAGCAGCGTCAGCCCGTCGGCCAGCGCCGCGCGTGCGGGATTGGTCGGCGTTGCCGCACTCGTCGGGAAGGCGGGCGGCGACGCGTCCCCTTCGTCCCCTTTCCTTTGCTCGGGAGCGTCGAGCGGCGTCAGGGCCGCGCCAAGCAGCGTCTGCACGCCGCGCCGGTCCGCTTCGCCCAGGCATTGCAGGGCCAGAAAGCGCTTCAGGGTGGCGTGAGGGTCGCGCGTGAAACCGGCGCGAAAGGCATCCACCGTCGCCGGCGCAAGCCCGGGCCAGGCGCTGGGTGCGGACGCGTCGTCGGCGACGAAGCGCGCGGTCCCGCCGATCAGCACCAGACGGGCCACCCGTTCGGGGCAGCGACGCGCGAGGTCGAGGGCGAGCAGAGCGCCGAGCGACCAGCCCACCACAGTTGTCGCAGGCGGAAGCTGGCTCGCCAGGCGCCCGGACCAGGCCGCGACCTCCGCCGCCGGGGCGGGCGCGGCGCCGGCGTGGCCGGGGAGCGCGAGCGCGCGCGCGCTGCTGCGTCGTCCGCCGAGCAGCGACTGGACCGGTGCCCACGCCGCCGGCGTCATCCCCCAGCCGTGCAGCAGCACGATGTCGGCCGCGCCCGAACGGGTGGGCAGAGCCGTGCCGCTCATCGGCCAGCGCCCGTTTGCTCGAGGCGCATCAGCGTGTGCGCCAGGCGGATCACCTCGGCCTCGTCATGCGCGGCGCTCAGGGACACGCGCAGGCGCGCCGTGTCGGCCGGAACCGTGGGCGGGCGGATCGCGGGCACCCACAGGCCGGCTTCGAGCAAGGCCCGGGCCACCGCCAGGGTTTCGGCGTTGTCGCCGATCAGCACCGCCTGGATCGCCGTGCGCGAAGGCAGCAGGCGCCAGCGCTGCAGCCGGGCGTGAGTGCGAAAGCTGTCGATCAGCGCGCCCAGCTGCTGCCGGCGCGCGTCGCCGGACTCGATCAGGCGCAGGCTCTCGAGCAGCGCATGGGCGAGCGCCGGCGGCGCTCCGGTGGTGTAGATGTAGGTGCGCGTCTTCTGCAGCAGCCATTCGACGACATCGGCGTGGCCGGCGACGAAGGCGCCCGCCACCCCTGCCGCCTTGCCGAGCGTTCCGACCAGCACGATGCGCCAGGCCTCGGGGTGTGTGTCGAGTCCCGCCTCGGCGACCGCGCCGCGGCCCTGCGGCCCGAGCACGCCGAAGCCATGGGCGTCGTCCACCACCAGCCAGGCGTCGTGGCGCACCGCGAGTTCGAGCAGTTCGGCGAGCGGTGCGACGTCGCCATCCATGCTGAACACGGTGTCGCTGACGATGAGCTTGCGCCGCGCCGTGCTGGCGCCGAGCAGACGGTCGAGCGCGCCGGCGTCGGCGTGCGCATAGCGGTGGGTGGTGGCGCGCGACAGCAGCATGCCGTCCACCAGCGAGGCATGGTTGAGGCGGTCGGCGAAGATCGCGTCGCCGCGCCCGGCCAGGGCGGGCAGGATGCCGCTGTTGGCCATGTAGCCGGTGGAAAAATACAGCGCACGCGTGCAGCCGACGAAACGCGCCAGCGCCGACTCGAGTTCGTCGTGAACGTCGTAGTGGCCGCTCACCAGGTGCGAGGCGCCCGCGCCCGTACCCCAGCGCGCCGCACCCGCGGCCAGCGCCGCGGCGAGTGCGGGCTCGCAGGCCAGGCCGAGATAGTCGTTGCTGCAGAAGGCGGTCAGCGCGCGGCCATCCGCCGTGGCCAGCGGCGCGCAGGGCAGGGCGTTGCTGCGCCGGCGCCGGCGCAGCGCGTCGTGGTCGAGGCGGTCGAGGCCCGCGCGCAGTTCGTCGAGGAGTCGCATCGTCGCTGTCACTCAGGCCAGCGCTTCATCGAGCGCCGCCGCCGCGCCATCGACCAGGTGCGCGATCTCGGCCTCGCCGACCACGTAGGGCGGCATGAAATACACCGTGTCGCCGATCGGCCGCAGCAGTACGCCATGCGCCAGGCCGCCGGCGAAAAAGCGGCGCGCAAAGCCGGCGGGCGCGTCGGCGACGTCGAAGGCGGCGATCATGCCGGTCTGGCGCAGGTGGCGGACCGCGGCATGGGCGCTGAAGCGCGCCTGCAGCGCGTCGCCGAGCTGGCGGGCGCGGATGCGGTTGGTGTCGAGCACACGGTCTTCGGCGAAGATGTCCAGCGTCGCCAGCGCGGCGCGGCAGGCGAGCGGGTTGCCGGTGTAGGAGTGCGAATGCAGGAAGGCGCGGGCGCTACTGTCGTCGTAGAAGGCCTGGTAGATCTGGTCGGTCGTCAGCACCAGCGAGAGCGGCAGGTAGCCGCCCGAGATGCCCTTCGACAGGCACAGGAAGTCCGGCCAGCCGATGCCGCGGTCGGGCTGGTCGGCGGGGCCGGCCACCTGCTCCCAAGCAAAGAAGCTGCCCGTGCGACCGCAGCCGACCGCGATCTCGTCGGCGATCAGGTGCACCCGATAGCGGTCGCACAGCGCGCGCGCCAGGCGCAGGTATTCGGCGTCGTACATCACCATGCCGGCCGCGCCCTGCACCAGCGGCTCGACGATGAAGGCGGCGATCTCGTGGTGATGTGCTGCAAGCCGGGCTTCGAGCACCGCCGCTGCCCGGCGGGCGACGTCGGCCGCCGTCTCGCCCGCGGCCGCGAGGCGGGCGTCGGGCGTGGGCACCGTCACGCCGCTGCGCACCAGGGGCGCGTAGGCATCGCGGAAGATCGCCACGTCGGTGACCGCGAGCGCGCCCACCGTCTCGCCGTGATAGCCGCCGGCCAGGCTCAGGAAGCGCGTCTTGTCCGGCTCGCCCTGGTTGCGCCAGTAATGCACGCTCATCTTCAGCGCGATCTCGGTGGCCGAGGCACCGTCGGAGGCGTAGAAGGCGTAGCCCAGCCGATGGCCGGTGAGGGCGGCGAGGCGCTCGGACAGCGCCACCACCGGTTCGTGTGTGAATCCGGCCAGCATCGCGTGCTCGAGCGTGTCGAGCTGGGCCTTGAGCGCCGCGTTGATGCGCGGGTTGCAGTGGCCGAACAGATTCACCCACCACGAGCTGATGCCGTCGAGCAGCCGTCGCCCGGCGGCGTCGACCAGCCACGGCCCGTCGCCGCGCACGATCGGCACCAGCGGCAGGGTCTCGTGCTGCTTCATCTGGGTGCAAGGGTGCCACACGGCAGCGAGCGAGCGGGCGAGCAGAGTGTCGGCGGGGGGCATGAAGCGCGAGGGAGGGTAAAGCGGGCGCCCATGTTGGGCAAAGGCCTCGGGGCTGTCAAATTGGGCGGGTGGCGCGTGGGCCGACAGGGCGATTCGCGTTAACATCCCGCGGTCCGCTGCATCCGCCATCTCCAACAAAGCCAGTCATGATCCTCGTCATTTCCCCCGCCAAGGCGCTCGACTACGAGACGCCGCCGACCATCGCCACCTTCACCCAGCCCGAGCTCCTCGACCAGTCGGCCGAGCTCATCGACATCCTGCGCGAGAAATCGCCGGCCCAGATCGCCGAGCTGATGTCGCTGTCGGACCAGCTCTCCAGCCTCAACGTGGCGCGCTACGCGAGCTGGTCGCGGCCCTTTGCGCCCGATAACGCCAAGCAGGCGCTGCTCGCCTTCAACGGCGACGTCTATGAAGGCCTCGACGCGAAGCGTCTCACCGAGGCCGACCTGGCCTGGGCGCAGGACCACCTGCGCGTCCTGTCCGGACTCTACGGCGTGCTGCGTCCCCTCGACCTGATGCAGGCCTACCGCCTGGAGATGGGCACCCGGCTCGCCAACCCGCGCGGCAAGAACCTCTACGAGTTCTGGGGCGAGCGCATCACCGACGAACTGAACCGCCTGCTTGCAGGCGAGGAAGAGGCCGGCCGCGAGCGCGTGCTGGTTAACCTCGCCTCCGACGAGTACTTCAAGTCGGTCAAGCCGAAAAAGCTCAAGGGCCGCATCATCACCCCGGTGTTCGAGGACTGGAAGGGCGGGCGCTACAAGATCATCAGCTTCTACGCCAAGCGCGCGCGCGGGCTGATGAGCCGCTACGTCATCACCCATCGCATCGACGAGGTCGAGGCGCTCAGGGGCTTCGACAGTGAGGGCTACGCCTTCGCCGCCGACGCGTCCGACACTAACACGCTGGTCTTCCGTCGTCGCGAGGAGTGAGCCGCATGCAGATCAGTTCCTGCTTCGATGCGGGCGCGATCGAGGTCGTGCGCCTCGAAGACCCCGCCGACATCCGCCTGCGCCTGCGCAAGGACAACGCCGCGGACTTTCACCAGTGGTTCCACTTCCGCCTGATGGGCGCGGCCGGCAGGCCGGTGCGCATGGTGTTCGAGAACGCCGGCACGGCCGCCTATCCGGAGGGCTGGCGCGACTACCGCTGCGTGGCCTCCTACGACCGCCACAACTGGTTCCGCGTCGCCACCACGCGTTTCGAGAACGGCAAGCTGATCGTCGAGCATGTGCCCGAGCGTGACAGCGTTTATTACGCGTATTTCGAGCCCTACTCGCACGAACGCCATCTCGACCTCGTCGCGCGCGCCGGGCTGTCGCCCGATGCCCAGGTGCGCAGGCTCGGCAGCACCGTCGACGGCCGCGATCTCGAGCTGGTGGTGGTGGGCGAAGATCTGCCCGGCAGGGTGCCAATCTGGATCATCGCGCGCCAGCACCCGGGCGAGACGATGGCGGAATGGTTCGTCGAAGGCCTGCTCGATCGTCTGCTCGACGGCGCCGACCCGGTCGCGCGCAAGCTGCGCGAGCAGGCGCTGCTCTACATCGTGCCCAACATGAACCCCGACGGTGCGGTGCGCGGCAACCTGCGCACCAACGCCGCGGGGCGCAACCTGAACCGCGAATGGCGCGACCCCGACCCGGTGGCCAGCCCCGAGGTCTTCCTCGTGCGCGCCGAGATGGAACGCAGCGGCTGCGCGCTCTTCCTCGACATCCACGGCGACGAGACGCTGCCCTACGTGTTCTTTTCCACCGCCGAGGAGGTGCCCGGCTTCACTGCCGCGGCCGCGGCGGCGCAGGCGCGTTTTGTCGACACCCTGCTTGCGGTGAGCCCGGATTTCCAGACCGCGGAGGGCTACAAGCCGGGCCGCTTCGGTGAGGAGTTGCTGACCCTGGCGAGCAAGTGGGTGGCCAACCATTTCGGCTGCGTGTCACTGACGCTGGAGATGCCGTTCAAGGACAACGCGATCCTGCCCGACCGGCAGGTGGGCTGGAACGGGGCGCGCAGCAAGCGGCTCGGTGCGGCGATGTTGAATCCGATCCTGCGTCACCTGAGCGACGCCGCCGCTGTCGAGAGGACGCCCTGATCGCTCCGCGCTGATGCGGCACTGGCGTGGGCGGGGCTGCCGCTCGCGCGCATGCCGCGCAGCCGGGTGCGCTCGCGACGCGGGGGCGCGCCCCCGGCCATGACCTACTTGCGGAATTCGCGATGGCAGGCCTTGCAGCTGTCCTGCAGCGCAGCCACCGCGGTGCGCGCATCGCCTTCGGAGCGCGCCGCCGCCGCGGCGAGCACGCGCTCGGTGGCGGCGATGAAATCGGCCCGGCGACGCTCGAATTCAGCCGGCTTCTCCCAGACCGCGCGCCGTGCCTTGGTCGGCGGGTAGTCGGTGTCGGGGCCGAAGTGCCCCCACGGCTTGTCGCGCACAGCGACCAGCCCCTCGGCGAGGCGGGCGAAGGCTCCGGGGTCGAAGCGCCGGTCGGCGATCATCGTGCCCATCGGCTCGCTGCTGCGCAGCAGGGCCTTGAAGGCATCGCGGCGCTGGGTGACGGGTTTGTCCGGGTGAATGTCGGGCACTTCGGCGGAGCAGGCTGCGAGCAGTGCAAGGGCAAGGGCCGGGAGGAGGAGGCGGGCAGGCTGCGGTCGGGGCATCAGGTCGTCGGGCGTCGTGAGAAAGGTATCGGGTGTCAGGCGAGTGTGGGGGGCAGATTGACTACGCCGAGCAATCGGTGCTCGCCCCGCAAAAGAATGCAGCCACGAAGGAAAGTTCCTGCGCCGCTTGTGCGCATAATCCCGTTCTCACACGATCCTGCGAGGAGCCTCCCGTGAGTCCTGCCGTCATCACGCCTGATCCGGGATTCGCGCCGACCACCGGGCTGGCGGGCCTCGATGCAGTGCTGCGCGGCGTCGCACGTGGCGACAACATCGTCTGGCAGGTGCAGTCGCTCGACGACTACCGCGCGCTCGTGCTGCCCTATGCCGAGGCCGCACGTGCATTGGGGCGGCGCTTGATCTATTTCCGCTTTGCCGCTCACCCTCCGCTGCTCGGGGACGACAGTGGCGCAGAAATCTTCCAGCCGCAACCGCAGGATGGCTTCGACGCCTTCGTCGACCAGGTGCATTCGGTGATCGAGGCCGCCGGGCGAGAGACGATGTACGTCTTCGATTGCCTGTCGGAGCTGGCCGACGCCTGGTTGTCGGATCGCATGCTCGGCAACTTCTTCCGCCTGACCTGCCCGCGCCTGTTCGACCTCGACACGGTGACCTACTTCGCCGTACTGCGCAATCGCCACGCGCACGCCGGCATGGACATGATCACCGACACCACGCAGTACCTGCTCGACGTGTTCCGCTGCCGCGGGCGGCTGTATATCCGGCCGATCAAGGTGCAGCACCGCTCGGCCGCGGTGATGAACCTGATCCACGCCTGGGAGCCGCGCGACCGCTTCCGTGCCGTTGCCGACAGCGGCACGGTGGCCGAGATCCTCACGGGTTCGGGCTGGCCCGGGCTGGAGGACGAGCAGGTGCGCAGCCACTGGCAGCGGCTCTTCGACCAGGCGCGCACGCTCGCCGCGCTGCGAACGGCCGGTACGCCGGAACTCGCTGCCGAGGCGGTCGCGTTCGGGCGCCTTGCACGGCTGCTGTTTCCGGACGAGCCCGGCCTGCAGCGCCTGATCGCACGCTATCTCGCGGTGGACGACCTGATCGCGGTGCGCGCGCGCATGATCGGCATCGGCACGATCGGGGGCAAGGCGGCGGGGATGCTGCTCGCGCGTGCGATCGTCCGCCGCGACCTGCCCGAGCTTCACGGGCGGCTCGAGGCCCACGACTCCTTCCACGTCGGCAGCGAGGTCTTCGATACCTTCTTCACGATCAACGGGCTGTGGTGGGTGCGCCGCCGCCAGCGCGATCCCGAAGGCTTCCTGCAGGGGCTGGACGGCGACGAGGGCGCCCGCGCGCGCATCCTGCGCGGACACTTCCCGGACGCGACGCTGCGCCAGTTCGAGGCGATGCTCGACTACTTCGGCGAGTGGCCCTTCATCGTGCGCTCGAGTTCGCGGCTCGAGGACCGCTACGGCAACGCCTTCGCCGGGCAGTACGACAGCGTGTTCTGCGCCAACCGCGGCACCCGCGAGGAGCGGCTCGCCGACCTGCTCGATGCGGTGCGCCGCGTCTATGCGAGCACGCTGTCGGACGAGGCACTGCGCTACCGCAAGCGCCGCGGCCTGCTCGACGAGCACGAGCAGATGGCCTTGCTGATCATGCGGGTATCGGGGACCGCCGGCGGGCGCTGGTTCAACCCGCATGCCGCCGGGGTTGGCCTTTCGGTCAACCCCTATCCGTGGAATCCGCGCATCGACATGAAGGCCGGCGTGGTGCGCCTGGTGGCCGGCCTGGGCACGCGCGCGGTCGATCGCAGCGACGACGACTACACCCGGCTGATCGCGCTCGATGAGCCCGAACTGCGTCCGGAAACCAGCTTCGGCGCGATTGCACGCCACGCC
>Ga0209573_1000506_pt1 | contig 81083 bp, 75 predicted proteins | sample TNRBio252014_DNA_FD_185870 | JGI IMG/M metagenome (GOLD analysis project Ga0209573, IMG submission 185870) | Wastewater treatment Type I Accumulibacter community from EBPR Bioreactor in Madison, WI, USA - TNR Reactor_6/25/2014_ DNA (SPAdes)... | ecosystem: Engineered > Bioreactor > EBPR >... | reverse complement strand
ATGCGGCGCGGGCAGGGACGAACAGCCGTCACCCCACCAGCGGGTTAGGCTTCTTTTTGACGGCGGATGCCGCTACGGCTTACCGGTATGGCTCCCACGTTCTGGAACTGCACGCCAAGATAGAGAAGCCGTATTACCTGACGGATGCGGAGTTATTGCCAAGATAAATCCAAAGTTTCCTGATGGCGGTTCGGGCCTGATAGATCAGCAGGCGACTGAGATTTTGATAGATCTTTTGCGGCACGCAAAGCTGTCTCGCTGCCCATGAATCGCTCGAAGTCCAAGAGGACGATGGAAACCAAGCGTATCACCGTCAATCGAAAAACCGCTCTGCGCGCAGCAAAGGTAAGACGCGCTGCATGATCGGGTCAGCGCTGAAGTAGTGTTGAATCACGCCCTCACGTAGATAATTCGCCAACGCAATCAGGATCATGCTTTGATCGAGCGCCAAGTAATTGGTGGCAACCTGGCCGGTCTTGGGCGCGACGGCATCGTAAAAGCCAAAATCGCCGTACAGGGGATAGCGTTGGGCCAATTGGCGCAGATTGGCCGTTGCCGTCGTCGGTTCGGTGAGCAAGGCCAGCGCTGCTGCGTGTGGCGTGACAACGCCGACTCCATAGCCACGCGCGCCCAGCACGCGCGCACCGTATTCGTGGTAACCGTCGCCATCGGGGGTTGAACTGGGCGATAGTCCCCAGACTGGATAACCCAAATGCTCTAGTGCAAACCTCCGGTTAAGCTCAGTATGCACCCGCGCATTTTTTCCTAAGCTAACTGGTGCATGATACAGTTCATCCAGCACCAGCAGCGGCATCAACGCCTCAAACAGGCTGCCGCCCCAGGAGGGGAGGTAGTTCAAGCCTTTCCAGGAATAATAGCCCCCGCTCACTGCTTGGCCATTCACGGTGTTTTCAATGCGGCCCTTGGGGGACTGTGATTGCCACGCAAAAGCGCGCGGAAAGGTGCGAATCAGGCGATACCAGTGCTCTGGCGGCACGTCGCCCTTGCCAATGGCGATCAGACTGCCCAGCCGTGCTTCAGTATACAGCAGGCCGTAGCTGTACTCAGAACGATGCGCCAGATTGACGTAATAGCCGTGCATCATCCATTGCTCGACCGGATCGTAGAAAAAGCCATAATCCGCCTGGTCGATCAGGCGGGTGCAGCGCGTGGCCAGTTCAAGAACGCTATTGCGCACCACCATCAAACCGGCAGTCAGCCACGCCGAGTCAATGAAAGACAGAAAATGGCTGGTGCGCTCCAGGCTGGTGGTATCGTAATAGTTGAAGAAAAAACCACGATGAGTTTCCAGCCGCTCCAGGGTATCCAGCGTCTGCTCCAGTCGCTCCCGCGCCTCTTGCGGGTTGAGGAAACCCAGTTCACGGGCGGCCACCAAATCGATCAGGTACAAGCCGATGTTGGTGACGTTGGTGTAATCGCCCACCCAGGCGGTGCGCGGCTCCAGAGAACCATGCAACCGCACCGTATCGAGCGGCAGGCCATGAGCACGGTCGCTCAGCGCTGCCAGCCCGCGCCAGGTATCGCGCGCTAATTGCCACAAAAAGGCGTGATCATCGGCGGGCAGGCTGTGCGGATCGACCCGTAAGCGCTGCGGCCAGCCGACCAGCCGAGCGTGGATCAGGGGTTGCGCCGCCGCCTTGCCGCCGAGCTGGTTTTCCCAAGCGGTCTTGCGCGGGGGAATCACCGGATCGCGACTGCTGGGGCCCGGCGCACCCGTCTGAATAAGGGCGATGTCGTCCAGCCAGTAAGCGCCGGAACGCCCCAGATCACGTCGGGGTTGCAGAACCAGGCCAAATTGCCGCAGATGCCGCCAGTCCGCAATGCCATTCATGCGATGCAGCGGCACCTGGATGCGTTGCCAGTCGCCTGTGATGCCGGTGACCACCGTGCTGCCCTGCCGCACCAGACCGGGCGGCGCGTTGGGCAACGGTTGCTTGAATTCCAGCTTCAGCGCCTGGGCATAGCCAGCGGCGGCGTCACCGCGAATCCAGAGTTCCAGATGATCATAGGCCGAGGCGTCCAGATCCGGCAGAGTGATCTGCCAGCCCAGATCGCTCACTCCGTGCTCGGCGAACCGGTAGCGCAGATGTAGCGCGCGATGACTGCCGACCCGTTGCGCCGGTTCCAGTCGGTAGTGGAGCTGACCGCTGACTTGACTCGGTTCAGCCGTCCAGCCACTCATTGCGCCGCCCGTATTGGGCGCGCCGCTGGGCCGTTCAAAATCATGCAACAGCAAGCGTGGGGGTGCGGCGAGCGGGCTGGCCCAAGCCAAGCTACAGAGGCAGCTAAGCAGGACGCTACACGGGAGAACGGGCCAAAGGCGGGGCATGGGGCAGCGGCTCCTGTTACGCCAAGAGTAGAACTTCGATTGTAAGATGCGTAGCGCCGCGCCTGGTAGAGGGCCAGGACCCTGCTTCCCCTAGGCGCGACGGAGCAATGCCAAGGTTTCGACATGATGGGTCTGGGGAAAGAAATCGAAAGGAATCAACCGCTCCACCTGATAACCTTCCTGAGTTAGAGCGTGCAGGTCGCGGCTTAAGGTGCCGGCGCTGCACGACAAATAGGCCAGTCGCTCTGGTCGAAATTCAGTCGCCGCCCAGGTGCGCACCGCCAGTTCCAGGCCGGTGCGCGGTGGATTGAGATACAGCAATCGGGTTCCAGTCGCCAGCGACCAGGTTCGCAGTTGCGGCACTCGCTCAGCACACTTGCCGCGCAGCACAAGCGCGGCTGGGGCGTTTACGGCGGCGCATTCCACCGCTTCCCCACCTAGTTCGACGCCGAGGGCGCGCGCGCCGCGTCGGGTCCAGCGCGCCAGACTGGCACCGATTCCGCAATACAGATCAGCCACTTGATCCCCCAGTTCCGGTGCTAGGAATTCCTCCGCCGTGTCCAAGGCCAGCTGGTACAGCGTGGGAATCAACTGCTGAAACGCAGTTGGGCCATACCACAGGCCACACGAATCGACCGAGCGCGGCTGGCCCCATAGCAAAGTCCAACCGCTGCGGGCGAACAAGCGGCGACCGGCAGCAGGATGCAAATGCAGCCAGAGGCCTTCCAGCCCATAGGCAGCCAGCTCCGCCAGTCCTTGCTGCTGAAGCCAACTGGCGTCGGGAAGGCGCTGAGTTTTCAGGATCAAGGTCGCTTGCGCCCCGGACTGCACATAAAAAGCCAGCGGAAAAGTCGGCCCCGGTGGCAGTGTGCGCATCAGCCAGCGCGTCACCAGCCGCACCGCTTCGGTATGCACCGGGCAGTTGGGGATTGCGATCAACGCATCGCGCCGCCACAGGCCAAAGTTCCAGCCGTTCTGCTCATGCCAAAGCGCCGATAGACACACCTTGCCGCGATAGCTCCAGCGCGCAGCGCCAGCGACCGCGCGCAATGGCACCAAACAAGCCGCCCACGGTGCGAGCGTCCGCTGTAGCCAATCGGTTTTTTGCGCGGCGCTGGCCTCGGCGCTTAACATGCGCTGGGTGCAGCCCGGACAACGGGGTTCGCAGCCGACAGGCAGGCTCATCACTGGAGCCTATGGCAACAGACAGCGGAGCGGAGGTGCTGATGGTCAGCAGCTATCTGCGGTGTGATTGGTGCGGGCAATTGGGACCGCCCGCCAGCAATTACGGCTTGGACAGTTTGCGGCTTTGTTATCAGTGCTGGTACGAAGCGCAGCGCGCCGAGGGATCGCTCGCCGCTGATGCCACCCCAGCGGACACTGACTCTGCGCTGCGGCCTGAACAACCTAGCTCCCTGAAACCTGGCACTTAGGGACGGTCGTCGGCTGGCAGGGCTTGCGTCACAATCGCCGGTTCCGTGGGCGCGGGCGCGGCACGGCCCAGACCTAATTGCGATAGCAGCATGCCGCTGAACATCAGCACGCAGCCCAACACGTTGCGACCCGACAGGATTTCGTTTAGCCATAGCCAGCCGCCCAGCGCGGCGAACAGCGTTTCCAGACTCAGAATGATCGCGGTGTGGGCGGGTGGCGCGTCGCGTTGCGCTACGACTTGCAGGGTATAGGCCACGCCCACTGACAGTAGGCCACCGTATAAGATCGGCATCATCCCACTGTAAATGCCCGCCCAACGGATGACTTCGGTAAAAGCCGCCATTAACAGACTTAGCGCGCCACAGACGATAAATTGGAGGAAGGCTAGTAGGATTGGTTCGTTCTGACGGCCTAACAACCAGCCAATCGCCAGCACATGCATAGCCCAAAAGAAAGCGCCGATCAGCACCAGGCGGTCGCCTTCATTCAGGGTGAACTGCTCGGTCACCGTCAATAGATAGAGACCCATTACAGCCAGCACCGCGCCCACCCAAGTGCTCCACGGCGCGCGCTGACCCCATAGCAGACCCAGCACCGGCACCATCACCACATACAGGCCAGTAATAAAACCGGCCTTGCCCGCTGTGGTATAGACAATGCCAATTTGTTGCAGTGACGCGCCAGTAAACAGAATTAGGCCAGCCAGCAAACCCCCAGCGAGAGTCGAACGCCAACCGCCGAAACTGAGTCGGGTGGAGGAACGGGATTGGAGCCACAGCAACGGCAGCAAGGACAACGCGCCCAACAAAAAGCGGATGCCGTTATAAGTGAAGGGGCCGACATGCTCCATGCCGAGCCGTTGGGCGACAAAGGCAAAGCCCCAAATGGCCGCTGCTAACAGCAGCAGCAGTTCCGCTTGCAATGTTTTGGATTTCAAAATTAGGCCAGGGTCAGGGATCATGGAGCCAGCAGCCCGGTCAACGCCATCAACGTATAAGGCTGCGCCACGATCTTAGCAAAATCTTGCTGTGGTTGAAGCGACGAGGATGAAATTTGGACCTATCCAATGCATCATACACTTGAAAACTAAGTACTCCGTAAATTAAGTTTTTCCATAGCATAGGGAGGTGGTAATTTATCGCTAAACTCTATTAGGAGCAGGCGATGAGTAGACCACATCTTACCCTTAGCGATTCGGATCGTTCGTACTTGGTAGCGCTGCTGAAGAAAGGGTCGTTGGGAGTCAAGCAATACAAGCGGGCGACGGGATTGCTGGAACTGGATCGGGGCAAACGGCTCACAGAGGTCGCAGCGACCTTGGGGGTGCAGTATGTGACGGTCAGCGCCTGGCGGGAGGGGTATCGACGGGAGGGCTTGGCCATGTTGCAGGACAAACCGCGTTCCGGTCGTCCGGTGGAAATCGACGGGAGCCAACGGGCGAAGCTCACGGCGTTGGCGTGCAGTGAAGCCCCGGCTGGTCATGCGCGGTGGGACTTGCGACTCTTGGCCGATAAGGCCGTTGAACTGGGCTATTGTGCGCATCTGTCGCATACGCATGTGAGCACGATCCTGAAAAAAACGCCCTCAAGCCGCATCTGAAACGGACGGGGTGCATCGGTCGATGCGATGCGGCTTTCATCGCATGGAACAGCTGCTCTGGCTTTATGCCCGGCCTTACGATGCGGCTGAACCGGTGGTCTGTTTTGACGAACGTCCCTGCTTTCTCATCGGGGAACGTGTGGAACCGTTAACCCTGCAAAGCGGCCAAGTGCGCAAAGAGCATTACGCCTATGAAAAGCACGGTTCCTGCGCCCTGCTCGCTGCCATCGAACCCCTGACCGGCCAGCGCATGGGCCAGGTCTATCCCCAGCGCACCAAACGGGAATATGCCTTATTTTGTAAAGCCTTAGCCGCACGTTATCCCAACGCCCGCACCATCCACCTCGTGCAGGACCACTTAAATACCCACCACGCCAGCGCCTTCTACCCACACTTACCCGCCGATCAAGCCTTTGCCCTGGCTCAACGCTTCACCTTTCACTACACCCCCAAATCCGCCAGTTGGTTGCATATGATCGAGATCGAGTTCTCTGCCCTGGCCAGAGCTTGCCTACAACGACGCATTCCCACACAGGAAAAATTGGCCAACGAGGTCTTGAGTTTGTTGAAAGAACGTCAACACCAAAATATCAAAATCCACTGGCAGTTCTCGATTGCGAAAGCGCGTTCCAAGCTCAATCGGCATTATCAGCCCCTCCATCCCGATAACCAAAAGTTTGAAGGTAGAAAAACTTAATTTACGGAGTACTTATATCGTTATCCATGATATTTTTGCAGATCAATCGCTTATTAGCTTGAAGACCCAAAAAGTAGGGCTTTTCTACAGTCCTGTTAGCATGTTGAGTGGGCCTAGCGCAGCAACCTGTAATCTATCCGTGCGAACGCCAGACATCAGCGGAATACTTCTCTCTAATTCGCCCTACAGGCCGACATGAAACGCATCTACCCCTTCTTGTTCGTTTTTTTGTGGAGTACCGGCTTTATCGGTGCGCGCTTTGGGATACCGCACGCCGAACCATTGTCTTTTCTGTTGGTGCGCTATCTGTGCGTCATCGTTCTCATGACGACCCTGGCGATCTTAAGCGGCGCACCGTGGCCGAAACATCCGCGTCAATGGGGCCACATCAGTGTATCGGGCGTGTTGATTCATGCGGTTTATCTGGGCGGGGTTTTTATCTCGATCAAACACGGTTTGCCGTCCGGGATCGCCGCGCTGGTAGTCGGAATGCAGCCGCTCTTGACCGCGCTGGGTGCGGGCTGGCTGCTGGGTGAACGGGTGGTGGCGCGGCAATGGTTCGGGCTGGTGCTGGGCTTTGTCGGCGTGACCTTGGTCATCAGCGGCAAGTTCGGCCTCCAGACTGCGCTGGGGCCGATGCTGATTCCGGCGCTGGCGGCTTTGCTGGGCATTACCATCGGCACCTTATATCAAAAACGCTTTTGCTCCGGCTTTGATCTGCGCACCGGCTCGGTGATTCAGTTCGTACCCAGCGCTATCGTAACGGCCATCGCCATTGCCCTGTTTACCGAATTCCAGATCGAGTGGACGCCGGAATTTATCTTCGCACTGGGCTGGCTGGTGCTGGTGCTGTCCATTGGCGCGATCAGCTTGCTCAACGTGCTGATTCACAGCGGTAGCGCGGTCAATGTCGCCAGCCTGTTTTATCTGGTGCCGTTGAGCACAGCCTTAATCGCCTGGGTTTTGTTTGACGAGACGCTGCCCCCGATCTCGCTGGTGGGCATGGCGCTAGCGGTGGGCGGCGTCTATATGACGACTTTTAGCCGCCCCGCCAAAACCGGGTGAATCGGCCGAGCACCGGCTAGCGCTCTGGCAAAATCGTCCCCTTCGTTGCAGACGCTGAGATTCCAGCCAGCGGCGCTATTTTCGCGGCCAAGCCGCGACAGCAGTGCGCCAGATTCGCTAATCCTGGAATCATGTTGAGCGCGAAACGTCGCCGGAATGCCAAGAGAAAACCCACATGCAAGCCCGCCAGCGTCAGGGTCGTGTTAGCGGCCAGTTCATGGATATCCTCCACCTGTTCAAGCCAGGGGGGGATGGTGGACTCTGCCCATTCCTCATCGGCAGCGGCGACGTTGGCCGGCACAGCAGCGGTTATGCCCAGCACGCGGGCGTTATCGACCATCGTCAGACCGGTGGCCACCGTCACGCTGATGGCAAGAAGCAAGGCGACCACCAAGGAACGGCTTACGGCGCTAACGGCCATGCCAGGACGGAATGTCGGCGACAGCGGCGGAAATCCCTTCACCTTGACCAGCGCCGTCAGCAGTCGAATCACCAAAAACGCCACCAAACTGTAGCCGAGCCAGATATGCAATCGCTCGCCCTCGTCACCGGTGAAATAGGCCAGCAGGAATGCCAGAACGAACAAGCCGTGGAACCAGCGGACTCGATTAAAAGGATTCATGACCCTCTCCAACAGTGGGTTATGCGCTGGGTTTCCCTATTTCGGGATGCGCAAGGTGTGCTCGCTGTAATCGCCGCGCTCCGCTGCAGTATGACAGGCGTTGCAATGGGCGGCGGATTTGATGCTGGGTCGGCTCCAAATGTCCTTGGGCAATTCCTCGGAATGTTCATGAACGAACCAGCGGGTTTCGGTGATGCGTAAGAGTGGCTCGCCGCGCCTCGAACGCCCCTCGCCACCGGCGTTAGCCTCCAAAAAGCGCAGAATATCGGCCTGTTGCTGGGGGTCCAGCGAGGCATCGCTGCCGAAATGCTGATCCAGTCCCCTCATGATCGCCCGCCACGACACGGCGGGAAGTAATTGCGGCGGGTAGGCGATATGGCAGGTGCTGCATTCCTGCCGCCAGGCAGCATGATTCAACGGGCGGATACGTGCATTATCATCATCATCGGCGAAGGCCGCGCCAGCAGTGGCCAGCAGCGCTCCCGACAACAGAACCGGCCAACGGCTCCAACAGGGTAGGCTCATGGCGGTCTCCTCAGTGAACGCTCAACAGATAGCTCAGCACGTCGCCTTTTTCCTGCGCCGTGCAGGCTCGGCCCAGCACCTCATTGCAATTGCGCTTGAACCATTTTTCAACCTTGTCGGGGCGGGTAAAGCGCTCCGGGCTGGCGGCAGGGGCCAGTGGCGCCAGGGCTTTACCGGTAGCGATATGCTGCCCGATGGCCTTTGGGTTTTGACGGTGGCAAGAGGCGCAGCTCCATTCCTTGCCGTGCGTGCTGGCATAGAAGCGCTGGCCCTGCTCGGCGGAAAAGCCGGTGAATGCGGGGTTTTCCTGCTGGGCCTGGGCGGCGAACTGTTTTTGAAAATCAGCGGGGGTTTCGGCGTGAGCGCTGAAACTGAGGACTAATAAGACAGTAGCGAAGGCAAAACGCATGGTGATTCTCCAGTATGGGGAGGGGCATCATGCGTTCCAGCGTAAGCGAGTAAGGTAAATTGAACCTTAAATGGCGGATCAGAAGTAGCGGATGACTGGCGCGATTCCTGGCCGGGGTTCTACACCGATTGTTCGTCAGGCCCAGCATAGGGCGCATCACTGTCTTCCCACAGTGGATAACCGCAATGCGGACAGGTTTTGACCTTTTTGGCGGATTTGATGGTTTTTCTCAGGGATTTCAGCTCGCTCAGCATCTTTTTGAGCCGCTTTTTATTCCGTTCCTTTTTGGGAACAGACAGCTCTTTAGCCACCTTGTCATAAAGCTTTTTGACTTTGGATTCAAAGACGGGAACAAAATTTTCCACGGTCTTACCTTGGTTTTGCGGTCGGGATTAACGGGATGGCGAACCCTATCACGTCTTGAACGGGTCTTTCCACCTCACAGCATATTCAACTCCAGCTTGGCGCGCATCGACATCCGCTCGGTAGACCACGGCGGCTCCCACACCAGTTCGACGTTGACCGATTCCACGCCCGCAAGATGCCGGACGGCGTTTTCCACCCATTCCGGCATGGAACCGGCGACCGGACAGCCGGGCGCGGTCAGGGTCATTTGAATGTCGGCATGATTGCCGATGGGATCGACTTCCAGATTGTAGATCAACCCCAGTTCGTAAATATTGACTGGAATTTCAGGATCATAAACCGTTTTAATGGCTTCAATGACCTTGGCTTCCAGTTCCTCAGCATCCGGTAAATCTATCGTCGTCGTGCTCATGCGGGCCTCCTGAACGGAGAAAGTTACTCGGTCGCTACCGGCTGCTGGTGTTCTTCCAGTGCGGCGCGCACCGCGTGCCAGGCCAGCGTCGCGCATTTAACCCGGCTGGGATAATCGCGCACGCCGGCCAAGACGCTGAGCTTGCCCAAGCCTTTCGGACACTCGCAGTCGGTGGTGACAACGTTATGGAAGGCATCAAACAGGTGTTCGACATCCGCGACCTTTTTGCCTTTGAGGGCTTCGGTCATCAGCGAGGCCGAGGCGCTGGAAATGGCGCAACCCGCCCCCTGAAACGCGATGTCCTTGATCGTCCCATCCTGAATATCGAGAAATACACTCACCCGGTCGCCGCAGAGCGGGTTGACGCCATCGGCTTTGTGAGTCGGTTCCGCGATGATGCGGAAGTTCCGGGGCCGCTTGTTGTGATCCAGAATGACTTCTTGGTATAAGTCGCGCAAGTCGTTCATTATTCAAATAACTCCTTCACTTTCCAGAGAGCGTCAACCAAATAGTCCACTTCCTCACGGCTGTTGTAGGCCGCGAACGAAGCGCGGGCGGTGGCGGGAACGCCGTAGCGTTGCATCACCGGCTGGGCGCAATGATGACCGGCGCGAATGGCGATGCCTTCCCGGTCGAGAATGGTGCCGATGTCGTGCGGATGAGCGCCGCGCAGGGTGAACGCCACCAGCGCCGCCTTGTCGCGGGCGGCGCCCATGATGCTTAAGCCCGGAATCTCCGCCAGCTTGGCAGTGGCGTAGTGCAGCAGCGCGTGTTCGTGGGCGGCGACCGTTGCCAGACCGACGCTGTTAAGCCAATCCAGCGCCGCCCCCAAGCCGATGACTCCGGCAATGTTCGGCGTTCCTGCTTCAAACTTGTTCGGCAGATCGGCGTATTCGGTTTTTTCAAAGGTGACCAGCCGAATCATGTCGCCGCCACCCTGATACGGCGGCATCGCCTCCAGCAACGCCTGTTTGCCGTAAAGCACGCCGACCCCGCTGGGGCCATAAATCTTGTGGCTGGAGAAAGCGTAGAAATCGCAATCCAGCGCCTGCACGTCCACCGGCAGATGCGCCACCGCTTGCGCCCCGTCCACCAGCACCGGAATGTTGCGGGCGTGGGCCAGTTCAATCAGCGTCTTGGCCGGGTTGATGGTGCCAAGCGCGTTGGAAATATGGACGAAAGCCACCAGTTTCACCCGCCCGCTATCCAACAGCCGCTCGTACTCGTCCAGCAGCAGTTCGCCCGCATCGGTGAACGGCGCGACCTTGAGCGTGGCGCCGGTGCGCTCGCACAGCAATTGCCACGGCACGATATTGGAATGGTGTTCCATGCCGGTGATGAGAATTTCATCGCCCGACTGGCATCGGCTACCGCCAAAGCTGCTCGCCACCAGATTGATGCTTTCGGTGGTACCACGGGTGAAGATGATTTCCTGTCCGCTGGCGGCGTTCAGAAAAGCGCGTACCTTCTCCCGCGCGTCCTCATAAACGGCGGTGGAGCGCTCCGACAGCAGGTGAACGCCGCGATGGATGTTGGCGTAATATTCGCTGTAACAGCCGCTTACAGCGTCGATCACCGCTTGCGGCTTCTGCACTGAGGCGGCGTTATCCAGATAAACCAAGCGCTTGCCGTGAATCTTTTGGCCCAGAATCGGGAATTCAAGGCGGATGCGGGCCAAATCCGGCTCATCACTTTTGGTCGGCACAGGGGATAGCGCGGACGGGGCGCTCATGATGCGATGTCCTCCTTGATGCTGTCGAGCGCCAGCCGCTCAGCGAGCAGGCGGGCCAGGCGCTCACGCAATGGCGTCAGGCTCATTAGGTTGAGGTTGTCGTTGGCGAAGGCGTAAACCAGCATGGCGCGAGCCTGGGCGGCGGGGATGCCACGCGCGCGCAGATAAAATTCGGCGTTGGGATCGAGAAAGCCGGTGGTGGAACCGTGGCCGCATTTCACGTCATCGGCCAGAATTTCCAGCCGGGGGTTGGAGTGCGCGGCGGCTTGCTTGGACAGGAGTAGATTTCGGCTGGATTGGCGGGCGTCGGTTTTCTGGGCGTGCGGACGGACGTGGATCATGCCATCGAACACCGACCGCGCCTTACCGTCCAGCACGCTTCTGAAGGATTGTTGGCTGCTGCCGTGCGGGTGGGCGTGTTCGACCCGGACGTAGAAATTGCCAGCTTGGTTGTCGCGGGCCACGGTCAGGCCGTTGAGCAGGCATTGCGCGTGTTCGCCGTCCAGCAGCGTGTCCAGATCGGTGCGGGCCAGTTGGCCGCCGAAGGACAGCAGATGCAAGCGGGTCTGGCTATCGCGGCCTTGTTTGACGCGGATGCCGCCCAGATGGAACGCCTGCGCCGCTTCTTCCTGAATCTGGTGGTAATCCAGCACCGCACCCGCGCCGACCGACAATTCGGCTACCGGCGCATTCAGATAACGGCCCTGTCCCCGATATTCAACCACCACGCTGGCCTGCACGCCATCGCCCAAGCTCAGCCGTAGACGCGGATAAACCGCCATATCGCCACCGGTGCAATGGAAAATCAGATGAATCGGCGTTTCCAGCACCGTGCCGCGTGGCAGATGGATGACCGCGCCATCTTCCCAAAACGCACCGTTGAGCGCGGCGAAGGGGTGCTGTTCCAAGCCGGGCAGTTGAGCAAACTCGTTTTCAGCCCTTCCCCCGGTGGGAGAGGGGTTGGGGTGAGGGTTCAGGTTGGCGAGAGTCGCTCCATCCGGTCGCGTTTCCAGCTTCGACAATCCCGGCGCGTAACGGCCATTGACGAAAACCAGCCGGTGTGCGGACGTTTCCAGCGTCGGCAACGCACTGGCGTCAACGGGCGCATCGGCAGGCGGTTGAAGCGTCAACGCAGTCAAGGCGCTGAGATCGGTAAAGCGCCAGGCTTCCTGGTGACGAGTCGGCAGGCCGAGCGCCGCGAACCGCTCAAACGCCGCATGACGCAAGCGGGTGATCGCCTCCGGCTCGTGGCGGTTGGCGACGAACGCCATAAAGCGTTGACGCCAGAAATCAGTGGGGAGTGGGGCTACAGCGGTCATGGTGCGAATCTCACGCGGCGGCCCGGCGCGCGCGGCCCGGTTCCTCGTTGTAAAGCGCATAGCCCTGTTCTTCCAGTTCCAGCGCCAAGCTCTTGTCGCCGGAACGGGCGATACGGCCGTTAACCAGCACATGCACATGATCCGGCACGATGTAATCCAGCAGCCGCTGATAGTGGGTGATGACCAGAAAGCCGCGTTCCGGGCCGCGCAGGGCGTTGACGCCATCGGCCACCACCCGCAAGGCGTCGATGTCCAGCCCGGAATCGGTTTCATCCAACACCGCGAAACGCGGTTGCAGCACCGCCATCTGGAATACTTCGTTGCGCTTTTTCTCGCCGCCGGAGAAGCCTTCATTGACCGAACGCTTGAGCATGGATTCATCCATCTTCACCAATTCCATGCGCTCGTGGACCAAATCCCAGAAGTCCATCGCATCGACCGGCGCTTCGCCGCGATATTTGCGCACGGCGTTAACGGCGGCTTTCAGGAAATACAGGTTAGCGACGCCGGGAATTTCCACCGGATACTGGAACGCCAGAAACAGGCCCTCACAGGCGCGGGTTTCCGGGGCCATCTCCAGCAGATTCTTACCGTCGAACAACACTTCACCCTCGGTGACCACATAGCCCTCGCGCCCGGCAATGACGTTCGCCAGCGTGCTCTTGCCGGAGCCGTTCGGCCCCATGATGGCGTGGACTTCGCCAGCCCGGATGTGAAGGTCAATGCCGTTGAGAATCTCCCGGCCTTCGACCGTGGCGTGCAAGTTGCGGATTTCCAGCATGATAAATGGGTTCCTGTAGTCAATAGCCTCTAAAAAAGGGAATCTATCAGCCTGTTTTAAGTGATCTGTTGGCGAAAATTTGCATTACTCCCCGCTCTCGGCGGCTTGGCGCAGGGCCAAAAATGCCTCTTTAAGCGTTTGGCTGACGGCTGAATCCGGCTCATTTAAAACCAGCGATTGATAGGCCGTCAGGTAATCGCTCCGAATACGGTGGAATAAATGCAAGAAGTGGCGTAGAAATCCGATGCAATCCAAAATCGCAATTTCAGTACCGTCTGTTTTTTCATAAAAAGTGGCCGCATAGCGAGAAGTCATCGGCTCAATGACATCCGTGGTCACAAATAGATAATTGTGAATCCGTGGCTGTGCTCTGGCGATTTTGGTTGCTGCCGTATCGATATCCTCTGGAGTAACGCGCTTCATTTTCATTTCATAAACGGTGACAGCCGCGTCATCGCCAACCAGAGCAATTTCTACATCACCCAATGCGCCTGTTTGTAAATCAGCGGCATTATGCGATTGCAGAGGTAACAGGCTTTCCGCGAGGTGCGATCCTGCCGCTTGATACGCGGCTGCCACCACCAGAACTGGTAAACGGCTGGCGTTCTTGCAAGCAAGATGCTGGCTAATCAGCGTAATAATAGCCTCTGAGGACAATGGCAAAGTACCTTCAGAACGCTCAAGTCCTTTCAGCAGAGACGCCATCCGCGCCAGCTTTTCATCACGCATCAGCATCAATACACGAACAGTTTCTACCAGAACCACATCAGCCGTTATTCGCTGTTCAGCCACATCTTCAAGCAATTCGAGTGTTTTTTTATAAAGTTCACGCGGCCTGCCAACCAAATCCCGGTCTGTGAATAAGGGTCGATTGATATTGCGCAAAGTCGGTGTGAGAAAGGCGGTGGTTGGATTGACCGGCAACCGACAGTGATTGATAAAAGGGGTCAGATAGCGTTCATCGTAGGTACGTCCTGAAAAGCTGTCGGCTCCACCAATTTCGGTATAGGGTTTGCGCGGATCGATAGTGGGCTTGTCCAGCTTTCCCAATAAGCAGGCCATCAACAAGCGCACTCCGGCACGGTTACTTAGGCAGCGGCAAACGTAATCGACCCGTTCCCGAATGATCGAGTCGGCAATGACCGAGGTATTAAGTGTCGCGGTTGCTTGTTCCACGATATTTTTCAGAATTTCTTCCGGGGTCATGCTAAAAGTCCTTTTTGCCTTTGCGGCTCATAATTCGTCCATAGCACTTCCTGACGAGCGCCCTTAGTGGAGTGAATAGTTTTATCCTGACCCAGGGTTTTGAACCAATGTGCTGAGGGAAAGAGTTGTTCCATAACGGGGTGATCGTAACCCGAAATAGCGATCATGCCTTTGCATTGATGAGCGGCTTCAGCAAATTCCTGGTATTGCCTCTCATCCATCTCAAAGCGGTAAGCGTTGGTATCGCCGCGTGTCGCGTGCAAATAGGGTGGATCGCAATAAAAAAGCGTCTTGGGACTGTCATAAAGTCGAATAACATCGATAGCCGGGCGGTTTTCAATCTGCACCCGAAGCAAACGCTGGGCGATGTCGTCAAGTCCTTCCACGCCACCCAACCAGCGAGAAACGACCCCGGACATTCCCGCCCGGCTGGTGTCCTTGCAATTCGCCCAGCGACCCAGCGATGCTGTTTGGGCAAGGCCCGTGCGGGTTTGCCGGGCCCGGATATAAAACCGTCTGGCCCGCTCAATATCGCTGATTTCGTGGGTATCGCCATAGATGGCGCGGTGATATTCTTCTCGTGAAAAAGGTGTCAATGCGATAGCCCGAATCAGTGCTTCATGCTGATCGCGCAACATGCGAAAGAAGTTGACGACCTCACCATCTATATCATTGTACGTTTCTACTGGTGACGGCGAGCGGTTGAGCAGCACAGCAGCAGAGCCGGAGAATGGCTCACAATAATGGTGACAAACTGGCAATAACGGAAGCAGCCAATCTAGATGGGAGAATTTCCCACCATACCAGCCAAAAACAATTCGGCGACGACGGTTACGGACGTAGATCACCCTGGAGCTTTCTGTCTCCATATTCTCATCCAGGAATATCGGTGATGGACTTCTCGCTCTTATTGCCATCAGGCAATTACTCCATCGCTTCGTAGACTTTCAAGTGGATTTGCAATTGAGAATCTCCCGGCCTTCGACCGTGGCGTGCAAGTTGCGGATTTCCAGCATGATGAATGGGTTCCTGTAGTCAATAACCTGTGATTTCTTTATTTAAATTCTAAATCAGTCCATCTATAGACTAGGTTCTTTTAAACCCAGAATGATCCGAAGTTTTGATGCGTTACCTACTAGCTGATTTATTGGGAATCTCTCGTTCTTAAGAATAAGCCCAAATGAATCATCCAGCTTTATATTAGAATTAGTGGGCGAGACAATAACAGCAGCCATAAGCGCAACAACCATATTTATTGGGATTAAAAAAGTAGAATTTTCTATTCCAAAAAATGACTTTTTCGTAAACTCAACTTTGAAAGGAAGGTTTGCTTCGTGTATCAAAGAACATCGAATAGCGTCGTAAATGATATGAGTAACATTTTCTGTTTGTTTTGGATGAAGTGGGTCTAGTACGTGCAGACACGAGCCGGGGACTGCTAATACAGCACCACCGAAACCAATCATAGTTATAATATCCAGGTATTTTTCGACGTATTGAATACACCTTTTTCGTGTTGAGCCTCCAAGCTCTATTTTTGCAGTTGCGTCCAGGGCTATGCATATGCATGCCATTGAAACAGCAGGATTACCATTAGTAAATTCTCGAATAGAACCCATTAAAAAATCTTTAATAGCCATTTTTTGTTAAGTTACCTGATTTCAATTACCCCACACTCCCTTCCAACTTCAATTCAATCAACTTCTGCGCCTCCACCGCAAATTCCATCGGCAATTCCTTGAATACCTCCTTGCAGAAGCCATTGACGATCAAACTCACTGCATCCTCGGCGCTGATACCGCGCTGCTTGCAATAGAAAAGCTGATCTTCACTGATTTTTGAGGTACTGGCTTCGTGCTCGACCTGGGCGGTCGGATTCTGAACTTCGATATACGGAAAGGTATGCGCGCCGCATTGAGCGCCCATCAACAGCGAATCGCATTGCGAGTAATTGCGGGCGTTTTCAGCGGTCGGCAGGATTTTCACCAGACCCCGATACGCATTCTGGCCATGACCGGCGGAAATGCCCTTAGAAACGATGGTGCTGCGGGTGTTTTTGCCCATGTGGATCATCTTGGTGCCGGTATCGGCCTGCTGATAATCGCGGGTCAGGGCGACCGAATAGAACTCGCCGACCGAATTTTCGCCGCGCAGAATGCAGCTCGGATATTTCCAGGTAATCGCCGAACCGGTTTCGACCTGCGTCCAGGAAATTTTGGAATCGCGGCCCTTGCACAAGCCGCGCTTGGTCACGAAGTTGTAAATGCCGCCCCGACCTTCAGCATCACCCGGATACCAGTTCTGCACGGTGGAATATTTAATGGTGGCATTATCCAGCGCCACCAGTTCCACCACTGCCGCATGGAGTTGATTTTCATCGCGTTGGGGAGCTGTACACCCTTCCAAGTATGATACATGTGCATCATTATCAGCCACAATCAGCGTCCGTTCAAACTGGCCGGTATTGCTGGCATTGATGCGGAAATAGGTGGACAACTCCATCGGGCAACGGACACCGGGCGGGATGTAGACGAAAGAGCCATCCGAGAACACCGCCGAATTCAGCGTCGCGTAGAAGTTATCGCGGTACGGCACCACCGTACCCAGATATTTCCTCACCAGTTCGGGATGCTCGCGCACCGCCTCGGAAAACGAGCAAAAAATGATGCCCTGTTCCGCCAGCTTGCCCTTGTAGCTGGTCGCGACCGACACCGAATCGAACACCGCATCGACCGCCACGCCGGCCAAGATCGCCTGTTCCGCCAGCGGGATACCGAGCTTTTCATAGGTGCGGCGCAATTCCGGGTCGATCTCGTCCAGGCTCTTGGGGCCGTCGCCCTTGTTCTTCGGCGCGGAGTAATAGGAAATCGACTGGTAATCAATCGGCGGATAATGCACCCGCGCCCAGGTCGGCTCGGTCTGGGTCAGCCAGAAGCGAAACGCTTGCAGCCGCCATTCCAGCAGCCAGTCAGGCTCCTCCTTCTTGGCCGAAATCAGTCGAATCACGTCCTCATTCAATCCCGGCGGCACGGTTTCCTGTTCGATGTCGGTCACGAAACCGTATTTGTAATCGCTGGCGGCGAGGCGTTCGAGGGCTTGGGTGCTGTCGCTCATGAGTCGGAGTCCTGTGGCTGAATGCGGCGGCTCAAATCGGATGGCCGGGGGTGTTAGCGGTCGCGGCGCGGCCCAAAGGGTAAAAACGCATCGGCCTAGTCGGTTCGGGCCGGCTCATCTCCAACAAGTTGATACTTTGCAAGGCGGTGTGGATCGCCTGATTAATGCGCGGCCAATGCCCGCTGACCTCGCAATGCGCCTGCCGCGAACAGCAGCCATCGTGGCCTTCCTCGCTGCATTCGGTGATGGCAATGGGGCCTTCCAGCGCGCCGATGATGTCGGCAGCGGAAATAGCGGCGGGCGGTCGCGCCAGGCTATAACCGCCTTGCGCGCCGCGTTGGGACACCAGCAAGCCGGCCCGCGCCAGCGTCTTCAAGATTTTGCTGACCATCGGCAACGGCAGCCGACGCTGCTGCGCCAGCGCGGTGGCGCTCTGGGAGTGACCGTTGGTCTGGGCCAGGCAAGTCATGAGCAAGATTCCGTAATCGGCTTCCCGGGTAATGCGGATCATGAACGCTCCGTGCGGCTCATCCAATTTGTACTTGATTAGTACTATATGGACTTAGGATAGTTCCAAACAGGGCGCTTGCCAAGAGGGAGACACCGCTGGACGCGCCCGACCAGCGCGGCCAGCGTCTATCGGGTCAAGCCGCTTTCAGCGCCAGCGGCGCGGGCTTCAACACCACCGCGCTGAACGGCGGCAAATCCAACACGATGGAAAAAGCGAAACCGTGGCTGAAGATTTCTTCAGCCGCCACCTCGCGGTTCGGCGCGATCTGAGTGGAACCGCCGTACTCCAGCGCGTCGCTGTGCAGCAATTCGCGATACGCCACCGGATACGGCACGCCGATCCGGTAGTCGGGATAATGCCGGGCCGAGAAGTTCAGCACGCACAGCACCGCCTCGCGGGGGTCGCGGGCCTTGCGCGCGAATCCCAGGACGCTGGTTTCCGCGCCGCCCGCATCCAGCCATTCAAAACCGGCCCCGCGAAAATCCACCTGGTGCAAGGCTGGTTCCACGGCATATAGCCGGTTGAGGTCCTTGAGCAACCGTTGCAAGCCCTGATGCCGGGGATCGCGCGCCAAGTCCCATTCCAGTTCGTCATCGTGATTCCATTCGCTGGGCTGACCGAATTCTCCGCCCATGAACAGCAACTTCTTACCCGGATGCAGCCACATGAAGGCGTAGAGCAGCCGCAGGTTGGCCAGCTGTCGCGGTTCGTCGCCCGGCATCTTGCCCAGCAGCGATTTCTTCAAGTGCACCACTTCATCGTGCGACAGCGACAGGATGAAATTTTCGTTGAAAGCGTAAGTCAGGCCGAAGCTCAGTTTATGGTGATGATGAGGCCGATACGGCGCGGGTTCCTGCACATAGGACAGCACATCGTGCATCCAGCCCATGTTCCATTTGAAGCCGAAACCTAATCCCTCCATGTCAGTAGGGCGGGAGACATTCGGCCAAGCGGTGGATTCCTCAGCGATCATCATCACGCCAGGAAATTGCGCATGCACCACCGCGTTGGTGTGCTTGAGGAATTCAATCGCTTCCAGATTCTCGTTACCGCCGTACTGGTTGGGAATCCAGTCTTTTTTGGAATAATCCAGATACAGCATGGAGGCCACCGCATCGACCCGCAGCCCGTCGAAGTGGAAGGTCTTGAGCCAATACAAGGCGTTGGCGATCAGGAAGTTTTCGATTTCATGCCGACCGTAGTTGAAAATCAGCGTGCCCCAGTCAGGATGTTCGCCCTGACGCGGATCGGCATGTTCGTACAAGCAGGTGCCATCGAACCAGGCCATGGCATGGGCATCCTTGGGAAAATGCGCCGGTACCCAGTCCAGAATCACGCCAATCCCGTGTTGATGGCAGCGGTCGATCAGCTCCATCAATTCTTCCGGTCGCCCATAACGGGCCGTCGGGGCGTAAAAATTGGAAATCTGATAGCCCCAGGACGGACCGTAGGGATGTTCGGCCAGGGGTAGAAATTCGATATGCGTGAAGCCCATATCCTTGACATAAGGAATAAGCAGGTCGGCAAGCTCCCGATAGGACAGAAATTCGCCATCCGCCTGGCGCCGCCACGAGCCAGCATGCACCTCGTAAATGGCCAAGGGCCGCTCCCAAAGATTGCCGCGCGCCCGCTGCTCCAGCCACGCGCCATCGCGCCAAGCATGCTTGCCGACCGGATCGTAGACCACGCTGGCGGTGCCAGGCGGTATCTCGGTATAGAACGCATAAGGATCGGTTTTCAGAAAAGCCGAACCGGTGCGTGGCAGAATCTCGAATTTGTAGAGTTCGCCTTCGGCCAACCCCGGCAAGAACAACTCCCAGATGCCCGAACCCGGCCGCAACCGCATCGGATGGCGGCGGCCATCCCAATGATTGAATGGCCCGACCACACTGATCCGTTGCGCGTTGGGGGCCCACACGGCGAAGTTGACGCCGACGTGGCCGTTGACCTCACATTGGTGCGCGCCCAGCTTCTCGTAAATCTGGTAATGGTTGCCCTCGGCGAACAAATAGCAGTCCTGGTCCCCCAAGAACGAAAATGTGGCGGCGTAGGGATCGACAAAGGTATGGTTATGGCCGTGCTCGGTGACGTTCAAACGGTAGTGCAAGGCTGTCGGCGCGGCGGCGACGATCGCCTCGAACAACTGATCCTCAACCACCCATTGCAGGGGATACAGTAGGTTCGGCTGCTCCTCCACCACGACCTGGGGGGCTTCCGCCTCGGGCAGCAGGGCGCGGATCACGGTCAAACCGGGTTCCGCCAGCGAATGCGGCCCCAACAGCGCGTGCGGATCGGCGCTCTGCCCTTGGACCAAGGCGCTGCTTTCTCCCACCGCCAAGGTGGGCGCGACCCGGTCTTCGCGTAGCAGGAAGCGCAAACCTGCTGCCAGCGGATGCCCGTTAAGGCGGGTGCCATAGCTGCGGACGTCGGTCTGCAAGGCGTCGATGTGGTAAATCTGCTGCCAAAACTGGGCGTTCGCCACCAGGAAATTGGCGACCTCTGGACGATCTACGGCAAAAGCCAGCCGTTCGGGCTGGTTCGGCGCATCGGCATCGTAAAGGCGGGTGCCGTCAAACCAGCTGAGTTCCTGGCCCTCGCGCGGCAGCAAGGGCGGAATCCAATCCAGAATGACGCCGATGTGGTGCTGGTGGCAGGCATCGACAAAGGCCATCAATTCTGCGGGCCGACCATAACGTGGATTGGGCGCGAAATAACTGACGACGGTCTCATCCTCTGCCCACAACGCCAGTTCGATGTGGGTCAAGCCCCACTCAAGTACCTGCGGCAACACGATTTCTTGCAGTTGGCTATAGCGACCGACCCGCTCCGGCTCGCCAGTGGCGTCCGTGCTGAAGCTGACCCGATGAATAGCGACCGGCAAATCCCAACCCGGCATGTCCTGCCCACGCGCCAACCAAGGCTGATCGTTCCACTCGTAATGGCGCTTGAGGTCACAGATAAACGCAGCGTTCTTGGGATAGGCCTCGGTCTGGAAGGCTAGGGGATCAGGCTTGAGAAAGACCGCGCCTTCGGTGTTGCGGATTTCGTATTTATACAGTTCGCCCAGCTCCAGCTCCGGGATAAACACTTCCCACACCCCAGCGGGATGCCGTTCCAGCAGGTGACGCCGACCATCCCATTGATTGAAGGTGCCGACCACGCTGACCCGACTGGCATGTGGTGCCCATAACGCAAAATTGATCCCCCTAAGGCCTTTCTTAACCCTGGGATGCGCGCCGAGCTTGGTAAAGAGGGGGCTTAGAGTTCCTCGTTGCAAGGCCCGACCGTCAACAGGGGTAAAGAAGGGTTTGTGCAGGGCGTAAGGATCGTGAAAGGTGGCGGCTTGCCCATTGGCATCGACACTGACCAGCCGATAGTCCAGTTCGGTGAGGCCCGCAAGGCGCAGGGCGAACAGACCGGTCGGATGCACCCGGCGCATTTCATGCTTGCCAGCGCCATCCGCCGCTAACACATAGGCGCGCTCAGCCTGTGGCAAGAAGGCGCGAATCGTCAGCGCCCGTTCGCCCTCCTCTTGGTGCGGCCCCAGAATTTCATAAGGCGCTGTGTGGCGCAATTCGATGATTTTCTGAATGTGTTCTTCCAGCATCGTCTGGACCTTTTCCGTTATAGCGCGGGATGGATCGGCTTACACTCGATAGTGTTTATCTTAAATCAGTTAGGTAGTCAGCAGGCGAAAAACGCCAAGGAAAATACGGCCACTGGGCAAAAAACAAGGGCGGCGCTCATCGAGCGCCGCCCCACAGTTCAATCAGGCTTGCGACAAAGAGCGCGCTAGAGTGCAAACCTTATTGGGTTGTGGCAGGCGTGGCCGCTGGGCCGCCCCGCATACCGCGCATGCCCCGCAGCGGCCGATCCGCGAAAAATTGATCCATCACCTGCTTCTGATCAGTATCCAGTGTGGCATACAAATCACCGGCCGCCTTGGCCATTGTCTTCAAGCCCGCCAGACGCTGCTCCAGGGCTTGGGTGCGCTCCTCAAAATGCGCGTTCAGGGTCGTGGAGTCCTTACGGTCCGTCCGATCCTGCCACATCTTTATCCGCTCGGCGCGCTGGCTTTCCTGAGCCGTCAGAAAGCCTTTCCAGGCGGTTTGCTGTTCCGGCTTGAGCTTGAGTCGCGCTTCCAGCAGCTCCATCCGTTCCGCATGACGCTGCTGCCGCCACGCCATCCGCTGTTCCGGGTCGCCGCCCATGCGCCCATAGCCCTTGCCGCCGTGCATGGGGCAATCGGCACCGTCGCCCCATGGACCGGCCAGCGCGGCAGCGCCACCCAAACCCAAGCCCGCCATCAGGGTGGTGACGATCAAACGTTTACGTAGCGTCTTCATCTTTGTAATCCTCATGGTAATTGGAAACTTCGATGACGATTAGACACCGCGCTTGTAACCAGGATTTGTCCAGCCGAGGATTTTTGTAACCGTTTGTATCAAAGCCGACCCGCCGTTACCGCAGTTCCTTGGGCAGCGCGAACACCACGTTTTCCTCGCGTCCAGCGCTTTCAATGATCGTCTCCGCGCCCAATTCCCGTAAGCGGTCGATGACCTGCCGTACCAGGACTTCCGGGGCGGAAGCGCCAGCCGTCACCCCAATGGCGGTTTTACCCGCCAGCCAAACGGGATCAATATCAGCGGGCCCGTCGATCAGCCAGGCGGGCGCGCCCTCCTTCTCCGCCAACTCGCGCAGCCGGTTGGAGTTGGAGCTGTTGCGCGAACCCACCACCAGCAATAATTGGCACCGTTCGGCCACTTCCTTTACCGCATCCTGCCGATTTTGCGTGGCGTAGCAAATATCATCCTTGCGCGGCCCGGCAATGGCCGGGAACCGTTGGCGCAGAGCGGCGACAATGCGCGCTGTGTCATCCACAGACAGGGTGGTCTGAGTCACATAGGCCAGCGCGGCGGGGTTGCGCACCGGCAGCGTTGCCACGTCCTCGACGGTTTCCACCAAATACATCCGTCCGCCCTGGCCGAGGTCGTACTGACCCATGGTGCCTTCGACTTCGGGATGACCCGCGTGACCGACTAAAATCACCTCATGACCGGCGCGGGCATGGCGGCTCACCTCCAGATGCACCTTGGTCACCAAGGGACAGGTGGCATCGAACACCTTGAGGCCGCGTTGCGCCGCCTGGGTCTGGACGGCGCGCGATACGCCATGGGCGCTGAAAATCACTGTAGCGCCATCCGGCACTTCGTCCAGCTCCTCAACGAACACCGCGCCACGCTGGCGTAAATCGTCCACCACAAAGCGGTTATGCACCACCTCATGGCGCACATAAATCGGTGCGCCAAACAGCGCCAGCGCCCGTTCGACAATGCCGATGGCCCGGTCCACGCCCGCGCAAAAGCCGCGGGGATTGGCTAGATGGATGTGTACGCTCATGACGGATTTCCGGCAGGCAAAGAGAAGGCCTAGGCCCCGTCTGTTTTATTGGGCAGCGGCGCAATCCGGCTGGAGAACCAGCTATCCGCCACTAGCAACACCGCGCCGACGGTGATGGCCGAATCGGCGACGTTAAAGGTCGGCCAGTACCAGCGGTCGTAGTAGAGCTGGATGAAGTCGATGACGTGTCCCAGCCAGGCCCGGTCGACCAGATTGCCGATCGCCCCGCCCAGGATCAACGCCAACGCTGCCCCAAGCCGTTTTTCGTGCGGCTTGAGCCGCCACAGCCAGACGATCAGGCCGATGCCGACCAGCGTGCTCAGGCTCAGGAAAAACCAGCGTTGCCAGCCGCCGGCATCCCGCAGGAAGCTGAACGCGGCGCCGGTGTTGTAGGCGAGCATCCAATTGAACGAGGGCAACACCGCCACTGGCTGGTGCATCACCAGCAACGTTTCGGCAAGGTATTTGGTGGCTTGATCGAGCGCCACGACCGCGCCGCTCAGCCACCAGCACCACCTGGGGGCGGCCATCAAGCATACCGCCGGATTTCACCGGAGCCGGTCACATTCTCCACACACCGTCCGCACAGCTCGGGATGCTCAGCATTGCGGCCTACATCCTCTCGGTGATGCCAGCAACGTACACACTTGGCCTGGGCGCTAGGCGACACCCGAATCGCCAACGGCTGACCGTTGACCTGGACTTCGACCGCTTCTGCGGACCGTGCCGCCAACGGGTGCCGCCGCGCAGAGGAAGTGATGAGGAAAAAGCGCAATTCATCCTCCAGCCTGCCCAAATCAGCCGCCAGTACGCCATCGCAGTACAAATCGACTTCGGCATCCAGCCCAGAACCAATACCACCCGCCACTCGCACCTTTTCCAGCTCCTTGCTTACCACCTCGCGGACGGCGATGAGCTGTTCCCAGTAGGCCGCGCCAAAAGCATCCTCGTCACGGACTGCAAACAGACCGTCGTACCAGGTCGTCAGGAACACTGAAGGCTCCCGCGCCCCGGGCAGATGCTTCCAGATTTCCTCGGCGGTGAAGCTCAAAATCGGTGCTAGCCAGCGGGTCATCGCTTCCAGAATGTGATACAGGGCGGTCTGCGCTGAGCGCCGAGCTACGCTGTCGCGTTGGGTGGTGTACTGGCGATCCTTGATGATGTCCAGATACAAACTGCCCAGATCCACCGAGCAGAAATTGTGGATTTTTTGATAGATCAGGTGAAACTGATAGTGGTCATAGGCTTCCACAATTTCATCCTGCAAGCGCCGGGTGCGGTCCACTGCCCAGCGATCCAGCGCCAACATCCGTTCTGGCAGCAGCTGATGTTGCGCCGGATCGAAGCCGTGGAGATTGGCCAGCAAAAAGCGGGCGGTGTTGCGCATCCGCCGGTAGGAATCGGCCATGCGCTTGAGGATTTCATCAGAAACGCCCATTTCGCCTCGGTAGTCAGTGGCGGCCACCCACAACCGCAGCACATCCGCGCCCAGCGAATTGACCACTTTCTGGGGAGCAACAACATTGCCCACTGACTTGGACATTTTGTGTCCACGGGCATCTACGGTGAAACCATGGGTAAGAAGTCCCTGGTAGGGCGCAACCCCGCGCATCGCCACCGAAGCCAGCAGCGAAGACTGAAACCAGCCACGATGCTGGTCGGAACCTTCCAGATAAAGATCCGCTGGAAAGCGTAATTCAGAACGGCGCTCCAATACGGAGAGATGGGTGGCACCGGAATCGAACCAGACATCCAGCGTATCCCGCACTGCTTCGTAGTGCGCTGCGTCCGCGCCCAGCAGTTCCGCCGACTCCAGTTCAAACCAGGCGTCAATGCCACCCTGTTCGATCCGTTGCGCCGCCTGCTCCATCAATTCTTGCGTGTTCGGATGCAGTTCGCCGCTCTGCTTGTGGGTGAACAGGGTGATCGGCACCCCCCAATAGCGCTGGCGGGATACGCACCAGTCGGGACGGTTTTCCACCATGCCGTGCAGACGCGCCGCGCCCCAGTCCGGGGTAAAGCGCAGCTTTTTGATTTCGGCCAGGGCCTGGGCGCGCAACGGGTGCGGTTGATCCATACCGATGAACCATTGCGGGGTAGCGCGGAAGATGATCGGCGTCTTGTGTCGCCAGCAATGCGGATAGCTGTGTTGCAAGCGAGCGATCCGTAGCAGGCGACCGCGCGCCTTGAGAACGTCGATCACCCGCTCGTTGGCGGCGAAGACATGCAGGCCCGCAAACAGCGGCACATCGGGCAGAAATTTGCCATCCGGGCCCACTGGATTATCCACCGCCAACCCATAGCGCGAACCGACCACGTAGTCTTCCTGGCCATGGGCGGGCGCGGTGTGCACCAGTCCGGTACCCGCCTCGGCGGTGACGTGATCGCCGAGAATGATCGGCACTTCACGGTCGTAGAAGGGATGGCGCAGCGCCAGGCCTTCCAAATCCACGCCTGCGGCGGAGGCGATGACCTGATACTTGCGCAGGTCCCAGCGCGCCAATGCCTCTTGCAGCAGCGCGTCCGCCACCAGCAGCCGTTCCTGACCGTGATCGGTTTCGACTTGGACTACCACGTACTCGAAGCCAGGATTGACCGCCACCGCCTGGTTGGCTGGCAGCGTCCACGGCGTCGTTGTCCAAATCACCACCGCCAGCGGTCCCTGACCGTCATGCCCTTCCACATGGCGGCAGCGCGCTAACAGCGCCTCGGGGTTCGCCACCGCAAAGCGCACATCAATGGCCGGGGAATCGCGGTCTTCGTATTCGACCTCAGCCTCGGCCAGCGCCGAGCCGCAATCAATGCACCAATAGACTGGCTTGGAACCGCGATACAGATGGCCATTGGCGACGATGCGCGCCAGGGCGCGCACGATGTCGGCCTCGACGCGGAAATCCATGGTCAGATACGGTTTTTCCCAGTCCCCCAGCACCCCGAGCCGCTGAAAATCAGCGCTTTGGCTGGCCACTTGCGCACTGGCGAAAGCGCGGCAGGCAGTGCGAAATGCACGGGCGTCCACCTGAAGCCCCACCTTGCCCAGCTTCTTTTCCACTACCTGTTCAATGGGTAATCCATGACAGTCCCAACCCGGTACATAAGGGGCATCGAAACCGCTCAGGGTGCGCGATTTAACGATGATGTCCTTCAGGATTTTGTTGACGGCGTGACCGATGTGTATGGTGCCGTTGGCGTAGGGCGGTCCGTCGTGCAGCACGAATTTCGGCCGACCGGCACAGGCGGCGCGCTGGCGCTGGTATAACGCCAGTTCTTGCCAGGCGCGCAGCAGTTCCGGCTCGCGCTTGGCAAGATCGGCCTTCATCGGGAAAGCCGTCTGGGGAAGATGGAGGGTATCTTTATAATCAGCCACGGTAAACCTCGAAAAACTGGTACTCAAACAACCTTACTTTTCCAAACCCTGCGGGATGGAAGTTAAGGAAGGGCGCGGAGAGGACAGAATACCCTGCACGGCGAACCAGCCGCGAGCGGCGTACTCATCCTGTCGGATTTGCCGCCGTAGCGCCTCCAGAGAGTCGAAACGGCGCTCCGGGCGCAGGTAGTGCAGAAAATCAACCTTGACCTGCCGACCGTACAGGTTGCCCTGGAAATCGAGCAGGTAGACTTCAAGGCGCTCGCGCTCGCCGGCCACGGTCGGCCGACGACCCACATTGGCGATCCCGGGCCAGGGCCGCAAACCCATCCCGCTCATCAAAACTGCATAAACGCCGTAAATCGGCGTGACCCGCCGGTGCAAATGAAGATTGGCAGTGGGAAAACCGATGGTGCGGCCCCGCTGCTCACCATGGGCCACCCGCCCGCACATGTCATACGGTCGCCCTAGCAACCGGGTGGCCAGCGCCAAATCACCCTGGGCCAACGCTTGGCGAATGCGGGTGCTGCTTACGCGCTCGCCATCCTGTAGATAACTGCCGGTGTCCGCCACCTGAAACCCATATTGCTGACCAGCCGCTACTAGCAGGGCAAAATCGCCGACGCGACGATAACCGAAGCGGAAGTCGTCGCCCACTACTAGATAGCGGACGCCTAGACGGTCCACCAGCAAATCCTCAATAAAGCTCAGCGCAGGCAAAGCCGCCAAGCGCCGGTCGAACGGAAGACACAACACCCGTTCAACGCCCAACCCGGCCAGCGCTAGCAGCTTTTCCCGCAAGCGCATCAGCCGCGCAGGCGGCGCGGCCGGACCAGCGAAAAACTCCTGCGGTTGCGGCTCGAAGGTGATGACTAAGCGTGGGACCCGCAACCGCGCCGCCTGGCGCGCCAACTGCGCCAAAATAGCCTGATGACCGAGATGGACGCCATCGAAATTACCAATCGTGGCGACACAGCCTCGGTGGCGAAGCCGCACATTATGCTGGCCGCGAATCAATTCCATGCCGGTCGTCAGTCGTGGGAGCGGTGGTGAACGAAAATGGGCATTATAGGGATAATTCCTCACCGCTTAACATCGCCGCTCTTGTCTATCGCCGCCAAAAGCGGCGGCTGCCGCTTATTGCAGTCCTTACCCCTGGCGCAACAGCAAGTGCCGAGGCCGGATTCCCACCGCCAGCACCGCCAGTAAATAGCTAGCGCCACCGGCCACAACCAACCCGCTCAGATGCCACAAACGCGCCTTGGCGCTGGCCTGGAGCCAGCTGTCAAGATGGCCGACACCGAACCATAGCACCAGGCCCATGGCCAGATTGGCGAGCGCCAATTGCAGCAAGAACCGGGGCCAGCCACCGAGCGGCTGATAAATCGCCCGGCGCCGCAAGTTGGTGAACAGCAAACCCGCATTAAGATAAGCCGCCAGCGAGGTCGCCAACGCCAAGCCGGCATGGGCCAGCGGCCAGACCAGTAGCAAAACTAGTACGGTATTCGCCACCATGGCGATGACGCCATATTTCACCGGGCTGCGGGTGTCCTGGCGGGCGTAGAAACCGGGCGCTAGCACCTTGATGAGCATAAACGCCACCAGACCGAGTGCGAACGCGATCAGGCTGCGGGCCGACATAGCGACGTCGCGGGCCTCGAACTGGCCGTATTGAAACAAGGCCGATAATAAGGGATAAGCCAACAGCATGAGCGCCACCGTGGCCGGAACACCGATTAACAAAGCCCAGCGCAGCGCCCAATCGAGGGTTTGCGAAAAACCGCCAGCTTCCGCGCTGGCGTGTTGACGGGATAGCTTAGGCAAAATCACCGTCCCCAGCGCCACTCCGAAAATGCCGAGCGGAAACTCCACCAGCCGGTCGGAGTAATACAGCCAACTGACACTGCCGGAAATCAGAAACGACGCCACCACCGTGTCGATTAGCAAATTGACCTGCGCCACTGAGGAGCCGAAGATTGCTGGCACCATGAGTTTTAAGACTTGTTGTACGCCCCGCGCGGCCCAACCCCAACGCGGTCTTGGCAACAGCTTAATCTGGTGTAGAAAAGGGATCTGAAAACTCAATTGAATCACCCCAGCGATAAAGACGCCCCAAGCGAGCCCGACCACTGGTTGCGCCATTCGTGGAGCCAGCCACAAGGCGGCGGCGATCATGGTCAGATTCAACAGCACCGGGGTGATGGCGGGAATGGCGAACTTGCCGCAACTATTCAGCACGCCTCCCGCAAAGGCGGTCAGCGAGATGAAGAACAGATACGGGAAGGTAATGCGGAGCATCGCCACCGTCATCTCGTATTTGCCCGCATCCGCGCTAAAGCCAGGCGCAAACAGCAGGATCAACAGCGGCGCGGCCACCACCCCAATGGCGGAAATCAGCAGCAGGATAGCGCCCAGCGTGCCAGCGACTTGATCGACCAGTTCCTTGAGTTCCTCGTGCGAGCGCTGGGTTTGATATTCTGAAAAAACCGGGACGAAGGCTTGGGAAAAAGCGCCTTCCGCGAACAGCCGACGCAGGAAGTTGGGAATGCGGAACGCCACGAAGAAGGCGTCGGTGCCAGCTCCAGCCCCGAACATCTGCGCGTACACCATATCGCGGATAAAGCCAGTGACGCGCGACAGCGAGGTCATGGCGCTGACGATACCGGTAGATTTCAGGAGAGATTTACTCATGGCAGGGCGATCCGCGCAGGGCGATGGCGAAGGCGCGGATGATAGCCGGGAATGGTCAAGACTGTCAGCGCGCCGACCGAACGCCGCTATCAACGCAACCGCACCCCGCATTCAGCGTGGGCCATTTTTAGCGACACGGGTTGATCTGCGCTTGCAAAATCGCCTCCAAGTCAGTAAGTTTTGTAGTTCGCTGAAAAAGACCCTCTTGTTACCCTCAGCTCTCTTTATTTTTCTTTCCTTAAGGACTTGTCATGAAGCGGACTTTCCAGCCCAGCATTATTCACCGCAAGCGCACCCATGGCTTTCGCGCCCGTATGGCGACCAAAGGCGGCCGCCGGGTTTTAAACGCGCGCCGCGCCAAGGGCCGCGCCCGGCTGACACCCTGAGCCTGTGTCCGACGGCGCGCGCTTTCCGCGCTGCGCCCGGCTAACCGGACGGAACGCTTTCGCCAGCGTTTTCGCCCAGCCGGTCAAATCCAGCGACCGCAATTTCACTGTGCTCGCCCGCCCTAACGCCCTCGGTTATCCCCGCCTCGGCCTAGCGATTGCGCGCAAGATCGCCAAATCGGCCGTGGTGCGTAACCGCATCAAGCGCGTCGCGCGGGAGAGCTTTCGCCATCACCAAACCGAACTGGGCAGTCTGGATTGCGTGGTGCTGGGCCGCCCCGGACTGGCTGATTTGGATAACGCCGCTTTGTTTACCGCGCTGCAACGACACTGGCGCAGGTTGGCGCAACGATGCGCGCCCTCCTGATGGCCTTGATTCGCGGCTATCAATGGTTCATCAGTCCATTGCTGGGTCCGCATTGCCGTTTTTACCCCAGTTGCTCCCAGTACGCTTATGAGGCTATCGCCCGTCACGGCATCGGGCGCGGCGTCTGGCTGGCGCTCTGCCGGGTCGGGCGCTGCCATCCCTGGCATCCGGGCGGCGTTGATCCCGTTCCCGAACCTTTCCCAAAGAAGCGATGATGGAAAACCAACGTTTAATGCTGTTCGCCGCTCTGATGTTCGTGGTGTTTTTGCTCTGGCAAAACTGGCTGCAATTTCAGGCCGCCAAACATCCGCCGTCGCCCCCGCCCGTGGCGATGACCACCGCCAATCCCACTCAGCCCAGCGCGATCCCCGGCCAGGATCTGCCGACGGTGCCATCGGCAGCCGGTGCGCTCCCCACGCCGCAAGCCCTAAGCGGCGGCCAGCGGGTGCGCGTGATCACCGATCTGTTTGAAATCGAAATCGATACGGTAGGCGGTGACCTGCGCCAAGTGGGATTGCGCACCTATCCCGATTCTGTCAAACAGCCGGATCAGCCGTTTTTATTGCTCAAGGACAGCGGCCCGGAGCTGTTTATCGCCCAATCCGGTTTATTGGCGCTGCACGACGGCCCAGCGCCCACCCATTACGCGACCTTTGTTACCGAGCAGACCGAATACCGCCTGGCCGATGGGCAGGACACGCTGGAGGTGCCGCTGCGCTGGACCGATCCTGCTGGAATCAACGTGATCAAGAGCTATCTATTTCACCGTGGCAGCTTTCTGGTGGAAATGAAACAGCAAGTCGAGAACGGCAGCGCCAGTGAGTGGCAAGGCAGTCAATATCGGCAATTCCAGCGCACGCCGCCCAAGGTGGCCAGCAGCTTCTTTGGTGGCGGCGTCATCACCTATACCGGCGCGGTGATTTCCACCCCGGAACAACGCTACGAAAAGATCTCGTTTGACCATATCGCCAAGCAGGAGCTGAACCAGCCGGTTAAGGACGGTTGGGTCGCGATGATCCAGCATTATTTTCTGGGTGCGTGGATTCCCAATCCCGGCGAGGCTGAAACCTTTTACACCAAGAAAACCGAGGGCGTTCCCCGCTACATCGCCGGGATGCGTGGCGCGGTGCAAACCGTGCCGCCCGGGGCCACCGGTGAGTTCCACACCCGCTTGTATGTCGGGCCAAAGCTGCCGGATGTGCTGGAGAAAATCGCTCCGAACCTGCAACTGACAGTGGATTATGGCATGTTGACCATCATTGCCGTACCGCTGTTCTGGCTGCTGAAGGCGATTCATTGGATCATCGGCAACTGGGGCTGGGCTATCATTTTTCTCACCATCTTCATCAAGCTGGCGTTCTATAAGCTGTCAGAGACCAGTTACCGCTCCATGGCCAACATGCGCCGACTGGCTCCGGAGTTGAGCCGCCTGAAGGAGATTTACGGCGACGACAAGCAGAAGATGAATCAGGTGATGATGGAGATGTACAAAAAGGAAAAGGTCAATCCGCTGGGTGGCTGTCTGCCGATTCTGGTGCAGATTCCGGTCTTCATCGCCCTGTACTGGGTGCTGGTGGAAAGCGTGCAGTTGCGGCAAGCGCCGTTTATGTTGTGGATTAAGGATATGGCGATCCCCGATCCTTACTACGTGCTGCCGCTGATTATGGGCGTGACCATGTTCATCCAGCAAAAACTGAGTCCGGCCCCGCCGGATCCGGTGCAAGCCAAAGTGATGATGGCGCTGCCCGTGGTGTTCACCTTCATGTTCCTGTGGTTTCCGGCGGGTCTGGTGCTGTACTGGGTGGTGAATAATCTCCTGTCCATTGCCCAGCAGTGGGTGATTACCAAGCGAGTGGAATCGGGGGCGGACGCCGCCGCGCTCAAGACCAAGCAAGGCACGGAGTCGCTGCTGGGCACGCAGGCCAAAAAACTGTTGACACTCGCCAAACAGGCGCTGCCAGACGCGCCCAAAAATTCTGGCAAGCGCAAGAAATAATCGTCCGCAAGAAATATCGTCAAGTCCCTGCCCCCGCGCCGCGCTTAGGCCTGGGGTTTTCAGGGGAGTTCGCGCTGTCATGACGGACACCATCGCCGCCATCGCCACGCCGCCCGGACGGGGCGGTATCGGCGTGGTGCGTCTTTCTGGCCCGCGCAGCGCCGCCATTGCCGAAGCCGTGTGCGGTGTTCTGCCCGCCCCTCGCCAGGCCCTGTTGCGCCGGTTTCGCTCCGGCGCGGGCGAGGTGCTCGACCAAGGTATCGTCCTCTACTTCCCCGCGCCGCAATCCTTCACCGGTGAGGACGTGGTGGAATTTCAGGGTCACGGTGGCCCCATCGTTATGGATGAGCTGGTGGCGCGGGTGCTGGAACTCGGCGCGCGTCTGGCCCGACCCGGCGAATTTTCGGAACGCGCTTTCCTCAATGACAAGCTGGATCTCGCGCAAGCCGAAGCGATTGCGGATTTGATCGCCAGCGACACCGCCGCCGCCGCGCGGGCGGCCTTGCGCTCGCTGCAAGGCGTATTTTCCCGGAAAATCAACTCCCTGGTTGAAGCATTGATTGCGCTGCGGGTTTATGTCGAAGCGGCTATCGACTTTCCCGAAGAGGAAATCGATTTTCTGGCCGATGGCGTGATCGCCACGCGCTTGGCCGAATTACGGGAGCGGCTGAGCGCCTTGCAAGCCACCGCCGGCCAGGGGCGGTTATTGCGCGATGGCATGACCGTGGTGATCGCCGGTCGGCCCAATGCCGGTAAATCCAGTGTGCTCAACCATTTGGCCGGGCGTGAGGCCGCTATCGTCACTGCCATTCCCGGCACCACCCGCGACGTGTTGCGCGAACACATCAGCCTGGATGGAATGCCGCTGCATGTGATCGACACCGCCGGTTTGCGCGCCAGCGATGATCCGGTGGAACAGGAAGGCATCCGCCGCGCCTGGGCCGAAATCGAGCGCGCGGACCGCATCTTGCTGGTGGTGGATGATCGTCTGGGCTGGACGGCCGAAGATGCGGTTTTACAGGAGCGGCTGCCGGCGAAGCGGCCGGTGACGGTGCTGTATAACAAGATCGATCTCAGTGGCCACCCACCCTTGGCGCGGCAGGGTGATTGGGCAACGGAAATCTGGTTATCGGCGAAAACCGAGGCGGGCCTGGATTTGCTGCGCACCCATCTGCAAGCCTGCATGGGTTACCACGGCAGCAGCGAAGGAACGTTCATGGCGCGCCGTCGCCATGTGGAGGCACTGGAACGGGCAGCGACGGCGCTGGAACGAGCGACCGAGCAGTTGAGCGTTTTTCGGGCGGGTGAACTGGTGGCCGAGGAATTGCGCGAAGCCCAGCAGGCGCTGGCGGAAATCACCGGCCAATGCACGTCCGAGGATTTACTGGCGCGGATTTTCACGAGTTTTTGTATTGGAAAATAAGGTGTCGCCTCGCTAAGGTGAGCGAGTTCACTACGTGCTCTACAGTGCGTACACCGACAAAAACCAGCGAAGAACTCATGGATCAATCGCAACTGAAGTGGATTGCGGATTTCATCTGGAACATCGCTGACGACCGCCTGCGCGATGTGTACGTGCGTGGCAAGTACCGCGACGTCATCCTCCCATTCACCGTGCTGCGCCGACTCGATGCCGTGCTCGAAGCCACCAAGGACGCGGTGCTGGAGCGCAAGAAGTTCCTCGACACCCACCGGGTGGCCGAGCAGGACGGCGCGCTGCGCATGGCGGCTGGGCAGGCGTTCTACAACGTCTCTGAGTTCACCCTGGCCAAGCTGAAAGCCAGTGCGGCGGGGCAGCGCCTGCGTGATGACTTCATCGCCTACCTGGACGGCTTCTCGCCCAACGTGCAGGAGATCCTCACCAAGTTCAACTTCCGCAACCAGATCCAGAAGCTGGTGGATTCCCACGTCTTGGGTTATCTGATCGAGGACTTTCTCGACCCCGAGATCAACCTCTCGCCGCTGCCGGTGAAAGATGCCGATGGCCGCATCAAGCTGCCCGCGCTGGACAACCACGGCATGGGCACGGTGTTCGAGGAGCTGATCCGCCGCTTCAACGAAGAAAACAACGAAGAGGCCGGCGAACACTTCACCCCGCGCGATGTGGTGCGGCTCATGGCTAAACTGCTGTTTCTACCGGTGGCCGAGCGCATTGAGTCCAGCACCTAAAGGCACTGATGGAGGTGGCACAACAGATGCGAAAGGCGCTGGGCAGCGCCGTATTCGACGATCACAATGAATTCCGCACCCGCTTCGATGCTGCCCTGAAGGCGCAGGGCGACAAGCTCGGCACGCCGGAGAAGAAGGCCATCTACAAGGCGGTGAGCTGGCGCGACGAAGCCGCACCGCCGGTCATTGCCAAGCGCAGCAAGCTCAAGGCGGGCGACTTCTTCGAACCAGGCTTCGATGGCGCGTACCTGGAGACTGCGGGCAAGGATCGCTTCATGGTCGAGTACGAAGCGGACAGCGAGCTGCGCGACACCGAGCAGGTGCCGTTATCGGCACCGGGCGGCATCGACGCCTTCTTTGCCCGCGAAGTGCTGCCGCACGCGCCGGACGCCTGGATCGCCACGGACAAGACCCAGATCGGCTACGAAATTTCCTTCGCCCGCTACTTCTACAAGCCCGCGCCGCTGCGCACGCTGGCGGAAATCCGCGCCGACATCCTCGCGCTGGAACAGCAGAGCGAAGGCTTGCTGCACAAGATCGTGGGAGGCGCGTAATGACGGTGGCAAGCACGTACCCGAACTACCGGCAGCCGAAGATGCGCTGGTTGCCCGCTGTGCCGGAACACTGGTCGCTCCTGCGCGCCAAGAATTTCTTGCGGGAGATCGACGACCGGTCGAAAACCGGCGAGGAAACGCTGCTGTCAATGCGTATGCAGCGGGGCTTGGTGCCGCATAACGATGTCTCGGTAAAGCGCATCGCCCCAGAGAACCTCATTGGCTACAAAAAGGCACAACCGGACGAGCTTGTGTTGAACCGGATGCAGGCGGGCAACGCCATGTTCTTCCGCAACCGCCAGCCCGGTTTGGTCAGCCCGGACTACGCCGTATTCCGCTTGCTCCGCGACGACAACCCCGAATATCTCGGCCACCTCTTCCGTTCGTGGCCAATGCGCGGGTTGTTCCGTTCGGAGTCGAAGGGGCTTGGGACAGGCACTTCAGGCTTCTTGCGCCTCTACTCGGATCGCTTCGCAGCGCTGGAGATTCCGCTTCCCCCACGCCCCGAGCAAGACCAGATCGTGGCCTACCTGCGGGCGCAGGACGCGCACATCGCCCGCTTCATTAAGGCCAAGCGCGAACTCATTGCACTGTTGACGGAGCAGAAGCAAAGCATCATCGAAGGCGCGGTAACACAAGGTTTTGATGCCGCAACGGAGAAGCGCGATTCAGGTATCGACTGGATTCCGCGCATCCCAGCACATTGGGAAACGTGCAAGCTCAAGCACGTTGCCGTGTTCAATCCATCGCGGTCAGAGAGCTCCGCCTTTCGCCTCAGCCATGCCTCGGTGTCGTTCCTGCCGATGGAGTGCATCACGACGGATGGGAAGCTACGCAGCGTTGAGAACAGAAGAATCTCGGAAGTTTGGGAGGGCTACACCTACTTCCGTCGCAACGATGTGGTGATGGCGAAGATCACGCCGTGCTTCGAGAACGGGAAAGGCGGGTTGCTTGATACGCTACCGACCGAGATTGGCTTTGGCACAACGGAGTTCGTCGTGCTCAGGGCGGTAGAGCAGCGAATTCGACCGGCCTTCTTGGCGACTTTGTTATCGCTCAGGACATTCCGGGTTCTCGGAGCCGATGCGATGACGGGAGCAGCAGGTCAGCAGCGCGTGCCGCTCAGCTTCGTCAAGAACTTCGGAATCGCTCTGCCTCCGCTGGACGAACAGGACCGGATTCTCGGAGCGCTCCAAACTGCGACGGCAGGACAAGATGTAACCATCGAACAAATTCGGAGCGAAGTCGCACTGATCCGCGAATACCGCGACCGCCTGATCGCCGATGTGGTCACCGGTCAGGTGGACGTGCGTGGCTGGCAGCCCGGCCCGGAGGACGTGGTGGACGACGCGGCGCTGGCCGTGCTCGGCGATGATGAAGCGGAACCCGCCGAGGAAGAAACCGATGGCGACGAGTAAGAAATCCCCCCGCAAGAAGCCCGCACCGATGGTGCGAGAAGTCGGTACGGTGAAGGACTCCCCGGACTTGCTGACCGAATTGCGCGCCCTGATCGAATCCGCCCGCCAGCACGTTGCGCAGACCGCGAATGCCACTCTGACGATGTTGTATTGGCGCATAGGCCATCGCATCGCTACAGAGTTGCTACAAAAGGAACGTGCACCCTACGGGCAGGAGATTGTCTACGCAGTGGGTAGAGAATTGACGCTGGCCTATGGAAAGGGCTTCACCGACCGCAACCTGTGGCACATGAAGCGATTTGCAGAGGCTTTCCCTGACGAGAAGATTGTCTCCGCGCTGAGTATGGTTTTGTCATGGACGCATTTCCGCCAGATCATCTATCTGGAGCGGCCCTTGCAGCGCGAGTTTTACGCCGAAATGTGTCGCATCGAACGCTGGAGTACGCGCACACTGGAGAAGAAGATTGGAGGCATGTTGTACGAGCGTACAGCCATTGCCAAGCGGCCCGATGCCGTGGTGGAGATGGAGATCAGCAAACTGCGCGAGCAAGACCATATCAGCACCGATCTGATCTTTCGTGATCCTTATTTGCTGGATTTTCTCGGCCTGCAAGGCGCATACAGCGAGCGCGATCTGGAATCGGCTATTCTGGCTGATATGGAACGCTTCCTGCTAGAAATGGGCGATGGCTTCTGCTTTGTGGCCCGACAGAAGCGGTTGATCATTGGTGCGGACGATTTTTATCTCGACCTGCTGTTCTACCACCGCAAGTTGCGGCGGCTCGTGGCTGTGGAACTCAAGCTGGAGAAGTTCCAGGCGGCGCACAAGGGACAGATGGAGCTTTATCTGCGCTGGCTGGATCGTCATGAGCGGCAACCCGGTGAAGAGGAACCTATTGGCCTGATTCTGTGCGTCGGCATCAACCGTGAAGAAGTCGAAGTGCTGCAACTGGATGGCTCCAGCATCCGCGTGGCCGAATATCTGACTGAACTACCAGAGCGCGAGGCGTTGCGCTCGCGTTTGCATCAGGCCATCGCAGTGGCACGCGAACGCGCCCCACCGGCAACCTTGTCACCCCCGGCAGAGACACCCGAACCCGCAAATACAGTGCGCAAACCCCGGCGCAAGAACAAGGGAGACAACGCATAAAACCCACCGACACCAGCGAGAAGGCATTGGAGCGGCTGATCGTGCGCCATCTGGCGGGTATCAGCGAGCACCCGCCCGTTGCGGCCAATACGTTGCAGCAGCCCCAAGCCGTGTATGCGCCAGGCGGCTATGTACTGGGCCGGGCCAGCGACTACAACCGCGATGTAGCGCTGGATGTGGCGCAGTTGCTGGCCTTCTTGCAAGCCACCCAACCCAAGGCGGTGGACACGCTGGAACTGGCGGCGGACGGGATCAAGCGCACCCAGTTCCTGCACCGCCTGCAAGGCGAGATCACCAAGCGCGGCGTGGTGGACGTGCTGCGCAAGGGCGTGAGTCACGGGCCGGTACACGTCGATCTCTACAAGCTGCTGCCCACGCCGGGCAACGCTGCCGCAGCCGATGCCTTCGGTAAGAACATCTTCAGCGTCACCCGGCAAGTGCGCTACAGCAACGATTCCGGCAATGAACTGGACTTGGCCATCTTCATCAATGGCCTGCCGGTGCTGACCTTCGAGCTAAAGAACTCGCTGACCAAACAGACCCTGGCCGACGCCATCGTCCAGTACCAGACCACCCGCAGTCCGCAGGAGCTGCTGTTCCAGTTGGGTCGTTGCATCGCGCACGTCGCGGTCGATGACGCGGAGGCCGCGTTCTGCACCGAGCTGAAGGGCAAGGCGTCGTGGTTCCTGCCGTTCAACCAGGGCTGGAACAGCGGCGCGGGCAATCCGCCCAACCCGGATGGCCTGAAGACCGATTACCTGTGGAAGCAGGTGCTGACCCGCGAGTCGCTGGCCAACATCATTGAAAGCTACGCGCAGGTGGTGGAAGAGGAGGAAGCGGACGCCAGCGGCAAGAAGCGCAAGAAGCGCAAGAAGCGCAAGCAGATCTTCCCGCGCTTCCATCAGTTGCGCACGGTGCGCGCGCTGCTGCGCCGCGCCCACACCGACGGCGTGGGCAAGCGCTATCTGATCCAGCATTCGGCGGGCAGCGGCAAGAGCAACACGATTGCCTGGCTGGCGCACCAGTTGGTGGAGCTGCGCCGCAAGGACGATCCCAATCACTCAACACCTGCGGCGCAGTTCGACTCCATCATCGTCATCACCGACCGGCGTGCGCTGGACACGCAGATTGCCCGCACCATCAAGGGATACGACCACGTCGCGGCAATCTTCGGCCACTCCGACAACGCGCAGGAACTGCGCGAGTACCTGCGCCGGGGCAAGAAGATCATTGTCACCACGGTACAGAAGTTCCCGTTCATCCTTGATGAGCTGGGCGGGATCGAAGGCAAGCGCTTCGCGCTGTTGATTGACGAGGCGCATTCCAGCCAAGGCGGCAAAACCACGGCGCGGATGCACGAAGCCCTCGGCGGCAAGGTTGCCGAAGAGGAGTTCGAGGAGGACCGCACGCAGGATGCGGTCAACGCAGAAATCGAGACGCGCATCGCCTCGCGCAAGCTGCTGGTCAACGCCAGCTACTTCGCCTTCACAGCCACACCCAAGAACAAGACGCTGGAGTTGTTCGGCGAGAAGACCCTCGTCGGCGACCAGGTGCAGTTCCGCTCGCCCGAAGAACTCACCTACACCACCAAGCAGGCCATCCAGGAGAAGTTCATCCTCGACGTGGTGGCGAACTACACCCCCTACGACAGCTTCTACCAAGTGGCCAAGACGGTGGCGGACGATCCGGAATTCGACAAGGTGAAGGCCCTGAAGAAAATCCGCCACTACGTCGAATCGCACGACAAGGCCATCCGCCGCAAGGCCGAGATCATGGTCGATCACTTCATCGCACAGGTCGCGGGCAAGCAGAAGATCGGCGGCAAAGCGCGGGCGATGATCGTGTGCAACGGCATCGCACGGGCCATCGACTACTGGCGCGAGGTGTCGGACTATCTCACGCAGATCAAGATCCCGTACAAGGCCATCGTGGCGTACTCCGGCGACTTCGAGATCGGTGGTCAGAAGAAGACCGAGGCCGATCTCAACGGGTTTCCGAGCAAGGACATTCCGGTCAATCTCAAACAAGACCCCTATCGCTTCCTGATTGTTGCCAACAAGTTCGTCACCGGCTTTGACGACCCGTTGCTGCACACGATGTACGTGGATAAGCCCTTGGCGGGCGTGTTGGCGGTGCAGGCTCTGTCACGTCTGAACCGTGCGCACCCGCAAAAGCACGACACCTTCGTGCTCGACTTCGCCGACAACGCCGAGGCGGTGCAGGCGGCGTTCCAGGACTACTACCGCGCCACCATCCAGACTGGCGAAACCGACGCCAACAAGCTGCACGACCTGAAGGCCGAACTCGACGGGCAACAGGTGTATAGCGGGCAGCAGGTCGAAGACTTGGTGGCGCTGTACTTGAGCGGCGCAGACCGGGACAAGCTCGACCCCATCCTCGATGCGTGCGTGGCCGAATACACCGACCAGCTCGGCGAGGACGATCAGGTCCAGTTCAAGGGTAAAGCCAAGGTCTTCGTGCGCAGCTACGGCTTCCTCGCTGCGATCCTGAGCTACGGCCACCCGACGTGGGAGAAGCTGTCGATCTTCCTGAATTTCCTCATCCCCAAGCTGCCCGCGCCTAAGGAGGAAGACCTCTCCAAGGGGGTGCTGGAGACCATCGACATGGACAGCTACCGGGTGGAGGCCAAAGCGGCGCTGAAGATGGCGATGGACGATGCCGATGCCACCGTCGATCTAGTACCGCCGGGCGGCAGTGGCGGCAAGGGCGAGGCAGACATCGACAAACTCTCCGCGATCATCAAAGCCTTCAACGACCTGTTCGCCCATATCGAGTGGAAGGACGAGGACAGGATCCGCAAGGTCATCGCGGAGGAGATCCCGGCACGGGTGGCGCAGGACAAGGCGTACCAGAACGCGCAGGCGCACTCCGACCAGCAAAACGCCAAGCTGGAGCACGACAAGGCACTCAAACGCGTGGTGCTGGAGTTAATGTCCGATCACACCGAGCTGTTCAAGCAGTTCAGTGACAACCCGGACTTCAAGCGACGGCTGACGGACCTGGTCTTCGATGCCACCTATCACCCCAAGGCGATACCGCTAAACGCATCGTAGAAGACAGATGTTCAAGGCTAAAAAGAACGCCTTAGCGTGGTAACTGCCGCTACCAACTCACACATCCAAATTCAAGACCTCTAGGGCGTTTTGCTCAATAAAATCGCGCCGGGGTTCGACCTGATCGCCCATCAGTGTGGTAAACACTTCATCAGCGGCAATGGCGTCTTCGATGCGCACCTGGAGCAGACGCCGGGTTGCAGGGTTCATGGTGGTTTCCCACAGTTGTTCTGGGTTCATCTCGCCCAAACCCTTGTAACGCTGGATGTGCTGACCGCGCCGCGCTTCCTCCAGCAACCAGTCCATCATCTCGCGAAAATGCCGCACCGGCCGACTGCGCTCGCCCCGCCGCGCTTCCGCACCCGGCTCGAACAGACCCGCCAGCCGCGCGCCAAACCCCGTGAGGATGGCGTACTCATTCGAGGCGAAAAAGTCGGCGGTCAAGCGAATCTGACGGCTGAGACTGTGCGTGTGGCGGGTAACTATGACGCTGTAACCCGCGCCATCGCTCTGTTCCTCAAGCGCCGTCTCGTAACGCGGCCGTTCCCCGTGGGCGGCGCGCAAAAGCGCGCTCAGCCGCTCAGCCCACTCCCGCAGCCACGCGCCGTCGCGCAAACGCGCAGCGTCCAGCGCCGGCAGCGTCAGTACTTGCTCCAACACCGCGCCGTCGTAGCGACGGGACAGGCGCTGAATGGTGGCCAGTACAACCATGTGGGCGCGCGCTAACTCCTCCAACGCCGCACCGGCCACCAAGGACTGCCCACCGACCATCAGCGCCGCACCCTCCAGCGCCGTTTGCAACAGATTGGTGGATAACTCCGCTTCGTCCTTGACGTACTGCTCTTGCTTACCTTTCTTGACTTTGTACAACGGCGGCTGGGCGATGTAGATATGCCCGCGCTCGATCAATTCCGGCATCTGCCGATAAAAAAAGGTCAGTAGCAACGTGCGGATATGCGAGCCGTCCACATCGGCGTCGGTCATTAGGATCACGCGGTAGTAGCGCAATTTATCGGCATTGAATTCCTCGCGCCCGATACCGCAACCCAGGGCGGTGATCAGCGTGCCGACCTCGACTGAGGCCAGCATCTTGTCAAAGCGGGCCTTTTCCACGTTCAGAATCTTGCCCTTGAGCGGCAAGATCGCCTGAAAGCGCCGGTCGCGGCCCTGCTTGGCGGAGCCACCGGCGGAATCGCCTTCGACCAGAAACAATTCCGATAAGGCCGGATCCTTTTCCTGGCAATCGGCCAGCTTACCGGGCAGGCCGGCGATATCCAAAGCCCCCTTGCGGCGGGTCATTTCGCGGGCGCGGCGCGCGGCTTCGCGGGCGCGGGCTGCATCGACGATCTTGCCGGTAATCGCCTTGGCCTCGTTGGGATTTTCCAGCAGAAACTCCTGGAGCTTCTCCGCCACCACCGACTCGACCACCGGCTTGACCTCGGACGACACCAGTTTGTCCTTGGTTTGCGAGGAAAATTTCGGATCGTGTAGCTTGACCGACAGCACCGCCGTCAAGCCCTCGCGCGCATCGTCGCCGCTGGTCTCGACCTTGGCCTTCTTGAGAATGCCTTCTGCGTCCATGTACTGGTTCAGGGTGCGCGTCAGGGCACCACGCAGGCCGGCCAGATGAGCACCGCCATCGCGCTGGGGGATGTTATTGGTGAAGCAGAACACGTTTTCCTGGTAGGAGTCGTTCCACTGCGCCGCCAGCTCGACTTGGATCTCGTCGCGGCTGGTGTTCAGGTAAAACACGCAGTCGTGCAGCGGCGTCTTATTGCGGTTCAGGTGCTCGACAAACGCCTTGATGCCACCCTGATACTCGAAACAGTCTTCCTTATCGCTGCGTTCATCGCGCAGGCGGATGCAAACCCCGGAATTGAGAAACGACAGCTCGCGCAAGCGCTTGGCGAGAACATCGTAATGGAAATCGATCTGGGTAAACACGCTGGAGCTGGGCTTGAAACGAATCTCCGTGCCGGTCGTTTCCGCCTCGCCGATCACCCGCAAAGGCGCTTGCGGCTCGCCCAGCCGGTAATCCTGCTGATGCAGCTTGCCATCACGACGAATGGTCAGGCGCAAGCTTTCCGATAGGGCATTCACCACTGAGACACCAACTCCGTGTAAACCGCCGGAAACTTTGTAAGATCGGTCGTCGAATTTGCCGCCGGCGTGCAGCACAGTCATGATGACCTCAGCGGCGGAACGGCCCTTGGAATGCTCGTCGGTGGGAATACCGCGGCCGTTGTCCACCACTGTGATCGACTCATCCGCGTGAATCGTGACACTGATCTCGGTGCAATAACCCGCCAGCGCCTCGTCGATGGAATTGTCCACCACCTCGAACACCAGGTGATGCAGGCCGGTACCATCATCGGTGTCGCCGATGTACATGCCGGGCCGCTTGCGTACTGCATCCAGCCCTTCCAAAACGGTGATGCTCGACGAGGTATAGCTCGAATCATTCATAGGTTTTTCGTGGGTTCCAACGCACGCCCGCCGACGGGAATGCACAGTGCGATAAGGGCGATAATTATACCACTCCGCGCGCTGCTGCGGCGCGGAATGCGGGCTTGCGTCCACTGGGTTCAGAGTCGCGAGATCCGCCCTTGGCAAAGCTGAAAAATCCGCGCTTCAGGCCAGGAACCAAGCGCTAGCGCGTCGGGTTCTATGGCGGTGACGAACAGTTGACCGTCCAGCGCGGCCAGGGCCTGGACGACCCGCGTCCGGTTGAGCGGATCCAGTTCCGCCGACAGGTCGTCGATCAGCAAGATGCAGGCGTCCCCGGCATGGCGGCGATAAAGCTCCGCCTGCGCCAGCACCAGGGCAATCACCAGCAGCTTCTGCTGGCCGCGTGATAAAACCTCGGCCGGTGGGCGTCCGGCAAGGCGAGGAATGAAATCGGCGCGGTGCGGACCCAGCCGAGTATGTCCCTGCTGCCGATCCTGAGCGCGGCCCGCCCGCAACCAGGCCGCGAAATCGTGCGCAAACGGCTCCGGAGGCCAGCCACGGCGATAATCCACCTCTACCCAACCCTCGCCTAGGGTCGTCACCGCCAGGGGCCTTAGAACGCCTCCCAGAGCGGTACAGAATGATTCGCGCCATGGATCGAGCCGCGCCGCCGCGCTCGCCAGTTCGCCATCCCAGGCATCGACCACCCGATCGGCGGCCTGGGCGCGCAAAGCGGCATTGCGATGGCGCAGCGCGGTGTCGTAACGCCGCCAAACCTCCAGAAAGCCCGGCTCGGCATGAAACAGTCCCCAATCCATGAACCGCCGGCGCTGTCTCGGCCCGTCTTCCAGCAAGCGGTGGCTATCGGGATTGAGCAGCAAAACGGGCAGGCAACGGGCCAGCTCCGCCAGGGAGCGGACCGGCGCACCGCCCAGGCGCAGCGTCAACTGACGCGCGTCGCGCGCCAGGCCCAGCGGTGTCCGGCGGCCCTCGGCGTCGCTTACAGTCGCTGCAATCCGCAACGCTGGCGCACCGGTCTGGATCAGCTCCCGTGGTTGGCGGGCGCGAAAGGAGCGGCCCCGTCCCAGAAGATACAAGGCTTCCAGTACGCTGGTCTTGCCAGAGGCGTTGGGGCCGGTCAGCAGGTTCAAACCCGGCGCGCATTCCAGCCGGGTCTGAGCCAGATTGCGAAAACCGTCAAGGTCGAGGCTAACGACCCGCATGGCGGACGCTCAGGCTCTGTCCTCGACCTCACAGCCGCATCGGCATGATGACGTGTCGGCCGCCGCCGCCTTCGGCCTCTTCGATCAGACAACTGCTGCCCGCGTCGGCAAACGACAGCCGCGCCAACTCGCCCCCCAGCGCGCCTAGCGCGTCGAGCAGGTAAGCGCCGTTGAACCCGATTTCCAAGGGGCCGCCGTCGTAATTAATTTCGACTTCCTCCTCGGCCTCCTCCTGATCGGGATTGCGCGCCTGGGTGCGCAAGATCCAGTTTTCCAGCGCCAGCCGGATTCCCTGGGTTTTATCGCTCAGCACCAGGCTGGTGCGCAACAGAGCGTTGCGCAGCGCCAGCCGGTCGGCGATCACCACCCGGTTGCCCTCGCGCGGAATGACGCGCTGATAGTCGGGAAACTTGCCATCAATCAGCTTGGAGGTCACCCGAATCTCGCCCATGGCGACCTGGATGTGATTTGCACCCAAGCGCAGGGCGGCGTCCGTTTCGCTATCGGTCAGCAAGCGCAGCAGCTCCATCACGCCTTTGCGCGGGACGATCACTTGCCGGGTTTCGCTCGTTTCGACCTCGGCTGGCAATTCCTGCAAGGCCAGCCGATGGCCATCGGTGGCCACCAATCGCACCAGGCCGGGGCTCACCTCCAGCAGCAGGCCGTTCAGGTAGTAGCGCACGTCCTGCTGGGCCATGGCGAAATGGGCGCGCTCGATCAGGCTGCGCAGCGCGCCCTGGGGCAGATGAATCTCGCCGCCGAAGGGTACATCTTCCAGAGTGGGAAAATCACCGGCGGGCAAGGTCGCCAGGGTGAAGCGGCTACGACCACAGCGCACCGTCGCCTTGTCGCCCTCCGTGGTCAAGCTCACCAAGCCGTCCTCTGGCAAGGCACGCAGGATGTCGTGCAGCTTGCGCGCCGGCAGGGTGATCTCGCCTGGCGTCTCTGCCGGTAGTTCAGCGCGGACGGAGAGTTCCACTTCCAGATCGGTAGCGGTCAGGTTGAGTTCGGTCTCGCACGCCGCCAGCAATACATTGCTTAGGATCGGTAGGGTCTGTCGGCGCTCAACCGCACCGATGACCGACTGGAGCGGTTTTAGCAACTGTTCACGCTTGGCTTCCAATTTCATCAAAGTCTCCGTTAGAGCCAGGGGCCTACCGTGTAGGCCGGTTCAATTCCGACTGGATTGCAAGGTTATGCAAATTTCTATTTTCCCAGCGCGTCCACTGCGGATGGTTCCCCAATAACAAACAGTCTTTTAAATATATAAAGATTATTATTATTGGGGAGGGCATTTTCTGTGGATAACTTTTTTTATATTTTATTTTTCAATAAATTGTAAGCATTTTGCCTGTGGATAACCCTGTGGATAAAATGTGGATAAGTCGCTTTTCCTGTGGATAACTTTTTTGCCTGTGGATAAGTTATCCACAGGCAAAGCCGACTTATCCACAGAAAAGGCCGACTTATCCACAGAGTTATCCACAGGCTATTTTTAAGATTTTTCGGCGATAGCCTGAATATCTATTGAAAAAATCGGGAATCAGCAAAATTCAATTTTTATCCCATTGAAATTACTTTATTTATGAAATTAATTACGAAATTTCATGAGAATAGCGTTTCAAGTCTCTGTTTTTACAGTACAAGATATTGATATAAATATATTTACGAAATGATTTACACCAGGAAAAATCCCGTTTTAACGGTAAGAAAAAAGTTATTCAACTTATCCACAGCACTTATCCACAGGTATTTCGCTAGTTGGTAAGCGTGGTGAGCAAATTGGTATAGTCATCGCGAATCTGGGGTTCGCGATGCTGGAGTTCGCGGATCTTGCGACAGGCGTGCATCACCGTGGTGTGGTCGCGTCCGCCGAAGGCTTCGCCGATGTCGGGCAGGCTGAAGTCGGTCAGTTCCTTGGTCAGCGCCATGGCCATTTGCCGGGGTCGGGATAAGGTGCGCAGGCGACTGTTGGACAGCAGATCGCTGACCGGGATCTTGTAGTAATCGGCCACGGTTTTTTGAATGCTTTCCAGCGTGACCTGCTTATCTTGCAGGGTAAGCAAGTCGCTCAGTGCTTCCTTGACGAAGCCGATGGTGATGGCTTTGCCGGTGAATTGAGCATTGGCGTAGACTCGGCGTAGCGCTCCCTCCAGCTCACGAACATTGGAGCGAATCCGCTGGGCGATGAAAAAGGCCACTTCGTCGGGCAAACTCAGTTGTGCCAGCGCGGCTTTGCTTTTGAGAATCGCCACCCGCGTTTCCAGTTCGGGAGGCTCGATGGCCACGGTTAGTCCGGAGCCGAAGCGCGACTTGAGGCGATCTTCCAGTCCGGCGACTTCTTTGGGATAACGGTCGCAGGTCAAAATGACTTGCTGGCGGCTTTCCAGCAAGCTATTGAAGGTATAGAAAAATTCTTCCTGCGAACGTTCTTTGCCGGCTAGAAACTGCACATCATCGATGAGCAGCGCATCTAACACCCGGTAACGGCGCTTAAAGTCGCTGATGGCGTTGTGCTGCAAGGCGCGCACCATGTCAGCCACAAACTGCTCGGAATGTTGGTAGACGATACGTTCCTCGGCCCCGCGCTCGCGCAGCATATTACCCACCGCGTGCATTAAGTGGGTCTTACCCAGGCCGGTGCCGCCGTAGATGAACAGCGGGTTGTAGGCGCGGCCGGGATTTTCGGCTACTTGCAGGCAGGCGGCGCGGGCCAGTTGATTGGAGTTGCCTTCGACGAATGTTTCGAAGGTGAAATCCGGGTTGAGGTTGCCGCTCTTCAGCAATTCGGTAGCGCTGAGCGTGGGCGCGCTCGGTGCATTCGTAGTGGTTGTCGGCTCGGTGATGGGTGCAGCCAGGTGATGGCCGCTGCCGATTTCCAGCAGCACCTGCAACGGCGGTTCCGACCGCAGCCGCGCCAGCACCGCCTGGATCTGGGCCAGATGATGTTTCTTGACCCAATCCAGTACAAAGCGGTTGGGGGCCAGCAGCCGCAGGATTTCGCCTTCTTCCAGCGCATGCAATGGACGAATCCAGGTGCTGAGTTGCTGCTCGGACAACTCGCGCTCCAGCTGCTCCAGGCAGTTTTTCCACAAAAGCTGTGCCACACGCGCTTCTCCTAGGGTCGTAGTAGCCGGTGAGCTTGCCCCAGCCGGACCCGGTTCCGGCAAAACTTTAGCATTGCGTTTCGGGAGTGGGTAGCGGCGCTGTTTTTGAGAGGAGAGATGGCCCTGTTTGTTCGGACAGTAAACCTCGGTTTTTAAGTGGATCTACTGCTGATTTAGGGTTTTGATCTGGCCTTTGCGCTGGGCGAGTCTGGGCGTCGGCTGGTCGCTCGTGCAGCGAGTGACCAGCCTCGCCAGGAGACAAGCGCAGCGCGTCAGCCTTCATGCTGCCAGCCTCTGGATAGGCAGTGACCGGTAGTAAAACTCATCTGGCGTTTGCTGGTTCAGACGCGAATGCGGGCGGCGGCTGTTGTAGAATGCCCTGTAGCGGCTCCTGTTCTTCCTTGCACAGCTCACCGTATCGTAGGCTCGCAAATACACTTCTTCGTACTTGATGCGGTGCCAGGTAGTGTCTCAGTTTGAAACTTCAGACAGCCTAACGGCTTGATAAAAGCAGGCTCAAAAGGCACTAATTTTCAAACTGAGGCACTACCCTGCTTTGCCGCCAATCCCGGTCCGTTTGGGTATTAACCTTTTGCTTACAGCACCCGCACGCTCAGCACGCCCTCGATAGCGGCAATTTGCGCCACTGCCTCCGTCGGCACCAGCGCGGCGGTATCCACTAAAGTGCAGGCGATATCGCCGCGCGATTTGTTCAGCATATCCTGAATGTTCACGCCCGCCCCGGAAATGGCTTTGGAGATGCGCTCGATCATGTGCGGGACATTGGCGTTGACGATCACCAGGCGGGGACCACCGTTGCGCGGCATCGTCACTTCAGGAAAGTTGACCGAATTATGGATCGCACCGCTTTCCAGGTAATCCCGCACCTGGTCGGCGACCATGATCGCGCAATTGTCTTCGGCCTCGCCGGTGGATGCGCCCAGATGCGGCAACATGATGACGCGCGGGTGGTCCTTGAGCCGGTTGGTGGGGAAATCGCACACATAGGCTTTCAGCTTGCCCGCCTCTAGCGCGGTATAGAGCGCCTCCTCGTCCACGACACCCTCACGCGAGAAATTCAACAGGATCAGGCTGGGCTTGGCATTCTTCAAAAATGAGGCGTTGATTAACTGCCGCGTGGCGTCGTTCAGCGGCACATGCAAGGTGATGAAATCCGCCTGCGCCGCCATCTCGTTGACGCTCAACACCTGCTCGACTTGCGAGGACAGTTGCCAGGCGTTGTTGACCGTGATGTGCGGATCGTAGCCGATGACCCGCATCCCCAGCGCACGGGCAGCGTTGGCGACCTTGACGCCAATGGCTCCTAGTCCGATCACGCCCAGCGTGCGATTAGGAAGTTCGAGGCCAACGAAATTTTTCTTGCCCGCCTCCACTTGCTTGGACAGTTCGGCATCGGTGCCTTGCAACTTGCGGGTATAGTCCCAAGCGTTGCAGATATTGCGAGCCGCCAGCAGCATACCGGCCAGCACCAGTTCCTTAACCGCATTGGCGTTCGCGCCGGGCGCGTTGAACACACAGATGCCCTTGGCCGTCATCTGCGGTACTGGAATATTGTTGACGCCCGCGCCGGCGCGACCTACCGCCTTGAGGCTGGCGGGAACTGGCCAGTCGTGCATGCTAAACGAGCGCAACAACACGGCGTCGGGATTTTGGATTTCTGAAGCGATCTCGTAGCGGTCGCGCGGGAGGCGTTCCAGGCCGGAAACGCTAATGTTGTTCAAGGTCAGGATTTTGTACATCGTCTTCAAATCGGGTTGGGTAGGAAACGCACCCTCCCCGCTAGTTGGGGAGGGTCAAGGTGGGGGCTGCTGCTCAGCCGCGCCGTTTCTGGAAATCGGCCATGAAATCGACCAGGGCTTTGACACCTTCCAGCGGCATGGCGTTGTAGATGCTGGCGCGCATCCCGCCGACCGAGCGATGCCCAGCGAGCGTGAGCAGCCCGGCGCTTTTGGCTTCGGCCAAAAACGGCTTGTCCAATCCTTCATCGGGCAGGATGAACGGCACGTTCATCCAGGAGCGATAAGCCGGATCGACCGGATTCTTGTAAAAGCCGGATTCGTCGATGGTTTTATACAGCAGTTCGGCCTTGGCTTGGTTGCGCTCGCCCATCGCCTTCAGCCCGCCTTGCGCCTTCAGCCACTGGAACACGAGGCCAGCGATGTACCACGCATAGGTCGGCGGCGTATTGTACATCGAGCCTTCCTTAGCCATAGCAGCGTAGTCGAGCATGGTCGGCGTGCTGGGTACGGTCTGGCCCATTAAATCTTCGCGGACAATGACGATAGTCAATCCGGCGGGACCGATGTTCTTTTGCGCGCCGGCGTAGATGACACCGAACTTGCTCACATCCAGCGGCCGAGATAGCAAAGTCGAGGACAAATCCGCCGCCAGCGGTACGCTCACGTCAGGAATCGTATGCATCTCGACGCCGCCGATGGTCTCGTTGGGCGTGCAATGCAGATAGGCGGCCTCTGGGTCGCATTTCCAGGTGTCGCGGGCCGGTACGGTCGAAAAATTCGCTGCCTCAGAGCTGGCCACCACGTTGACCTGGCAGAATTTCTTCGCTTCGGAAATCGCCTTTTTCGACCACTGTCCAGTGTTGAGATAATCGGCTTTGGTCTTGCCGTGCAGCAGATTCATCGGCACCATGGCGAACTGGCTGGAGGCGCCGCCTTGCAAAAACAGCACCTTGTAATTCTCTGGAATAGCGAGCAATTCGCGCAGATCGGCTTCAGCCTGTTCGGCAATGGAGACGAATTCTTTGCCGCGATGGCTCATTTCCATCACCGACATGCCGGAGCCATGCCAGTCAAGCATTTCGGCCTTGGCTTGTTCCAGAACCGCTTCCGGCAACATGGCCGGCCCCGCGCTAAAGTTATATGGGCGTGACATTTCGAACATCCTTCGTGACTACGCTGAAATGTGGCGCATGGTAGCAGAAACGTTCGGTTTTCGATAATGGGTTATGGCGCGCGCTGGGTCGCTCCATGTGGGAAATGGCTTCTAAAAATGATGACCTTGTTCCGCCTGAGCGGCCCCAGGGAAAGCAGAAAATAGCATGATCAGAAGAGTAGCTTTGAGGCTATCGCCTGCTTTCGGGTAAAAGAGCGTTTGAAGCCACTTTTCGGTGCGCGAGCCGGGGATCAACACCGGCGGCGCGGTGGGCGACCGAGCCAATGGGATTGATTGGAGGAGTAGAAGGGCTACACTTCATAGCCAATCCTGACAAGGCTGATTAAGCTAAAAAGCTTAGGAAAGCGAGAAGTGGAGTAACAGGTGATGTGGTGTTCGAGCGACTTGCGCAACCGGGTACTAAAGTAAATTAGAGATGAATAAACCAACAATAATCGATCTTAAAGACTATCGCCAACCCATGATTACATCACTGGGTATCATCGTTGGCTTCCTGCTCGGCTTCTTGGGTCAATGGGTGACTGAAGCCACATTTTCCTTAGCCAGCGCCGGAGATATGGTGACCTTTTTTGGGTGCATCGCAGGTATCGCTTTGTTACTTGTGGCTCTCTTTCGCATGTTATCTCCAAGGGAGCCTTCTGAGGACTCTGTATTAGCTTATCGTAGCATTCTTCGAGTGTACGGTATTGGTGTGGCCATTCCACTAGTGTGTATTCTCGTTTCAGCGTTTATTTAAGGCTCACAACCACTGCTAAGAGCCTGGGTAGTGCCTCAGTTTGAAAATTAGTGCCTTTTGAGCCTGCTTTTATCAAGCCGTTAGGCTGTCTGAAGTTTCAAACTGAGACACTACCCAAAGCAGGATGGCAATGCCATCGATCCCGGCGACTAGTTGTCGGTTTTCGGCGTTTGCGCGATGTTGAGATAGGCGATCCAGTAGCGGGATAAATCCCTGATGCAATCCATCCGGGTGAGCAGGGTGCACATGTCGGTCTTAATCCGCTCAATGTCAGGCAGCAGCGCGCTAAGACCCGTATCCAGCTCCCGGAGATAGTTGCTGCGATTGGAGGCCAGGATCGCGATGCGGGTAGTCAGCAGACGAACGCGCAGGTACAGCACATCGCCAGGCGCGCTAGTGTAGCCCGCAGCGGGCGGCTCGGCGGCTTCGGGCGCTGCGGGCTCTATTTTCCCCATTACATGCGCTTCGAGGTCCTGCACTCGGGACAGCATCATGTTGATATGGTTTTGTATGGAGGTGCGATGGGCTAGCGGCTCCAACACCGCGATTTTCTCTTCGAGAAGCCGTCTGCGTTCATAAAGGCTCGCGCGCAGGCGGTCGATCTCACAGTCGGTTCCCACGAGGCGCAAATTCAAATCTTGTAACTCCAGATCCACCTCATCGAGAAACTCGCGCAGGCGATCGGATTGCATTCGCTCCAGAGTCAGGGTAATGAAGCGTTCCCAGATGGTATCCGTTTGATAGCGCAATCCTTCCAGGTCGTGACGCAGGCTGAGGATACTATCCATCAAGCTCCTAACGCCCTGTTCATGTTCGGCCCGGTCGTTGGCGCTCCACACTTGTGCCATCTGTTCTTCTTCCTTGAAGACATAGGAAAGGCTGGCTGGCGTCCCATCGTCTTCGGTTTGAATGTCGGCAGTCTCCATACGAAAAGCCTCTTGAGCTGGCTGGATCACGCGCTAATAGAGTCCGCGTTTAGTCTTGATAAGTCCAGCCATTGGGAAAATCATGGCTGACCTCATGAACGTCGTAAACGCAAAAATCCTGTTCTGGCAGACCAGGAAGCAGGTCCCGCGCCTTGGCTTCCGCTTGCTGTTCGGTTTCAGCGAGAGTGAGGGCAACATTGAGTAATTTGTCGGAACCTGGGTCTTCCACCACGATGAGATACGGTTTCATAGCGGCCTCTGGCAATTTTCCGAGTGGGTAGTGACAAGCAGCAACACAGTCCACTATAGCGCACATTGGACTCGGGCGAACCTGCCTTAGGCAGCGGCTGATGGATAGCGGTGGATCTGAAATTGCTTGCCGGTGGCGCGGACGATATCGCCGACATGAACCGTGAAGCGGCCCGTAGCGCGGTCGGCGAAATACTGGTGCAAGGTTTCCCGCACTACGGTAAAGGCCAGTTGCTCCCAGGGAATGTCCGCTGCGGTGAATAACGCCACTTCCAGGCTTTCCTCGCCGGGGCTGGCATGGCCGTCTTTCAGTTGGCCACGGAACATGAGATAAACCTGACTGACATGGATGAGGGAATACAAGGCATACAGGGTCATGTTTTCAATGACGGCGTCCGCTTCTTCCAGTGCTTCGCGCGCCGCCGCCGCCACCGCCGATTCGCCATTTTCCATGAACCCCGCTGGCAGCGTCCACAGGCCGTAACGCGGCTCAATGGCCCGCCGACACAGCAGCACTTTACCCTGCCATTCCGCTACGCAACCGGCCACGATCTTGGGGTTTTGATAGTGAATCATGCCGCAGGCGTCACATATATGGCGCGGTCGATTGTCGGCGGTGGGAATACGCAAGGTCAGCGGGCTGCCGCATTGGCTACAAAAGTTCATTCGCGCTCCGCAAACCGGACTGGCAAGACAGTCTTTAGCTTGGCGCGCGTCTCGCGCAGCATTTTTTCGGTCGTCGCCCAATCCACGCAAGCGTCGGTGATCGAAACGCCGTATTTCAGTTGGGAGCGATCCGCCGGAATCACTTGATTGCCCCATTCCAGGTTACTTTCAATCATAAAACCGACGATGGAGCGGTTGCCCTCCAGAATCTGATGCGCGCAGTCATTTAGCACCAGCGGCTGCAAGGCGGGATCTTTGCGGGCATTGGCATGGCTGCAATCCACTACGACTGTGGACGGCAGCTTGTTTTTGGCAAGCTCCTGCTCGCAGAGGGTGATGGTGACGGTATCGTAATTCGGACCCTCCGCGCCGCCGCGCAGTACCACATGACCGTAGCGGTTGCCGCTAGTGCGTACCACCGCCGATTGGCCATTCCCATTAATACCGAGAAAGCTGTGGGGTCGGGAGGCCGACTGCAAGGCGTTGATCGCTACGTCCAGACTCCCATTGGTAGCGTTTTTAAAGCCAACCGGCGTCGATAGGCCACTGGCCATTTCTCGATGGGTCTGCGATTCCGTGGTGCGCGCGCCGATGGCGGTCCAGGCCAGCAGATCGTCTAGATACTGTGGACACAGCGGATCCAGCGCCTCCGTGCCAGCGGGTAAGCCCAGATCAGCGATATCCAGCAAGAGCTGACGGGCGATACGCAAGCCTTCGGCAATGTCAAAAGAGTCGTCCAGATGCGGATCGTTGATCAGGCCCTTCCAGCCCACGGTGGTCCGGGGTTTCTCAAAATACACCCGCATGATTAAGTACAGGGTATCGCCTACCTCATCGGCCAGCGTCCGCAGGCGCCGGGCGTACTCATGCGCCGCCTTGATATCGTGAATGGAGCAGGGGCCGACCACTACGAACACGCGGTGGTCTCGATGATCGAGAATATCGCGCACGGTCTGGCGGGCGGCCAGCACTGTGGCCTCAGCGGTAGCCGAGACCGGCAGAGTCTGCTTGATCTCTTCGGGAGTCGGCAATACGTCCATAGTAACAACATTGACATTGTTCAGCAGAGTGGAAGGCATGAGAAGTTCCGCGCTCGCAGCAAAGAAGGCAAAGCTTTATAGTGGAGCGCAGCGCCAAGGTAAAGAGTTCTTGTTAGAATTCCCATAGAGACTGAAAAGATATCGCATTCGCCTGTTCCCAAGCTTGCCATCACGCCATGGACCTCGAAAGATTGCTAGCAAGCGCAACCGAGTCCGAAAAGCCCATTGTGTTGATCGTTGACGATCAGCCCGAAGATGTTGCAATCCTCAAGGGTATTTTGGAAGAGCAATGTGTCATCCTGTGCGCCAGCGGGGGCAAGGAGGCGTTGGCTCTCGTCCGCAGCCATCCGGTTGATTTAATTTTTCTGGCTGTCGCCCTGCCAGACCTGGACGGTTTCATGGTGTGCGAGCAGTTGAAAAGCGTGCCCACCTTGCAAGCGATCCCGGTGATTTTTATTGCACTGCGCGCGGGAGCGCACGATGAAGAACGGGCCTTTGGGCTGGGTGCAGTGGACTATATCTACAAACCGCTGGTTCCCGCTATTGTTCGAACCCGCGTGCGTATCCATCTTGGCTTGCACCAAGCGCTGGCCAAGCTGGCCACGCTGGCCTCCACTGACCACCTGACCTCCGCTTGGAATCGTCGGCACTTTGAGCGGGTCGCCGCTATCGAAATCGCCCGCAGTCGGCGCTACCACCAACCGTTGTCGCTGTTATTTTTTGATATCGATCATTTCAAGCTGGTGAATGATCATTACGGTCACCAGATCGGAGATGGCGTACTGAGCGAATTGGCCCGTCTGGTTCGGGGCAGCATTCGTTACTCCGATATCCTGACTCGTTGGGGGGGTGAAGAATTCACGGTCCTGGCTCCCAGCACCTGCTTGGGCGAGGCGCTGGTGATGGCGGAGGCATTGCGCGCAAGGATCGAAAGCCAGCATTTTTCCGGGGTGAAGCAGGTGACGATCAGTCTGGGGGTGGCGGAGTATCAAGGCGAGGAAGAATTGGAGGATTGGCTGCGTCGGGCCGATCAGGCGCTGCTCAACGCTAAGGGCCAGGGCCGCAATCGAGTAGAGTGCCATCCCGCCACCGCCTATTGGTATCCAGGCAACCACGCGAGCGAAAATCAACCGCTGGTGCAGTTGGTCTGGCGTGACACCTACAAGTGCGGACATCCCCTAGTAGACGCCCAGCATCAGGAGTTATTCAGACTCTCCAACGAGCTATTAGCAGTGGTTATCGGCGGTCTAAGCACCGAGAGAATTCACACGGCTCTTCGCAGATTGCTGGATCATACCCTCCAGCATTTTTCCGATGAGGAGATTCTACAGCGTGGATGCGGCTATCCAGATTGGGAAATCCATTGCCAATTGCATAAAGCATTGGTGCAGCGGGCACTAACGTTGGAGCGCGATTTTCTAGCCGGGAATCTAGAGGTGGCCAGACTATTTGGGTTTCTGGCCTACGATGTGGTGGCGCGCCACATGCTTCACGCTGACTGTGACTTCTATCCTTATCTTGCCAGGGCGGCCTCCTCATGATCTCTAGCAGTCGTATAGAAAGCCCTCGGCAAAACCTTTTTAATCCCCACGCAAGCTGATGATCGGCCAGCCCCGCTGGCGAGCGTGGGCAGCCAAGGTAGCGTCCGGATCCACCGCCACCGGATGCGTAATCCGCTCCAGTAAGGGCAAATCGTTATGGGAATCGCTGTAGAACCAGCTGTCAGTGAGGTCATGATCGGTCGCCTGTAGCCATTCCAGTAGGCGCTCCACCTTGCCTTGCCGAAAACAGGGAATTCCCACCACCCGGCCGGTATAGCGTCCGTTGCTGAATTCCGGTTCTGTCGCCAGGAGATGCGGCACGCCCAGTTGCGCCGTAATCGGCTCGGTAATAAAGCGGTTGGTGGCGGTGACGATCACCAGGGTATGACCCGCCGCCCGGTGCCGATCCAGGAGCGCGAACGCCTTGGGCAGGAGGATGGGTTGGATTTTTTCCGCCATGAATTGTTCGCGCCAAGCCAGCAGCGTCGCTAGGGGATACTGGGCCAGCGGTTGCAGGATGAACGCCAGAAATTCCTGAATATTGAGTGTACCCGATTGATATTGGCTGTAAAACCGCTGGTTTTCACGTTCGTAATCATCGCTATCTACTAGCCCGTGTTCTGCCAGAAACCGGCCCCACAGATAATCGCTATCACCGCCGATCAATGTATGGTCAAGATCAAAAAGCGCCAAACTCATGATAGTTGCTGCTCCTGGATCGGTTTAGGCCAAGCGGTACTGACGAAGTTTTTTGCGCAAAGTGCCGCGATTCAGTCCAAGAATCACGGCGGCTTTGGTTTGGTTGCCGTGGGTAAACTTCATCACAATCTCCAGCAAAGGCGGCTCAACCTCGCGCAGCACCAAGTCATACAGATTATTCGGAGCCTGGCCACCCAGGTTGTGAAAATAGATGCGTAAAGTTTCCGCCACATGCTCGCGTAGCGGAGTCGCCGGGAGCAGATCAGGCGGCGGATCGGGGGGTTGCAGATTCATAGGGGTAGGCGCTCCTGGGGGTTCAGGCGCTCGAAGAAAGCGCGGGTCAGTTGTTGTTGTTCGTGAGGCTGCTCGGTCGCATGGATACGCGCCCGGAAGGCGGCTTGATCGGGCCAGGCCCGACTGTACCAAGCCAGGTGCTTGCGGGCGATGCGCAAGCCGGTGTGCACGCCGTAAAAGTGATACAGGCTGTCCAGATGAGCCGCAATCCAGGCGCTGATCGCTAACGGCGGAGGTGGCGGCAAGCACTGGCCGGTCGCCAGAAAATGCGCAATGTCGCGAAAAATCCACGGCTGGCCTTGCGCAGCCCGGCCAACCATCACTGCATCCGCACCTGTGTAGTGGAGTACGTCACGCGCCTGTTCGGGGCTAACAATGTCCCCGTTGGCGATGACCGGGATACCGACGCTTTGCTTGATGGCGCGAATGGTCGCGTAGTCCACCGGCCCGGTGTAACCACAGGCGCGGGTGCGGCCATGCACGGCCAGCGCCTGAATCCCGGCCTGTTCGGCGATGCGCGCGATGGCGACGCCATTGCGGTGGGCGGCATCCCAGCCGGTGCGGATTTTGAGGGTGACTGGAACGCTTACTGCGGCGACCACGGTTTCCAAAATGCGCCCGACCAGCGCCTCGTCGCGCAGCAGTGCCGCGCCGGCTTGTGTACCGCAGACCTTTTTGGCCGGACAGCCCATGTTGATGTCGATGATGTCCGCCCCTTGCTGAACGTGCCAACGGGCGGCTTCGGCCAGCGCGCCGGGATCGGCGCCCAGCAGTTGCACGCTGCGCGGTCCCACCTCGCCGGTGGTGTCGAGGCGTAGTCGCGTCTTACGGCAATGTCGAAGCCGGATATCGGCGCTCACCATCTCCGAAACCGCCAGGCCCGCGCCCAGGCGGCGGCACAGTTGGCGGAACGGGTGGTCGCTGACGCCAGCCATGGGGGCCAAAAAAACCGGTGGATGGAGCCTATGGACGCCAAGCTTCATACATAATGGACCTAACGGACAGGATTGCTGGGAAGCGGTTAGAACGGGGGCTGCGGCGCTGCCAATGGCGCGTCTCTCGTTCGGCTACGGCTAAACCAGCAGAACTGACACAAATATGTTCTTGAACCTGCTCTGGTGATCGACTTCGTACGTGGTTGTTTGTATGGGCATTGAGCCACTGATTAGTCTTGTTGAAATTACCGCCATCGTTGTATCCGCTGTTTCCGGCTTGATTGAAGCGGTGCGCAAGCGCATGGATTTGTTTGGGATCTTTGCTGTCGCATCTACCACTGCGTTTGGCGGTGGTACGGTGCGGGATGTCTTGCTGGACCGTAGGCCCCTGTTCTGGGTACAGCACCATGAATATGTCTGGCTGGTGGTGGCGTTGACCGTGATTGCGCCACCTCTGCTGCGGGTGGTCCGCCATCGCCTGGCGCAACACTTGATGCAAGCGACCGACGCCGTGGGCTTGGGTTTGTTCAGCATTTCCGGCGCGTCGCTGGCGCAGGCAGCGGGAATGCCACTCATTGTTGTTCTGATTATTGGGAGTCATTACCGGGGTGTTCGGCGGAGTGATGCGTGATGTGCTGTGCAATCAAATCCCAGTGGTCTTTCAAGATCACTACCCCTATGCCTTATGCGCGCTGTGTGGTTGCTTTGGCTATTAGGCGCTCTGCGGCGCAGGGATAAAGCCAGGGTCGGCTTTACTGATCGGCGCGGCTATCGTCGCTGGATTGCGGCTGTTAGTGTTGGCGTACGATCGGCGCGTGCCGCGCTGGCCCGGTGTGTTCAAGGATTAACCGCGCCACCGTCGATGGGATGCGGCGACGGGTTGGGATCCGGTCCGGGCTGGCGCACGCCTTCCAACAGCACCCAGTCCTCGCGCACCTGCCGGATAGTGAGCCGAAAAGCGCCCGCAAACGCAGCCTGCACGGCTGGCGCGTGGGGCTGCAAAATCCCGGACAACACCAACCAACCGCCCGGCTTGATCCGCCGTGCAAACTCCGCCGCCAACTGCACTAAAATACCCGCCAGGATATTGGCGACTAGCACATCAAACCTAAGGTCCATGGGTAGCGCGGCGGGACTGGATAGATCAATGCGATCCTCAACCTGGTTTTCAGCGGCGTTAGCGTCGCTAGCCAGCAAAGCCTGCGGGTCGATGTCGACAGCCCAGATATGGTGTGCACCTAATTTAGCGGCGGCAATCGCCAGAATGCCAGAGCCACAGCCATAATCCAGCACGGTTTTACCAGCCAGATCCGCTCCCTCCAACCACTCCAGACACAACGCTGTGGTTGGATGGGTGCCGGTGCCGAAGGCCAGCCCAGGATCCAACCACAGGGTGACTGCCGCCGGATCGGGCGGTGGTTGGTCGGTGGGACAAACCCAGAGGTGCTGGCCGAAGCGCATTGGATGGAAATGATCCAGCCAGGCGCGCACCCAGTCGCGCTCCTCCAGCGGCGTTAGCTGGCATTCCAGCAGCTCAGGCGCGTGCAGGGCGCGACGCACCTGGTTTTTAATGATCTCAATGTCGGCCTGGGCATCGAACAAGCCAGTCACCCGGGTATGCGTCCAGAGCGGCGTGGTGCCGGGGACTGGCTCCAGCACCGGTTGATCGGCGGCGTCTTCCAACGTGACCGCCAGCGCGCCCGCGTGCAGCAGCGCGTCTTCCAGCTGCTCGGGCGTATGCCGGGTTGCTTCCAGGCTTAATTGCAGCCAAGGGGCCGCTGCGTCGTTGCTCATGAGGATAGCCGTTATTTTATGTAGGGTTAAGCGTAGCGCATTGAGCGGCAGGCGGCTATCCGGCTATAACGCCAAGTTGGGTGGTTAGCGCGTCCCCAACAGCTGCTTTTCCAGATAGTGAATGTTCGCGCCGCCGGTCAGGAACCCGGCATCCGCGAGGATGCGCCGGTGCAGCGGCGCGTTGGTTCTAATGCCTTCGATGACCAGCTCGGCCAGCGCGTTGCGCATCCGGGCAATGGCGCTGGCGCGGCTTTCACCATGGGCGATCAGCTTGCCGATCATGGAATCGTAATTGGGCGGCACCCGGTAGCCGCTATAAATATGCGAGTCGACCCGAATCCCTGGTCCGCCTGGGGCGTGATATTGGCTAATCGAGCCTGGCGAGGGGACGAAGGTTTCTGGATCCTCGGCATTCAGCCTACATTCCAGTGCATGGCCCCGGATGTGGATCTGGTCCTGGCGATAGCCGAGTGGCTCACCGGCGGCAATGCGCAATTGTTCCTTGACAATATCGACGCCGGTAATCAGTTCGGTTACGGGATGTTCGACCTGAACCCGCGTGTTCATCTCAATGAAATAAAACTCGCCGTCCTGATACAAAAACTCAAAGGTGCCTGCACCGCGGTAGCCAATGCGCTGACAGGCTTCCACGCAAATTTGCCCGATATGGTGGCGCTGTTCAGCGTTGATGCCAGGTGCTGGTGCCTCCTCCAGCACCTTTTGATGGCGACGCTGCATGGAGCAGTCACGCTCGCCCAGGTGAATCGCTTGGCCCTGGGTGTCGGCCAGCACCTGAATTTCAACGTGGCGCGGATGATCCAAATATTTTTCCATGTACACGACCGGATTGCCGAAGGCGGCGTTGGCCTCGCTGCGGGTGAGATCGAGGGTGGTTAGCAAGGCCGCTTCGCCATGCACCACCCGCATACCGCGTCCGCCGCCGCCGCCTGCCGCCTTGATGATCACCGGGTAGCCAATGGCGCGGGCCATGCGCAAGATGTCCTGATCGTCCGCGCCCAAGGGGCCGTCAGAGCCTGGCACGCAGGGCACTCCGGCTGCTTTCATCGCCCGGATTGCGGAGACTTTGTCGCCCATCAGCCGAATGGTATCGGGACGAGGGCCAACAAAAATGAAGCCACTCTGTTCGACCCGCTCGGCGAAATCGGCGTTTTCCGACAAAAAGCCGTAACCAGGATGAATCGCCACCGCGTCGGTGACCTCAGCGGCACTGATCAACGCGGGCATGTTGAGATAGCTTTCAGCCGCTGGCGGTGGCCCGATACATACCGTTTCGTCGGCTAGGCGCACATGCTTGAGGTCGCGGTCAGCCGTAGAGTGCACGGCGACGGTGCGGATACCCAGCTCTCGGCAGGCGCGCAAAATGCGCAGGGCGATTTCGCCACGGTTGGCGATGACGATTTTTTCGAGCATGGCGCGCTATTCGATGACCAGCAGCGGTTGATCGTATTCGACCGGCTGGCCGTTCTCGGCCAGGATGCGGGTGATGGTGCCAGAGCGGTCGGCCTCGATCTGGTTGAACATCTTCATCGCCTCGATGATGCATACCGGCTCCCCGGCGTTGACGCGCTGGCCAATCTCGACAAAGGGTTTGGAGCCAGGCGCGGCGGAGCGATAGAAGGTGCCCACCATGGGCGAGCGTAGCGTGTGGCCGGGCGTGGCGTCGGCGGGGGTGAGCACCGGAGAAGCCCCAGCAGGTGGGGTAGGCGCTGGCATGGCGGGCGGCGCAGTGGGGGCGAAGCCATACGCGGGCGGAGTCGTCCACAGCGGTCCAGGCAGCATGACGGGGCCGCCTTGCGGGTGTCGGCTGATGCGCACCGAGTCCTCGCCTTCCTTGATTTCGATTTCAGCGATGTCGGATGCTTCAAACAAGGCTATCAGCTTCTTGAGTTTGCGGATATCCATGGGCATGGCGATTACCCGCATAGCGTAGCGCGGCTTTGGTCAGTCCGCGCCAGGGGCGGACGGCTGGCCAGGTGCGGTGCAGCCGACGGGTAGAAAGAGAATCTGTTGGTTAGCAGCGGTTTAGGCATGAGTCCGGGGCTTGCATTCCAGAAAAGGAGGCCGCGATTCTGCCCGAACGCTCACGGCGCGTCCAGCCAAGTCCGCTGATGATTAGGGGACTCGGCCTTACGAGCGGCTCAGCCATTCCAGCCGGGCAGCGCGCGCAGATAGGCGGTGAAGGCCTTGGCATCCATGAAGCCTACCACCCGTAAAGCCTGTTGTTCCTGACCGTCTGGTCCGAAAAACAACAGGGCGGGCGGGCCGATCACGCCAAAACGCTTGAGCAACGCTTGATCGTCGGCGTCATGGGCGGTGACATCGGCTTGGAGCGCTACCAGCGCGCCCAGCGCGGCCTGTACCTGGCGGTCCGCAAAAGTCGCACGTTCCATGTCTTTACAACTTGTGCACCAGTCAGCGTAAAAATCCAGCAGTACTGGCCGTCCAGCCGCTATTCGTAGCGCAGCGCCCACCTCGGCGACGGTTTTGATGCGGCGAAACGGTCCCGGTCGTTCCGACTGGGTGTCCGCCGTAGCCCAGCCCAGACCGCGCAGCGGTTGCCAAGGATCGCGTCCCCCGGCGGCGGCTCCCACCAGCAACAGTGCGCCGTAGATCAACAACACCAGGCCAAAGCCGCGCATCAGGGTGCGCCAGCCCGGCGCGCCGTGCGCCACAGGTTGCAAAGCGCCCAGATAGGTGGCGATGACAATCAGCAAGGTGGCCCACAGCGCCATGCTCACCGCGCTTGGCAACAGGCGTTCTAGTAACCACAGCGCCAATGCGAGCAACAGCACGCCGAACGAAGCCTTGACCCGTTCCATCCAGTGGCCGGCGCGCGGCAGCCAGTGGCCGGCGGATGCTCCAACCGCCAGCAGTGGCGCGCCCATACCTAAGCTCAGCGCAAACAGCGCGGTCGCGCCCAACGCGAGGTCGCCAGTGACGGTGATGAAGGTCAACACCCCAACGAGCGGCGGCGCGACGCAGGGGCTGACGATTAGCGCCGACAGCAAGCCCATGATGGCTACACCGGCGTAGTGACCGCCCTGTTGGCGGTTGCTCCATAGCGTAAGCCGTTGTTGCCAGGCGGCGGGGAGCCGCAGCTCGTAAAAGCCGAACATGGACAGCGCCAAAGCCACAAACAGGCCACTGAATGTGACGAGCGCCCAGGGGTTCTGGAACCACGCCTGGATGTTCTGACCCAGCAGCGCCGCCAGCACGCCGGCCACGGTGTAGGTAGCGGCCATGGCCAGCACATAGATTAGCGCCAGGACAAGTGCGCGCCGACGGGTGAGTGTTGCGCCCTGTCCGGCAATCAGGCTGGACAGGATCGGAATCATGGGCAATACGCACGGCGTGAAGGCCAGCAACAGCCCGAAGCCAAAAAAGGCGGGAATGGCCAGCAGACGTTGTTCGCCTAACAGCCGAGCCAGACGGTCCTGCTCCGCTTCACTGGCCCTGGCCGGGGCGGGAGTGGGCAAGGTGGCCAGTGGGGTAGGCGGAGCGACCGTCACGACCGCCGCCGGTCCGGCTGCGGCGGAGGCCGGTAGTTTCACGCTGACGCTGTGAGTCAGCGGCGGGTAGCAGACGCCGATTTCAGCGCAGCCTTGATAATCCACTTGTAAGCGCAGGGACTGCGCGGTGGACGGCGCGCGTTGTAGGCGCAGCACGGCCACCGCCTCGTTGTGAAAAACGTGTTGCAGTCCAAAATTGGGATCATCTTTCGGCTCACCGGGCGGTAACTCGATGGCCGTGATCGTCAGCGTGGGGCTATCAGGCAGGCTGAAGCGAAACTTATCGCGATACAGGTAATAGCCGGACGCGATGAGCCAGCGGATTTCCACCGTGCTGGGATCGGGTGCGTGAGCCGTCAACTGAAACGCCTGATCAGCCTCAAGAATGCGTTGCTTGGCGGAGTTGTTGAAGCGGTCGAACAACCCGGCGCTGGCCGGTAGGGCCAACAACAGAAGCAGCAGCGCCCACCAGAGTTGGTTCCGATGATAGGCAACACGGCTCATGATGGCGCTTCCGTGCTATCTCTGATCCAGTCCAGGTAAGCCGCCAGCCCAGCCTGGATGGGTAAGGCGATGATCTCTGGCGTTTGATAAGGATGCAGCGCGCGCAGACGCGCCTCCAGCGCCGGATATAGGTCGGCACGGGTTTTGATGAGCAATAACAGCTCGGTATCCCGCTGGATCTGGCCTTCCCAACGGTAGAAGGACACCAGGCCCGGTGCCAGATTAACGCAAGCCGCTAGCCGCTCATCGACCACAGTGGCGGCGATGCGCTCGGCGATAGCCTGATCGGGGCAAGTGCACAAGATCACCACGGCCGGTGTTTCCATGCTCGTTCTCTTGCTGAATGCGGATAAAGGACTGGGCCATCATCATCGCGGTGGTTGTATTGGCTTGTCCAGCGCTTGGCCAGGCCCATTAAGCCTAACGATAGACCGCCAAAGCGATGAGATTCATGCAGCGGCCCCTTGAAATTCTCAGCATCCACCCCACCTCAGCAGCAAGCTCTTGACAGCCAGCGGTGGCTCGTTATGATTAGCACTCATCTACGGCGAGTGCTAACAAAGACCAGTGATCGCCTGATATACCAAAATTTTTCATAACCTTAGGAGATGTAACGATGAACCTTCGTCCATTGCATGATCGCGTAGTCATCAAGCGTGTCGATGAAGAAACCAAGAGTCCGGGCGGCATCGTGCTGCCAGGGGCCGCCGCCGAAAAGCCCTCGCGGGGTACGGTGCTGGCGGTCGGACGCGGCAAGTTGCTGGAGAACGGCGATGTGCGTCCGCTCGATGTGAAGGTCGGCGACCATATTTTGTTCGGCAAGTATTCCGGCAGCGAGGTCAAGCTGGACGGCGATGAGCTGATCATCATGCGCGAAGACGAGATTATGGCCGTCATCGAATAGGCGGTTCGTTCATTGCGCCAAATTCATCTTCCCCAATCCATGTTTCAGACCCGTTTCTAGAGGAATTTCCCCATGGCTGCAAAAGAAGTCAAATTCGCTGATGATGCCCGCTCCCGCATGGTGCGCGGCATCAATGTTCTGGCCAACGCCGTCAAGGTGACCCTGGGCCCGCGCGGCCGCAACGTGCTGCTGGATAAGGCCTTCGGCGCGCCGACCGTCACCAAGGACGGCGTGTCGGTCGCCAAGGAGATCGAACTGGAAGACAAGTTCGAGAACATGGGCGCGCAGATGGTCAAGGAAGTCGCTTCCAAGACCTCCGACGTGGCTGGCGATGGCACCACTACCGCTACCGTGCTGGCGCAGGCCATTGTCCGTGAGGGCATGAAGGCCATCGCCGCTGGCATGAACCCGATGGATCTCAAGCGCGGCATCGACAAGGCGGTCGTCGCCACCGTCGAGGAGCTGCGCAAGCTGTCCAAGCCCTGTTCCGACGACAAGGCCATCGCCCAGGTCGGCACCATCTCCGCCAACGCCGACGAGGCCATTGGGCGCATCATCGCCGACGCCATGAAGAAAGTCGGCAAGGAAGGCGTGATCACCGTCGAGGAAGGCAAGGGCCTGGACAACGAGCTGGATGTGGTCGAAGGCATGCAGTTCGACCGCGGCTACATTTCGCCCTACTTCATCAACAACCAGCAGAGCATGAACGCCGAGCTGGATTCGCCGTACATCCTGCTCTACGACAAGAAGATTTCCAACGTCCGCGACATGCTGCCGGTGCTGGAAGGCGTGGCCAAGGCCAGCAAGCCGCTGCTGATCGTGGCGGAGGATGTCGAGGGCGAGGCGCTGGCCACCTTGGTGGTCAACACCATTCGCGGCATCGTCAAGGTGGCGGCGGTGAAGGCCCCCGGCTTCGGCGACCGGCGCAAGGCCATGTTGCAGGACATCGCCATCCTGACCGGCGGTCAGGTGATTTCCGATGAGGTCGGCTTGAGCCTGGAAAAGACCACGTTGAGCGATCTGGGCACGGCCCGCAAGATCGTGGTCGCCAAGGAGAACACCACCATCATCGACGGCGCGGGCAAAACCGACGAGATCAAGGGCCGGGTCGAGCAGATTCGCCGCCAGATCGAGGAAGCGACCTCCGACTACGACAAGGAGAAGTTGCAGGAGCGCGTGGCCAAGCTGGCTGGCGGCGTGGCCGTCATCAAGGTCGGCGCGGCCACCGAAATCGAAATGAAGGAAAAGAAGGCCCGCGTCGAGGACGCGCTGCACGCCACCCGCGCGGCGGTGGAGGAAGGCGTGGTCGCCGGTGGCGGCGTGGCGCTGATTCGCGCGCTACAGGCCATCAAGGGGCTGAAGGGTGCCAACGAGGATCAGAATCACGGCATCGCCATCGCCCTGCGCGCCATGGAAGCGCCGCTGCGCGAAATCGTCGCCAACGCTGGCGAAGAGCCGTCGGTGGTGCTGAACAACGTACTCAGCAACAGCGGCAACTACGGTTACAACGCCGCCACCAATGAGTACGGCGATATGGTGGAAATGGGCGTGCTCGATCCCACCAAGGTGACTCGTTTTGCCTTGCAGAATGCGGCTTCCGTAGCCGCGCTGCTCATTACGACCGAGGCGATGGTCGCCGAGCTGCCCAAGAAGAAGGAAGCGGCGATGCCGGGCGGCGGCATGGGCGGCATGGGCGGCATGGGCGGCATGGATGACATGATGTAAACCAGGCCTAAGGCGATTAAAACCAAAAAGCCCCGCTGATGCGGGGCTTTTTATTAGCCAAAGTCGCTAAGACGACACAGCAATCAACTGGTGAAACGGTCAGCCAAGTTCTTCATTGAGGTGCTGAATTTATTCCATTGATTTTCCACGCCATCCTTAACATCATCCCAGACATCTTCACCAGCGTCACCCAAATCCTTCATCTTAGCCTTGAGCGAATCGTAAAGCTCTTCCGCTTCGGCCACCGCCTTGTCATAGATTCCTTCCGCCTTTTCAGCGGATTCCTTAGTCACTTCCTTAGCCTTGGCTGCGGCTTGCTCAGCAGCTTTTTCAACCTCAATGCTGCCATCAATGGCCATGCTCTTAGCCTTCGCCTTCCAGTCGGCCAGCTTGGCCTGGGCTTGTTCGACTTCCGCTTCCAATTTCTTCAGATAAGTCGCTTTGTCCATCATCGGAGGGTCTCCTGGTATGAGGTGGAGAAATGTGTCGAGAGTGGTCGTGTCCGGGTGGCTTAAACTGTTGGCGCTCTTTTCAGCAAGCCAATCAGAAGCAGCAGCACGACCGCACCGACGGTTGCCGTGATGATCGAGCCGAGCAAGCCGAAGGCAGCGAGTCCTAGCACTTTAAACAGAAAGCCGCCGACCACCGCGCCGATGACGCCCACAACGATGTTGCCGAGCAAGCCAAAACCACCACCCTGGATGATTTGACCCGCCAGCCAACCGGCAATCGCGCCAATCGCAAGGAAAATAACCAAACTGGTAATATCCATCATCAGATATCCCGTCAAGCGTTGAAAAGAAGGAAAACTAAAGATCGACTTACAAACATTACCGTTTTATGACACGCTTGCTAATCTCCTTGTCCCTGCGGTTTTAGCAACCAGGTTTAGAGGGAGGTTGGCAGCCAGAAACGGTCATGCTTGAACGGAGACCACAGAATTGCTCTCAAGTTGCATGTAGGGTTTCCTGTGATCGCTATGTGTCACGCTGAGTTTGCCCAACCGCATGGTGGTATGGCGTTAACAAGGCTTTTTCGGCGCTGGTTTATGAAATAATGCGCCAAATAGCCAGGGGGTAAGTCATTGTGAAAAAGCTGATGATGGTAGGAGGGGTTGTGCTGGTGCTGGCGGCCGGTTTCGCGGGTGCGGCGTATTGGTCTGGCGCGCAAGCGGAGCGTTGGTATCGCCAAATGCTGGCGGAAAACGCCAAACAGTCGGGTATGAGTATGACAGCGGCCAGTTATCAGCGCGGCTTATTCTCTTCCAAGGCGGTCACGCGTTACCAAATCACCTTGGAAGAGTCGCCGCCTGCGGAGGGGCCTGACTGGTCCTTTGCCACGCGCGAGGAGATCTACCATGGGCCGTTGCCTATCGCCGGCTGGGGAGTCGCGGATGTGCCCATGAGCGTGGGCGGGGCGGTGATTCGGCAAACCCTGGATCCGGACAGCAGCGCCTGGACTCGCCAGTTGGCTACCTGGTACGGCGGCCGGGAACCTCTGGTTGCGGTGACGCGCGTCGGCTTTGATGGTGCCAGCACCAGCCAGATCACCATGCCGCCCCTGGAGCTGGCCAAGGTGGAGCAGGTGCAAAGTTTGCGGTTTTCCGGCTTGCAAGGCCAGCTCAAGATGGCTCCACGCGGCGTGGTCGCTGTGGGTGATGCCAAGGTGGAGCGGCTAGAAGTCGTCGGTCAGCCGAGAGCCGATAGCGCGGGTTCCCCAAGCGACGGCCCTCGGATCCAGCTGCAGGATCTGACGGCGGCAGTGAACCAGCGTAAGGGCGCTTTCGATCTGATGCTGGGGGATACCCGCTTCAAAATCGGTGAAGTGCAGCTTCAGGATTCCTCCTCCGGTCCGGTAACTCGCATCGTCCATCTGGGGATGGAGGCCACTGGTGCGTTAAATGCGCAGAATCCGCAACAAGTGGATGTAGACGTACTGTGGAAGGCGGATCAGGTTACTGCGGCATCCTGGAGTGGAACGGGCAGCGTGCGTCTGGCGCTGCATCGTCTGGATGGCGCTACGCTCAGCCAATTTCAGCAGTGGTATCAGAATACCAGCGACCATCCAACCGACGTGCAGATCCTGGACGATATGCAGAAATTGGCCAAAACGCTATTGCGCGGCAAGCCGGAATTGGCGCTGGATACTGAGGCCAAGCTGGCGCAGGGCGAATGGCGTAGCAAGCTGCTCCTCAACTTTCAGGACTATGGCGATGCGAACCCGCTGCAAAATCCGATCAGTCTGCTTAGCGCGCTGGATCGTGGCCTACTGGACATCACGGTGACTAAAAGCCTGGCGGATACGGTCTTGGCCGAGCAAATCCAAGGCATGCGCGCCGCTGGTTTCGTCCAGTTGCAGGGCGATCACTATCAAAGCCAGGCGCGTTTCGAGAACGGCCGACTGTGGGTCAATGACCGGGAAATTCCGTTGGGCCTGGCGGGCGGCGCGGGCCAGGGCGCGACCGGGGAGAGCGGCTTGCCGGAGCCGGATGCAGCACAGGAGAAGGAATCGGCTCCGCAGTAAGTCACAGGGCACTGCAATGGCCGCGTTGCAGTCCAGCCTGCACAGCCTGCCGACCGTGTTGCGAGACGCGTTGGTGCGGTATTGGGAGGCGTTTACCGCCGCCGCTCAAGCCGCTGGAGTCGAATGGCCGGCTGGCGCAGCGCTAGAGCCGTTGTGGCGCGTCTGGGCGGGGAGCGAGTTTGTCGCGCGCGCCTGCATTCGCGATCCTGCGTTGTTGCTGGATTTGTTGGCTAGTGGTGACTTGGAGAGCCGTTACCCGGTGGACGGCTACGCCACGCGCCTGGCGCACAACCTGGGGACCGTCGCGGATGAACCGGGTCTCGGCGTGGCGCTGCGCCGGTTTCGGCGGCGCGAAATGGTGCGCATCGCCTGGCGCGATCTGGCCGGTGTGGCCGATTTGGAAGAAACCCTGGGCGCTTTGAGCGATCTGGCTGAACAGTTGGTGGATGCGGCGCTGGAACGCCTGCACGGTTGGCAATGCCAACGCTTCGGCCAACCGCAGGATGCTGAGAAGCAGCCACAGCAGCTGGTCATACTTGGTATGGGCAAGCTTGGCGGGCGCGAACTCAATTTCTCCTCGGATATTGATCTGATCTTTACCTATCCCAGCCAAGGGCAAAGCGATGGCGCGAAAGTCATCAGCAACGAGGAATTCTTCCGCCGACTGGGCCAGCGCTTGATTAAGACCCTGGCTGAATCCACTGCGGAAGGTTTTGTCTTTCGGGTGGATATGCGGTTGCGCCCTTTCGGTGATTCCGGGCCGTTGGCGATCTCCTTCACCGCCTTTGAAGATTATTATCAGCACCATGGCCGCGATTGGGAGCGCTACGCCATGATTAAGGCACGAGTGATCGCTGGGGACCGAGTGGCGGGGGAGCGGCTGCTGAGCGGCTTGCGGCCTTTTGTCTACCGCCGTTACCTGGATTACAGCGCATTCGCTTCGCTGCGCGCCATGAAGGCACTCATCACCCAAGAGATGGAACGTAAGGGGATGCAGCACAACATTAAGCTCGGTCCGGGCGGCATCCGCGAAATCGAATTCATTGGCCAGGCGTTTCAACTCATTTATGGCGGGCGCGATCCGGCGCTGCGCGAGCGCGGCATCCTGTGGGTGCTCGATCAGCTCGCCGTCAGCGGGCGGCTGCCAGAAGCTGCGGTCGCCAGCCTCAAGCAGGCTTATGCTTTTCTGCGCCGAGTCGAAAATCGCTTGCAGGCCTGGGCCGATCAGCAAACTCACCTGTTACCGACCGAAGAACTGGCGCAGGCGCGGTTGGCCTTCGCCATGGGTTATACCCATTGGGGAGCATTTGCGCAGGCGCTAGCACAACATGTCGTTGCGGTGAGCCAGCAATTCGCCCAGGTATTCGGCGGGTCAGCCACGCCCGAGACCAATGCAACCGGCCAGACCCTGGCGGATTTGTGGCGCGGTGAGCCGGATGAAGAGGTCGCGCTGCGGGTATTGGCGGAACAGGGATTCGAGGAACCGACGCTGACTTGGAACCGGCTGCGGGCGCTAAAGAACGGTTTCAGTTATCGCGCCATGAGCCTGCGCGGGCGGGAGCGGTTAGACGCCCTGTTACCCCTGGCGTTACAAGCCACCGCCGCCACGTCGCAGCCTACCGCCACATTGGAGCGGGTGCTGGTGTTGCTGGAGGGCGTCGCGCGCCGCTCGGTGTATCTGGCGTTGCTGGCGGATCATCCACATACCTTGGAGCATTTGGTGAAGCTGTGCGCGGCCAGCGGCTGGATCGGCGCGCATTTGGCCCGTTATCCCTTGCTGTTGGATGATCTGCTGAACCCAGCCACTCTGTATGCGCCGCTGGATCGGCGGCAACTAGCGGCCGAGCTGGAATTGCAGTTGGCGCGCGCGCCCAGCGATGATCCCGAAGAACGGCTGAACGCGCTGCGTTATTTCAAGCAGACCCAGGCGTTGCGGGTTGCCGCCGCCGATGTCAGCGGTGCCATGCCGTTGATGATCGTTAGCGATCATCTCACCGAAATCGCGGAAACGCTGTTGCGGCGGGTGCTGGAGCTGGCCTGGACCGATCTGCTGCCGAAATTCGGGCAGCCGCGTTGCGTGGTGGAGGGGGTTGAGCGCGACGCTCATTTTGCTATCGTCGCTTATGGCAAGCTGGGTGGCATTGAGCTGAATTACGGCTCTGATCTGGACCTGGTGTTTCTGCACGACAGCGCTGGTGACCGGCAACAAACGGCAGGGCCGCGCGTCACGGATAATGCCACCTTCTTTGCCCGGCTGGTGCAGCGCATCATCTACTGGCTTACCACTCGCACCGGAGCGGGCGATTTATACGAGGTGGACACCCGGCTGCGTCCTAGTGGGCGGGCTGGGTTGCTGGTCAGCTCCTTTACAGCCTTCGCCGACTACCAACACCATCAGGCCTGGACCTGGGAGCATCAGGCGCTGACCCGAACGCGGGTGGTGGCGGGGCCAAGCGCGTTGGCCGAACGCTTCCAGGCCCTGCGGCGCGCGGTGCTGGGACGGCCGCGTGATCCGGTTTTGCTGCGTCGGGAAGTCCGCGAGATGCGGGAACGGATGCGCACTGAATTGGATACCGGCACAGCGGAACTGTTTGATCTCAAGCAGGGGCGGGGCGGTATCGCTGATATTGAATTTATGGTGCAATACCAAATTCTGGCGACGGCGCATCGCTGCCCCGATGTACTGATTTATCCTGACAACATTCGGCAACTCGATAGCCTGGAGCGCTTCGGCGTCGTGTCCATTGCCGATGCTGCGTGTTTGCGCAACGCCTACCGCACGTTGCGTCGGCGCATTCATCAACTCAAGTTGCAGGAGCAACCGGCCCGGATTCCGTCGGTGGAAGCGGGCGACGTGCGTGCGAGCGTCGTGCGCATCTGGCAACGACTGATGGACAGCGATGGACCGCTGACCCCGCCCGATCAAGGATCGAGCGATTCATGAGGAGATTTTTAAGATGTCGATGGCAGACCGTGATGGCGTGATTTGGTATGACGGCAAGTTGGTGCCTTGGCGTGAGGCCAATACCCATGTCCTAACGCATACGCTCCACTATGGCATGGGCGTATTCGAGGGGGTGCGGGCTTATGCCACCGACCGGGGTACGGCGATCTTTCGGCTCCAGGCCCACACCGACCGACTGTTCCGGTCGGCGCATATCGTGGGTATGCCAATGCCGTACCGCAAAGAGGCCCTGAATGAGGCGGCTCGGCAGGCGGTGAGCGCCAATCATCTGGCCAGCGCCTACATTCGCCCGATGTGTTTTTATGGCTCCGAAGGCATGGGCATTCGCGCCGATAATCTGAAAGTGCATGTCATCGTCGCGGCTTGGGAGTGGGGCGCTTATCTGGGCGCGGAAAATCTGGAGCGCGGCATCCGCATCCGCACCTCCTCGTTCAATCGGCATCATGTCAACATCACCATGTGCAAAGCCAAGGCCAACGGCAATTACATGAATTCGATGCTGGCGCTGGCCGAGGCGGTGCGCGACGGCTATGACGAAGCGATGCTGCTGGATACCGAAGGCTATGTGGCCGAGGGCAGCGGCGAGAATATTTTTCTCGTCCGCGATGGCGTGCTCTATACCCCGGATCTGACTTCCGCCCTGGAAGGCATCACCCGCGACACCATTATCCGCTTCGCCGCCGATCTGAACCTGCCAGTCAAGGAAAAGCGCATCACCCGCGATGAGGTGTACATTGCCGATGAAGCATTTTTCACCGGCACCGCCGCTGAGGTCACACCCATTCGAGAAGTCGATGGCCGCGCCATCGGTTGCGGTGGGCGTGGCCCGATCACCCAGCGCCTGCAAGCCTTGTATTTCGACCAAGTGCACGGGCGGCGCGCCAAATACGCCGAGTGGTTGACGCTAGTCTGACGCCATTGATCGTTACTTCATCGCTACTAAAAAAATCAGGAGCCGCCTAGTCATGACTGCCCCCGCTAACGTCATGCCGAATACCCAGAAAGTCTACGAAGTCCGGCGCGCTGATCTGCCGGTGTCTTGTCCCATGCCGGATATGATGGTGTGGAATTCCCATCCGAAGGTGTATTTGCCTATCGAAGCCACCGGCAAGGCCAAATGTCCGTACTGTGGGGCTGATTTTGTGCTGTTGAACTAAACCGTTGTTTGAGCGCAGCCGCAAGCTTCATCATGCTGCGGGTCGTATGGCGGTTCAGTGACGGCAAGGCGGGGCATGACAACCAAAGCCGGGGCTTGAGCGAAGCGCTGAATCGACTGCGGTCGGTTGAAGTGGTGACACTGGCCCCGTTGTCTCCGCTTCAGGCCCTAAACGGCCTGGCGCTGGGTCGGCATCCACCGGATTGGAGCAGCCTGCCAGCCCCGGATGTGCTGTTGGGCGCGGGGCATCGCACCCACCTTTCCTTATTGGCCGCGCGTCGCCTGCGGGGTGGTAGAGTCGTGGTGTTGATGCGTCCCAGTTGGCCGCTGGCTCTGTTCGATCTGTGCCTGATCCCGGAGCACGACGCGCCGCCGGTTCGTTCATATGTGCTGGCCACCCGCGGAGCGCTGAATCGCATTCAGCCATCCGCCAGGCTGGATGATTGCCAGGGGTTGCTGCTCATTGGCGGCCCCTCTACTCATTTTGGTTGGGACGCCCCTAGTCTCTATCGGCAGATTGCCGTGGTTCTGGCCGCTGCCACGCCGCTGGAATGGACCCTGACTACCTCGCGTCGCACCCCGCCGGACTTTCTGGAGGGATTGCCCAGCCCCGCCGCTTCCCGCTTAACGGTGGTTCCGGTGGCACATACCGGCCCCGACTGGTTGCCGGCGCAATTGGCGCGCGCCGGGCAAGTCTGGGTCACAGCGGACAGCGTGTCGATGGTGTATGAGGCGCTCACTGCGGGCGCGGCGGTCGGCGTGCTGGAGATGCCGCAGCGCCAGCCCAATCGCATTCAGTGCGGCGTGGAGCGCTTGATGGCTGAGGGTTGGGTTACCGCGTTTGCGCAGTGGTCACCCGGCCAGGTGTTGCCGCGTCCTCCCGCAGGGTTCAATGAGGCGGAGCGCTGCGCCCGCTGGATGGTCGCGCAATGGCGCGCCTGAGCGTTGCACAAGTCTTGCCCGCCTTGCAGGGCGGCGGTGTGGAGCGCGGAACGCTGGAGGTGGCGCGCGCCCTGGTCGAACGAGGCCATCGCTCGGTCGTGATTTCCGCCGGAGGAGGCTTGGTCCCGGAGCTGATGGATGCGGGCAGCGAGCATCTGGCCTGGCCGCTGGGTGTTAAATCACCGTGGAGTCTGCGCTGGATTAGGCCGCTGCGACGGTGGCTAGCAGCGCAGCACATCGACATTTTGCATGTTCGCTCGCGTTTGCCCGCCTGGATCGGCTGGCTGGCCTGGCGTGGCATGGATCCAGCCACACGGCCCCACTTCATCACCACGGTGCACGGGCTGTATTCGGTGTCCCGCTACAGCGCCATCATGACCCGGGGCGAGCGGGTGATTGCCGTATCCGAAACTGTACGCACCTATCTGCAACGCCATTATCCGCGCCTACCCGCAGAGCGGATTCAGGTGATCCCGCGTGGCGTGGAGCCGACCGATTTCCCCTATGGCTATCGTCCTTCCAGCGCTTGGCTGGCGGAGTGGCGGCGCGCCTATCCACAACTCCAGGCAGGGCCGGTGCTCACCTTGCCGGGGCGCTTAAGTCGGCTCAAGGGCCACGAGGATTTTATTGAGCTGATCGCCCGGTTGCGCGTGCACCATCTGGCGGTGCGCGGCCTGATCGTCGGTGGGCCGGAATCCCGCCGCTACGCCGCCGAGCTGCGCGCATCGCTTCAGTCGCGGGGATTGACCGATTGCGTATTCTTCGCTGGCCACCGCACCGACATGCGCGATATTTACGCAATTTCCACCCTGGTGTTGTCGTTGTCAACCCAGCCGGAATCCTTTGGGCGCACCGTGCTGGAGGCGCTCAGTCTCGGTACGCCCGTGGTCGGGTACGCGCACGGCGGCGTGGCGGAGATTCTGGAGCGGATGTATCCCGTGGGCCGCGTTCCTGTCGGCGACCGAGAGACGCTGACGGCGCGAGTAGTCGATCTGCTGGCCGCGCCGTCGCCCGTGCCGGTGGAACCCGCTTTTCCCCTGCGGCGGATGCTGGAGCAAACGCTGGCTTTGTATGAGGCGGTGCGGCACACGCCCAGAGCTTGCGCATGAAGCTTGCGCCTGTACAGCGCACCCTGGTTGTACAGCCGCTCCCCGGCATCGGGGACCTGGTCTGGCATTTGCCGCATCTCCACGCCATTGCCGCCACCACCACCACCACGGGGTGTGTCGATCTGCTGACCAAGCCCCGCTCGCAGGCGGACCGCTTGTTGCGCGCCGATCCAGCTATCAGCCAGATTTGGTGGCTGGAGCGAGAAGCTCAGCATGGCGGGCTGCGCGGGCTGTGGCGACTGGCAGCCTTGCTGCGCCGGGAACGCTATCAGCGCGTCTGGTTTTTGCATGGGAGCGCCCGGTATGTGCTGGCGGCTGGCCTGGCCGGTATCCCGGAGCGGATTGGCTATGGCGTGGGCCTGCAAGCTGTGTTGCTGAATGGGCCAACACGATTGCCACCCGCTTTGCGGCATGCTCATCCGATTTCGCGGGCGGATGCCTTGCTGGAGGGGTTGGGTATTCCACGCGCTGAATCGGAACCCTGCTTAATCGGTGATCCTGCCGCCCAACGGGCGATTGCGACCCAATTTGCGGCTTGGTCCACGCCATGGCTCGCACTGGGGATTGGCAGCAGCGAACCGGAGAAACAGTGGGGCGCGGCGCGCTTCGCGGAACTGGCGCTGGCGCTTCAGCAGCGGCGCACGGGCTCGATTTTTATCGTCGGCGGGCCAGCGGAGCGGCCCTTGGCCGACGCTATTTTCACCCAGATCCAGACTGAGGGTGGCCGGGCCGCCGATGCCGTGGCTTTGCCGCTGGAACAGACCGCAGCCTTGTTGGCTAGTTGCCAAAGCTATATTGGCAACGACACCGGAGTGCTCAATATAGCCGCCGCTTTGCAAATTCCAGCCATCGGCCTGTTCGGCGGTTCACCCCCCTTGTTGCATTCCCGTTTTATCCACGCCATCACACCACCGCCCGGTGAAGCGGGCATGATGGCGATCACGGTGGCCCAAGTTCTCGCCATGCTCGCGCAGCGCCGGTGGACGGCGTGAAGCGCACCGCAATCCTGTCGTCCTTGCAACAAGCCTTTTTTCAGTGGGGCTGGTTGCTAGCGACGGTCTTACCGCTAACCCAGTTGGGCGGTCGGGCGTTATTCAATAGCTTCGTCGGCCTTTATGCCCTGTGGGGATTGTTGGCGCTATGGAGTCGCCGCGATCGCCTGAACCAGGCGATCGCTTGGCTCTATTTAGCGCTGCTGGTCGCTTTCCTGCTGAGTATTCCTGGCGCGTTCAATCCGTCCGAGGCGGCTAGAACCTGGGCTGGTTTCCTCATGCAAAGCCTGACCTTGCCGTTGATGCAGGTGGCACTGCGCGAGTCGCCCAACCATCCGGCGCGCCTGTTGGATGCGATGGCGCTGTTTGGCGGACTGAGCGTGGCGGGACTCCTGTTGCTGCTGCCCTATCATGGCTTGGGCTGGTCCGGCCAGCCCTTCGATCCCGGCATTCAGTTGCAAGAAGACAATCTGCCGTTTCTGTTACCGTTCTTGCTGTATGGGCTCTGGTGCCGCGACGGTAAAAGGTGGCGTGGTGCCATGCTCGGGGTGGTGACGGTTGTTTTGGGCTACATCACGCTGGCCGAAGGCCGGGCGGCGCTGCTGGCCCTGATCGTGAGTTTGGCGACTTTTTGTTGGGCCGTGTTGGGCTGGCGGTTACGCTGGAGCGGGTTGGCGGCGGCGATGTTGCTGCTGGTCGCAGTGAGCGCCAATCTTGGGCCTTTTCAGAAAGCCGCCCTGGATCCGACTCGTCCGGTGGATGCCTTCACTTCGGGCCGCACCATTCTCTGGCGCCAAGCGCTGCAACATCCGCCGGAGCGACCCTGGCTGGGCCTGGGCATGGGAAATGCCGCATACGCTGGCGCAGTCCTGCGGTTTGAGCTGGGCGGTGAACAATTGCAGGTCAGGCACTTGCATAATGTGCTGCTGGATGTGTGGTACGAAACCGGTCTTCTGGGACTGAGTGCGTTTCTGTTCTTGATCGGCGCGGTGGGGGCGCGCTTGGCGGGCGCTTGGCGGCGGCTAGCCATTGTGGATCGCCAGCGCGCTGGCGTTCTGCTGGCGGCGGCGCTGGCTCTGGCCACTGCGGGTTTGCTGAGTTTTAGCTATACCTCGCGCTATTTCGCTTGCTACTTCTTTACCTGCCTGGGCGGCTTAAGCGCCTTGGCTACAACGCCAGCAGGTTTTGATAGAAAGCAAGATAGGTGTTGACGATGTGGAGCTGACTGTACTGTGTTGCCACTTTTGCTCGGCCCTGCCGTGCAAGCTCGGTCCGTAGGGCTTCGTTTTCCAGTAGCAGCCGGATCCCATCAGCCAGCGCCCGTGGGTGTTGGGGTGGAACCAACCAGCCGTCCGCGCCATGGGTGATCAGCTCCGAGGCTCCGGCGGTTTGGGTGGCCAGCACTGGGCGGCCACGCGCCCACGCTTCTAAAATCACATTGCCCAACGTTTCGTGGCGCGATGGACAAATGAATAAATCGGCGAGTTCGTAATAGGGATGGGGGTCGAGTTGCCAACCGACCCAGCGCACCTGGTCACTGATGCGCAACTGCTCGGCATGGTTGTGTAGGGTAACGTTCAACGGGCCGTCGCCCACAATCAGCAGAGCCAAGGGGCGCTGGTGGAGAGAGGTTCCCAGCAGAGCCAAGGCGGCCAGCAGATCCTCGAACCCCTTGACCGGGTGCAAGCGGCCCACTGCCACCAGAATAAGCGCGTCGGCGGCAATCGCCAATTGGCGCCGACGCTCCGCAATCTGCTCAAGGGCGCTGGTGGTGGGAATGTCAACGAAATTACCGATGTGGGCGATGCGCGCCGCTGGTAAGCCGTTACGGATCAGATAATCGCAAATCCCTTGGGTGTTGCCGACCCAGGCATGAGCGTGACGGTAGCCCTTGAGGGCATAATAGCCGCCCAAGCGGGCGACGTGGATCGGGCGTCGGCCTGACTCTAGATGGGTCAGGCGTGTGGCGCGGCCCAGGTAAGTCTGCACGATGTCTACTGGATGATCGCGTAAAATCGCGCTGATTTGCCAGCGCGATGGCCAGTCCCAGATGCCGCGCATCGGGACATGCGCCTTGGGGATAGCGGTTGGTAGCTGCGCCGCGATGTGGCTGTCTGGAATGGTAATCGCCAGGATGGGTTGCTGCCGGGATTGCAAGGCGTTGACCAGTCGGATATAGAACAACTCAGCGCCGCCGAGCGCTCCGCCGCCGATGATGTGGGCCGATGCGATCATCGCTTTAACAGTGGGCAAAATCTAGTGAGGCGGCAGGCAACACGCCGCTGGCCAGCGATTGGGTGCATACTTTAAATGATAACTTCTTTCTGGAACTGGTTGATTCATGACTGAGCGAACGCGGCTCTCGGTATTTGTCACCACCTACAATAATGGCCGCACCTTGACGGCTTGTTTAGAGAGTGTCAAATGGGCCGATGAAATTGTCATGCTGGATTCGCTCAGCACCGACGATACCCTGGCGATTGGGCAGCATTACGGCGCGCGCATCACTCAGCACAAGTTTATGGGCTATGGACCGCAAAAGCGGAAGGCGCTGGCGGTGACGACCCACGATTGGGTGTTGCTGTTGGATGCCGACGAAGCGCTTTCCCCAGCGCTCCAGACTGAAATTCGTCAGTTGCTGCACACTGTGCCGACCGCGCAGGGTTATGAACTCCCACGCCAGGAGCAGATGTTTTGGCGCATGTACAATCCGGCTACGCGGATGAATTATTATCTGCGCCTGTTCGACAAACGTCAGGGTAGTATTGACGATGCGCCAATTCATGCTGCGCCCAAAGTTCAGGGCCGGATTGCCCGGCTCAAAGCGCCGCTCTATCACTATGGCGAGACCGATATTCACACCAAGGTCGATAAGATCAATGCGTACTCAACCGGTCTGGTAGCGGATAAAATCAAAAGCAAACGCTGGGGCATTCCGCTGATTATGTTGCTGTATCCTCCGCTATTTTTTCTGCGCAGCTATCTGTTTAAACGCAATTTTCTAAACGGCTGGGCGGGTTTCATCAACTCGGCGGTCGCGGCGTTCTACGTCTTTCTTAAGTACGCCAAGCTGTATGAATATCATCAGTTCGCCCGCTACGGAACCCGTCTCTTGCCGGAAGATGCCCCACCCCGGCCTGGCGAACCGCATCCCGGCTGGAATGACAAGATTTAAGCCGCTTCGCCCGGACCTTCAGAATTTTCCCAGCATCGTTTCCCGGATTTGCCGTAGCACCCGCGCCGGGGTGAGCAGCGTCATACAGCTATGGTGTGAGCAGGTTTTGCGATAACAGTTAATGCAGGGTAAATCCGCTTGCAGCGTGGTGACGTTGTCGCCCAAGGGTTTAACCCGGCGTGGATCGGTGGGGCCACAGAGCACAGTGAGCGGGGTGGTAGTAGCGGCGGCTAGATGGGCGGTACCGGTGTCATTGGCGACGATCAGACGCGCCATAGCGCAGAGTGGCGGGATGTCGAGAATCTCGGTTTGGCCACACAGATTCACCAGCCAGGGGCCACAGTGCTCAGCGATGCGCTGGCATTCCTCTGCTTCGTCTGGGCCGCCTATCAGGACGATATGTGCTAACCCTTCTTGGTATAGTTGGGCTGCGAGCGCAGCATAGCGCGCCGCCCCCCAGCGTTTTAGCTGGCCTTCCGGGTTGCAACCCGGCAAAAAGATGGCGTAGTGGCCGGAAGCCAAGTTGTGATCTTGCAAAAATGCGCGGGCGCGGGCGTGATGGCGTTCGGGAATATGTAGTACAGGCCGTGGCGTTGTGGCTGGAATGCCGCCAGCCTGCAAGGCGGCGCGCCCACGCGCAATGGTATGGGTCGGCTTGGGCAATTCAGCGGGCGCAATGTTATAAGGCCAGTGGCGGCGGTTGCCAAGACGGTGGCGAATGGGATGACCGCTTAACCCCAGCAGACCCAGCAGCAGGCGGGAGCGGTCGTTGCATTGCAAGTCAATGACCAGATCATACGATTGCGCCCGTACCTGGCGCAGCCAGGTCCTCATCTGCGCAAAGCGGTGAGGACGGTCACGCCAGTCCACGGTGAGAATGCGCTGAAAGCGGGGATCGTGAGCGAAGAGGGGTTGCCACGCCGGTTGCGTATCCAGGTGGATTTCCTGCTGTGGAAAGGCCCTAAAAATGTCTTCAAACAAGGCTGTGGCGATCATGACATCGCCCATGGCGCTCCACTTGATGATGAGGATGCGACGGATCGCAGGAGCTGCAGGGAGATTGGCCTGGTAGTGCATAAGCTATTAGACATCGTAAAGACGGGGACTGCCTGGGGGTCGAGTCTTAAACCGGCGATGAACCCAGAGATATTGTTCAGGCGCTTGGCGAATATGGTTTTCTAAAAGTGCGTTGATCCGCTGCGTATCGCCGATCAGGTCTGCGCTTGGAAAGTGTTCCAGGGCGGGCAAGATAACGACTTCATAACCCGCCGTTCCCGGTAAGCGACGGGGAAAGTAGGGCACCACGGCCGCCCCGCTCAGGGCGGCCAGCCGCGCCGTCGCGGTGATAGTGCAGGTGGGGATGCCAAAGAAAGGGACAAATACACTGTTGCGAGAGCCATGATTCTGGTCGGGGGCATACCAGATGGCCCGCCCTTTTTTCAAGGCGCGTAACAGGCCGCGTAAATCTTCGCGCGCCAGTGGCGGCAGGCGTGATCGGCGTGCCCGTTCACGGTACATAACGGCTTCGTAAAAAGCGTTTTTATGAGGTCGATACAAGGCGTGGAACGGCTGATGCCAGGTCACGAAGCGAGCGCCCAACTCCAAGGTGGTAAAATGACCGGTCAGGAGGATAACGCCCTTGCCCCGATCCAATGCTTGTTGCAGATAGTCCGCGCCCACGACCCGCGCCAGGCACCGCAGCTTTTCATCCGACGCCCACCACGCCATGGCCGTCTCAAACAGGCCGATACCCAGAGCGGCAAAATGTTCTTCCAGCAGGCTAGCCCGTCGGGTCGGCGAAAGCTCTGGGAAGCACAACGCGAGATTAGTGGCGGCGATACGCCGCCGTCGCCGCGCAATTTTGCCGATCCATCGGCCAAACTGGCCTCCCAGCGTCAACTGCCAGGAAAATTTCGACGCAGCCATCAGCCGCATTAAGCCTAACCCTAACCAGATGGGCCAGTAACGCGGTGTTACATATTTCCAATGAAATTGCTGCGTGGAGGAGTTCACGAAGGCACGGTCTGCGGTCGATCCTTTTTAGGTGGAGTGGCGTAATCCTGAACGGCGATCAGCGCCTGTAGGCTCACTCAAAGATCAGGTTAAAGTTTCTACGTTGGCCATGATTGACCTTTTCATTTTTCTGATTATACTTCGCGCTCCCTGGAGGATGGAGACGGGATTGAGGGAAGGGATTGAGGTATTGAGTGGTAGGTAGTAGAAGGGGTTGGGTTGATGTCTTGACAGTTTTC
>Ga0209573_1000505_pt1 | contig 81086 bp, 61 predicted proteins | sample TNRBio252014_DNA_FD_185870 | JGI IMG/M metagenome (GOLD analysis project Ga0209573, IMG submission 185870) | Wastewater treatment Type I Accumulibacter community from EBPR Bioreactor in Madison, WI, USA - TNR Reactor_6/25/2014_ DNA (SPAdes)... | ecosystem: Engineered > Bioreactor > EBPR >... | reverse complement strand
GTCGTTGCTCATAAAAACCAAATCATGCAGGGTTTCTTCATACGATTCGTCCATTTGCTGCAGAAACTGTGTGTACAATTCCTGCCCGATGCGCACGTCGCCCTGGTTGACTTCATGGCGAATTTCGGGGTCAACCAAAGCGATCATGCCTGTCCAATCTTTTTGATTGAAAGCAGCGTAGTATTGTTTGACAATAGAGTTGGTGAAATGATGTAAATCAGTCATTTGTGTCTATTTTTATGTAATTCCACGATCCTGCGCAGACCCCAATAATTTGATCAAATAGTTGGTAATCGCGAATTCTTGCACGATCACTGTCAGGTGGTTACGTGAGGCCAACTCTAATGTCTGTAATTGCGTCCAATTCGTCTTTGTCCGAATTGTCCTTGCAACCGCAAAGCATTAGGATAATTAGGATCATATTTAAAAGTTTGTGCATCGTCTTACAATTAGGCATAGCGATTTGCGACTTGGCGAAGGTGGCGATTTTTACCACAAATGTTCGTACGAAGCACACACTTCAAATTTACGAAAAACTGTCTTAAGAAGCACGAAACCGCCACTTTTGCCAAGCCGCTGTTACCTGCTGTGGCTGTGTCGATTATTGTCCTTTATTTATTATTGAAAGTAACCACTTTATTTTGTCAAGGTGATAACCTCCATGTGTGTCTCCATTTGGAAGGTTGATAGAGTGGTCTGTATTGCTATAGACTTTAATAGTTATATTATTCTCCTGTGGTATAAGTTTTAATGAATTTGTTACGTTAACTACCCTATCGTTTGCACCATATTGAAAAAAAATTGGACATTTGATTTGAGTGACGTCAGACCCAAATTTATAGTCTATGTCTTCTGATTGTGGCATGCGCGGTAAATTAGTTGAATTTAAGGGCAAATACAGTTTCGGGTAAAACTCTCTGAGCGTATTTATTCTATCAATTAATTCTTTGGGAATATTTTTATTGCTAACTGCCTCAAAATATTCATTAAAAAGGCTCAAGGTTTGAGCAATAATTGAATAATTATATCCTTGCAATATTAATAACTGTTCAATAGCATACAATTGATTTTCTTTAAGTGTTTCAATTGGTGCAGAAACAGCGTTGACAAATTTAATTTTAGTTGGATTGGCTAATGTTAATGATAATGCAAGTCTACCTCCCTCGCTTGCTCCATGAACTCCAACCAGCGAAGTATCAATAAAAGGTTTGGTCAATAACCAATTCAATATTGACGTGTATTCAATAATTTTTTGTGAAAAAGTTTGGGTTACCCAGGAGGATTTACCTTTTGATTTTCCGGCTCCAGCTTTGTCGCAAATCAAAGTAACAAAACCAATACTAGCAAATAATTCTGCTTCAAATATGTAGTTAGAAATACCAGCATTTCCTCCGCCTTGTAGACAATATACTGCTGGTAATTTTTTGTCAATCTCTAATTTAGGTCTAAATAGGTAAGCAAAAATTGAATCATTCTCGGTTTTAACCCAAATACTGTCCTTAATAACTTCGTAAGACGGTATGCTTATTTGATCATGCGGTCTATAAAAATCTGAAAGAATTTTGTATTCACCATTTGATTGTTTTTGCCATATAACTGAAAAGAGCGAGGAGTATGTCGTATTCCTTTTATTGTATGATAAAGTAAGGTGTGAAATGCCCGTCTGAAATAGAAAATCTTCATCGCCTGTGGTGCTAAATATTTCCCAAGTCCAATCCACGCCTTTTCCTATTATGCTACTCCAATATTTTTTGATTTCTGATATCCCTTGGAGTTTTGTATCAAAACCATCTACACTTGCATCATTAGTATATAAATTAGCAATAGAAGCCAATTCATTCTTTTGAATTAGCTTATACATTTCCCTTCTTGTACTATCAATTTTTGCTAAGGCTTTTTCGGATTGTGCAAAACTATAGGTATGCCCTATAAAAAGCATCAAAAAAACAAGAAGTAGAGGTTCATATTTTCTATGCTTTTTGTTTAACACCATCGCCTCGAAGTATTAGATATGAAATAAGAAGAGCCATGACAATTAATCCTGTGCAAATTATTGGCGGTAGAAAGGTCAATAAGCACATTGCCATGAAACAAATTAAATAAGTAAATAAATTTATCAGAACCACCCCTTTCATTACCTTATTGGATAAATTATTTTTTAGAAGGAATAGATTTAATGTTCCAGAAAAAAAGAGTAATAATGCAAATGCAATGCTGAAAGAATTCATCAAATCTTCCATAGAGCGAAGAAATCCCGAACCCAAGTCGAACCTATAATTTGTCATCAAGTCAAACAATTGTTTTTCGTTATCATTTTCAGGTACTGGTTTGTTCAAAAAGCTAAGAAGATGAAATACGCCTGTAACGAATTGCAATGCAATTGCATCCTTAAGCCAAAACGAATATTTTTTCATCATGTCAATTTATTTTATTATGCGTTTGTAAATACCATCAAAAGCACTTGTAACACTTCTCCTTCATCATTAACAATATCCCATTTTTGAGACACATTTCCTAGGTTATCTTTTCCCAGGCAATTCGATTGAAATAATAAAAATTCGCTTTTTTATTTTTTATTTGCTCGCTTTTTAATATTATTTTGTTATTCTGAAAAGAGCCTTTCAATTGAAGCACAGTGCCGAGGTTGTCAATATATATCTGATCCCAAGAACTATCTTTTTTATTATAGAATGTGCAACTTGTTCCTATTGACCTACACTAGACCAGTTTTCTTGTATAACACAACTATCTTGCATTGAAACAATGCTATTTGAACCGATTTTTTCTCCCTTTTGATTATAAACCTTCCAATCACCAAGCCAAAAATCAAATTGTTTATATTCTTCTGTACAGCAATTACAAAATTTTGTGTTTTGTTGGGAGTAAACATTTTCGTTTAAGAATTGAAGGAGGAAAACAATAAGAATGCTGAACTTCGTCATGGAATCATTTTTTCCCAAAAGTAAAAACTATTGAGTAAAGTTAACTTGTCTTAAAACAAGAAATCCTATGGATTGCTTAATTCTCTTCTGATTTTACTTAAGGTGGAATCAGTTATCCCTAAATAAGACGCAATGTGTTTTAAAGGTGCGTAAAGAGCTACTTGCGGTTTTGATTTTTGAAATTGCAAATATCTATCTTTGGCGGAGTCAGTGATTATAGAAAGTGATCGTTGTTTAGAATCGAGCAATTGTTTAGTCATCCATAATCTGCCCCACTCACTAAAATATGGAACAGTCTGAAATAATGTTTGGAAATCTTCAAATTTAATTTTCCAGCAAACGCTGTCGGTGAGTGCTTGAATATTTTCTTTAGTTTTATTGCCAAAAAACAGGGAAGTCGGCTCAATTGCAATATCATTAATTGAAAAAAAGCCAGTAGTAATGTCGTTCGTGTTGATGTCATTTGCGAAAGCACGAATTATTCCTTTTTCAACACAATAATATTCTTTTGCCACTTGACCTTCTTTTAGAAGGAATTCTCCTTTTTTAAAAATTATTTTTTGGTGATAAGATTTAATAATCTCGATTTCCGCCAGGGTCAAATATTCATGATTATATATATTAATGAACTCCATTTTTTAACATTAGTGTTTCGCTTGTGTTTCAATTTGCCATTGCAGGTAACTTGCGTACTACCGCACCACTGACCATATCAATCGGAACTTCGCATCACTGTAGTCGCTGGTACCGTTACGACGCCTGTGGATGACATACGACAACGCCCTTACCTTCGACACAAAGTCTGAACGTAAGGGCGTTGTATTACTGTTCTCTATGATAGTCATATCAGGATTAATTTTACGACAACAAGATAATAGTTGTTTTTTATCCTGCAAAGTATAGATACGAAAACTTACCCCCATTATCTTTGCCCCATGCAACCCTTAACCGTCATCATCACCACCTTCAACGAATCCGACAACATCGCCGGCGTTTTGGCCTCGGCAGACTGGGCCGACGAAATCCTCGTGGTGGATTCTTTCAGCGCGGACAACACCGCTGCGCTGGCTCAGCAGCACCCCAAAGTGCGCCTGTTGCAGCGTGCATACCCCGGCCCTGCCGATCAGAAAAACTGGGCCATCCCGCAGGCAACACACGAATGGATTTTGTTGTTGGATGCCGATGAGCGCGTGACGCCCGAATTACGCAGTGAAATCGAATCGTGTCTAAGTCGCGATGAGATCCCTTTCGATGCGTTCTGGATTGGCCGCAACAACCATTTCCTCGGACAAAGGATACGCTACAGCGGGTGGCAGGGCGACGCGGTGGTGCGTTTTTTCCGGCGCGATGTCTGCCGCTACGACGACAAGCAAGTCCACGAAGAGATTGTCACGCAGGGATTGCGCGTCGGTCGGTTGAACCACAAAATGGAGCATTATACCTTTAAAAGCGCCGCCCATTTTTTGGATAAAGTGAACCGCTATGCGGCTTGGTCGGCGCAGGATTACGCGGCCAAGACGCCGCGGGTAACGGCCTTTCACTTGTTTTTCAAACCCCTGTTCCGTTTTTTTAAGCACTTTACCCTGCAACGGGGCTTTTTAGATGGCCGCACGGGGCTGGTCGTTTGCGCTATTTTGGCCTGGAGTGTTTTTTTGAGGTATTTGTACTTGTTGGAAAAGCAGGCATCGAATAGTGTTGTTCGTTGAACGTTGTTCGTTATGCGCCGAGGAACATCGGAACGACGTGTTTTTTAAATCGGCAGCAGCGTCAGTTTCGTTAGGGAAACAGGGCTTGTTTAATTCCCGAACGCTAACGAACAACGGTCAACCGACAACGAACAACGATTTCCCCACTTTACCCGTTCCACTTTACCCTTTAACCTTATATTACAACTTACCTTTACCTCAAATTCTCGAATTATGATCAGGTTAGAACACATCGGCATTGCCGTCAAAGACATCGCCTCCGGGAATGCACTCTTCGAAAAACTGTTGGGCGAAGCGCATTACAAAATGGAAGCCGTCGCTTCCGAAGGCGTCAATACTTCTTTTTTTCGCATTGGCGAGTCGAAAGTGGAGTTGCTGGAAGCAACCCATCCCGACAGCGCCATCGCCAAGTTCATCGAAAAACGCGGAGAAGGCATCCACCACATCGCTTTTGAAGTAGCCGATATTTATGCGGAAATGGTGCGGCTGCAGGCAGAAGGGTTCACCCTGCTCAACGCTGAACCCAAACGCGGCGCAGACAACAAATTAGTCTGCTTTTTGCATCCCAAAAGCGCGAATGGGGTGTTGGTGGAGTTGTGCCAGGGTGTTGAGGAGGTGAAGATTTGAGTATTTGAGGATTTGAGGGGGTTGGGGATAGGATGAGGGTATTGAGGATTTGAGGATGTTAAAATGGCTGGAGAAGAAATGTTTGTTCATTCATAAATCAAAGATTATGAGACAATTTTACTTTGAAAAATTGGATGTTTGGCAGCGCGGGAGGCTGCTGATAAAAGGAATTTACCAGCTTTCCAAAACTTTTCCTTCGGATGAAAAATTTGGAATGACGCAGCAAATTCGCCGCGCTTGTATTTCGATTACCTGCAATATAGCAGAAGGCAGCAGCCGACATTCAGGGAAAGATCAGGCAAGATTTACGGAAATTGCATACGGGAGCCTTTTGGAAGTGCTAAACCTTCTGATCGCCGCATCTGACCTGGAATACATTTCAGAAGAAGAAATGAACGCACAACGACCCCTGATAGAAGAGATCAGCAACAAACTAAACGCATTACGAGAAACTCAGCTAAAAAGGCCCTGATCTCTAACCCTGCACTTATACTTCACGCTGCTTAGTTTCCCCTCGAAAAACTCGGGACAAGTTGTGCATGGCCTTTAGCTTAACCACATGATTCGCAGCGTTCAGTATGACAAAAAAGGATTCGCACCCCGACTGTGGTCGGGACGCGAGGTATATATCATAGGAATACCCCAACTTTTCGCATTCCCAAACCCCTCAAATACTCAAATACTCATATCTTCAAATACTCAACAATAGATTTTCAAATCATGGAATGGTACCAATACCTCATCGCCATCCTGGGAAGCGCATTAGCCGGGGGCATCAACACCCTGGCGGGCAATGGTTCGGTCATTACCCTGTCCATTCTGACGGAATGGGTGGGCTTGCCCGGCAACGTGGCGAATGCTTCCAACCGGGTGGGGATTTTTACCCAAAACTTAGCCGGCGGGTACGTTTTTTACAAAAAAGGGAAGCTCGATTTTAGCAGAAGTGGCGACCTGATTATCCTGACTTCCATTGGCGCCATTGCAGGCACCTGGGTTGCGGTGGTGGTCAGCAGCGGGCAGTTCATGAGCGTTTTTCGCGTCCTGATGGTCGTAATGCTTTTTGTCATCCTCTTCAACCCCGAACGCTGGTTGCGCGAAACAGACGTGGATTTCCGGTTGCCAACCTGGATTACCTGGGTATTGTTTCTGGCGCTGGGGTTTTATGGCGGCTTCATCCAGATGGGCATGGGCGTGTTTTTTCTGGCCATCATGGTGCTGGGCGCGCGTTACAGCATCATTGAAGCCAATGCAGTAAAAATTATTATTGTCGGAATTTATACGTTGCTGGCCATCCTTATTTTTCAATGGAAAGGGCTGATTGACTGGCGGGCGGGTTTGTTGATGGCGGTGGGACAAAGCGCCGGCGGATATTTTACGGCCATATTTGCTTCGCAATACCCGAAAGCAAACGTTTGGGCGCACCGGGTCTTGGTGGTTATTGTCGTGTTTTCCGTGATCACGATGTTCCGGTTAGATGAATGGATCCTAAATCTGATACAACAATGGTAGATTTCAAAGAACTGATTTCGGTTTCGTTGGTGCTTTTTTCGGTGATAGACATCCTTGGTTCCATCCCGATCATCATTGACCTGAAGCGCAAAGGCCTCAAAATTGAAGCGGCGAAAGCATCCTTGATTTCGCTGTTGTTGATGACCGTGTTTTTATACGCCGGCGCTGCCCTGTTGCGCCTTTTTGGGGTGGACATTCAGTCGTTTGCGGTGGCTGGCGCCATCATTCTTTTTTTGATTGGGATGGAGATGGTGCTGGGCATCCGCATTTTCCGCGACAACCCCAATGCGAGCAAAGGAACGATCGTTCCGGTGGCGTTTCCGCTGATCGCGGGCGCCGGCACAATGACCACCATCATTGCCCTGAAAGCCAAATACGAGGCGGTCAATATCCAGATTGGCATTGTACTCAATATCCTCTTCGTGTTTTTGGTGTTGCGGTCTTCCGATTGGATCGGCAACAAACTGGGGGAAAGCGGCGCCAATGTATTGCGCAAGGTATTCGGCATCATCCTACTGGCGATGGCCATCAAGTTGTTTAAGGATAATTTCCGATTAGCCGTAGTGGTAGGGAAATGATCAATTAGTGTTTGGCTTTATAGTCCGGTGTCAGCTCTTTAATGCCGGGCGGAGCCCGACAAATAAAACACGCGAGGCGGAACTTCGACTTCGCTCAGTTACCGCGCCATCGCGCGAACGTACTGTTTTTTTAGTCGGGTGTCTGCTCTTTAGAGTTCGAGAGCACCGGTCATTGAGCGAAGTCGAAATGAACGCCGCTATCGGACTATAAAGGCAGACACCCTACCCCACTTGTTCACTGGTTTTCCCAAACCGGCGTTCGCGCCCCTGGAAATCCACAATCGCCTGGTAAAAATGTTCTTTGGAGAAATCAGGCCAGAACGTCTCGGTAAACAACAACTCTGAATACGCCGCCTGCCAAAGTAAAAAATTGCTGAGCCGCCTTTCTCCGCTGGTGCGAATGAGGAGTTCCGGATCGGGAATGCCCCGGGTGGTCAGGGATGCTGCAAAAAGCGTTTCGTCAATGTCTTCCGGTTCAATTTCGTTTTGTTTTGCCTTAGCGGCCAATTGGCGGGCAGCTTCCAAAATTTCCCATTTTGCACTGTAATTGAGGGCCAATACCAGAGTCATGCGCGTATTGTTTTGCGTGCGCTCGATGCCGTCTAACAGTGCCCGGTGCGTTTTGGCCGGGAGTTTGGCAATATCGCCGATGGCTTGCAGGCGAATGTTATTTTTATTGAGGGTGTCCACTTCTTTGTGCAGGGTTTCTACCAGCAGGTGCATTAATGCGGTCACTTCTGTGCGCGGTCTGCCCCAGTTTTCTGTAGAAAAAGCGTACAAGGTCAGGTACTCCACCCCCAGTTCAGCAGCGGCTTCGGTCGTTTCGCGCACCGCACGCACGCCATTTTTGTGGCCAAAAACGCGCGGCCTGCCGTGCTGTTTGGCCCAGCGCCCGTTGCCATCCATAATGATTGCAATATGCCGGGGCAATTTCCCCATATCAATCTGAGCTTTCGAGTCCATGCGTTTTTTTGAAAAGAACAGCAAAGTTAAGGAACATCGCAATAATAAGTTGATGTTTTCGGCGAGCGGCTTTTTTCACCAGACAAGGCGTGAGGAGGGAGCATAGCCTGAGCTACGCGACCGACGAACAACGAAGTCCGGTGAAAAAAGACGCCGACCAAATCGGGAACTTATTATTGCGGCGTTCCTTGGGAACATCGCAATAATAAGTTGATGTTTTCGGCGAGCGGTACTTATCCGGGAATTGTTGCTACTTTTATCCCATTCAAATCTTTAAATATGGAACCCAGGACTCCCGGACTTATCGCCTCCCGTTTTCGCCTTGACGGCAAAGTTGCCATCATTACCGGCGCCAGCAAAGGCATTGGCGCAGCCATCGCACGCGGCCTTGCTGAATTCGGCGCCCGGGTGGTCGTCAGCAGCCGCCGGCAGGAAGCGGTGGATGAAGTCGCCGCCGAACTGCGCGCCGCCGGCCTCGACGCCATTGGCATTGCCTGCCATGTGGGCGACAGCGCACAATTGGCCAACTTAGTGCAACAAACCGTAGCAACCTGCGGCGGCCTCGATATTGTGGTCAACAATGCGGCGATCAACCCCGTTTTTGCCACGTTGGACAGCGCAGATACGGCCCTGTTTGATAAAATCATGGCGGTCAATGTGCGCGCACCGTTCGAGCTGAGCAACTTAGCTTATCCGCACCTTCAGGCTAAGGGTGGCGGCAGCATCATCCACATCAGCTCCGTGGAGGGACTAAAACCCGATTTTGGCCTCGGCCTTTACAGCGTAAGCAAGGCCGCACTCATCATGCTGGCGCAAAACCAGGCCAAAGAGTGGGGTCGCGAAAAAGTGCGCGTGAACGTTATTTGCCCCGGTTTGGTGAAAACCAAATTCAGCGCTGCGCTCTGGCAAAATGAAACCATTCTGGAAAAAATGGAAAGCCACCTGCCACTGGGCCGTATGGCCGCGCCGGAAGAAATGGCGGGGCTGGCGGTTTTTTTGGCGTCGGAAGCGGCTTCGTACTGTACAGGTGGTATTTATGTTTCTGATGGCGGACACATGTTAGGTTAAGAAATAATTGCTCAATAGCTCAGGTATGAGGCTGTCCTTTATAAACCTAAAAAAGCAAGGTGAAAAAAAATCGCCAAAATAAAGAGAAAGCCTTATTTTTGTAAGTAGGCTGATAATCATTGATCTATTAAAGTCAATCAAATAGAAATCAGATGACTAACCCGGCAATATCTCCCAGTAGCAAGACTAGTAATTTAAAAGTAGTACATAAATCTACCAAGAGAAGTCAACAACCTTTTAATATACCAACGATTGCGATACTTGTCTTATTAGCAATCATATTGTTGATTATCAACACGGTCATAGACGATTCTTCTAAGACTTCCAGCATGCCAGAGTCGGATATTAATTGGGATAATCCTCCTTGTTCGCCAGATGATCTAAGTAATGATTGGAAAGAAGTAACGCCGGAGATGATGCAAAAAAATAGTCAGAGGCGTGAATTCCAGTATAAAGACACCAATTTTAAAATTGCTTTCGATGAAGGGATCTTAGGCCAGCCTCAATATCGAGGAAAAAACCATTGGCATATTTACAATCCAAATGGCACAGGAGCTAAGGACTACTATTTGGATAAGAATGGAAATCCCATTCATAAAAATGATAAAAATTCACACATAGATGCGACATGCAAATGAAAAATGAATTCGAAATATTTGATTCTCTACATGATACAGGGTTAACTTCTCTGGAATTTAATTTTGAAAAAAGGGAAATATCGTTGAGATTTACCCTTTGGGATGATCTGGAACAGCAAGAAGTTCCTTTGCAACTAAATATGTTGGGGGTAAGTAAATTTCAATCAGCCTATCCTGAAAACCTTGATTTTCAAGTTGTAGGATGTCATAGCGCTCAGGTCCAGCAAACTGGAGCACATGAATACGAAGCCACATTTCTGTTAGACTTTCTCAAAAATGCTGTTTCATGGAAAGTGGTTATTGGTTTTCAAAGAATGGAAGTGAGCGGTGGATTAACCCAGGCAGCGTTGATAGAAAAGTATGGCCATGTGTGAGTTGTCCTGATCACTCCAAAAACCCCGTCTGATGCAACACCGGCAATTGCGCCCCGTAAGCCTGCGCAATGTTCTCCTTCACAAAAGTCGTTTCCGTTGGCCCAGCAGCGATGAGGCGCTGGTTGAGTAGAATGACTTCGTCGAAATATTCGGGTACGGAGGACAGGTCGTGGTGTACGACTACCAGCGTTTTGCCTTCGGCAGCCAGCCCTTTCAGGATATGAATGATCTTTTCTTCCGTAGTGACATCCACCCCGACGAACGGTTCGTCCAACAAAAAAATATCAGCCTCCTGGCACAAGGCCCGCGCCAGAAACACCCGCTGTTGTTGCCCGCCCGATAGTTCCCCGATTTGGCGGTCTTTGAGGTGTTCGATGCCCAATTGCGCCAAAGCGGCAATGGCGAGTTCCTTATCTTTACGGCTCAACCGCTGCAACAACGTTTTGTGCGGGTAGCGTCCCATCAGCGTCAGGTCGAGTACCGTTGCCGGGAAAGTCCAGTCTACGTCGTTTTTCTGCGGCACGTAAGCGATGGCGGTCATCCCATCTTTTACCGGCAGCCCTTTAATGGTAATATTGCCCGCTGTTGGCTCAATGAGGCCGAGGATGGATTTGAACAGCGTAGATTTACCGGCGCCGTTTGGCCCAATCACACCGTATATTTTTCCACCGTCCATATTCAGATAGATATTGCTGAGTACGCGCTTGCGTTCATACGATACCGAAAGTCCCTCTACCGTGATGGTCGGCGCGCCGTTCGCAAGCGGCCTTTTTTTGCCAAGCCGGAATGCGACAAAAGCAAATCCTCCTACCAGCAGAGAGACCAGGGTAATCCAAAGCCAGATTGAACTGCTTTTGTTCAGCGATTCGGCTTCCGTATGCGTTTCAGGGACGGCAGCGCTCAAGGCTTTCACAATGGTTTCGGTGTTGTGGCGCAGCATCCCGATGTAGCTGCCTGCCGGACTGTCTTTTTCGCCTAAAGAGTCGGAATAGAGTTTACCCCCGATGCTGATTTTATTGTCCCTGGCGATTTGTTGCAACAATTTCGGATTCACAGAACTTTCCACAAAAATGGCCGGCACGCCCGTTTCCCGGATGGTGTTGCTCAGGTTTACAATATCAGAGGTTTGCACTTCTGCGTCGGTGGAGGTGCCTAAAGCTGCTTCTACCCGCACGCCGTATGCCTGACCAAAATACCGGAAGGCATCGTGCGAAGTAATCAGCACCCGTTTTGCAAGGGGTATTTTTTCGATTTCAGTGCGAATCCACTGGTCTAAATCTTCTAATTGCTGCCTGTACAACCGGTAGTTGAAGGCGTAAACGTCTGCGTTTGCCGGATCGAGGCGAACTAAGGCATCGTGAACATTTTCGATATACTTCAAGCCGTTGCGGGCGCTCATCCAGGCGTGCGGGTCGGTTGCATTGTGATACTGGTCGCTGGCAATAGGCGGTATGTCTTTTGTGATGGTGACAACGTCCGCTTTTGTGCCCGAATTGGCGATTAATTCATCGAGCCAGCCTTCAAAAGTGAGGCCGTTGCGTACAATCAGGTCGGCTTCCGCAACGAGGCGAACGTCGCTTGGAGTCGGTTCGTAGATATGGGGGTCGCCGCCAACCGGTACAATAGAAACGACTTCCAGCAGATCGCCGGAAATCATCCGCGCCATGTCTTCAAACATAGTGGCCGTAGCAACCACTTTCAGGCGGTCTTGCGCCCCGCTTGTTGAAACTATAAACAGGCTGCCGATCAGGATCATGGCAGTTCTCATGGTGCTCAGAATTTTTGGATGAAGAGATTTTGGCTTACTTTTTTCGAAAGTACCTGCTCGTTGGTGTCTCCCAACACAACCCGCACCGATTCGTCGTAGTCGAACCGTTCAGCGATGCGCAGGTGGGCGCCCAATTTGAGTCCGATGCGGTCTAAGTATTGCAAAAAGGCCGGCGAATGATCGTTTACGCCAACAACAGCTCCGGCCTCACCCGGATTCAACGCAGACAAAAACACCTGCTTCCTGAACGTGAAATTGCCGTCTGCATCGGGAATCGGGTCGCCATGCGGATCAAATTTGGGCCGCCCTAAGTATTCATCGAGGCGTTCTACGAGTTCGGGCGACTGGATATGTTCCAATTGCTCTGCCATATCGTGGACCTCATCCCAGGAAAAGCGCAGTTTTTCCAGCAAAAAGACTTCCCACAGCCGGTGTTTTCTGATCAACCCGGTCGCGAGTTTGTTCCCTTTTTCCGTAAGGGCAACCCCTCTGTATTTTTCGTAGTGGATCAGTCCTTTTTCGGCCAACCTGCGCAGCATGTCCGTTACGGAAGCAGCGCTGGTGTTCATTTCTGCGGCAATCGCGTTCGTGCTGGCCGGTTTGTCATCCCGCTCTGAAAGCTTGAAAATGGCTTTCAGATAATTTTCTTCTGTTTGCGAAAAATTTTCCATGTAGCAGTAAAGCTTTATGGGGCAAATATACGATTTTTAGATTAGTCTAAAAATATTTTTTAATAAAATTAATACTTCTTAACAAACAGGTTTCTACTTGTCAATACTGTACCCTAACTTGCACATCAAAACAGGGCAGGAATGAAACCCAAAAAGATGCGAATCAGAGAAAGGCTACATCAAATCATCTTTGAAGCAGATACCCGGGCAGGTAAACTGTTCGATCTGACGATCATGGGGCTCATTGTAGCCAGTACTTTCACCGTCATGCTGGAAAGTGTGGAATGGATGCGCCTGAAATATGGTCGGATATTTTACATGGTTGAGTGGGGGTTCACCACCATATTTACAATGGAGTATCTGCTAAGGCTATACAGCGTACGGCGTCCTTTAAAATATGCAACCAGTTTTTTTGGCGTGATTGATTTATTGTCTATACTGCCTGCTTATGTCAGTATGTTCATCCCGGGCGCCCAAACGCTGCTCGCCATCAGAGCATTGAGGCTTATCCGGATTTTTCGGGTTTTTAAGCTTGGTTATTTTGTCAAGGAAGGGTTCATCATCGTCAGCGCCCTGCGCGCCAGCCGAGCCAAAATTACAGTTTTCCTAACCTTTGTCTTTTTGTCGGTGATTGTGATCGGGGCGGTGATGTACTTGGTGGAAGGCGGTGCAAACGAGGATTTTTCGAGCATTCCGCAAAGCATGTACTGGGCCATCGTCACCCTTACTACGGTTGGTTATGGCGATCTTACCCCCATTACCAACTTTGGGCAGTTTTTATCGGCATTTGTTATGATTCTGGGCTACGCAGTCATTGCGGTACCAACGGGGATTGTTTCTGCAGAGATGGTTCGTTCAACGAAACAGGTGTCCTCAAATACGCAGGCCTGCCCGGTTTGTTCCCACGAAGGCCACGACAACGATGCAGATTATTGCAAATATTGCGGAAGTAAATTGAATGAAGATTAAAAAGGCGCTATGTACCACGCACGTGAGCCGTGGCGAGCAGTCGGCGTATACTGTATCGCCCGCTGCCGTTGACGAGTACCATTAATACCCCACCGGTGATGGCAATGTTTTTCATGAAGTGAATAGAATTCAGGCGGTATAATTCAGGCGTTGGATCGTTCCAGAAAGAATGCACGATAAAAGTCACGGGAACCCAATACAGGAGCAAAAGCAAAGCGCCAAAACTTGCCCGGTAACCCAGCAACATCATCAGGCCACCCATAATGAGTAAGGTAATCGCGCCAACCAGCAGCAGATCCTGGCGCCAGGTAAGCCCGTACGAAGTCATGATTTCCTGGGTTTTATCGTAAAATTTGATGGAATCATAGGCTTCATACAAAAAAGTAAACGAGAGGAATACCCGCCCGATTAAATCCATAATGTCTTTCATCTCCCTTTTTTTCGCAATTTAGCAAAATCCGGGCATAACGCAGCTATCGGATTATAGTAAGTGTCCTTCTATTTAGTCGGGTGTCTGGACTTTAGAGTTCGAGAGCAAGGCATGTTTTGCCCCAAAAACGGGAGTTTACTCGCGTAAATGACCGGTTTTGGGGCAAAACATAACGCAGCTATCGGATTATAAAGACAGACACTACCCCCTTCTGGCTGGAATAGGTTCGCCGTGTGGATCCAGGGTTGGAAAACCAAGCGCTTCGTCCACCTCGTCAAGCAGGTGATCGGGGAGCAAATGTTCGTACCGTTCTGCTTCATCGTGGATTTGATCTGTGCTCAATCCAATTTTATCCGCAAGATAGGTTTCCCAAAGACGATGTGCGCGCACCAATCGCTGCGCCGCTTCAAGGCCCTTTTCTGTTAATTCAAGCTTATCCGCGCGAAATAACCCCCTGCCGGTAAGGAACTTGAGTCGGCGGCGAAGTTCAAGGCGCCCCCAACCTAATTCTTCCGCCAATGCATCGAATGTCAGCGTATGTCGTTCATGCAGGTTGAAGGCTTTTTTCAGGCAATCTTCCAAAAAAACTCGTCTTCGCTGGCGCTGTCGGCGCAGGGCGCGCCACAAAATGCCTTTTTCGGGCGCAAAAAAGACAGCCAGCAGGTAAACCAGCGTGGCGGTAACTGCCATCGCCGGGCCGGGAGTTGTGTCTAAATAAATCGCAATCAGCAAACCCGCAATAGCCGACGAAAAGCCGATGGTGGCGGAGAGCAGGATGACCCGTTTCAATCGGCTGCTCAGCAGCAATGCAGCCGAAGCCGGAGTAATCAGCATGGCCACTACCAAAATAACGCCCACCATCTGAAGGGAGGCAACTACAGCAAAGGACAACAGCAGCATCAGGAAATAGTGAACGAGTTGAACCGGAATGCCCATTGTTTGGGCAATAATAGCCTGGAACGTGGAGGCAAAAAGGTAGCGGTAAAAAACAAGAACGCTGAGTACCACATAAACGAGGACAAAAGCAGTGAGGTACAAATCCGTGTCGGCCACGCCCAGCACGTTCCCGAAAAGGAAGTCTTTGAGATCAAGGTGAACGCCTTCGCTCCGGCTGATCCAGGAAATGCCCATGACGCCGATGGAAAACATGGCGGTGAACATGATGCCAATAGCTGCATCGTTTTTGGTTTTTGCATTGTGTTGGATCCAGGTGATGCCAACGGCTGTGGCTAAACCTGCCAGCACAGCGCCGATAAAAAAACCGACGGCGTGGTAACCAATCAGGATGAAAGCAAACACAACGCCGGGAAGGATAGAGTGCGCCAGCGCATCGCCAATTAAAGACATGTTGCGCAACACAATAAAGCAGCCCAAAATGCCGCAGATGATGCCCACCATACCGGATGCGATCAATGCGCGAACGGCCCAGGCTTCTCCCAATATATTAATGTAGGTTTCCATAATAAACTCCTTTGCTTCGTTTTCCGGATGATGTTTACCGCGTAGTTTACATAATTTTTTCACATAGGCGGCTTCCCTGTGCTATATGCCCTATGTGACCCTCCCTATGTGAACTCTGTGGTAAAAATTTCTCAGAGACAAAGATAAGAGAGTATTATGGCAATAAAAAATAAAATTTAGGCTAATCTAAAAAAATATTTTTGACAACTTAGCGTTTTTTACCTGTTTGCATTTTAAAGTGATCTTACGCCCTTTTTCCGTAATTTTACCCGTCGCAAAATAAGCGACAGATATGTTATGATGTTGTTTTGCGTTTACAAAACCGATATTGGCCTGCTGACTGCCTACGGCGAAGAAGAAGTTCGCCACGTAGCCGGGGAAGATGTGATTTGGATTGACATGCTCAATCCTACGGCCGACGATAAAGTTTTTGTAGAAAGCAAGTTCCAGGTAGAGCTTTTTACCCGGCAAGAAGCAGAAGAGATTGAAAGTAGCTCCAAATTTGCCGAGAGCGCAGCGGAAATCAACGCCAACCTGAACTACATCTACCACCGGAATGGCCAATATGGCGTGGATCCGGTGTCTTTCATCCTGAAAAGCAACCTGCTCATTACCCAGCGGAATATTGAACTCCGTTCTTTCGACGAAGTGGCGCGTTCGTTTCGCACCAACCGGCGGCAACAAGCCAACGGACACAATATTTTTCTCATCCTGCTGGAAATGCGGATTGACATCGAAGCGGATTTTTTGGAAGACCTCTCCAAACAAATTTACGCCACCAGCAAACGACTGACCATCGAAAAAACCTTAGACGAAGATGTGCTGATCGAAATCAGCAGGCTTCAGGAGCTGACGATGCTGTTTCGCGAAAGCACCAGTGAAATGCAACGGCTCATTTCTGCTATCCTGAAAAGCGCCTATTTCCCAAAAGACGAATACGAAAAAATCCGCGTCATGATCAAAGACGTCGGGTCGCTGCTGGAACACACCGCGTTCAACTTTGAGCGCTTAGAATATCTGCAGAATACTTTCCTCGGGTTGGTAGACATGGAGCAAAACAAAATCATCAAGATTTTCACCGTTGTTACGGTCATTTTTATGCCGCCTACCCTCATCGCCAGCCTTTATGGCATGAACTTCGTCCACATGCCCGAATTGCAATGGGGCGGCGGTTACCCCTTCGCACTTTTGCTCATGGTGCTTTCTTCCGCCGGCACGCTCTATTATTTCAAGAAGCAAAAGTGGTTGTAGTTTTTTTCTTCCGTTGCAAAAGCGTTGAAGTTTTATCATTTGCTTAACACAAAACCAGGTCTGGTTTTTCGTTAATGCACCATTCATTGAGCTTATTACTCAGCTCTCTAATCAAAAAATTGAATCGTATGAGCCGGATCGCTTTTAAAGGGTCGCAATTATTGCAGGCCCTCGCAGTTTGTATGGTTTTGACCAATTGTGCCAATAGCCAGAATCTGAATCTTTTTTCCCCGGATTATGATGTAAAACTTGGAAAACAGGTTTCCTCGCAAATCGCTTCAGATCCCAAACAATTCCCGGTTTTGCCCGAACGGGGCAATGAAGAGGTTTACCGCTATGTTCGCGGCATTTCAAAAAACATCGTGAATTCAGGCAAGGTCAAGTACCGCGATAAATTTGCCTGGGAAGTGAAAATTATTGACGACGACAAAACGCTCAATGCTTTTTGCACGCCGGGCGGCTACATCTATGTCTACACCGGCCTGATCAAGTTTTTAGATTCGGAAGACCAGCTGGCGGGGGTACTGGGACACGAAATTGCCCACGCCGACTTGCGCCATTCTACCCGGCAACTCACCAAGGTATACGGCATATCGGCTTTGCTGGAACTGGTTCGGAAAGACCCGAATCCCTCTACGGTAGAACAGATTGCCTTTGGTTTATTGAACCTGAAATTCAGCCGTTCGCATGAAAAAGAAGCCGACGGGCAATCGGTGGTTTATCTCTGCAACTCGCAATACCACGCCGATGGCTGCGCCGGATTTTTCAAAAAAATGGAAGGCAAAGGTTCCAATCCGCCTGAATTCATCAGTACCCACCCCAACCCCGGCAACCGCGTGGAAGCCATTGAAAAGAAAGCGAAACAATTGGGCTGCTCCGGCGGGCAGTCGCGCCAGAGTGAATACCTGCGCATCAAGCGTTTACTGGACTGAAGTCTAATAACAATCCCAATAGTAGCTCACTTCCGTAAAGTTGAGGTGTCGTAGTTTTTCCGGATGGATGAAAAACTGGGCGGTACCCAGATCGCCCCACAGGATGCCTTTGTTTGGGTCGGAGTCGAGTTGAAAAAGCAGGGTCAAATCGCTGCCAGCCGGGCGGGGATCGTATTGTGCAAAATGCGGATACCCCCCAATTTTATGTCCTTTCCCGGTTGCAATACGTCGCCACGCATCTTGCAGCGCCCACTCATCCGCGCCAAACTGTGCAAAAAAATCTTTCCCAAAAGTTGCTTCAAAGCGGGCATCATCAGGGGGCATATAGCCGGTCTGTGCCTGGTATTCAAAGGAAAATTCAACGCCAGGCTCTATAGGGAGGTCATCGTAACGATAGCTGCGCAGAAAAGAAAAATCAGTCATCAGCGCATCGGCGTTGTGATGAATTTCGGGGCGGTAAATCACCCGGAATGTACTCTGCTGTGCCGCATGATCAGGCTGTTGTCCATAGAGGTAGTCGTCAAAAATAAAAAACTGCACCAGCCCTTGCCGGGGAAAATCGGCCAGCGGGGGCATTTCTTCAAAATTGATTTGTGCCAAAAACAAGAGTTGCGCCCCTTCCGGGGTCACCGGCCAGGCTTCGTTTTTTGGCCACCAGGGCATTCCACCCAGCTTGCCCGACCACGGCCAGGCCGGGCGCGTTTCAGACAAACCGATCTTCACGAAATCCTGCCGGGTGGCGGCGAATTGGTTTTGGAAAGGCAACAGGGCTTCCGGCAAATTGAATGGCGATTCCATAAGTCATGCTGTTTTGACGCGGCAAGTTAGAAAATCGTGAACATATCCCACCCTCGCCCGTTATGCAAAGCGTTGTTTGGTTCACAAATGCCTGCATTTTGGGCAGCCGCTACACACAGTACAAATATGATGAAATTCAGAGTTGGCATCCTCGCCCTGTTTGCTGTATTGGCCATTGCGAGCGCTTTGTTGCTGCCCCGGCTGCGCTTCTCGTTTGATTTCGAGCAATTTTTCCCCAGCGGCGACCCGGATTTGGCTTTTTTCAGGGAATTTATTAAAGAATTTGAGGCCGACGACAACTTCATGCTCGTTGCCCTGCGGCGGGAAGCGGGCGCCTTCGAACAGCGTTTTCTGGAAAATGTACACGATCTGACCCTGAAAGCGCGGGATCTGCCCCACGTCCTGGAAAGCCATTCGCTGACAAAGTTTTCCTATCCCATCAAAACCCCTTTTGCCATTGTCACGACCCCTGCCATCCATATTTCCGAGCCTGAATACTACGAACGCGACCGCGCGCGGCTACTAAAAGATGAACGGTTTGTGCGCAACCTGATTTCCGCTGACGGCAAAACGCTGGTTGTTTTTATGAAAACCGTCAGCAATATTCAACTCGACCAGGCTCGTGAACTCATGCAAGCGCTCGACAGTCTGGTTACAAGCTATAAGTTCGAAGAATTCCACTACCTCGGCAGGCCCTATTTCCAAAAGGAAATGGTGGATATGCAAATCCGCGAAATCAAGGTTTCTTTCGTTGTATCGGCGGTAATGGTGGTGTTTATTTTGTTTCTGATCTTTCGTCGTCCCATCGGCGTTGCAGTGGCTATTACGGCGATTGGCTTGGGGTTGTTATTATTTATGGGGTTGTTATCCGCGCTCGGGCGTGAACTCAATGCCATGGCGGCACTCTACCCGGTGCTGATGATTATTGTGGGCACATCTGATGTGATCCACATTATGAGCAAATACATAGACGAGCGAAACAAAGGCCGCGGGCGCGATGAGGCCATCTTCATTACCTTCAAGGAAATTGGCTTAGCCGTCTTCCTTACTTCTGCTACAACCGCCATCGGGTTTGCTTCTTTGTTTACCAACCGCATTCCGCCCATCCGCGATTTCGGGATCAATGCGGCCATCGGCGTCCTGGTTGCCTACGTTACCTCGCTTTTTTTCCTCAGCGCCCTGCTTTCATTTTTTCGGGCGGATCAGATTACGGCTGCTGCCAAAACCCAGGTTCGCTGGCAAGCTGCGATGCTGAAATTGTACCATTTTACGGCTTTAAAAGGTCGGGCCATCAGCATTGGATTCGGATTGGCCGTATTGGTTTGTTTCGGAGGCATGGCATTGGTCAACACCAATTACAACATTACCAACAACATGCCTGAAGACGCGAAAATCACGGAAGATTTTCTGTTTTTTGAGCGCGAATTGGCCAGTTTCCGGCCTATGGAAATTGCCGTCTATGCCCAGGGGAATTATTTGGCAACCGACTACGCCGTGGTGCAGGAAATTGACAAAGCGGAGCGGTACCTGCGCACGTTCCCGGATATTCAGGCCATTGGTTCTATCACCGCGCTGTTCAAAAGCATCAACCAGATGAACCACGGCAATGCCGAATCCGCCTACCGGATGCCGGAAGACAGCGCCCGGTTTGGGCAATACCGCCGCCTGTTGGATAAAATCCCCGCCGGGATGACCCGCGTCATGATCAGCCGCGACGAAACAAAAACGCGCATCACCTCCCGCATCGGCGATGTGGGCGCCGACAGCATCAAACAAATCGGGCAGCGCATTGACCAATGGATTGCCGCCAATACCGATTCAACCGTCGTGAAATTTCACCGCACCGGCACCGGCCTCATCATTGATAAAAATGCAGAATACGCCCGCAAAAACCTCATCCAGGGCCTTTTGCTGGCCATTGGCCTCATTGGTGTCTTGATGGCGCTGCTGTTCCGCGACCTGCGCATGGTCATCGTTTTTCTGCTGCCCAATATCTTCCCCCTATTGGTCGCTGCGGCCATTATGGGGTTTGCGGGAATCGAGCTCGAAGCAGGGGTTTCCATTGTGTTCACCGTCATTTTTGGCATCGCTGTAGACGATACCATCCACTTCCTCAGTCGCTTCAAAATTGCGCGCAGCCAGGGAGAGGATGTGGAAACTTCCTTAAAAACGACTTTTTTGGAAACCGGAAAACCCATGATCCTCACCAGCATCATCCTGTTTTTTGGATTTTTAGTGATGCTGTTTTCAGTGCATCCGCCGAGTGTGATTGTGGGTACGCTGATCAGTTCTACTTTGGTGAGCGCGCTGGTGGCGGATTTGTTGCTGATTCCGGTGTTGGTGAGGTGGTTGATTAAGGAGAAAGTGTGATATTTACGGATCATAAATTCCAATTCACGCCACATGCACAAAATCAACACAACCGAAAAACTCGCCCTCTTCTCCGACCACTGGAACCCCAGAATCGTAGGCGAACTCAACGGCCAGCACGTCAAATTGGTCAAGTTTCAGGGAGAATTTGTCTGGCATAAGCACGACGACGAAGACGAGCTTTTTTACGTGCTGCAAGGCAGCTTCAAAATGGAATTCCGCGACCGGACGGTTTTGCTATCCGAAAACGAATTTCTGATCGTTCCCCGTGGCGTGGAACACCGTCCGGTAGCAGAGGAGGAGGTTTGTGTGATGCTGTTCGAGCCGGCAAGCACCCTGAATACAGGCGATGCGGCGAGCAACGAGCTCACAAGAACGGTACTGGAAAAACTTTAATCTTTCCCCGAATCCTGGCTGTCCCGCGTATTCTTCTGCACCGCAATAGCGCCAAACAGGGCCAGCAAAAATGCAAAGGCGTAATACCCTTTTTCGCTGGGCAGCAACGTGGCATTCCAAAGACCGACCACCAAAAGAGCGATGGCCAGAATCGTGGAAAACCAACTGAGGCCGTAGTAAATGTCCGTTACCGGAATGCCTTCCAAGCGGTCGCGGACACTTTTTTGGACGGAAATCACCGAAAAAAGCCCGTACATGAGGATGGTAAAATAATAGCCTTTTTCATTCAGCAACATGTCGGAGCGCCAAAGCCCGATTAAAAAACCGGCCATGCCGGCGCCTAAGGCGACCCACGAAGCGCCGATAAAAGCGTTGGATGGTTTTTGACTCATTGTAGTTAGTTTTTCGAACTACGAAGGTCGGAATTTTTTTAATCCGAAACAATGGGGTTGTGTAAAGAGGCAAAATGCAGGACCTGTCCCGCCCACGGTTGAAAAACAAGAGCCATCCCAAAAATTCAGGATGGCTCTTGTTCATTTTTTTCTCACAACCCTTACGGTCGTTCTATACCATTCAACACGACTCGTTTCGCTACATTCGGCACACCATCCGAACTTGCCCGGATCAGGTAGATTCCATTCGGGTATTCGGAAAGATCGAGGCGAAGACTTGACGTTTCTGCCGGGTTCAATTCTTGTACTTTTTGCGCTTTACCTTGTGCGTCATATATTTCTATACGCACGATGCGATCGCCATAAGCATTTAAATTGACCGTTATTTCGCCTGTTGTCGGGTTTGGGTAAATCTCAAGGTCAGGCGCAGCCGTTTCTGCCAGGGTTGCGGCCGGAGTCGCCAGCGGGATGACAGGGTTCGTAACTGAAACGTTGTCGAACACGGCTGTTGTGGTCACATTGCCATTGATGCTTTCTGAAAAAACGCCTGCATAGATACAGCCCGTCATACTTATGGTTGCCGAAAAGGCAAAAGTCCAGGTCGTGCCGTTGATTGAAGTATAGCCTGTAAAATTACTACCATTGCGCACCAAGCGAAACCAGGTATGCTGCGGCCGGATTAAGTTGAGGTTATTCGCAGCGCCATTGGTCACCATTCTGATCATGCGGCGAATATTGTTGGTCAATTGCGTTTTTAAACTGACGTTTTTTGAGCCTGGAGACAGCGTTTCCCGCAAGGTAACCCCTGCCCAGCCCCCGCCGCTCACACTGGCGACATGAGCGATAATTTCGCCGTTGCCGCAGAGTTGCTGGTGAACGAAGTGCTGCACATCACTGGAAGAAGTAGAAAACCCGGTAGCGCTGACCGTAAAAACGTCTTCCGGTTCTTCTTCGCAAATCGGGAAAGTTGCGCTGCCATTGGCGTTACCCACATTGTTGTTCGACCAGACGAGTCCGCCAACTGGGCCATCGTCAATCTGGCCGTTGCAATCATTGTCTATGCCGTCGCAAAGCTCATCCGAACCAGGATAGATGCTATCGTTGTTGTCGTCGCAATCTGTATTGTTGAGTACATAACCCTGAGGGCGGATACAGCTTTCCTGAGGAGCGTTCGGATTGCCGTAACCGTCGCCATCGGTATCCGCATAAAAAGTGATCGGATCCGGCTCAATTGTGATCCCATTTCCACTTACTTCTACGTCATCAATCATGAGTAAAAATTGATCGTTGGAGGTGTTCCGGAATGCGATGTAAACGGACTGCCCTGCATAACCTGAGAGATCCACTTCCCGGTCTGTCCAGGAGGAGTTTTCTGCTGCAATAGAAAAAACTATGGTAGAATTGGAGGCCATATTGCCGATATTGCCATCGCTCCCATTTGGAGGGCCGGCAGAGGCAGGCATTACCCGAACTTCATAGCCATCCGGGAAAGAAGGATCGGGAGCAACTGCTTTCCATTTTAACACAGATCCTGCTGTAATTTGACCTATGAGCGGGGTCCACATCCAGTCGTCTGCAACACCAGCCGGAGAGGTCCATGAGGTGCTGAAAGCACAGGAATCTGCCACATTGAAGATGTAATCTTCCCGTCGTTCCCAAGCCTGATTAACGAAGGCTACTGATGCAGCCGGCGTTCTATTATCAACATTGGCCAGCAACCAGCCCGAAGGAAAAGTATAAGTCCCGGGGCCACCAACCGTAGGGCCTGAAATATTGTCAAAATCTTCGGAGAAAATAACGCCCCCCGGGCTGGTAAAGCCGGCATCTACGATATTATCGCAGTTGTCGTCTATATCATTGCCGCATAATTCTGCTGCGCCCGGATTTACCGCATCATTGCAATCGTCGCAATCGCCCTGAGCAATAGTGTAGCCATCACCGTCTAAGTCGTCGCCGTCATCCGCTACCCCGCTACAGTCGTTGTCAATATTGTCGCAAATTTCAGCCGCTTCCGGGTTAATGGCGTCGTTGCTGTCGTTGCAATCTGAATTGTTGTCCACCAAACCCATCGGGCATTCGGCTTCTTCAATTTCTATGCCGGGATCTTCTGCATCGCCGTAGCCATCGCCATCGGCATCAACATAGCAAGCGCAAATGTTACCAGCAAGCGCCTCAACTTCTGCGGCACTCAGCGCCCGGTTGTACAGGCGAAATTCATCCATCCGGGAGTTAGGAGCGAGGCCGGAGTTTGAGCCATAACCTCCTACTTTCAAAGGCCCGGCTCCGGTAATGTTTACGGCCCCCTGAGCTACGGTATTGACCAAGACCCCGTTCAGATAAGCCTTGACATTGTTCAGGGTATTGTCGTATACGAAGGTAATGACCTGTGGCCCGGCAGCTGCACCACCGTTAACCGGGACATCGGTAAGACCTCCACCACGCAGCCAGAAGTTGTCCGCTCCGGCTACGCCATTGGTGAAGCAACGGAAACCGTTGGTATTCACCTCCCCAAAGATGTACCACAACAGGGAATAATTGGGCACATTGTTGATCCAGAGGGAAATCGTCCAGGAGCTTCCTCCCAGGTTGGGCACCCAGCCGGTGTTCACGTAGTTGTTGGAGGAATTGGAGCCAGTTCCGATCAACGCCTCATTGCATTGGCCGGTTGATCCAATGGTTTGGTCCCCAATAATGGTGGCTGTTTCGGTTCCGGAAGGCGGAGCGCTGGCTTCGTTGGGAATGCTGGTTCCCGATCCGTCGAAACGGTAGTAAAGCAATTCCGGTGTCTGGGCGGCCAGGTGGCTCTGCGCAAGGAAAAAAACTGCGGCAAATAGCAGCAGTTTGCACTGGAGGGTAAATCTGCCAGTTTTGGGAAGTAATTTTGTTAACATAGTCGTCGTCTTATTAAATTTATTGAAAATGAGATTATTGAAAATTGAGTGCCTTAGGGTTGCATACAAAACGCATAGAAAATCAAGCTTTGCTTCTTACAAAAAGACAGGGAAGCATTTGCTGAAAAGCAGCCTTTGGTAAAAAAGGGGGAAAACTTTGCTCTAAAATATTGCAGAGTTGGAACAACTTGGCGGGTAAATATAAAACATTAAAGATTAAATATGCGAAAAAGGCAATAATTTGAAGAGCAGTAAAGGGTTATGGGCTCTGTATTTAGCCTAAATTGGTTGATGGTCTGCCACCTGAAGGTGGCGACCACGGTCACTTCAACTCCTCCCGGCTCCACCGCTGCCAGGCTTCGAGGTAATATTCAAGCAGCGTAGGCCGGTCTAAAGAATTGGGGCGAAGGGAATCCGCAGGCAGCAGGTCAGGTTCAAAAAGGAACAATTTTTGGAGGGTGGCGGGATTGAGAAATTTGGAAGGCACCCCAATGCTGGTCTGTCGGGCGTCGAGCGGAAAATTTGATGCGGCAATGAAGCCCCAGTCGCCAAAAGAAGGCACGTAGGCATGGTAGGGCAGGGTATGCGAAAAACCGCCGTCCTGAATGGAGGCTTCGATGCACCAAAAGGCATCGCGGGTGTGGAACGGACTGGTCGCTTGCGTAACAAAAATGCCGTTGGGGGTCAGGCGGTTGCGGATGAGTTTAAAAAACTCGCGACTGTAGAGCCGGGCCAGCGCGTCGTTGGAAGGATCGGGCAAGTCGGCGATGATGAGGTCGAATAACTGCGCCGTATTTTGCAGAAAAACGAATGCGTCTTCCGGCGCCAGTTTCACTTTTGGGTGGTCGAGGCTGCCGCCGTTCAGTTCGCGGAGCTGGGGCGTTTCGCGGGCAATGCGGAAGACCTCCGGGTCAATGTCCACGATGGTGACAGCTTCCACATCGGGGTATTTGAGCGCCTCGCGGGCAGCCAGCCCCTCGCCGCCGCCAAGGATCAGCACCTGTTTCCGGTAAGGCGCGAGGCTCATCGCCGGATGCACTAAACTTTCATGATAGCGGTATTCGTCCGTCGAAGAAAACTGGATGACGCGGTCAATGTACAGCCGCAGGTCGTCACCGCCCTGGGTGAGGACGAGGGTTTGATAAGGCGTGGTTTTGGCAAAAATGATGCGGTCGTTGTAGAGGCGGTCGTTCCATTCGGTCAACAGAAAATTTGACCCGGCCAACAAACCTATGAACAACAAAAAAACACTGCCGGAAGCCGCCCAGTACATCCGTCTACGCAAAACAGGAATATGGGGCCCAAAATGCCATAAATTGATGAAAGCAAGGAAAATATTGATGCTGCCGAAAACCACAGAAGACACAAAAACCCCGAACCAGGGCAGCAGAAAAAACGGAAACAGCAGGGTGGCAATGAGCGCACCGAGGTAGTCGAGCGACAGCACGTTGGACAAATTGACGCCGAGCGGGTAGTGTTCTTTCATAAGCTGGGTCAGAAAAGGCACTTCCAAGCCGGTGAGCAGCCCGATGAGCAAAATCAACCCGATCATGATGCTGTTGAACCCTGCAAAACCCGTGTGGATAAACGCCAGATACAACAATGGGACGCTGATGCCGCCTACGAATCCCAACAGGATTTCCGTTTCAATAAAACGCCAAAGGAGTTTGTGATCGAATAGTCGGGAAAGGTAAGAACCCACGCCCATCGCAGCCATGTATAAGCCGATGGTGACGGAAAACTGCCGGATGCTATCCCCCAGAAAATAGCTCGAAGTAGTGCTGATCAGCAATTCGTAGATGATGGAACAAAGTCCCGCAATAAAAATAGTGACGATGAGTACCGCTTTTTCGCGCATGGATCATATTTGAGGTGGATGACGGCTTTGTTTTTGCTGCCACAGCACAAAAGTCGGCATTGTACGTCGGGAATAAAAGCAGGGTGGTCGCATTAATGCAACGCACGGTTGATTTAGGCCGCAATTTTCCGTATCTTTGTTACATTACATTAATCGTTCCCCACAAAAGTTTTTTACATGACACCATTCAAGTCTTTCTCCCGCAGCGCGTCTAAAGCGCGGGTTTTTGTTGCAATATTCTCCATTTCCGGCGCGCTCTTGCTCACGGGCTGCGGGGGTTACGAAACCGAAGAAAAAGTGCTGCTCACCAAAGGGTTGGTCACGGAGGTGGAAGAAGTGAGCGCAGGCGAGTATAAAATCACCAACGAAACTGCTATTGACGATACTTCCGGGAGCCAGGTCATTGCCCACCACCTCAGTGGTAAAATAGATACCCTTTCCATGGAGGAAGTTCGGCAGCAACAACACCAGGGCGGGGCCAGCTATCATTCGCACGGCATGGGCAGCGCGCTGATGTACGGCATGATGGGCTACTACCTTGGCAGAAGCCTTTCTTCGCCTGTTAATCCGGGCGTATACCGCAATCAGGCCACGTATAACCGCGTCGCTTCCTCTACCGGCAGAACCATTACCAATTCGGCAGTCCGGACTACCGTTCGCAGGCCATCCAGCGGTTCCAGCGGTTTTGGTTCAGGCAGATCAACACGTTCGTTCGGTGGATAAACGGATTCTATTTACAGCAGACTTGCCGACGAACCACTGGAAAAAATTGGGCCTCCAGTGGTTTGTTGGAAAAGACATGGATTACCTCACAGACGAGATGCTGGGGGTTTGGCCCGAAGAAATTCAGGTCTATAAATCCGCCAGCGACGAGTTGTACGACTTGTACGAACGCGCCGCCCAGCACATCATTGACAAGCGACTCTGGCACCGGGTAGGCATTCCTGCCAATGCCGTGCGGCTGATTGAGCACACCTGGGAAAACCGCCACCAGCATCTGCACCTTTATGGCCGCTTCGACCTCGCCGGGGTCATTGATGGAAAACCCGCCAAATTAATCGAATTCAACGCCGATACCGCTACGGTGATGCCCGAAACGACCGTCGTGCAGCGGGAACAGCTCAAAGCGGCGAACATGGCCATGGATCAGCAGTTCAACCAGTTGGACTTGTACCTGTCGGCGCAATTTCGCAGGCTGGCAGAGCGCAATCCCGACAAAGTCCCGCAAATCCTGTTGAGTACGCTGGGCCACGAAGAAGACAACCTCAACGCTGATGTAATTGCAAGGGCTGCTGTCCACGCCGGATTTGGCGTGCGCCACACGCCATTGGAAAAAGTAATTTTTTCGCCGGAAGACGGCATTTTTGTTCAGGTTGGCCGCGACGACTACCTGCCTTTCGACTTTTGGTTCAAACTCATCCCCTGGGAATTCATCGCTTTTGAAGAGCCGGCATTGATGGACATTCTCATCAAAATTGTCCTCAACGATCTGGCGGTAATCGTCAATCCCGCATACACCATGCTGTTCCAATCCAAAGGCATGATGGCAATTTTGTGGGAATTGTTCCCCAACCACCCGCTGCTGCTGAAAACCACGGTTTCCGTGCAGGATTTCCGCGGAGAGGCGTATGTTCAAAAAGTGATTTTTGGTCGGGAAGGCGAAAACATCAATATCTTAGACGAGCACAACCGCTATATGGGCTTCAACAAAGGGGATTTTGGAAATTTCCCTTCCATTTTCCAGGCATTTGAAGAATTGCCTTCGGATAAAAACGGGGAATACTATCAGGCGGGCATTTATTGGTCAGGACAAGCTGCAGCCCTCTCTTTCCGCCGCCGCGACGGCTATATCATTGACACGGATTCAGAGTTCATCAGCCACTATATTTTGGAAGCATAGCTTGTTCGGGATTCCCGAAAAAGCTCTAAGCGTCCAGCAATTGTGCGTCTCCGCGATCGAACGGCCGTACCACCATCTGCGCTGCGCCAAAAGCCGTTTTCAAAAACTCCAGCGTTTTGTCAGCCAGAAGGCCGGCATCGCAGGTAAATAAATCAAAAGCGGCAAAACCGTGTTCCGGCCAGGTATGAATACTCAGGTGGCTTTCCTGGATAATGACAATGCCGCTTACGCCCCAGGGCGCAAACTGATGGAACCGCGTTTCGACAATCGTGGCGCCCGCGCAGGTAGCAGCGTCGCACAAGGCTTGTTCCACTTCCTTCACCCCGCTCAGGCGCTCCGCCGGACAACCGTAAAATTCGACTAACCAGTGCTTGCCGAGGGGTGCTTTTGCCATTTTTTCGTATTTAGTGTTGTCCATTTAGTCTGATGTCTGCTCTTTAGAGTTCGAGAGCAAGGCATGTTCGGCCCCAAAAACGGGATTTTACTCGCGTAAATGACCGATTTTGGGGCCGATCATAACGCAGTTATCGGGCTATAAAGAAAGACATTATTTATCCGATGGCAGCGTCACCAGCACTTCCTCAATCCGCCGAGTCGTACAGGCAATAATTTTGAAGCGAAAATCGCCCCAGAAAACCTCTTCGTCTTTTTCGGGCAACTTGGCAATAATTTCCAGAATCAACCCGGCCAGCGAATCCGATTCGCCTTTCACCTCATCAAACGTGGATGTGTCTACTCCGATTACCCGGCAGAGGTCGTTGAGCAGGGTTTTGCCTTCAAAAGCGTAGTTAAAGTCATCTATTTTTTTGTAGATGACTTCCGGTTCATCGTCAAATTCGTCCTTGATATCGCCAATGACCTCTTCCATGATGTCTTCGAGCGTAACAATGCCCGAACTACCGCCGTATTCGTCCACTACAATAGCCATGTGCAGGCGCTTGCGCTGGAAATCTTTGAGCAAGTCGCTGATGCGCTTTGCTTCCGGAACGTAGAGAACGTCCGTACGCACCAGGTTTTGCCACGCGAATGCCGAAGTTTCATTGAGATGACCCAGCAGGTCTTTCACATACAAAATGCCTTTGATGTTGTCGAAATCATCCACATACACCGGAATTCGGGAATAGCCCGATTCCTGAGCCACCGCGATGACTTTTTCATAATCGCTGTTGAAATCAAGCGAAACGACATCTACCCGCGAGCGCATAATCTGCTTCACCATCACGTCTCCAAATTTGACGATGCTTTTTAGAATGTCAATTTCCTGCTTGCCGGCTACATCGTGGCTGATGACGGCCAGCGTGATGGCTTCGTCAATTTCTTCGCGACTGGCCATGGAGCTGGTGCTTGCATTTTTCGCCAACCGGCGTTCCACAAAACCAGTCAGGGTAATGAGCATGCTGGTGAGGGGGCGGAATACCCGAATCATAAATAGAAGCGGAGCAGACATCAGTTGGGCTAATTGGATATTGTTGCTGCGGGCGTAAACTTTCGGCGATACTTCTCCGAACAGCACCAACAAAAAGGTAACGCCTACAACGGTAATCATAAAACTGATAAACCCCGACAGCGCAGGTTCGGAAAAAACATCGCCCAGTCCGAAGGTATAAATAATGGAAGCAGACCACAGACTGACGGTTTCTTCAGGAAGGATTCGCTTGAGTACAAAATCGGACAGCAAAACGATGCCAATATTGACGAAATTATTACCCACCAGAATGGTCGCCAACAGCAGCCCCGGGTGGCTTTTCAGCCGAAGAATGCGTCTATCAGCGGGACTATTTTCTTCTTCGATCTTTTCGAGATCGGCAGGTGCGAGTGAAAAATAAGCGACTTCCGAGCCGGACATCAGCGCTGACGCAACCAGCAAAAACCCAATGCCAAGCAACCCTAAGATCACCTCGATTGAAAAAACCGGGGTCGCGGAGAGAAAAATGAAACTCAAATAAAGCCAGCTGTCAGGTTCAGTTTCCAACGAAATTTGAAGTTAGTGAAACCATGCGATTACCCGGGTTTTAAAAGGGCAAATCGTTATCGGAACCTCCATCAGGCATGGGCGTAGCCGGCGGAGGAGCATCGTTGTAATGCCCACCGGGTTCGTCTGCCTGTGAAGGGAAATAGCCGCTGCTTTCTTTTTTAGCCAAAGAGCGGAAATAATTGGCTACGACTTCTGTGATGTAGCGGTCGTTACCGTCCTGATCTTTCCAGGAACGATGGGTCAGTTTACCTTCGATGTAAACCGGCATCCCTTTTTTGAGCTGCACTTCTGCCCTTTCCGCTAAGGTACGCCAAACGACAATATTGTGCCACTCGGTTTGTTCCTGCCAAGCGCCGCTTTTGTCTTTATAACTTTCGCTGGTAGCGATGGTGAATTTTGCCACCACGGCGCCATTTTCCAAGCGTCGCACCTCCGGGTCTCTGCCCAGATTGCCGATCAGTATAACCTTGTTGACCATAGTCTATGCCGGTTTGTTTGTTTTCGAAGGGATGCTGCGGGGCATCAAATCAATTTTAAATATAAGGACTTATCCTTTAGGTAGCAATCTATCACCTTTGGAAAGGCAAAATTATTCAAGTTTTTTTGTTCCACTGCTATAAAGGGCGGGGTATTTGGTAATTGCTTCATTTCGAGCCCAATTTCAAAAAAAAGCGCAACGACCTTTTGGTGGGTCAAAACTTGCCGGAAAGGCCCTGCGATTTGTTGCAATGACCAGTCGTTTGCGCCAATGAGTTCCTGCCAGAGCGGCGTTTGCGCCAAGCTTTCCGGATCATCGGTGAGGGCTTCGCGCTCAATCATCGGGAATTCGTAAAGCTGCTGCCAGATGTCGGAATCGGTGCGTTTCCGGATCAGGGTGTGTTCGTCGGCGCGCAGCACTAAGTAATGGAAAAAGCGGTCTCTCTTTTCTATTTTTTTGGATTTTACGGGCAACTGCTCCACGCGCTTTTGCTGAAAAGCCTGGCAATCGGGCGACATGGGGCAAGCCTTGCATTTTGGGTTGCGCGGCGTGCACCAGGTGGCGCCGAAGTCCATGATGGCCTGGTTGTACGCGGCGGGTTGGGCAGCGTCCATCAGTTCCCCGGCCCGGCGGGCGAACAGCTTTTTGCCTTCCGTGCTGTCGGTGGGCAGGGCGATGCCGAGGTAGCGCGCCAGTACCCGGAACACATTGCCGTCCAGTACGGCGTGCGGTAAATCGTAGGCGAAGGAGGCAATGGCTGCGGCGGTATAAGCGCCCACGCCTTTGAGTTGCAACAGGCCTTCGTAAGTATCCGGAAACTCGCCGCCCAATTCCGAAGCCACCATTTTTGCGGTGCCGTGCAGGTTTCTGGCCCGGGAGTAATAGCCGAGGCCCTCCCAGAGTTTCATGACCTCGTCTTCTGGTGCATTGGCTAAGGCTTCCACGGTGGGGTATTTTTCGCGAAAGCGCTCGAAATAGGGCAGCCCCTGCTCCACGCGGGTTTGTTGCAGGATGATCTCCGACAACCATATAGTGTAGGCGTCGGGGTGGTCTTTCCAGGGCAGGGGGCGGGGGTTGGCCTTGCGCCAGGCGAGGAGGCGTTGGGAGAAAGTTGAGGAATCCATGTACAAATGTAGGAATTGAAAGGTACGTGTTTTTGACTATTTTGGAATTGTGCAAAGGATCGTTTAAATTTGGAGGTAATAATGCCGCATTGTCATACAAATTCAAGATATGAAAACATTGCTGACGGCGGGCAGGGACTTGAGCATCGGGGATAAATATTACCACTATTACGGTGAGCGCAAAATTCCCCGCTTGCTCATCACCCCGCCCTTCATTCCACCGGTATTTATCGGCAGAGACGAAGAACTTCGGGAGGTACACGACCGGCTTTTCGGCGGACAAAACTTGCTGCTGCTGGTGAACGGACAGGGCGGGATCGGCAAAACTTCCTTTGCGGCAAAATATTGGGAACTATACCAGGACAAATACTGTCATCTGGCTTTTGTTTATGTTGGGGGTGGCATTGCAGAGGCGCTGCTTTCCACCGTGGCGCCTGCACTGGAGCTGGACTTCCCGGACCAGATGCCGACTCTCCAGCGCTTCAAGCAGTTGATTTTTTTGTTGCAAACCTCCAAAAGCCCTGCCTGCTGGTATTGGACAACGCCAACGCCGCCGGTGATTGGGAAAAAATATACCCCTTGTTGGGGCGCTGTACCAATTTCCACCTGAAAGGCTGGATTGAAAAAGGAGAAAGCGACGGCGTAACGTATTATAAAACAAGCCCGGTGGTGCAGGAAATTGTGCGCAGGAAAAACGCTGGACTGCGTGCAGCGTGCAAGGTTTTGATAGATGCTTTGAATGAGAAATTAGACTACGAAGCCGGAATAGGGCATTTTCTCAATGCCACGTATGCAGAAGCGTTACATTTTGTCCGGTATGCAGAAGCTGTATTTGCAAACTTCACCTCAGCATGCACAATTTCAGCAGTTTTTGTCTGTGGTGAGGGAAGAACTGGCCGGGTTGGAATAGCACTTAAACAACTCCCTACCATGATTCCGGACATTGACCACTACTATTTAAATAAAACAGAACCAACCCAAAGTTGCCTCCTCGCTTTGCGCAATATTATTCTTCGGCAAGACCCCAATATTACGGAAACGCAGAAGTATGGGATGCCCTGTTTTTGCTATCAAAAAAAGATATGCTGCTATTTATGGACGGATAAAAAAACGGATCACCCTTATCTCCTGATGGTGAAAGGGAAACATTTGGTTCGCCCGGAATTAGAAGCAGGTAAACGCTCCAGGATGAAAATTTTCAGGGTTGATCCAAACCAGGATTTGCCCATCAAAACGATTGAGGCTATTTTGCAACAATCATTGGATTTGTACCGGACGGGGATATAATAGGGCTGCGTTGCGGAAACCATCAATATCGGAAACGATCGTATGAATCAGGCATGAGTAATCCTGAAAGGATTGAATATGAATAGCCGCCGATGAAATCGGTGGCAGGGAGGCAGGTATAAACTACGGGTAACCGCAAAGCGGTTGAATATAAGAGAGCTTGGTTGTCAGCAAAGAAAGTGCAAAATTCAACCCTTTTAGGGTTATGAGGCGTTAAACACGCTGTTTGATACCCCGGATTTCATCCGGCGTTATTCACAGTTAACCGCTTCGCGGTTGCACACCACTCCTAAAGCTTAATCCGCTTCCCATTCTTCGCACTCCGCTTCGCCGCATCCAAAATCTCCATTACCGTCACATTCAGGGGCAGCGCCGACAGGTCGTTGTCGTCGAGCGGGATTTCTTTTCTCACGACCGCTTTGAAAAAAGAAAACGGATCCTGAAACGGCGGTTTTCGCTCCGGAAGCATGACCTCGGTTTCTTTGTTTTTTTCCTGGAAGCGGTAATTCAGGTTGTTCCGGTCTTTGGCCGTGATGAGGCCGCTGCGGCAGTAGATTTCCATGTCTTTTCGGGAAAACGGCCAGTTCCAGGAAGCCTGGATAATGGTTTGCGATTCGGGATAGGTGAGCACGATAGTGGCTTCGTCGTCTACATTTGGGTAGATGCCGGGTTTGATTTGCTGGGTGACCGCCATCACCGACACCGGTTTTTGGCCGTTCATCAGCCAGGTGGACAGGTCGGCGCCATAGCAGCCAAAATCGGTGAGTGCGCCCGCGCCGTTTTGGATCGGGTCGGTGAGCCAGTCGAGGAATTCTTTGTTCACGCCGATCTCTTTGGGGCCTTGGTGGCCATCGTGGACCACAATTTTCCGGATCGGCCCGATGGCAGAAGAATCCAGCATCAACTGCCGGGCGTGATGCACCGTGGGATACCAGGTCGTTTCGTAATTGGTGAGCAGAAAAATGCCGTGCCGGTTGGCCAATTGCTCCATTTTTCGGGCGTGTTTCAGGCTTACGGCCAAAGGTTTTTCCACCATGACATGGATGCCTTTGGGCGCGCAGATTTCCACCACTTCGAGGTGTTCATAAATGGAATTAAAGGCCGCTACCGCTTCCGGTTTTTCTGCGGCGATCAGTTCGGCTAAGGTTTTGTAAATCCTGTTTTTGGGATAATTGTATTGGTCGGCATAGCGCTCGGCCAATTCCCGGTTGGGTTCTGCAATGCCTGTGATTTCAATGTCCCCGTTTTTGACGCTGTTGAAAATCCAGTGTACGTGGGTGTGGGTGAGGCCGGCTACGCCGATGCGGAGGGGTTGTTTGTTTTGGGCTGACATGGAAGAACTTAGCATGGCTATGGATAAGCAGACTAATGTTGTTGTTCGTGTTTGCAACCTTCGGGCAATAGCCCGAAATTCCCTGCCGGGAATGACAGACACGAGGCCGGAGCCTCGCGCCAGCATAGCAACTAAACGCGGCATCATATTACTCAATTTTAATTCCATAAATATGGTTGTCCAGTTCCTTTTTGTTGAATTTTCATCTGCTAAAAGTAGCACCTTCTTTTGATTATCCAAGTTGATTGCTGTACGCTGTAAATTATAAAAAGCGCAAGGCCGAAACCTTGCGCTCAGGAGTAAAGTATGAATGCCTGCCGGAACTTACTTCCAACTCAGCCGATCCACCATCATCCGCACTTCGCCTTTCTGAAGCGTAGTTGCCGCTTGCGTCTGTTGGATCAATTGATTGCTGTCTTTTCCGGGATGGACTTTTTTGAAATAATCGTTAAACCAGGGCGCCAAGTATTCCTTCATATTGGTATACACGTCAATCGTTGCCATATTGTAAGGCATTTCGGCGCCGAATGGGAACTCCATACTAAAGAGGATCCAGGCTTTCATGTTTCCGTCCTTCACTCTTGCCGCGTGTACGGGTTTCCAGATGTCCTGTTCCACTTTCGCATGGTCGGCGCTGGTCTTTCCTGAAGGGGAGGAAAAATAATTGAACACAACAATTTTGCCTTTTTGCCAATCGTCTGAAAAAACGCCGTCCGCTTTGGACCAGACCTCTTCTTTCACTAAAGTCCGGATTTGGTCGGTGCGGTTGACGAGGTCAATTTCTTCCTTTGTCAGCAAGGATTGCCAGTTACTGCCCGGGGCGCCTTCGTAATAGCGGGCGAGTTGGTCACTTCCTTTTAGTACGTTGCTTGCTACGTAATTGTACTCACAGTTGGCGCCATAAGGCGATACAACCCTTGCAAGCGCCCAGTCGTACAAATTCCCCGCCTTTTGCCTGGCAGCATGGAGTTTTTTGTAAGCTTGTTCCATTTTCAGGTATTCGGCTTCTTTGTCGGGCGCTACTTTCATGTAGGCATAGGCGACGTACAAGGTGGTGTCTGCGCTTTGGGCGCCAGCGTTGGTGGAAAGCAGGAAGCAAAATCCTGTCAGAGCCAGGGCTTTGATGACCCGGCCCAACAAATTGGTGTTGTTCATTGTGTATTGAATTTTATGTTTAGAAAGTGGTATTCATCGAGAAATGGCCGGAAGAGGTATTCCGTTTGGCGGTAATTTTGGCCAACCGCTTCATTTTATAGTGCAGGATTTGGGCAACCCCGACTAAGCAGTCTTTGCGCGGACCGGTGAAAATGAAAGTCTGCTTGTTATTCAGGAAATCGCCGTGGATGAGGCGGCATTTTGGCGTAGCACTGTAAAGCGCAGCCAACCGAATGGAGTTGGTGCCAAAAATCAATTGCGGCGTTCCATACGCCCACAAGGCATAAGCCACGCATAACCAGACGAAAAAATTGAGCCGGGTTCTTTTGCGGATGCTCTTATCCATCCAAAAACAGCACATTTCGGTGTGTGCAGCCGCTTTTTGTATTTGGTGATAAAGGGCATCCCGGTGCGTGTCTCCTGCAAAAACCTCCAGCGTGCGCAGGGTCTTACCGGCCCCAAGGACAAATCCGCCGACCATATTTCCCTGGTAATAAATGGCAAAAACCTGGTTGGTTTCAAAATAATCGCGGTTGACGTTAAAGCCGGAGCATTGGAAATAACTGTTTGCAAAAACATCAATTTCGGCGGAGTTATGGATTTGTGTGAATTTTGGAAAGTGTAGCATGATCTCGTTATTTTGTAAGGATTTAATTTTCTTATTGACCTTACAAAGGTGCGGCGGGCACGGCAGCAGCGCATCCACATGTTGATGTGGAAGGGGCCGGAAGTTCGGGCAGGAGCCCGAATAATAGAAGACGAGAGGCAGAGCCTCAGCGTCAGCGGGTTCGATAAAATTCCCGAAGGGAAGACAGGATTATAGCCGGTGTAATTGAACAACAATCAGAAAGCCATTGGAAGTGTCTATATGAAAAGTAGCGCCAATCTGCTCGGCCCTCATGCGCATGTTGGATAAGCCCAGACCGGTGGTTTTGTAGTCTTTTTGTTTCACCGCGCCGTTGTCGTGGATGCTCATTTTTAAGCCGTTGCTGCCAAACTTCCGGAGTTTGACGGCGACCTTATTGGCATTGGAATGTTTGGCAATATTGGTCAGCGCTTCTTTGCAGATGAGGTATAGGTTCTGCCGGATATGGGCAGGCATATTTTTGGTCAAAGCCAATTGGTCAATTTGCAAATCAAACGCGATGTCTTTGGGCGTGAGGGTTTCTTCGGCGTGTTCGCGCATGCGGTCGAGCAGGTTTTCGAGCTTGTCCTTGCGGGCGTCAATTGCCCAAACGGTGTCCCGCATGTGCGACATGGCGGTGCGGCTCAACTCGCTGATCCGTTTGAGTTTAGGCTTGTTTTTTTCCTCAGCGTTCAATTCCAGGATTTCTGATTGCATGGCCAATCCTGAAAGAATTGTGCCCACATCGTCGTGCAGGTCGCTGGAAATTTTCACCCGCATGCGCTCGATTTTCAAAACCTGCTGCAAACGATACCTGAAAATGCCGTACACAATTGCGGAAATAGCCAGTGCACAAAGCGCATAAAACCACCCCGTGTGCCACCACGGCGGGGGCAGATAAAAGGATAATTTTCTGGCATCTGCTTCCGGCATCCAGACGCCGTCGGCATTGGTGGCCAGCAACTCCAGGGTATACGCGCCCGGCTGCAATTTGGAAAACCGGACAAACCCCGGGTTTTTCGATTCAATCCATGCCGTATCCTGCCCGACCAACCGGTAACGGAACCGGATGGATTCGGGGTCGTTGTATTCCAGCGCCAGAAAATTAAAAGAAAGGGTATTCTGGTGATATTGGAGCTTGGGCAATTGATCCATCCATTGCACATTTTCCTGGGTGGGATAGTGGACATCGTTGATGTTGATGTTTTCAAACACAATGGGAGGAAAAGCCGCCTGGTTTTTAATGGAATCCGGGTGAAAAACATTCAACCCATTGGGGCCGCCCAGCCAAATTTCGCCATTGGAAGCCTGCAGCCAGGCCCGCTGGTTAAATTCCTGCCCCTGCAATCCATCCGCTTGCGAAAACCGGTGCCCTTGTTGTTGTTGTGGATCATAGCGCATCAGGCCACTGCTGCCGCTGAGCCATAAATTGCCTTTTCTGTCTGGCAGAATCGAATAAAATGCTTCTTCGGGAAGCGCCTTCTCCCAGTGAACATCCAGCGTTTTTACGCCGGCGACGTCTGAGATTTTGGCCTGATCCAGGCTAAACAAACCTTTTGAAGTCGCCACCCAAAGTTTCCCGGTTGCCGGGTCTTCATAAAAAGCGGTGCATTCGCCGACGTTGGCAAACTCCCGGAGTTTTTTCAACCGGCCATAGTCTTCCTGAAGCGCCAGCAAGCGCTGGTAATTATCTGCAACATAATAAATGCCCCGGGCGTCCTGATAAAAAGCGGTAATCTCCTGAACCGAAAAAGGCGCTAAATCCATGAATACTTGCCGGGTAAAATAATTGCCTTTGAAATTCAACTCGTAAATACTGTTGCCAATAGCGGCTAATGATTTTCCGGTTTTGGTTTGAAAATAGTAATTGATGCTGTTGAATAATTTCAGATAATATTTTGCTTCAAAATGGAATTGTTTTTTCGGAATATCCCAGCGCAGGAGGTTGTTGAGATAAACCGCCCACAACGTGCCGCCGGAGTTTTCAAAAAAAGCGGACAAAGGGGGTAAAGTTGGTTCAGTCGGGTTGGCGGAATTGTTAAATTTTTTGGTGTGAAAAAGCAGGTCCCGCGCCGGATTGAAAATAAATAATCCCGAATCCAGCGTACTGCACCAAATGTTTTTTTGGCCATCTTCGTACAGGGTGGTTGGGTGTTTTCCGGTCATTTCCGGGATGCGTTCAAATTGTTGGTTGAACAAATTGGCAAAAGCTAAACCCCTTCCAATTTCAGTTACCCAAAGGTTGTTGGAGCGATCCCGGTACAATTCTTTAATCGAATTGCTTCTAAGGCTATACGGGGCATTCGGATCGGATAAAAATTGCTTGGTAAATTTCAGGGCGTATTTGTCAAAAAGCAACAAACCTGCTTCTTCCCCGGACACCAATAAATACTGTTCATTGTAAGGCACGATGTCCCAAATTTCGCCCATCGAATTGCCTTCTATCCGAACCTGCTTATCGCGATCATTGATTACCCAGGCGGTGTCTTTTTGGGGATAATATACCCCGATGCCACCGTAAACGGCCAGCCAAATCACACTGTCGCCCTCCGGATAAGCGCTGTTCGTATAAAATGCCTCGTTTGATCTTTTGCCATTGGAAAAATAATGGAACTCCTTTTTTTGTTGATTGCCGGTTTTTACTTCCGTAATCAGAAATCCAGAGTCGTTGGCGAGGTTTGCAGATACGATTTGCGTGGCATTTCCAGCTTTATCTGCAAGGAGGAAACAGCGCCCGCCATCGAGGGGAAACATGGGTTTTACGGAGGCATCATGGATGCTGAATAAATAAAGATGCCCTTTTTTGCCCGTTCCAACGCGCACCCACAAATAGCCATCCCGGTCTAAATGAAACGCATAATAATCCTGATGGGGGAGTACCCCACTGATATTTTTAAGTTGAAAAACCTTTAAATCATCCGAGTGGCGCCGGTAGCATTGAATCGAGCCGGAAGTAGTGAACCACAAATTTCCGTTCAGGTCTTCAAAGCAGCGGCTCGTGACCGTCTGATCGCCCGGGATTGTGTATGCTTTTACCGTTTGACCATTGTACGCGCTCAACCCTTTGCGCGAACCGATCCAGACCAACCCGTGTGAATCCTGAAAAATGAAGGTGCTTTCTCCCTGCGTAACCCCATCCTCTTTGGAAAGGTGCCGGAAATGAAATTGGGTACGATGCTGCCCAAAACCGGACAGCATCGTACTCAATAACAAAACCGTAAGCAGGCATCGAAGGTTAATCATTAACTGAGATTGCTTGAACCTCAGCAAGATAAGAAGAATTCCTGAAATCCGGCAAATGACAGGCTGCGCCTACTCCCAGCTGATGAGGTATTTCCTCGCTGCGAGGTTACCGGCAGTGGCGGCCCGGTTGGCCACTTCCGGAGCACAGTTATCCGGGCAGGTATTTTCACTAAGAATATACCGCCCCTGGTCCCCGAGGCGGGCGACTGTTTTATCGGCTTCAGAATACCTGACAGCAACAGCCAGATGAGAGAAAGGAGGCTCTAATGCTTTCGTCTTGCCAACAACATGAAAGCAAATGCCGTTGCAATCCTGTGAAGCCAGAATCGTACGAATTGCTTCTGCACTGAAAAAAGAGGCAAATGCGATTTTCGTGCTGCCCGTTCCCTCGCTCAATTGAAGGTATGAATCCAGCACTCTCTGCACGGCAATATCTCTGCTGATGTGGGCAATGGTAAGTTCTTCCAGTTCCGTTTCCGATTCATCGGTAAATTTTAACCTGTTGACAAAGTATCCCGATTCGCCATCCCGGCCCAGTTCAATTTCGTCGCCTTCTTCCGTTACAGACACCGCAATAAGCTTACTCTGAATATCTGTTCTATAGGTATTGTAAATCCGGATGCCGGCACATGCGGGTTCTTCCAGCATGGATTCCAGTCGGGTTTTAGACAGAAAACCCCAATATAATCTTTCGGGACCTACCTGCTCAGCGTTATTGTCCAGTTGAAAAATATTAGCATCAATCATCTTTTCAGCATCCAGATGGTCGAGCATTTTTCCGGTTTCTGTGTTTGAATAGAATGCCATAATGTTTGTTTTTAAGTTGTAAAAGCAGTTTGTTCGTTCCTGTTATATTTCCCCTTCCAGCGATTTCCGGATCACTTCAGCCTTGCTGTTCACCTCTAATGCGCGGTAGATGCGCTTGATGTGATCCCGGACGGTATCTAAGGAAATATTGAGTTTGTCTGCGATCATTTTGTAACTCAGCCCATCCACAATGCCCTGCACAATTTCTTTTTGCCGGGGCGATAATACTTCGCCTTCCCGTTGGGCTTTGGGGTTAAAATGCAGCGCAATTTTTCTGGCAATGGTGGGCGACATGTAGGAACCGCCCCGGAAAACGGTGAAAATCGCGTCGCGGATGGTCACCAGCGAAGTTCGTTTCGTGATGTAGGAACAGGCGCCGGCACAGAGCGCATCAAAAATTTTATCGTCTTCCTCAAAGGTGGTCAACATCACAATATCAGTGTCGGGGTACTTCTGACGGATGTGATAAATGCCCTGGATGCCCGAAATGCCGGGCAGCCCAATATCGAGCAGTAACACGTTGATGACGGGACGGGCGCTGTCTTTCACAGCAGCCAGAAACGCCTCCATACTTTTGGAGATGAGGGTAATTTCAAAAGCCGGGTTTTCCCCGAGGAACTGTTCGAGGCTTTCCCGGATTACCGGGTCGTCTTCAACGATGGCGATTTTGATGTTTTCCATTAAACAAAGATAACCGGCGAAAAATGGAAAAGTGACCACATGTTGATGTGGAAGACCTTGTTTATGCCATGCTGGAGCCGTGGCTGTTGCCTTGAGTTGAAACCTAATCCTCCAAAAATCCTTCCGGCGAAGCCGACTGTATCCCCCCGATCGAAAACGGAATATTGAACCCAATAAAAGTATACGGCGTATCCAACCCAAAATTCCAGCCCCAACCGGCGCTAAGCAGGTCACGGAAGCCCGTTATAATAATGCCGGAGCCAAATTCGGGCGTGCCGTCGAGGTTAAAATCCGGGGAAGAGAAGCTCAGCCCGGCGCCAAAAGCAACAAAATCGTTGTAAAACTTGCTTTTGCGGCTCCCCCATTTCAAGAAAATGCCGTAAGTGGGGCTAAACTGGAATTTGTTTTGCAGCGTAATGGCCGGATTAGATGCCCGGTTGTAAGGATTGGCTAAAATAACCGAACCGCTCATCTTGACGTGAACGGCAATGCGCGACATCGTCACATAGCGGCGCAACAGTACTTTTTGCTCGAAATTGCGGTTGCCCTCCTTTTTACCGCGCTCCAGCACGGCTTTGATCAGGATTTCATCGCCCGCTTTGCGCTCTCCGATGTATTTCAGCTCGATCAGGCCGATTGGCGGAATGCTGCCAGCCGTGAACCGCAGCACCTGATCCGAAAAATCTTCATTGGCGAGGTAAGCTTTCCGGAAAGGATCCAAAATACTGCGGATATCCGAAAACAGGGATTTGATGCCACTGATGTCCTGGTTGATAGAACTGGCATAACTGTCGTAGGCGTTGACCACAATGTCAAGGTCGGGCGCTCCGGGCGGCGGTTCTCCGGATGAAAGCCTGCTTCCCGACTGCTCGTATAAACTTACGTCTCCTTTTAATTGGTTTAGGGAGTTGTTGACCAACCTCGAGAACCGATCGAAGGTCTGATCCAAACTATCGCCATTGAGCAGTTCCTTTGGGAAATTGCCGGCAAATTGCTGGTAGGTTTCAGTCGCTAAGGTGTAAAATTGATCCACCCTGCCCAGGTTCAATTCATTGTCAACCAAGATCCGGGCTGCCGGTTTTGTTGCGTTTGACTGGTTCAACTCCATCATTTTTGACCGATAAACCGTCTTGAGTTTTACCCTGGAAGTATCGGACGGAAACAGATTATTGATACGGGATTTAATCAATTGCTTGAATGAAAACGTCGCCTGCCCGGTATTGCTTTGAATACTGTCGTTCAGCAAACGGGTATTGTTGAGTTCCTTTTTTTCAGCATCCGATAAAGGCGCGCTGAAACTCGAAATTTCGCTGTACGAATCCGTCGCGATATCGTCGAAATTCTCCACGTGCACCGGCCTGCCGCCACTTTTGTTTTTGATAAAAGCGCCTAAGCGGAAAAAGATCAGGAGCGAACTATCGGCTTCCCCATTCACATTGAGTTGTTCGGTTAAGGATTCCCTCAGCAGTTGCGCTTTTTCTGCCAAAAAATTGATCACAAAAACGATGTACGGGCCGTCGAAGGTGCTGAATTGTTGCTCCATGGCCGGACTGGTCAGTTCATCCCAAAGTTCGTCATCGAGGTTGTCTTCAAGCCCACCCATGATGAACTCAGATTGGGACGCCAGCTCTTTGTAATCTTCTATCGTCGGGGTGGCGCTGCCGGAAAACTTTTCGTTGATGAGCTTCAAAATCATATTCTGATTCTGGAGCAGGGTATTGAACATCTTTAGTTTTTCCAAGCGGGCATCTGACCCCGAAATACCCTGAAACCGGAACATTTCATCTTCAAGCGCTGCAAGGTCAATCTTGATGTGCAGGATGCTGTTGATGTCTACTATGGCCGGCCCTGTTTGGGGCAAGGTGTCCATGTGTTTTCCGGACGTACTTTCCTCCATAAGCGTAAAAATGCCAGAGGGAGTTAACTGCGCACGGCAAGAAAGCGTAGCAGCAAACGAAATCAGGGCCGCCATCGCGACCTTAAACTGTAGATTTTTCATACGCTGGTATCTGGAATTAGAGAAATTGCGGCATTAAAAGCTCTCTGCATCTGAAAAGTACTCAGTGCTTTTCGTTTATCGGTCGGGTCAGGCGATAAGGTCGGATCTACAAAAATTAGGTAGACTGCTTTGCCCGATGCCGGTTCTATGGACAATGCCCGGATATTTTCGTAATTATAAACCTTAGTTGGAAATCCAGATTTTATAGCAGCATCCAATTGAGGCTTCACCGCAGAAAGGATGTCCACATCTGTTAGCCACAGTACGCGCTGTGTTGGCAGTGCACCAGGTTGTGTGCAAAGCTGGTTGGCATTAGTCAGCAGGTCTTGTGCTGCCGGGAAATGCCCCAGAATAATCAAAGGCAAATACTGACTAATATAAGTTTTGAGGTCTTCAACAGCTGTTGCCGCTCCGTCTAGGTTGTTGACTCTGGTCAGGGTTGGAAAATGCACAGGAAAAGATTTTGGAATAACCATAACTTGTAGGTTTTTAAGTTGATTAATCGAATCGTGAAGGTAATAAAGATTGTAAATACATATTCTATGAATCATCAGGATCATATCATCCAAAGTTGGCACGACAACGCGGCCGCTTTCCCAACGCCGATGCCCTGGTATTTCAGAACGCTTGCTTCCTGGCTTGAGGCAGTGCAGACTTCGGGACTAACCCTGGAAAGCCTTCGCGAGCCGCTGCATCCGGAAACCGGACGTCCGGCTTCGTTGATTTTGGTGGCAAAGAAGGCGTGAAGGGTTGGTGTTTTCCCCCTTTCAGGTAATCAAGAGCAAGAGGCAAGACCTGTCCCTTGCCCCCTGCATCTTTAATTCTTATGAATAATCTGTTCTGGCTTTGAACCTGTCCGCTAAAGCTGGCGACTACCGCACCACAAACACCTTTTCCGTCCTCGCCGAACTGCCGCTGCGCAAAACAATGAAATAGAAACCGCTTTGCAGGCGGTCTGCATCAAGGGTTGCGAAGTGGATGCCTGCATTGTAGTATTCTCCGGCGGCTAAGCGATCCACTAATTTCCCATTCACATCCATCACCGCAAGGTGGACAATCCCTTCTTCCGGCAACGTGAACTGAACGGTCGCCTGCTTGCGCGAAGGATTGGGATAGCAAGTCAGGGCCAGCTCACCAGCTACGATCGTTCCAGGATCAGGCGGAAGCGTCGCCCCGGCTGTTTCCGAACCGTCCGGCGCTTGTATCGCCGTTTGCTCCTCCGGGGTGTCTTCTGTCAGACTGGGGTCGTCAAAATCGCATCCCAGAATCAGCGCCCAGAAATCGCTGCCCCGTTCAGCCGTAAAATCAGGCAGCAGGTCAACGCCCGTCCCGGCATGGAAAATAACTTTCCCGCCGTCTGCAACTGTACCCGTTGAGGTAACGAACTCTTTGGCTACGTAGATGCCGTCCATAATGGAGCCGTTTACCGCCAGGTTATCCGGGCAAATGCCCAACAGCGTGAAATAATCGGTGCTGTACATGCCGCGGCCATGCGTTGCCGCCACGACCAAATGATCGGAAGCGCGGTATTGCAACATATCCACCCGCACATTGGCCAGGCCAAAATTATTGGTTGGGAACCAGGTCGTGGCAGCGCCGTTCAGGTTAGCGGTAGACCATACACCTAATTCTGTGGCCAACAAAACCTGATCGCTGTCGAAAGGACTAAAAATAGCACCGCGCACCGGCATATCGGGCAAATCACCGTCCTGAGGCGTCCAGGTCGTGCCGCCATCGGTGCTTTCCAAAACCTGATTTGTCCCAAAATTGGAGCAGGTCACCAGCAAGTGGTTGTCGTTACCTGTTTCCACAGAAATAGAAGAAATGAACCCGGGGACCGGAGAAGTAAGTGGCGTAACCGTCACAGCACCGGACTGGTCTGCGTTGTCAATGCGGACAAACCGACCGGTAGTTGTGCCAACGTAAAGCCGGTTGGCTGTATTTGGCGAAACCTTGACTGTGGCGATCCGGCTGTTGTTAAAAGCCGTAATCGTTTCAAAGGTCGTTGTATTAGCGCCGCCTACATCGGTGATCCGCCCCAGCGTGTCTACCGCGTCTGAAAAATAAAATGCATCGGCTGTATCGTCGTAATCGGCAGGCGTGATGAACAAGGTGCCGGTTTTACTTCCGATTAGTGTCCCGAAAGACCCCCCGCCATTGGTGGAAATATTGAAATGGCGGTTTTGGGAACCGGTAATCTGGATCATCGGATCGTCCTGATCAATGAAACAGAAAGCGCCGTCTGCACCCGTTGGCTCGTCCGTACTCCCAAGGCCGGCCATTTGAAAGCGCTGCGTGCCATTGTCCTGCGTGCCACCGAGGAAATAAATAACGCCTGCCGTAGGATGCAAAGCATTGGTATAGAACTGCGTAACGTTGTAGGAATCGTTTTTGGGCGTGAGGGTTGGAACCGCCGCCGAGGCATTGGTGGAGCGATAGACGCCGCCGTCATTACCAAAAACCATTTCATCCGAGTTGCCTGCCTGGTAAACAATGGCGTGATGGTCTACGTGTACCCCACCGATACCGGTCCAGTTGGCGCCGGCGTCACCCGAAACAAACAAATTTTGATCGCCGGCCCAAACCCGGTTGGCGTCATTCGGATCTACCGCCAGGATGAAGGCGTACCAGCAAAAGACACCAAGACCCGGCACGGTGCAGGGATTCCAGCTCACGCCGCCATCCGTAGTTTGCATGATCGTCAGGCAGGGATTGGTGTTGTCGGTTTGGGTCACGTCTTCAAAAGCGGCATACACAACATTTGCATCGCCGGGCGCGCAGGCCAGTTCCACCCGCCCGAAGCCGGTAGTGGGCAACCCGCCCCCGACAGTTGTCCACATCCCACCCTGAAAACGAAATACCCCGGTGCCATTGCCGGCAGCGTAAAGGTCGCCATTGGCAGTGAGTTCTAAATCCTGAATATTGCCAGCAGGCGCACCCGGGAAAGGCGGCCAACTGATGCCATTGTCCATAGACCGGCGGATTCCGGTATTCGTTCCGACGTAGACCACCCCGGCGTTGTCTATTACAATCTTGTTGACAATTGTGAACCCGGCAGTTGAAGCCAATCGGGTCCAGTTTGCGCCGCCGTCAATCGAACGCCAGATGCCTAAGCCCCTTACTGCATCGGCGTTCCCGAATCCGTTTTCGCCAGTACCGAAGTACATAAAATTCGGATTAGAAGGATCTTGTGCAAGGGTGGAAATGGCTAAATTGTCAAAAAAATCGTCAATATTAGTCCAACTTACCGGACTGGCGTCAATATTATCCGTTCGCCACAAACCGCCCGCTACACCGCCTGCCCATACAGTACGTCCGGTCGGGTCATTGGCGTCTATGATGAGGCCGCGGGTTCGCCCGCCAACATTGTTCGGCCCGCGTTCTTCCCAATAAATTGGAAGGGCATCGCCTGCCCGTTGGGCGCGTTTGGCTTCAGCCACTTCAAAAGCATCTAAAAGCCGCTCTTTAGGTACGGTATTCGTCCGTGGGTCGTGCGTCATCAAAAATTCCTGTGCAAAACGACCCGCAACACGTTGTAGTTTCGGCATTTTTTTGAATGTCGGAGCACTTTCCCCGCCACTTCCTGCCCGAATGAGCACGATTGCCAACGGCAGGAGGAGCAAAAGCGCCACCTGCACGCTTCGATGTTGAATCCATGTTCTCATAACACTTGCGTTTTAAAAGGTGATTACTTGTTTTCCAGCGCTTCCACCTTGGTACGCAGCGTTGCATTTTCAGCTTGCAGGGCTTTAACCTGCTTGTTCAATTCGATCACGTAAAGAAAAAGTTCTTCGATTTTAGCTTGTTGATTGACGGCATTGTCGCCCAACTCTAAGCCTTGCTCCGCCACCTGAGCCGCGCTGGGCGTTTCCGGCAAATGACCGTAATGGGCAATATGCGTTTCTACTTCTTCCAGCGAACGCAGGCGATATCCCGGCGCAAAAACGTAGTCGGCCCAGCCGGTACGCACGCGCACTTCTTCACTCAAAATACCACCTGTGGCATAAAGCGTATATGCGCTCAGGTCAGTACCCCCGAGGCTGTTGGGGGTCAGCAGGGTACCGATGGCCAATTTGCCGTTGCCTTTGAGCACCATCAGGTCGTTGAGCGCTGTGCCGTCGGCGCCGCCCCGGAAAAAGAGATCACCATCGGCAGATACAGCCATTTCTACATCTTCACCGCCCGCAGTGGCCCGATCGAACCGAAAAACAGGTTCTGAATTCGCAGAAATCGTGAGCAGCCGATCGGGGGTAGTTGTACCCAGACCTAAGTTGCCGCCAGCGGTCAATACCATGCGGTTCGGCAGGGCTGCGCCGGTACCGTCGTTTCCACCCCGGAAAAACAGGGTGCCGTTATCGCCGTTCAGGATTTCGTAGTCCGTAGCGCCTGCTGTGGCGCGTTCTAAGCGAAAAACGGGCGCATTGGGCGCGGAAAGGGTAACAAGTTGAGCCGGCGTAGTGGTGCCTACGCCCAGATGGCCAACCGAGGTCAGTACCATGAAATCTGTCAATGCGCCTTCTGTGCCGTCGCCGCCGCCGCGGAAGAAGAGGGTGCCGCTGTTGCCGGCATACAGCTCATAGTCCAATTCGCCGCCATTGGAACGGTCGAACCGGAAAACCGGGCGCGTTGCATGGGAGAGGGTAAGCAGTTGTTGCGGGGTGAACGTGTTGACCCCGATAAACCCATTTTCGCGGATCGTCATACGCATGACCGGCCGTGGGGTACCGGTTCGGAAAAGCATAGAGGCGGTTACAAAATTGGGGCCGACCGGTCCGGAGACGTAGGACTGAATCGTCGCGCCGGGGCGGTAACCAACACCCGTAACTAAGCCCTGAAACCGGATGTCGCCCAAGGTATCACCGGGTACAACAGGCGCAGTGGTGCCGTTCGGCAGACCGCTGTTGTTTCGGTTCAGCAACATCAGCGGGTTTTGGCCGCTTGCAGATTGTGCGGACAGGTCAGTTGCCAGGAAGCACAGGCAAAAGACCGCCGTTGCGAGGTACGCAACATTCGTCAATGTTTTCATACGTTGAAATTTTTATAAGAATGACTTATAGTGAATAAAAAATGCCGTAATGTTGGAGTAGAGCGGACGGGAGGGTAAAAATTGAAAATGAAAGGGTAAATATATAGATTATTCATACGCCTGTCAAGTTGTTTGGCCCGGCGTTTTTACCCGGCTTAAAAATTAATACCGGGAAAATAGAATTCGTTACCAACTTGCTTATTGAGAAGAGGCAATTGTTAGGAAAGGACGCATCGCATTAAACATCATCCGATTTGGCTCATTTTTTCAAGAAACGCTGCCCGGTTTTTGGGGGATATGCCAATTTGAGCGTCGTTGTTCATCAGAATGTATCCGCCTTCTGTCTTTACAAACCGGCGCACTTCGCGAAGATTGATCAAATACCGGTTGTGGACGCGCATGAAATGGGTTTCATCAAAAAGCGATTCGTATTCCTTGAGATTTTTGCTTACAACAATTTTGCGGTCGTTTTTCAGGTAAAAGTTGGTGTAGGAGCCATTTGCTTCGCAGTATAAAATATCTGAAGTTGTGATAAACTCTAACCCGTCGGCTGTGGAAAGGCAAATTCGCCGTTCGGTTTGCAGGGAAGGTTTCAGGTGGGAAAGCAGGATGTCCAAACGCGCGTTTTGTTCTGCGCCGCTTTTCCTTTTCAGGGCTTTGGCCACTGCTGCCTGTAACTCTTCGAGGTCAATGGGTTTGAGCAGGTAGTCGAGCGAACTGAACTTGATTGCTTTAATGGCATATTGTTCAAAAGCAGTGGTGAAAATAACTTCAAAATCAAGGTCTTGCAACCGGGCAAGCAGGTCGAAACCCGTTCCTGTCTGTAATTCAATATCGAGAAAAACCAGATCCGGGCGCACCGAACGAATCATTGGCAGTGCTTCGTCTACCGACGCCGCCATTCCGTTGACCTCAACTTCTGGACAAAACTCTGTCAGCAGATTTTTCAGCGTTTCCCGGTTGTGTTTTTCATCTTCAACAATAATAGCTCGCAGCATAGCACAACAATTTAAGCGGTTGGAATTTGAATGACAACTTCGGTACCTGCGGCACTGCCGTCGGGATGAAAACGGTCATGAAAAAAAACAAGGGTTTGTTCGTCGCTGTTCTTGTTCAGCGCTTCCAGCCTTTTTTGGGTCAACTCCATGCCTCTGGAAGGGCGGCTTCCGGCTTTTTGGGCTTTGAGCGCAGCAGCGGCTTTCCTGCCAATGCCGTTGTCTGTGATTCGGCAAACGGTAAAAGCGCCTTCCGTAGAAAAAGAGATGCGGAGGTTTCGTTCCCCGGTTTTGGGCATCAACCCGTGGAGGATGGCATTTTCCACAAAAGGCTGGATCAACAGCAAGGGGACTTCGGTCGTATGCGGATCGAGGTCAGGATGAATGTCCACTTCATAGCTAAAACCCTGATCAAAACGCAGCACTTCCAATTCCAAATAAATTTTCAACAGTTTGATTTCCTCTTCCAGCACCACGATGTTGGCGACAGAATCTTCCAGCACCTGACGCAGCAGGTTAGAGAATTTAGACAAATATTTCAGCGCGGAGGCCTGATCTTTAGCTGTGATAAAATGCTGAATAGAACCCAGGGCATTAAAAATAAAGTGCGGGTTGATTTGGGCGCGCAACATCCGCTTTTCCAATTCTTTACTGGTTGTTTCAATTTCTGCTTTTTGGGCCTCAATGAGTTGATTTTTTTGCAACAGCACTTCGTTGGTCTGTTGTCTGATGCGGTATTTTTGGTAAAATAAAAAGGCGCTGAAGATGGACAGCAGGAAAGCAACTACCAGGGCCCACCGAAGCTGGCTCTCTGTTCGGGCGCGGGCTTCGAGCAAATGAAGTTCCTGCGTTTGTTGATCGAGTTGCCGATCCTTTTCATACACCTCCAGCCGTGCCTGCCATTGCTGGTAGGCTTGTGTTCTTTCAGTATTGAAGAGGCTGTCCTGGGATGCTGCGGCCAATTGAGCCTGCTTTAAGGCGCTTTTATAGTCGTTGGTTTGCTCATAAGCTGTTGACAACAAATCTTGCCCTTGTCTTTTCAATAAGAAGCTCTTCAGCTCCTCCGCAAGCCTGTTGTGTTCTTCGAGTAGGGGAATAGCACGGTTCGGCTCGCCTTGCTGGATATGAATTTTCGCCAAATTGTAAAGGGCGTGGATAAGCGGTTGTTTTAACTCCAACTTTGTGGCTTTTTCCCGGCTTTGATTCAGGTAAATTGCCGCATTTTTATAATCTCCCATAGAAAAATAGACTTTACCAACCGAATTCAGGGAATTCGGCAAAGCCATCTGGTTGTCTGTTTTTTCCAATATTACCAAATGCTCGAACAAATAAGTGAGGGCTTTTTCGTACTGATTTTGCGTTTCATACATCAATGCAAGATTGTGCAGCGCAAGCGCCTTGCCAGGCTCATCGTTAAGTTTTTCTTTGATTTCAAGCGCCTGCTCGAAGTACTCAAGTGCTTTTTGGGGTTCTTTCATCAGGTCGTACGCAACGCCTATGTTCAGTAGCGAAGCCGCCCTGCCAGACTCATTCCCCAAAGCATCGTATATTTCCAACGCTTTCAGGTGCGCATTGAGGCTTTGGGGATAATCGCCAATATGTTTATAAACGATGGCCAGGTTATTGTACCCGTCTGCCACGCCTATCTGGTTTCCCCGTGCGGAATGCAACTGCAGGCTTTGTTTGAAATGTTCCATGGAGCTGGCATAATCTTCCTTCATGCCATAACTGATGCCCATGTCGTTCAGCGCTTTGGCTTGCCTGTCGGGATGGCCCGTGGCGACGGCTTCGTCCCTTGCCTGAGCCTGTACGGCTAAAGCCTGAGTGAGGTCTTTTTTTCGGAGTTCCCGGCCAAGGTAAATCAGCGCGTCAATGCGTATCGTATCCGTTTTGTGGGTCGTGAGTTGTTTCAGGCTGTCTAAACGGGTAACTTGAGCATTGCCAGCAGCGGGGAAACACCACACTGCGAGTACAATGGGAAATAGAAGGAACTGTGACTGAGGCTGTTTACTCATTTCAATATGGGGATGTGAAGGTGAATGGAAACCCCGCTTATCTGTTGTCCCGGATGCTCAATAAAGGTCGTCTTCTCCCGAATCTGGTAAGGTTGCAGGGCATTGAGTTTTTCCACTTGTTTCTGCCAGGGTTCGATGTGTTGCCGGTAGTTGAGCAGGCGTCCCGGATCGGATACTTCCGGGCTGCGCAGGTTGTGGAGCAACTCCAATTCAACCTCTCCGCCGTCAATTTTTACAGTCAACTGCACATGTCCTGCCGGTTGATCCAGCATGGAGGTTTCTACGGCACTTTCTATGATAAACGGCAGTACCAAAGACGGTATTTTTACATCGCCTGCGGCGTCTAATCCCGGTGTCGCCAATGAATACGTAAATTTATCTCCGTATCGCAGTTTCTGTAATTTTAAATACCACCCCAATACTTCGATTTCATTGCTCAGCAAGGCGGTTTCATCCTGAAAATGTTCCAGCCGGTAGCGAATCAATTTGCCCAGAAGGGACATGTATGATAAGGCTGCTTTTTTATCATCGTCCGTGATAAAATACTGCACGGCATTGAGGGCATTGAAAAGAAAATGGGGGTTCATTTGAGCCTTGAGCGCCTGAGCTTTTAGTTCTTCCATTTGTTGCTGGGTTTCCAGAAGCCGCTGTTGTTCACGGAGAACTCGTTGCTCTGCACGCAACCGGCTTAATTTGATGGCACAGATAGAAGCCATGGCCATCAGGATGCGCAAGTGTTGCGGCGTAAAAAAATTCCGTTCCGGATGTTCGCAATCAATGACGCCCAACACCTTTCCATCCAACAGTATGGGGACTGTGATTTCAGAAAGGCGGGGCGTATCATCTACAATATAACGGGCGTCAAGCGAGGTATCTCCTACAATTTCGGGAATGCCGCTGCGCGCAACTGCGCCGGTAATGCCCGTTCCAACAGGGATGACGATGGGCCGAAAAATGTCTTCGTCTCTTGGATTTTTGGGGCCGTAGGCGGCTTTTTGTACTAAGATTTGTTGCGCTTCATCAAGCAGGTAAATAACGCAGTCCGAAAAATGCAACTGCGCGATGCAGTTTTTGGCCAGATCCCAGAGTATTTCTTCTTCGGTATTTTTTTCGAGGATCGAAGTGGAGAAGTACAAAAATATCGCTTCAAGTTCCTCAAATGAAAATGGGTTCGGCGCCTCGGAAACTACTCCTTTATCCGTTTTATTATCCTTTTGCGGTGTGTTGAGATGCTTCATGAAGGCGCCCTTTCAACAAATTTAACCAATTCAACCAATTCAACAAATCATAAAAGGAGACCCGGTGCTGCCCTACCGCAGTACTCCCTTGATCATGTCTTCATTGGACAAGCCAAAACGCTTGCCGGGCAGCGAAGACCATTCACCTATTCTGATATCAATTTCAACACATGCGGACTACCGCCGTCGGGCTGAATGCGAACGAGGTACATTCCCGTCGGATAATTAACTAAAGATATGGGTTCAGGTGTTTTTCCGGCTTCCACTCGGCGGGAGAACAGTACCTGGCCGTTCAGATTCGATACTTCCACAGTCACGTCATGCGTTGAGTAGGGGCTAAGGTCTAAGTAAAAATCGCCTTTCCCCGGATTTGGGTATACGGACGGAACCGGGGATAATTGTTCAGCATTAGCAGCCTCAGCGAGTCCGTCCGGATCAGGCATGACCACTAAGGGTTGAACGCCGCCACTTACACTGACTTCATCAAAAATGGCGGTAATCTCTGTATTGTTGTTGATGCTCTCTGCGTAAATCCCCATCAGCACGCAATTGCCGGTATTGAGTTGTGCACTTCCCCTGAATTGCCATTGCGAGCCATTGGCAGATGAATGGAGGTCGAATACATTACCCGTTCGGGTAATGCGCATCCATACCGGCCCCGGAGCAACTGCTGATTGCACCATGCTGGCTCCCATATTGGTGGTAGTGCGTATATCTCGCCGGATACTATTGTTCAACCCCGTTCTCAGCGCTACTTTACGTGCGCCCGGTTGCAGGTTTTCCCGGATCATCACGCCGCCCCAACCTGTATTCGGATTGACATTTATGACGCGGGCAATAATTTCCCCATCGCCACATAAATCCACGTAGACAAAATGGGAAACATCACTATTGCTCATGGAAAAGCCGCTGGATGAAACGGTGTAGGTACCCTCACAGGGAGAATGCGAGGCGCTGCCATTGGCGGTCATGCCGATATTATCGTTGTCCCAGGGCGCCTTGATGCTGGTATCTTCCGTCACTTCAATCATGGCAATCACCTGGGTTGTATTGCCACATTCGTCCGTAACTTCTACCGTTACCGGCACGATTTGCCCCAGCAAATCACAACCCAGTACCGCCGGATTGAATTCAAAGCTCACATCTCCACAGGCATCAAAAGTAGCAGCAAGGTTAAGTACATCATCGGGCTGGAGTGGATATCCCTCCGGATCGGAGATCGCTATAACTCCATTTATCGCCACAGCCACAGGAGGCGTATTGTCCTGCACCTGTATAGACTGATGGAATACGGCTAAGCTCTGGTTGTCGCACGCATCTACCAGGCGCCAGCTACGTATCCGGTTGTATGCCTGGGGGCAATCGGGGTCTTGTTCGGTGTGGTCGGCAAACAAGACGAGGTTGGCACTGCCGCAGGCATCGGCGCCTGTGGGCGTCATCGCCAATGCATTGGCCAAGCCCGCGAAGTCGTCGCATTCCAATACGACGTCTAAAGCGCCGGCAATCATGGTAAACGTGGGCGGGGTGTTGTCGTAAACTTCGATGGTTTGGGTGTAGGATCCTGCGCTGCTGTTGCCGCAGCCGTCTTCCAGCGTCCAGGTGCGAACGCGGGTGTAGGCGTTGGGGCAGCCGGGGTCTGGCGTGGTTTGGTCGTCTGTCAGGATCAGCGAAACGCTTCCGCTGTTGTCACTTGCGGCAGGCTCCATAGCCAGCGCGGCAGCGATTCCGGCTAAGTTGCTGCAATTCAGCGTCGCATCTAATTCGCCGGCGGCTGAAGTAAACTCCGGCGCGGTGTTGTCGTCGCAACTCAGTGTGAAGAATATTTCATAACGGGTGCCCGAAGGCCAACCATCCATAGACATACGGATGCTGTAATAGCCGGATGGCAAGGAACCCAATGAGGCAATGACATTGCTGCCCCATGGGTCTTCCGGCCCGTTCGTTGGCAGGTCTTCAACGAGGATATTCGGGCTGTCCCAGGGCACGCAATTATTGCCGAGCCAAAAAGAAAAATCTACTTCTGTAAGATTACCACTGGTCATGTATCCGAATTGGATGGACTCGAGTACGTACCCCTCCGGGACAAAAAAAGTAAACAAGTCGTAGTAATCTACTTCTCCGGGAAACATGCAGCCTTCCATTTCAAGGACGAGTTCACCAGAAGAAATATCCCCAAAAGCGAGCAAATCTGGGGTGTCTGCGGTCAGGATACCGCCAAAGTCGCCGTCAAAACAATCGTCATAAAGCATGACTTGTGCCTTTAGGTATGGGGCCGTGCAGCACATCAAAACCAAGAAATTGAGCATAAAAGAAAACCGTTTCATCCTTCGTAATTTTTTAGTTGAAAAAGTGGGTGAATATTTATTCAACCGGGCAGAAGTAACAGTCGGATGATTCTGCCCGGAAATCGAAAGCAAATTGCCCCCAGATACCACACGATTGCGCAGGGAATTGATGGATGAAGGTTTTGAATTGACGATTTAGTACTGTGGCTTTATGAAACAGCCGGCCTAACTTATGCTTACAACCTCTCTGAAACGACAACAGCCGGAGCAATATGCCCCGGCTGCTGTGATCCTGTCTGGATGATTGAGGTGATCCAAGCGGTTAATTCAAACCATTCACCACCACTCGTTTCGTGGCATCCGGCACACCTTCTGCCTTCACCCGAATGAGGTAAATGCCGGTTTGATAAGCTGAAAGATCGAGCCGTTCAGTCATTGTTTCGGCAGTGTCCGTTTCAATGGTTTTCAGCATTCTCCCTTGTGCATCGTACACTTCTATACGGGTCATTCGATTCGCGTAAGCGCTCAAATTCAGGGTTACTTCTCCCTTGGTCGGGTTGGGGAAAACGCTGAAATCGGGTTGGGACGCTGGTTGGGTGGTTTGGGGCAAATAATTATTTGCCCCTGCTGTTGCCGTGGCAGCCGTCCCGGCCAAACTACTGGCACCACCCGTAATGCTCACATTGGCAAACGTTCCCGTCACGGTACTGTTGGGCGTATAGTTGCTCACCACCAATCCAACCTGGATACAAGCGCTCATTGCGATATTTTGTGCGCCGGCGAAGTACCAGTTTTGCCCGTTCGGGGATACAGACATACTGAACTGATTTCCTGACCTTTCCAACCGCAGCCAGTAGCGATTGAAGGATAGGAATTGCTGCGGGTAGGCTTGCCCGCCTGTTGTGGTTCTAAACTCCCGGCGGCTCATGGTGCTGTTCAAGTTAGTCATCAACTGCGCTTTTTTCGCCCCGGCGGTATTGTCTTCCCGCATTACTACACCAGCCCAGCCCAACGCGCTGCCGCTAATCCCCGTCACCTGTGCCGTGATGCTGCCATTGCCGCAAAGTTCGTATTGGGCGAAAGCCAGTTCATCGCTGGTGAAAGGATTGGCGTAGTAGCAATTCGTGCTCGTGGCAGAGAAAACCTGGGTTGTGGGGTTATAGGCAATGCTGTTGCCGTTTTCGCAATTCACCCCATCAGGGTTTTGGCGCCAGCCGCAGGGCAGGCCGGTGACGGTGATCTGGTTCGTGCAGGTGACCGTGTTACCGCTGAAATCTGTGACGGTTGCCATTACGGGAACGACGCTGCCTGATTGCGCACAGGTAATGACGGCTGGCGACAGGGTAATGTTGGCAATGCCACAGTTGTCGTCGGTTTCTACGAGGTCGGTGGCCTCCAACGCGATCACTTCTTCGCCATTGAAGACAAGCGTTTGGTCAAAACAATCCGCAGTCGGCGATTGGTTGTCTATTACGGTCACATTCACGGTGCAGGAAGCAGAATTGCCGGATGGGTCGGTGGCCGTCCAGAGTACAGGCGTAGTGCCTACGGGGAAGGTGGCACCATTGAGGGTTTGGGTATTATTATAGTCATTGACGATGTCCGCTCCACAAAAATCATTGTGTGGCGGGTTGAGTCCGCCGGTATGCCCACCGGTTACGGTGAAGGAACATGCACCCGGATCCGCAAACCGAATGGGGTTAACCGCCGCGCAGTCAATGGTGGGCGGGAAAGTATCCAGTACGGTGACGGTAGCGGTGCAAGTAGCCGTTTGGCCAAATACATTCGTTACGAAGAGAGTGACCGTGTTATCGCCAACATTTTCGCAGTTGACATAAGCAGCAGCGTCCGTCTGCCCGTCTGTGCTGAAGCTAAGCGGCCCGCATCCGGTACTGCCGTTGTCAAGCTCGGCGGCGGTAAATGTGGCTTCTCCAAATTGATTGAGATAAACCGTGATGTTTTTGCAGACGGCCACCGGCGGTTCGGGCACGCCCTGAAATTCGTAAGCGCCCATGTCAAAGCCGCCGTTGAAGGGGCGGGCGTTGCCGTCAAGGTCGTTCGCAGGTGCACCAGTAGCCGTACCTGCATTAACTGCAGGGGAGCAGCTTTGCAGGTGCAGATCTCCGCTCGTGCCTAAGCCAACGGGGGGTTGATCCACAAACAAGGGGTTTTTGTTCAGGTTTCCGGTACCGGCGCCTGCATAACCACTCTGCACGATGGAGTAGTTAACGATGGGAGTACTACCAAATACCATGTTGATGCCGCTATTGTTGCCCCAGATGATGCAATTGGTGATGATGGGGGTCGAAATTCCAAGGTTACCGATGCCACCACCGCTGTTCCCGGCCGTATTTCCGCTGAAGGAGCAATTGATCGTAGCAGAAGATGCTTTATCATTATGCAAGCCTCCTCCGTACTCATTCGCAGCGTTTCCAATAAAAACACAATTGGTAATTGTTGGATTGGAAGAAACATAGTTAAAGACCCCGCCACCACTATTATTAGCGGTATTTTCCCTGAAAATGCAGTTGCTGATCATAGCGCTTGAATTGGTGTCGTTGGTTAATCCTCCACCGCTGCGGCCTGCATTTCCTGTAAAAGAGCAATGGCTTATAGTGGCGGTTGAGTTAGTAGAGTTGACTAATCCTCCGCCGTTGGTGACACCTGAATTGTTGTTGAACTGGCAGTTGGTCACCATTGAACTGCCGTCTTTATTGAACATGCCGCCGCCGCCCAACTCAACTGAATTTTCACTAAATATACAATTGGTTATCAAAGGACTGCCGCTTTCGGTGTACATGCCCCCGCCAAAAAACCTGGCAGAATTGCCGGTAAAAAGGCAGTTGTTAAAAGCAGGCGAACTATTCCAGTTGAATACGCCGCCTCCGCGGGAATGGGTGTAGCTTTCATCCGGTATATAGGCAATGCCTTTTGTAACAACAACTCCGTCAAGCAGAGCCGTATGATCCAAATTATTGAAAGAATTAAGAATTACATGGTAGCTGTTGTCCCCATTGTTGCCAGGCGTACCAATATCCCCGCTGAGTATGGTAGGATAAGCGCTCCAGTCTCGGCTGCTGAAGCCCGGGTTGCCGGTATTGGGAAAACCGCCGTAGATGGCCACGCCGTTTTTCATGGTGAAAGAAATGGTGCGGTCCGTGCCGGAAGTAGGTTTGTAAGTGCCTGCAGCCACCCAGATTTCGGTAATCCCGGGGCATTCATCCACAAAGCTCAGGGCGTCCTGCAAATCCTGAAAAGCTGTCGCCCAGGAAGCGCCATCGCCCCCTGGTGCGGCAGTTTCCTTGACATGAATGATTGTTGGGCAATTGGTTGTCAGCGCACAATTGCCATAGCTGATATATGCGCGGCTGGTCTGTACCACAAAAGCCATTAGAGCATTTTGATCCGGAGTAAATTCCGTTCTGCAACTTGGGGAAGAATAAGACATAAAATTTCTGGTCGGCGGATCGTATGGATCGTCATTGCATTCCGGCCCTGCTGTCCAGTTCTGGTTAAATTCGCATTGCTCATCCACTAAGTATCCCAATGCAAGCGATGTCAGGTTTGGATCTGCGGGCGTGTCGCACATAAGGTCTCCGGCAGTACTGCAATTGGAGCCATCAGGGCATTCTTTTCCGAACTCAGTTTCATGCGTATGGTACAAGCCGAAGTAATGCCCCAACTCATGCGCGGTAGTAGAACCATTGCCCACCACGCCGTTGCGAACAAATAGGTAGTCATTAGGAAGGCCACTGGGCAGATACGCAAAGCCATCTCTGTTAAACGTTGGGGTCACATCGCCAAAATAGATGTTGACCTTATTGGGCACACTGTGAATCAGAGAAAGATTATCAGCTGTACCATAAGAACCAATAATTGCCGGGCCATTAATGTAATTAACCCCGCAAATGGTAAAATCCAGTCCTGCACCTGCAAAAGCAGGCCTGACATAATCCTCAAATTCCTGGTAAACCAAAGCCGGATCAATCCCGCCTGTGCCATCGCTGTTACGAAGGATATGAAGCTGCACCGGCGCAACCAGCATTGTTGATTTGGCTTTAGGATCGTGTTGCTTAAACTGTTTTCGGAAGTTGATAAAATGTGGATGCACGTGTTCCAGATAATGTTGCGCCTCCTCATGACTGGTCGTTGTGCCACACTCATGGTGTTCCAAAGCTGTTTGTTGAATCGCGCTGTGCAATTCGTGCTGCGCTTCAAGTGAAAGCCTAAAGAAGATCATAATCATGCCCAGAATCAGCAGGGCAGGATGAGACAACTTTTTACGAAATGCGAACTGCTTTTTCATTTCCTTAAATTTTTTGATCAGGAATTAGTTTATCCTTCACTTCCGAAGCGGACGGAGTTCCCGCCATTGGGGGGCGTCCGCCCTTTCGGAAATGAAATTTTCTTTCGGAAGCAAAGGTGTTGGCAGGCACGACAATAGCAGGCGGACTATTGTCCGGACGGGGTGGACTATTTTCCGAATGAGCAGTAATGGAAATAAAAAGGGTGGATTAGCCGGTTTTCAGGTCACTGGGACGCACGCCGAATTCTTCGGCAAAAACCCGGCTGAAGTATTTCGGGTCGTTGAATCCAACTTCCCAGGCAACTTCCGACACATTCATTTCGGAAGTTTGAAGCAGTTCTTTTGCTTTGCGCAAACGCAGGGAGCGGACGTAGAGGTTAAAGGACAACCCGGTGAGCGCCGACAGCTTGGCGTAGAGGTTGGAGCGCCCCATGCCAACAGTCCGGCACACGTCTTCGGCAGAAAGGCTGGCATCTGCGAGCCGTTCCTCCACTGCCCGCCGGAGCTTGATCAAAAAAGCGTCTTCTATTTCGGTTTCTGCAGGCGATTCGGTTGCTTCCGGGGCGGGTGGCGCCAACGTTAATGACAAACGACTATACCGGGCTTGTAATCGCCTGCGGTTTTCCAATAGTTTTTCCAGCGTCACCAACAACTCTTCCGGATGGAATGGCTTGGCCAAATAAGCGTCCGCACCTCGCCGCAGGCCGACAATGCGGCTTTCCACGTCTGCTTTTGCCGTCAGCAACACAATGGGAATATGGCTGCTGCGCTCGTCGTTTTTCAGCGTATCGCACACCTCAAAACCGTCTTTTTCGGGCATCATCACATCGCTGAGGATGAGGTCAGGCACAGTCTCCAGCGCCTGTTCGATGCCTGTCCGACCATTGTAAGCAAAATCGAGCCGGTAATGCCCCTCCAGGCAAAGTTGGAGGTATTCCATCACATCGGCATTGTCTTCCACGATAAGCAGGGATGGTTTTAAATCGGCATCCTTCGCAACAACGGCGTCCGACTTTGGCAACAACTCACTTGTTCGCTGTATTTCCGGGTTGAGGAGAAACTGTCCGGCCTCAATTGACGCCGCCTGCTGCCGAATGGGTAGTTGCAGGATAAAAATAGCGCCCTGCCCCGGTCTGCTTTCCACTGAAATATTGCCGTTGAGTAGTTTCACCAACTCTTTGGTCAGCGCCAAACCGATGCCCGTGCCTCCTGCTTTGGACACCGCGTTGTCGGCCTGATAAAAGCGGTCGAATACGCGCGGCAAATCTTCCGGCGCTATGCCTGGCCCGGTGTCGGTTACTTCGATGATGAATTGCCGGTGGTCGGCTTTTGTTTTCAGGCTCACCGTTACTTGTCCGTTTGGAGGCGTGTATTTCAAAGCATTGGAAATCAGATTAGAAAGAATTTGTCGCAGCTTTTCAGGGTCGTAATCCATGATGAGTTCCGGCAGCTTATTGTCTACTTCAAGGGTGATATTTCCCTGATTGGCGAGCGACTGGAAGCTCTCGGCAATGTAGCGCACATAGCGCACCACATCACCCTGCACTAAGTGCAGCCGGAGCTGGTTGTTTTCGGCTTTGGCCAAATCGAGGAGTTGGTTGACAAGTTCGAGCAGGCTGCGCCCGTTGCGACGGATCAGCCCAAGCTTTTTTTTCAACCCCGCAGCAAAAGGATAACCATCGGTATCCAGGCCGGAGTCGTCGTTGGGTAGCTGTTTTTCCAAATGTTCGCTCGTGCCCAAAATGACCGTGAGCGGCGTGCGAAATTCATGGGTAATATTGGTGTAGAGTCGGGTTTTGAACTGGTCTAATTCCCGAACCCGTTCCGCCTCCCGGGACTCCAGCGCAAGTTTTTGTTCTAACTGCCATTGGCGCAGGCGAAAACGCAGGTAGCCAAAAATCAAACCCGCAATTAAGCCGGTATAAATGAGATAAGCCCACCAGGTGCGGTACCACGGAGGGAGTACAACGATTTGCAGGGTAGTCGGTGTTTCATTCCAAACCCCGTCGTTATTGGAAGCCATCACTTTGAAGGTGTAGCTGCCCGGCGCCAGGTTGAGGTATTGCGCAGAATTTTCGCTGCCCTCGTGAATCCATTCCGGCTCGGCGCCCTCTAAGTAGTAGCGGAAGCGGTTTTTGGAAGGGGTGGTAAACTCCAGCGCGGCAAACTCCAGCGCAATGCTGTTCCGGCCAAACGGCAGCCGGATTTTTTCCGTAAACCCGATGGCTTTTTCCAATATATTCAGAGAATCGCCGGGCGAAACCTCGTGATTGTTAATTTTTAAAGCAGTCAGCCGAACTTCCGGCGCAACGGGGTTGTCGTCGAAGTCATCGGAAAAAAAAACATTCAACCCGCTTACGCCGCCAAACATCAATTCTCCTGTAGGCGCTTTGGCATAAGCCCAGGTATTGAACTCGTCGCTTTGCAAGCCGTCTTCTTCTGTGAAATTTTTGAGGTCTCCGGTTTTTGTATGATAACGGATCAGCCCTCTGTTGGAACTGAGCCAAAGGTGGCTCGCATCGTCTGGCAAGATGCCATAAATGACTTCATTTGGCAGCCCATCTTTGGCGGTCAGGTGAAAAAAATCACCGGTGCGCGTATTTAAGCGATTCAGTCCGCCGCCTTTCGTGCCGATCCAGAGCAGGTCAGCATCCCCGACATCTACCAGCAATGCGCCGATGTCATCGTTGCGCAGGCTGTTGGGATTGCCGGGGTCGTTTTTCCATAGGTTGAAAGCAAATTCCGTTCCATTCAGCACAGCTTCTACCAAACCTCCAGAAGTACCAATCCACCAACGCTTGTCCGGCGTTTGCGCCAGTGCGCGCACATCGTGGTCAAAAGCCAGTGCGGTGCGGTAGTTCCATGTTGTGAATTGTTCGTTTTTTATATCAAAGCGAAGCAGGTCGCCGTTGAGGCCAATCCAGATATTGCCCTGCTCGTCGGATGCAAAATGCCCGGGGCGGGATTTTGTTACCGGAAGCGTAAATGTACGGTGGTCACGGCCATCGGCAGACATGCGCAATAAACTGCAATGATTGTCATCCCGAACCCGCAAAACCCAATACTGCCCGGTCTGATCTATGGCGTATCGGCCTCGTGCGTTAATGCCCGATAATTCGCTTTTATTTACAACGAATGGATGCGTGTTGTTGGAGGCAGAGAATTCGATCCCTTTAACGTTATCGGCAAAAAAACCAAATGCCCCGCGATCTAATCTGAAGGGTTGAGCATAGATTGTCCGCCCTTTGAAATAAGTTTGAAACCTGCCGAGTTTTGGGTTGACTTTGAAAAGTCCAAAGCCGTCCGTACCAATCCAGATATTTCCTGAGCGATCCGTGATGGCCTGGGTAACGGTGTGTTTGTTGAAATAACCCTGGGGCTGGCTGAAGGCTGAACCCGCTACGGCAGGCTGAGGTTGAAAAGACTGTAGGCCTTCCGTCCAGGTTACAATCATCAATTCACCTTCGGTATTGATGTGCAGGATGCGAAAATGGGTTTTAACCGGAGCTGGATGAATCTGCCAGTTTTTCCCGTCCCATTGCAGCAACTTTCCAGCGCCGCCAATCCATAATTTTCCGGTATGATCTTCTATGGCATTTGAAAAATGACTGATGGCCGGGTGTGCATATTCTACTTCCTGGCTGGTATTTGTTTCAATCCCCACCAAGATCCCCTTCCTGCAATAGTAAAGCCTCCTTGCGTCACGGCTGAGCGTGAATTGGTTCAAAAAGTAGTCATTGTGCTTGCCAATGGAAACGCCTGCCCAATCAGGTTCGCCCCCGGCAAGGCGTTCCCAAAATCCCTCCGGCAGTTTGACCTTGTAGATATTGCCGTCCAGATAAGTCGTCCAGTTGATCAACCAAATGTTTCCATAGACGTCTATGGTTATTTTTAAAATGCCTAAGCTTTCAAAGCTGCTGCCGTCTGGCAATTTTTGGGGCATCCGATAGAAGCGCGCTGTTTTTTTATGAAAAATATTTAATCCGCCGCCATTGGTGCCCACCAGCAAAAAATCGCCGTGTTCCCATAAGGAGGTAACGAAATCATGCGCAATGGAGAATGAATTGAACGGGTCAGATGTAAAAACTTTGAAGCGCCGGCCATCGTAGCGATTCAGGCCGTTTTTTGTACCCGCCCAGAGAAAACCCTCCCGATCCTGGAGGATACAGGAAACATAGCCTTGCGATAAGCCTTCCCGGATATTTAATTCTTCCACCTTTAAAGCCGGTTGTGCAAACAGCGTTTCGACTGCCACAAGAGCAAAAAACAAGCAGCTTAGCCCAATGAATCGTTTACCGGAATGGTTCATAATTTACTGTTCGTAGGCCATTGATGGAATTTTAAACAAGTTCTGAATGACCAGCGTAACAAATATAGGGGTTTTAAGAATCAGACTTGTGTTGGCAGCAATCATTGCGGGTTAAAAATGTTTTCTTTTGCTTCAATCCCGCCGATTTTTTATACTTGATGATTTCTATCAAAATTAAGTTTAATGTCTTATGAAACAGCAACAGCCGGAGCAATGTGCCCCGGCTGCTGTGATCCTGTCTGGATGATTGTTGTAATCCAAAAGTTATTTCAGGCCATTGACCACCACTCGCTTCGTTGCATCCGGCACCCCGTCCGACTGTGCGCGGATGAGGTAAATACCGTTTTGGTAAGCCGATAAATCAAGCCGTTGGGTTGCCGTCTCCTTGCCGTCCACTTCGATCATTTTTACCACTTTGCCCTGTACGTCATATAGTTCCAAACGCACTATGCGGTCTGCATAAGCGCTCAGGTTGACGGTCACTTCGCCCGATGTTGGGTTGGGATATACCTGCAGATTGGGTGCAGCCATTTCCGTCACCGGGTTGTCAGGTCTTGCCAATGGAACAACACCACCCGTGAAAGTCACCTGGCCGAATACTGCTGTCGTGGTGGTGTTGACATTGATGCTTTCCGCAAACAAACCGATCTTTACGCAGTTGGGTAAAGTGAGCGTTACCGAACCCACCTGCTGCCAGTTCGTGCCGTTGGAAGACACAAACATCACAAAACTGTTGCCGGTGCGGGTGATGCGCAGCCAACTGTGGCCCGCCGCAGGGAATTGCTGGCTTTGTGGTGCAGCATTGGTTACGGTGCGCAAAATGCGGCGTACAAAAGTGGTCAGTTGCGTTTTGAGGGCAACTTTTTTACTACCCGGAGTGGTGTTTTCGCGGATTTCAATGCCTGCCCAGCCGCCATTGCCTATGCTGACAATACGAGCCGTAATGCTGCCATCGCCACAAAGGCTGCGCCATGCCGAGTGTTGCAGATCGAGGTTGCTGGAAAATCCTTTGGCGGTGAGCGTGAATTGATCCTCACAGGCCTTGTATACAGCGCTGCCATTGGCATTGCCTATGTTGCCGTTCATCCAGGGTGCATGGAGCGGGCCGGCTTCATCAACCGATCCGTTGCAGTTGTTGTCTTTGCTGTCGCAAAGTTCCGGTGCACCGGGATATACCGTATCGTCATTGTCATCGCAATCGTCTTTGCAGGAAACTCCGTCTCCATCTGCATCCGGCAGGTCATAAGCTTCCGTTCCGTCAAAAACGCTGTTGGCGCTGCCTTGCCCTGCGCTGACCCCCAGGCCTCTTCTTGCAAAAACTTCCCAAATGCGGCACTGGTTGGCGCCGCCGTACCGGGCCATGTCGGCAGCGAGAATGGCATTTCTGCCGGTGACGAACCCGGGGCTGCAAGGTTGCAGTTTCATCCCGTCATTGACCAACCACATGGCTACATCAAACCCGGCAGAAAAGCCGTGGTCTTCGATCATCGCCCAGGTGAGGTCCCACAGCATGGAGCACCAGACATAACCCACGCCATGTGGTACGGAGACACTTTGGATGGTATTGTAGGTAGACGGGTTGATGGACATATCGGTGGAGTAAGGCGTAGGGCGGATGCCGTTTCCTGTGATGGGTTGCTCCGATACGTAGGTGCCAATTCCCCGAGCATCGGCGCCATTATCGCCTGGCTTGAGCGTCATCATCAGCGCATAAAAGTCGCTCCATCCTTCGCCCATTTGCTCATCGTTATTCAGACAATTGACATTTGCCGGCCCACCGGTCAGGCGGTTGGAAATGCCGTGTCCGTATTCATGGGCAATGACGCCGTTGTCGAAATCGGAGTCGTACTGGTTGAGAATTCTATCCATTGTAATGTTGACGGTACCGGACTGCATCAGGAGTTTAATCGTGTTGCAATCATTCTGACTCAGCATGAGAGAAGGGATATTAACAGGGCCTGCGCCTCCCATGCCGCCGGGATCACCGGGGACGTTGTTGCAGATGATGACCGCAATAGCGCCGGCGGCCTCTGCGGCCAGCACTTTGTTCACAAAAGTACAGCTACCCCGGTCAATGACCGCAATTTTTCCGGCAGTGAAGCCCACTAAAGGCAAACACCCATCAAGCGGATTTGCCAACTCAAGGTCTCCACTTATATTAAAGTTAAGCGGGCCGAAACCGGCGTTGCCGGTTGCGTATACCGCCGGGGGGGAGGGCGGGTTTACTGTAACGCTGCTCGCCCCCTGATTCCAGATGAACATTTGCATTCGCGGGCGGTTACCGTCTGTCGGGGTTGCAAAATTGGCGTTGTTGGTGCCGCTGAAATCCTGTCCCTCGGCTCTTACATCATCGTTGCCGGTTCCGCCCCTTCCGTAGTTATTCACCTGGAAATTGCCGCTGGCTTCAGTGAAGCCGTATTTGTAGGAAAAATCGTGTACAAGGTTATTCCAGTAAAACAGGTTAGTGACCGCTGCCGGGCGGTAGGTGCTGGGAGCCATCGAAAGATCGAGGGGGAAATCGAAAACGAGGCCGGCGCCGCCATTGGGTTCGGAACCTGCGTCAATCCCATTAGGACTAGCCAAATCGAGGCCGGCATGGACATTATTGCCCCGTGTAATCGTGAACTCCGGCCCGGCAGCGCCATTGGTGTCGTGCCATCCGAAAGGAGAGGCCACTGCATCGGCGGGATCCGTCACCAAAGTTCTTCCACCGTGCGACGGGCTTTCAAGGGGTTCTTTGAAGACGCGGTACGAGCCGCCGCCCACCACAGGAGCAGCGGAAGGCACTTCCATCGCCATCATTTGTTGCACATGGGAATGCCCCGAATTAGCCCGATGGGTATGGGGGGTATCGCCAAAATTGCAATGAATGACTAAGTTGGTTTTTTCAAGTATTTCCCCCGTAATGGCATCCACGCGGATGCTCCAGTAATTTTGACCGCCTGGTTCGTCAATCAAAATATCCCAGGCCAACCTTACACTTCCACTTTCCATGGGTTGGTAGACCAATTTGACCGGAATGTCTTCCATGGAAATATTGCCTTTTTCAAAAATGGTTTCCTGTTCGGAGCCTTGCTTTGTTTCTTTTAAGGTCAGTGGTTGGGTAAGCACATAACCCTGCGCCTGCACAAGTGCTTCAAGCGCCTGCCAGGAGCTTAGAGCGGGCTTGGTGCCGGAAATCCGGTTCTCAATGCTCGCTACAAAAGTGCTTCCGTAGGTCAATACTTTATTGTCCTTCCCGACGTGGACATTCAAGATGGCCCTGTTCACTGGAATTCCTTCAAAGTGCTGCTGGAAATAAAAGTGGGTAACTCCAATGTCTTCGCTCTGATGGGAACTACTCAGTATTACTTCAGTATCCTGCCTTTTAGAAAGCCCTAACTCAGCAGCTTTTTCCTGTAAAAATGCCTTGACCACGGAAAGATGATCCTGTGCACCGGCATATTGAAGAAAAAAGAAGCTAAAAATGGCGAATGCCAATAAGCGTAGGTTGAGTCGTTTCATACTTCAATTTTTTTTATAATGGAAAAAAGGTTAAAAAAATGCTGGGAGAACGTGGCATACTTTTGTACTAACAGCGATTACGGGAGGAAATTTTTGACTGCCAGAGCGCGGAAAAACGAATTTAAAGTAGGCAAATTTAATATTATTTTTAGTTTGTCAAAACTATTGGCGCCATTTTGATAAAATATGTTTTTAGACTTTTCCATATACCTCAAACGAAAACAACCGGAGCGATGACCGCCCCGGCTGTTGTTTCAATGATAATTTTTTGATGCTTTGTTATTTCCTTTAAGTTTAGAGCTTGTTCAAATTTTGAACATGCTCTTAATTTCTACTATTCACCACCACCCGTTTCGTTGCATCCGGCGCACCTTCTGCCTTCAACCGAATGAAGTAAATACCGTTTTGGTAAGCTGAAAGATCAAGCCGTTCAGTTGTTGTTTCGGCAGTGTCCGTTTCGGTGATTTTCAGCATTTTCCCTTGTGCATCGTACACTTCTATGCGGGTCATTCGATTCGCGTAAGCGCTCAAATTGAGGGTTATTTCTCCGTTGGTCGGGTTGGGGAAAACGCTGAAATCGGGTTGGGGCATTGAATGGGGTACATGATTATTTGCCCCTACTGCTGCTCCGATCATGCTGCTGTTGCCACCTGTGATACTCACGTTGGCAAATGTTGCAGTTACCGTACTGTTGGCCGTATAATTGCTCACCACCAATCCCACCTGAATACAAGCGCTCATTGCGATATTTTGTGCGCCGGCGAAGTACCAGTTTTGCCCGTTCGGGGATACCGACATACTGAACTGGTTTCCTGACCTTTCCAACCGCAGCCAATAGCGATTGAAGGATAGGAATTGCTGCGGGTAGGCTTGGCCGTCCGTTGTGGTTCTAAATTCCCGGCGGCTCATCGTGCTGTTCAGGTTAGTCATCAACTGCACTTTTTTTGCACCAGCGGTATTGTCTTCCCGCATTACTACACCAGCCCAGCCCAATGCGCTGCCGCTGATGCCCGTCACCTGCGCCGTGATGCTGCCATTCCCGCAAAGTTCGTATTGGGCGAAAGCCAGTTCATCGCTGGTGAATGGATTGGCATAATAGCAATTCGTACTCGTGGCAGAGAAAACCTGGGTTGTGGGGTTATAGGCAATGCTGTTGCCGTTTTCGCAGTTCACCCCATCAGGGTTTTGGTTCCAGCCGCAGGGCAGGCCAGTCACGGTGACCTGGCTGGTGCAAGTGGAACTATTTCCATTGATATCGGTCACGGTAGCCATCACGGTGAGGGTTTGACCAATCTGGGCGCAGGTAATGACCGACGGCGACAGGGTAATGCTCCCGACGCCGCAATGGTCAGAAGCATCCACGAGGTCATCGGCATTTAAAACAAGCTGCATTTCGCCATTGAAGGCGAGGGTTTGCGGAAAGCACTGCACCGTCGGCGGGGCTTTGTCCACTTTGGTGATGGTGAAGCTGCATTGAGAAGTGTTGTTATTTACATCGGTTGCGATCAGCACTGCAGTGATGTCGCCGGCGCCGGAAACCGCGAAACCAGGAGGCGCCAATTGGGTTACGCTGCTGATCCCACAAGCATCTACAGCGGTGGAGAGCAGGCGGTAATCGGGTATTGTTGCGGTACAGTCGGAGGCCAATACCAACGTTTGCGGAAGCGGACAAACGACGAGTGGCGGGGTGTTGTCTATTTTGGTGACGGTGAAAGTGCAGGTAGTTGTTACGCCGTTTGCAGCAAAAACCCTCAACGTGATCGTCATGTCGCCGGCGCCGGAAACGGGGGTTCCCGCTTCGGGGGATTGGGTGACAGTGACCTGGCCGCAGTTGTCGTTTACATTGGTAGCTAAGACGGTGTAATCGGGCAAAATAGCGGAGCAATTGTTGGCGCCAAGCGTCAGGGTTTGGTTATCGGGGCAAGTGATGGTGGGGGCGATTTCATCTATTACGGTCACCGTGAGCGTGCATCTTTGGACATAAAAATCGCTGGCGTTTTCGTCCACTTTGTTGCGGGCCACGAAGATGACTTGATTGACGCCAAGATCGGCGCAATCGAACTGGCTTTTCGTTAGAAAGTACAGCATAGCTGTGCCGCAGCTCTGGGACACAGAACCGCACATCGCCGGAGTCAGCGTTGCGGCGCCGGTTGCGTCTAAGGAAAGGGTGACGTTGGTCAGGCAATTAAGCGAAAAAGGCGGCTGGTAAAAGTTGTCGTCCGTGTTGAACTGGAAGCCATTGGTGACTGGCGCACCGATCAGATAATCCAGGTCGGAAAGCAATTTAGTGCGATCCACGAGGTTTAGACCGCTCATAATTCCATTAAGCGAAATGGGAGCCGACGCAATAGCTACCTGGAAGTTGATGTCTGCGAGCAACTCCTGCAATTCTGAAACTTCCATAGCCTTAACGGCGATGCTGGTCGCTGCAATTACGCCAATTGCCACTGGCGGAGCCAAGTTGACAACCGTATTGTAAATGCTGAATGAAGCCGTAATCGTAATGATCCCATCAGAGGCCAGCCCTGATAAATAGGAAAAAAGTGCAGATGAAGCCGCAACATTGGATGCCCCTAATGCAACAGAAACGCCAATGAAAGTAGAGCCGACGATGGCATTATTCCGGTATCCGAAAGAATTTGCTGCTACCGTGTAGTCCGCTGTCAGATCCGCCTGAGTGCCTTGCAGCGGATAAATTTCAGGCCACACGAATCCACTCGCATCAATATTGGCAATCAATTGTGAAAAGCCCATGGTTTCGGTTGCAAATTGTTCTGAATAGGCCGTCCACGCTGCCGTGATGCGATTGGCATGATCAATCCGAGTCGCCCGAACTTTTTCTTCATACTCAGAAACGGCCTGATTCGTTTCGGGCGACCAGGTATTACGGTTAATGAGCGGCAGCACTTCGGTGATGTATTTGCGTACCATAAGTGCGAGATCAACCCGATGCCCCGGGTTATTTAAATCAAACCGGATGAGCATTTCATCTACTTTGTTGGCACCCGCTTCGGCGGCAATGGCCTCGCGGATGAACGCAAAATAGGGTTCCGTATATTCAGGATTTAACCCAACGCGCTCGATCAATCCTTTTTTGAAGTTCGTACCATATACAGGAGCACAGGTGATCTCCAACTCCCCATCCGCTATCCGGTCGAAGTTCCCCGGTTCGGGGGTCAGTTCATCTGGCAATGGCGATAGTATCCATTCTCGGCCGACAACGCCCCCAACGGTGCAATAAAGCGGATTGCCGCTACCGGGGTTGTTGTTCATGTTGATGATCAGGGCCGTATTGGATCTGTGCGCAATAAAAAAAGAGTTATTGTTCCTGATCAATTGCCAATGGGAATTGGTTCCGGTGGATGTTGTCATGATGAGCTCAGAGCCGCTCCCTCCGCCGGATGGAAGGGCTAAGTACATCTTGGTCAATGTGTTGTAAAAGCGATAATACCCCCCACCGGCAGCCTGAAACTGCCAAACAACAGACACGTTGGCGTTTTTGATGTGTACCGCCGGCGTACCTTCCGAGAGGATGCCATTGTCGCTAAAAAAGTGGCGGTTGGAATTGCTGATGATGGCGTACCGGCTGCCTCCGGGTAAAGCCAGGTTGAACGCAAATTTTTGTTCTGCGGACGGATCCGCTTTTGGGCTGTCTGCGATGAGTTGCCCTGAAGCATTAATTTCCAGTACGAGATCAGGCCCGCCCTGGCTCATGCGGGAGCGCAATTTGTACCACCCCGGCTCTATCGTGGGCACAAGCCTGAATTGCTGCGGATAGATCAGCCCGCCTTCGCCTTCGATTAACGGCGCCAGGGTCACCGCAACGCCCGGCACATTGCCCTGCACCGTGAGGTATTGCCCGGTGCTCTGGCTTTTGATGTGAAACCAGCGAATGTCTGAAGTCCACCATTTGTTGTCTTTGGGGCCGTCGTCTATTACAAAAGTGCTCGCGGCGTTAATGGTATTGTTGTTCGCAAACAAAACATTGCCCGATGCCCGCACGAGCGGGTTTCCGTCTTTTTTGCTGCTCAAATGCCATGCGCGATCCACCATTTTGGCCTCCGTAAGTGCCGTTGCTCCGGAATCGAATTGCGCCTGCAAAGGCAAATAGGAAATAAACCAGCACAACGCTGCAAATAACATATAGATGACTGGATTCTTTTTCATGGCTCATAATATTTGTTGTAAAAAATGCCGCAACGATTTGTATTGCGTTCAGCCACAAAAATGCAGGGTAATGGCCTGCAACCCGGGGTACCATTTGTTCAGAGGAGTGGAGTAGTTGTTCAGGAGGGAAGAGTATTTGTTCAAATAGGGAGACTATTTGTTCAGCGGTGAATTGGCCTTGTTTTAAATAATTGAAAATCAAGAATCAAGAAACCGTTTTCCTGAATTCGGTAGGCGTGACTTTAAATTCCTCCGCAAAGACCTTGCTGAAGAATTTGGGGTCGTTGAAGCCGGTTTCATAGGCGATTTCCGACACGGTGAGGCTGGGGTCAGACAACAGTTCGCGGGCTTTTTGCAGGCGGATCAACCGGATGTACACACCAAGCGAGCGGCCGGTCAGCGCCGAAAGCTTCCGATACACGACAGGGTAGCTCATGCCGAGTTTCCGGCAAATGTCTTCCCCCGACAAGGCGGAATCCCCGAGGCGTTCTTCCACAGCTTCGCGGATGCGGCTCAGGAAAGCATCTTCCATTTCTACGCCCGCATCCGAAGCGGGAGGCAGGGCGACCTGCGCCGAAGCATAGCGCTGCTGCAATTTTTTGCGCAACTCGATCAGTCCGCTCAGGGTGGCCAGCAACTCTTTGCGGTGGAAAGGTTTGGCGATGTACGCATCAGCGCCGCGCCGCAACCCGGCAATCCGGTCGTCCACCGTCGCTTTTGCGGTTAGCAGGATGATTGGAATATGGCTCGTGCGCTCGTCGTGTTTCAGCGCTTCGCAAACCTCAAACCCGTCTTTTTCCGGCATCATCACATCGCTGATGATGATGTCCGGGATCATTTCGAGGGCTTTTTCGATGCCGGCGCGTCCGTTGTAGGCATATTCCAACTGGTAAACTGATTCGAGACAGGCGCCGAGGTATTCCACCACGTCCGGGTTGTCCTCGATAATGAGCAACGCAGGCAAGTCTGAATCCGGCGCGTGCTTACCTGGCAGGGGGCGCTCTATGCCGGATGCAATTGTGGACAGTTGACTTTCATCAACACCCTCATCCTGCCATTGCCCCGGTCGCGCGTTTTGGCTCACCGGCAACAACACGATAAAGGTCGCCCCTGCGCCTTGCTTGCTTTCTACCGAAATGCTTCCGCCCATCGCCTTCACCAATTCTTTGGTGAGGGAAAGCCCGATGCCGGAGCCGCCGGATTTGGCAAATTCCTGATTCCGGGCCTGAAAAAAGCGATCGAACAAGTAAGGCTTATCTTCCTCGGGAATGCCCGCGCCGGTGTCAGAGACCGTTATCCGAAGGGCCGCTTTATTTTGCTCCAGCCCATTCGGCGCCAGGTCAATCTTCAAAACAACTTTACCGCCCGAAGGGGTAAATTTAATGGCATTCGACAGCAGGTTGTAAACAATTTGCAGCAGGCGTTCGGGGTCGTAATCCATCACCACCTCCGGGGTTTTGTTTTCAACCCGCAGCATGACATTCCGGGCGTTGGCAAGCGAATGCAGGCTTTCTGCCACATAGCTCAGATAAGTGGGTACATTGCCCTGTATGTAGTTGATGGTGAGGGCATTGCTTTCTAATTTGGCTAAATCGAGTATTTGATTGACTAAGCGCAGGAGGTTTTCGCCACTGCGTCGAACCAGACCTAATTTACCCTGTAATACCGGAGCCACTTCCTCGCTCAGTTGCTCGCTGGCGCCCAGAATGACGGTCAATGGCGTTCGGAATTCATGAGAAATGTTGGTAAAAAACCGGGATTTGAACTCGTCCATTTCTTTCAACCGGTCAGCTTCCGCACGCTCGAGTTTTCGCTTCAGTTCAAACCGGTAGAAAAAGTAGGCAGCGCCGGCTAATAGCAATATATACAAACCGTAAGCCCAACTGGTGCGGTACCAGGGCGACCGGATCACGATGAGCAATGAAACGGGTGTTTCGTTCCAAACACCGTCGCTGTTGGCAGCTTTGACGTGAAAAACGTATTGGCCGGGCGCGAGGTTGAGGTATTGGGCCGTATGCTCAAACCCCCGGTGCGCCCATTCCGGCTCGGCGCCTTCGAGGTAAAAAGCGAATTGGTTGCGGGCGGGATTGGTGTAATCGTCGGCAGCGAAATAGAGTTGGAGGTTGTTTTCAGCATAAGGCAGTTCGATACGTTCGGCAAAGCAAATATCTGTTTGCAGGATCGAATTGGCGCTTCGCGGGGTCAGCGCTTTGCCATTGACTTTTAACCCGGTAATTTTTACAGCAGGCAGCCGGCTGCTAACGGTAATGTCTGCCGGATTAAAAATCGTAAAGCCATTGATGCCACCAAAAATCAACTCGCCCCGGGGCGTTACGCCATGCGCGTAGGTATTGAACTCGTTCTCCTGTAGCCCGTCCGATTTGAAAAAATACTGAAAATTGCCATCCTCCGGGCTAAAGCGCGTCAAACCCCGGTTGGTGCTGAGCCAGAGTGCCCGATGTTTCCTTTTGTCGGTGGCAGGCTCCGGTAGTATCCCATAGACGGTATTGTCGGGAAGGCCGTTGTCGGTATTGTAATGCGTAAAGCGATTGTTTTGAATATCCAGACAACTCAATCCATTGTCGCTGGTGCCGATCCAAAGCAGGTTGGGGTTGGCAGGGTCGGGCAGCAGTGATTTGACTACGTTGCCTGGCAAACTGTTGCGATCTGCCGGATTGGTGCGCAACAGGGTAAACGAAAAAGCGCCTTTGCCGTTCGGTGTTGCTTTTAACAGGCCGTTGGGTGTTCCGGCCCACCAAACACCGCCCTGTGTTTTCACCAATGCAAATATGCCACTCACCCCTTTCGGACGCGGCTGCATTTCGAACAGGGAAAAAGCGCGGGTGGCAACATCGAAACGCATCAATTGATAATGATTGCCAAACCAAACCTCGCCGGGCGCCTGGTAGCTCATTTCAAAGCGGACCGGACTGTGAAACGATTCCGGAAATGGGATGAAGCCGAGCGGCCCGTCTTCCAGAGAATATTCGAATAAGACCGGTTTCGTACTCCCGATCGGGGTATCCCATCCGTTTCCCGTAGCGATCCAGAGGCGGTCATTTTCGCCGTTAACGATGCGCAGCGCTTCGGTGCCCCGAATGAGGAGTCCCAGTTCGGAAAAGGGCGTAAACTGGTCATTGGAGAAATCGAGCACGCCGCCAGGTTTAGTGCCTCTGCCGGGTTCATTCAGCCAGGCCCTGCCCCTGCTGTCGAAAACGGGCGCGGCGTAGAAAGAATGGCCCGGGAAGTAGTTCCTGAAGATGCTGCGTCTTGGCGAAAATTTGCGAATCCCCCGCGTATTGGTGCCAAACCACACATTGCCGTCGCGGTCGGTGAGGCTGCAAATTGCCTGTTCGGGAATGGATAAACGGTAAGTTGCGTCCTCGGCGCCCGGCGTTTTTGGCAAGCGCCGGAGGTCGAATCCATACACCAGCGAATCGGCTCGCAGCCAGATGATTCCGGCGTTGCGGTCGGTCTGCAGGACGCCGTTCGCGTTAAAGCGCAAAGGAAAAACCTGCCATTGCCGGCCATCGTATCGTGCTAAGCGGTTCCGGGCGAAAACCCAGGCGCCCCCTGCAATATCCGGTGCAACGCTCAAATTGGCGAGCAATTGATAGCGCGCTAATTGAAGCCCCCTCATTTCAGGAGGCAGGGGGGTACGTTCGGTTTTGCCGGATGCTAAATCGCGGATCTGCAATTCATCTTTTCCCAGTATCCAAAGTTTGCGCCCGTCTTCAGATAAAGCCATGTCGCAAATTTCGGATGCCATTTCTTTCCAGTTAAACAGGGTTTCCGGTTTTGCGCCCTGTTCTACCTGTGCCATAAAGTCTTTGTGCCATTGGAGGTGAAACAGCTTCACCACCTCGTCCATAACCAAGAGCAGCCAAACCGCATTTTCCCGTTCCGGAACTACTTTCAAAAATTCATTGAACCGTGATAAATCCACAGGAACGGAATACGCCCGTTGCGTGGCGCGATGGAAGATGTTGAATTGCAGTGCAGTAGGCATTAGCCAAAGGAACTCACCGGTAGCTGCGATACTGAATATGCCGTTGCCGGCGATGGAAAGCGTATCATAAGGGTCGTTTCTGAAAACCGTAAATTCGTATCCGTTGTAGCGGTTCAACCCGTTGCTGGTAGCAAACCAAAGGAACCCGTCTTCGCCCTGCGCCATACTGGAAATGAAGCCCTGCGACAAGCCTTGTTCCACAGTAATAGCTTCCAGTTGCGGCGATTGAGCATAAGCCCCCGCCACCGGCAACAGGAAAAGCAGGTATAATGCACGAGTCATAGTGTTTGTTTCCTTTTGCAAAGAAAACGAAAATACAGGGAAAACAGGAGATATACTCAACGGCAATAGGTTTTTGTGCATTGGTTTAGAGCTGTTAGCTTTTAAAAGCTAACAGCTCTGGCATGCACAAAACCTATTACAAACAAGCGCATTACTCCATCACCCGATCAATCAACTGCTTGTTGGAGCCATTGCCATTGTTTTTATACAGCACAACGAGGTTCCCCGTTTCCGGGAAATAAAGCACATTCGCCTCTATACCAATAAGACTGCCGTTATGGCCATAGCCTGTACCCACCGTAGTGCGCCAAAGTTCCAGCCCGAGGCCATATTCGCAATCGGGGCTATTGCAATCGGAAAGCTGAATTTGTTTCATTTCCTCCACAACTGAAAGGGGCAGTAGCTGACCGCCAAACAGCGCTTTCATAAACGTCATCAAATCTGCTGCGGTACTGATAAGGCCACCGGCTGCTTTCCCGTCGCCTTCTGCACGATCCCAGGCACTCACATCGAGCAGGTTTCCGCCGCCATAAAAGTCTGCATAGCCACGGGAAACATTGCGGTCGTCGCGCTTTTCAATCCAGGTTTGGGTCAGATTCAGCGGCGAAAAAATGAGTTCGTCGAGGGCCTCCTGGAGATTTTTTTGCGCCAGGTTTTCCACGATCAGCCCCAGGAGCCAGTAATTGGTATTGCTGTAACGGTATGCGGCGCCGGGGGTAAAATTCAGGGCTTTCCCGTAAACGTACGTTTCCAGCAGCGCTTCCGTACTCAGGGCGCCGAAGCCCGCCGGGTCGTTTACAATATCGAGCTGGTAGCGGATGTTTTCGTTCGGCGGGTCGGTGATGCCCGACAGGTGGCTCAACAGATGCCGCACGGTAATCTGTTCTGCCTGGGGGATTTTACCGGCCAACCCCGGTAAATGCAACGTGAGCGGATCATTCAGGGTCAATTTCCCCCGTTCCCGCAATTGCAGGATGGCTGTGGCGATGAACATTTTGGTGATGCTGCCGGTACGGAAAGGCGTGTTCGTGCGCATGGCCGTCTGGTGTTCCAGGTTCGATTGGCCTGTGGCGCCAATCCACAATTCTTCGCCTTGCCGGTTCACCAGCATGATGGCGCCGGGCGAGCTGGTTTCTGTTTGATAAGTGTTCAGTTCGGCAGCATATTCGGCGTTTTTCGGATGGTCGCTGTAATCTGTACCAACGCCGGGGTCGGGTTTTGGCAGGTCGTATTCAGGTTCGCAACTGCACACCAGCAACAACATGCCGGTCAGGAAAGGAAGCAATTTCATGGTGATTTCTTATTAAGTGAAAAAATTAGGAGTATTTATTTACCCGATGGCTGAAACCGGGCGCCAACATGCAGGGCACTATGCGGTAGCATCGGCGCGCCCTGGTAATTGATCGGCATTTCGCCGAAAGCTTCGTAGCGGGTAAACAGGGAGACTGACCCCATGCGGTAGCCGAGGCCCAGCCCAAGCGTGGGCATAAATTTGCCGATGGCCGCGCTGGTTTTTCGGTAGCCCTCCTGGCTGGGTTCGTACCGAGGCAGCTCGGAGATTAAGCGCAGGTAGCCGCCGCCAAGGGTGGCATCCACAAAAAAGTCGCCAAAAAAATGCCGGTAGCCCAGCTCGGAGCTGAGGTAAAAACCCTGTTGCAAGCCTTTGTGGCGATAATAACCCACATTGAGGGTTTGGAAAAGGCGACCATTTTCGCTGCTGCGCCAGGGAATTTCTGTCCCCAAACGCATCCCCCAATTGGCGGGTGAAAAGAGGTTGTGGAAATCGGGTAAACTAACCGATTCGGTAAATAAAGTCACGGTCAGTGAGAGGCGATTGCCCCCGGTGTTTTCCTGAGCGTACAAGGCCGTTGTCGTCAGGGAAAACAGCAGAACAAAACAGTTGATTTTCATAATGCGTAGAATTACGGGTGAATTGATGCGGCAAAAATGGGCGCATTACACCCGCCTTGGCAAGGCCAAAAGCCCTGAAGCGTCAGGATTTTGGAATGAAGCGGCTATGAGGCAACCTAAGGCTGACGGGGTTGTGGAAAGAGGCGAAACCCCCTGTTTTATCCGTTTCAATCCGCTTTTTTGAAGGTTCGCGATTTCTGTCTTGCGCGATTGGTCGGCGCGAGCCATTTTTACAGGAAATTTCCTGCATGACAACGCCAAACGAAAAGTGGGTTCATCTGCTTGGCATCGGTATCTTAGCCTTGGTCAATGTGGTCAATACGCCCATCCCGGAAAATACGAGCCTCGCCCTCGGGCTGCTGAGCTACCTTGTGCTCATTGGGCTGATTGCGGTGCAGTGGCTTAACATCGTTTGGCAGGTGAAACGCGCCTGGCGCTGGTATCCGGGGTTGGATCAGGTAAAATTCCGGTTGGGGTACAGTTTTTTATTCAGCATTTTATTGGCGACCCCCCTGATGCTTTTTACCCGTTTCACAACAGACAAACTCATGGGGTATCCGGATGCGGAATGGAGTGTTGGGATTTTCCTGTCGTATTTTGTCAACGCCTCCATTTTGTGTTTCACCGGCATTGGCGCCACAGAGGCGGTTTATTATTACGCCAGATTGCGCAAATCCGAACAGGAAAAAGATGAATTGCTGCGCATCAACCTGCTGGCGCAATACGACAGCCTCAAACAACAGGTTAATCCGCATTTTTTGTTCAACAGCCTGAACAGCCTGAGTTCGTTGATCCAGATTGACCCCGCTAAAGCAGAAAAATTTGTAGAGGAATTGAGCCACGTATACCGCTACCTGCTTCAAAACAGCCAAGAAGAACTGACCCCGCTCCATCGGGAACTGGGGTTCATCCGATCCTATCTGCACTTGCTGCAAACGCGGTTCGGAGATGCTTTTGTGGTAAACATTCAGGTGCCGGAAGGGGCCAAACACCTGCTCATTCCACCCCTGACGCTGCAATTGCTGGTTGAAAATGCGGTAAAACACAACGAAGTTTCTTCTGAAAATCCGCTGTACCTCAACATCGTTGTAGTGGAAGGAAACTGGCTGAAAGTATCGAATAATTTGCAGAAAAAAACCGGTGCGATCCCATCTGAAAAAGTCGGCTTAGCCAATATCATGGCGAAATATCGCCTGCTGGGCCAGGCAGAAGTGCAGGTGCGCGACACGGGGGCTGAATTTATTGTATTGTTGCCATTGATTAAACACCCGCAGGGCCTGCCATGAAAGTATTTCTGGTTGAAGATGAAAGACTCGGATTGGAGCGATTGGTCAAATTGCTGCACGAAACGGATGCCGCGATTGAGGTGCTCGGTCACGCCGAAACCATTAAATCTGCTGTTTGGTGGTTGCAAAATCACCCGGCGCCCGACCTGATTTTCATGGACATCGAACTGGCAGACGGCCAGTGTTTTCAGATTTTCAACCAGGTAGATGTGCAGGCGCCGATCGTTTTCACGACGTCCTACGATGAATATGCGCTCCAGGCGTTTCAAGTCAACAGCGTGGATTACCTGCTCAAACCCATCCGGCGGGAAGAATTGGAACGCAGTCTCGAAAAATACAAACGACTGCAACAGCAGTTTGGCGCTCCGGCGCCCCAGGTAAATATTGACAACCTGATTGAGGGCTTGCGCCGGGTGCAACAACCAAAATCTTTTCGCAAACGTTTCCTCGTGAAACAGGGACAGCGCCTGCTTTCCGTCGAGGTGGCCGATATTGCCTGGTTTATGGTGGATGGCAAGCTTTGTTTTTTCCGAACCTGGGACAACCAGCGCTACTTAGTGGATTACACGCTTGAAGAATTATCGGATATGCTCGACCCCGATGATTTTTTTCGCGCCAACCGAAGTGTCCTTTTGCGCGCAAAGGCCGTAAAAACCATTAACCCACACTTCAATGGCAAGTTGATCTTGCAATTATCGCCGGCTGCGGGTCAGGAAGAAGTCATCGTCAGCAAAGAAAAAGCGATGGAGTTCAAGCGATGGATGGGGCGGTAGGGTCGCGCAATGAGAGGCAAGTGGCAAGTGGCAATAATTTCGTAAAGTGACGTGTTTTCGTAATTTTTCTGATTTGATTACGAAAACATCAAGCTTTACAAAACAAAATTGCCCCTTGCCCCTTGCCACTTGCAAATTTGCACCTTATTACACCCCCCCTGAAGCCACGAAACGAAAAATTATTTGAATTAATCCTTATTCCCATGCAGCCAATGCCGGATTTATCCGATCCAGTTCTGTTTTTATTGGCCGTTCTCGGGGTTTCCGGGGTGGTTTTTTTTCGCTATGTCCTCGTGGCCGGGAGTTTTTACCTGCTGTTTTACCGCATCGCCCAACGGCAGTTTGCCCATCGCAAAATCAGTTTTCGGTTGCGGCAACCCGGGCAATCGTGGCGGGAAGTAAAATGGTCGGCGCTGACTTCCTTCGCTTTTGGCGTTGCAGGCGCACTGATGCTGCTCGCCTGGCAGCAAGGCTACACGAAAATCTATGCCGATATTACCGCTTATGGCTACGGCTGGCTGCTCCTTAGTTTGCTGCTGGCCATGCTCGTTCACGAGACGTATTACTACTGGCTCCACCGCTGGATGCATCGGCCTAAAATCTACCGCATCGTCCACAAAGTGCACCACGACAGCATTGTGACTTCCCCCTGGACGTCTTTTTCCTTCCACCCCTTGGAGTCTGCTTTACAGGCCATCGTCGTGCCCGCTTTGGTTTTTATGCTGCCCATGCACTACGCGGTTGTGGTGCTGCTGCTTACCCTCATGACCGTCTCTGCGACCATCAACCATCTTGACATCGAAATTTATCCCAAAGGCGCAGCCCGGCACTGGCTGGGGCGTTGGTTCATCGGCGCTACCCACCACAGCCTGCACCACGCCGAATTTCGCAGCAATTACGGGCTGTATTTCACGTTTTGGGACAAGTGGATGGGCACGGAAAGCGGCAAATATGAAGCGTTGTTTGAGGAGAAGACGGGGAAGTAGGGTGACTATAAATGAGAAAGCTTTCGTGTATAATTAACGTAAATTCGGGCATTATTTAAGGAGCGAAAAAACGAAAAGGCGGGCTAAAGCCCGCGAATCAAAGGGCGCCGTGCCATGTTCCGCGGGCTTTAGTACGCCTTATTCAGTAATTCCCGAACAAGATATGATAACTTCCCAACTATGAAAAATGCCTTTCGCCTGCTTTGCATGTTCCTGATTCCTGCCCTGGCCCCTGAAGCCGGCGCTCAATCCTGCGTGGAAACCGCCGTCATCGTGGCGCCGGCCTTGTCGGATGCGACCCGAACCGCGTTTGAAGAAAAATTAGCTGAAGCCCGCGCACAGCACGACCTCGCGCCCAACGACCCCGATGCCCTGATCTGGTTAGGTCGCCGCACGGCCTACCTCGGGCAGTACCGGGAAGCGATTGCCATTTTCACCAAAGGTGTAGCGCAATTTCCTGCCGATGCCCGCTTCCTGCGCCACCGGGGCCACCGCCTGATCACCATCCGCTGCTTTGACGCCGCCATCCGCGACCTGAAACAGGCTGCCCGCCTCACCCGCAACCGCCCCGACGAAGTGGAACCCGACGGCTTGCCCAATGCGCGCAACACCCCCACCAGCAGCCTGCAATCCAATATCTGGTACCACCTGGCACTGGCCTACTACGTAAAAGGCGATTTCAAAAAAGCGCTCCCGGCCTGGAAGCGCTGCGTGGGCTTGTCCACCAACCCCGACGGCCTCGTCTCCTCCACCAACTGGTACTACATGACCCTGCGCCGGCTTGGCCGCGACAAA
>Ga0209573_1000504_pt1 | contig 81328 bp, 57 predicted proteins | sample TNRBio252014_DNA_FD_185870 | JGI IMG/M metagenome (GOLD analysis project Ga0209573, IMG submission 185870) | Wastewater treatment Type I Accumulibacter community from EBPR Bioreactor in Madison, WI, USA - TNR Reactor_6/25/2014_ DNA (SPAdes)... | ecosystem: Engineered > Bioreactor > EBPR >... | reverse complement strand
ATTGCAAAGGCGTCGCTCTACAACCGAAGCAAAAGTAGCTCATATAAAAAAAATAACAGATAATCCAATGAAACAAAAAGGGATCAGGAACCGCAAGATTCATTTAGGTATCGCTGTTTTTTCGCACAACTTAATGAAACTTGCAAGATTACATCGAGAGCAAGAAGCAAAAGTCGCAATGGCTGGATAAATTGCTAGAGAGTGTAGATGTCTTTTTAAAAGTGCTTAGGAATACTCCGTCTATAAAACATCAAAATTTACAAATATTAAACATTAATGCCACCTAAATAAATATCGTGAGAAAATTTCAAAAATTTTTCGCCCCTCACGGGGCGATTTTTTTTCCCTTCAGCAAAAAACAAGCGTTTTGAGACAGCCTCTAAATACGGCTAAACGCTTAGAAGATGAGGCTGCCGGTGGTATTGAAGGTTTAAGTAAGCGACTTTTTGAGACAATGAGTAAAAATGCGGAAAATGGAAGTAAGCTTAGTGCTGAAGCTATTAGAGATACCATCAAAGTTTTTGAAACAGCCGACTTATCCATTTTCAAAGCAATTGAAAAAGATTTAAAGGTATTGAATTTGCCAAAAGAAGTTGTTGACGCCAGATATGATGAAATGTTTTTAAGCGTTGGTAAAATGCTAAATGGGCGCGTTGTGAATGGTGAAGCCACTGACTATATTACCATTGATAATGTTAAATTCTTGCTTGGTAGCGAGTTCATAAAGAGAACTGGCGATATTACTAAAGGCCTTAGAAAAATGCATTATGATATTATTGAAGATATTGGTGAAATATCAGCAAGTAAAAACATAAATAATTTAATTACTAAGTTAAGGGGTGATAATGCAATAAATTCGGGAAGTATTGGCGAAATACAACAATTAGCAATTCTTAAAAGAAACAAAGAAGTTGACGAATACGAGTTTGTGGGGCGAACCATCAATGATAGGTCGGCTAATCCAATTACTGAATTTGATGGTATCGGTATTAAGGATGGTAAAAAGTTAATGGTAGAAACTAAATCTTATCTTTCTAACCCATTTTTTGCAAAACAAGTTGATTGGGATAAAATTATACCTAATAATGTGCAGTTTGTAAAAGAAAGTAATCATTATCCAACAGGCAAAATTGATATTCGTAAAAAATCTTCAAAAGAATTTCCTACTCCTGTTGATCCAGATACTATTGCTCAAAATAAATTAATTAAGCAACATGATGTCAAAATAAAAATTTCAAAAGGCGAAACAGGTAAATTAAATGGTATTTCAAAAGAGGATTTAGAATTTGTAAGTAGCCTTAAAGATTCAAAAATAATTTATGGTTTTGGTTATGGTGCAAAAGGTATTGAAGAAGAAATGGTGTTTCCAAAACAAATAAGATCATTTCTTGAAAATTATTCTATCTTTTATGGTGTTAAAACTGAACTGCCTGATGCTCTATATGACCATACTAAAAAGCAATTAGTTAATGGTAAATGGGAATATCCAACATTTCGAATATGGAGTGATCAATGAGATTAATTTTGAAGCCAGATGATTTGTATTATTTTTTAGATTCATACGGCCTTCTATATGAAAAAAATAACGAATCTACGCAGCAGAGAATCGATTATTTGAAAGAATATTATTCAGGTGGTAAGTCTTTTAGTTTTTTTGAAAAATTCAGTGCTTTAATGTGGGAATGTAAGCATCCTATTTCTTATGAGATTGACACCAGTGCTGATTTCGATGGGCATGATATTGAAATTTTTAATAATTGCTTTGGCGAACTTGTTCAAAGTTATATTAATCAATTTAAAATAAATATTTTTTCTGAAAAATATAGAGATGTAGATTTTTTTGAACCATCTAAAAGTATTCTTGCAGAAAAAATTCAATTGCATATTGAAAATGAGGACAACACAATTTTAAATTTCAGATTTGATATAGATTTGGAATGCCAAATTCGCGGTCTTCAGAATTCTAATAATAAAAATCAGCCAATATGTATATGGCCTGCATACACAAGTATGGTGTTAACTAATTTGTTAGTTTTAGCAAATAATTTTTCTCATGATACTAAACCTTTTTATTTACGGCCTCTATTTGAAGATAATTATGGTGTATCGATTTTTTGCACAAAAAATGAAAATTTTAACTCAATGTTAAGAGAATATAGCGTAGGCTATTATGGTTTGGAGTATATTAATAAAGAAATTCTGCATTTGCCATTTAGTTTATGTCGCTACCAATTAACAAGTAAAACCGTAGAAGATTGCTTAGATGAACTTATCCAGAAAAATTATATTATTTCTTATGATAACATATTAAATAAATTTTATCAATTTGATAATAGTAATCTAAATGAATATAGCGATTGTTTTTTGAGCGCTATCAACATTTGGGTAAATTCGGATAATGAAACTGTAAATACTATGGCTAAATTATATTTAACACAAAACAAACCACCAAGTGATAAGTATTATTCTCTTTTTGCTATCGACAAATTCGAAAGGCAATGGCAATTAAATTTTATAAAAGGTGATAGTAAACAATTGTTAGATGTTATGATAGAATTCACAAATTTTATTTTCTCTACTTCTTTGAAGTATATTCATCAAATGAACGAAATCGTAATTGTAGAGCATGTTTTGACAAAAAAAAGATATCTTTTTTTACATGAAGAGGTTTACATGACTTGGAAACACTTGTTGAATTTTTCTGGGTTAAGAATTGTTTAGATCTTATATAGCTATATATGTTTAACCTATAAAAAATATACAGCCTTGCCGCAATATAACAACACGCCACATTTTTTGAGATTGATTCCTGAAATTGATTTCTATTTTCAAATAATAATTTTGACAAATTGGCTATATGGATTACAAAATTAAATAAAGGGACAGGCATGAATTGCGATGATTGGCTAGTTCTTGCTTATAACAGCTGGGTAGATTTTTCGATTAAAATGATAAAAAATGTAGGCTAAAAATGAATTAGTATGGTTTATCATTGCCGTAGGTGGATTTTGAGTGGCTTTTTGAAATGTGTGGGCGTAGTGGTGGCTTTGTGTGAAAATAAACAGGAAAGGCATGAATTGCTTTCCCACACCCAAACCGATTTATCGTTAAACTAAGCTAAAATTGCAAATTTACTTGATAAATTTTCTAAAATTGTTAAATTGCAAACACTATTTGATTTTTAATTGATGCCTGTCCCGTCTATTTCTACCCCACCGAACACAGTACTGGCGACTACGCATTGCAAAGTCAAAGAATTTAAGTAAACCCGTTCATCACTTTAAGAAAAGCCAAATACCTACAACAGAAGAATTCTGTCTTCGAAAATCTTTTTAACATTCATTCAAGATAAACTATACCATTTGCCAAAAAAAGCATCTTAAAACGAAGCTCGTATCAATCGCAAGCTGTTTTAAAAATCAAGAAAAGCCACAATATTGACAAGAAATAAATTTAGAACTAAAACATGCTGCTAAAAATAAATCAACCAATAAAAGTCTCCTTCGTTTTACAATTCCAGTAGAGCAAAGCCTCCCTTTGCTCAACTTCTAAATTGAAGTTTTTCAATAATGTGACAAACGATTCGTATAATAAAAACTCAGTTATTAATGCTAGTTGGGGATAAAAGATATCCTCATCTTTAATTCAGAGAAACAAAGTATTGCTTTTCCGCTTTTTAATTGAAAAAATTGATTTGTAAAATAATTACACCAGAATTGTAAAAAATATGCAATAAGATGGGTTGAATGATTTGATTTTTCTGATGGTATAAACTGGCACTCAAGCTACCTAATAAAAATACAGGCAAAAAGGAGGCCGGTGGGTGTGCCATGGCGAACAATAAACTCGAAAATAAATTTGCCAATGTTATGGAATAATAACTTTTTAGCGTTTTAAAAAGTATTCTGCGAAATAATATTTCTTCTACTATAGGTGCCACAAATATAGCAAATAAAACATATTGCATTTGGAATGTCTCTAGTTTTTGATCGTTTATACTAAATAAATTCCAGCGATTTAAAATCACTAAATAACCTAAAGCAAAAGCAATAGTCACACAAACATAAAGAAATAATTGCAGGGAATGCAACCTTTGACGGTAAAAAAACAATAATTCTTTCCCGATGAGTTTAATATCTGGGAAAATACGACTACAATAAAATAGAATGACTAGCATGATGCCAGTAGAAATTAATCCGCTTATAAAAATATTTTGCTCTTTAGTTACTAAAAAAGAAATGGTTTGAACCGTAATTAAAATAGAAATGTAGAAAAAAATTAACAGGATAGACTCAAAAACAGTCAATTTATTGGAAACTATACTTTTATCAAAATAATACTTTAATGTGCTTGTAACTTTTGTTTTCAATCCCAATGCAATGGTAAATGCCAATATTATAATATAAAATTTGGACAAAATATTTTCATTAAATATTGCTGAAATGTAAAATCCACACAAATACATATACAAAAATGTAAATGCTTGATTATTGTGTTGTGCCTCATTGGTTGTTAGCGGGTCATAGCTAATGATGCCGATACTAGTTGAAATATATGCATATATGGCAATACCGAATAATACCACAAAGAAATTTATAAAAAAAATAGCTGAAAACGAACCGCCCATAATAAAATATATCAAATAAATTAGCACAAAGAATAAATAAGAAAATGCCGCCCACAACCATATTTTTCTAAAAAAATATTCACTAACATCAATAGGCAAAGTAAATATTAACCATAACCCTTTACCTTCACGCTGAACCAAAGTAAAAGTGGTAAATAAAAAAATATAAGTTCCGACTACAAATGCTGTGATGTTGATATTTATGGGATCTATTAAAGTTTTTGCTTTAAAACTAAAGGCATAATAGTAATAGGTACCTAAAATGCAGGGTAAAATTAGGATAGTGATAAATATTTGTTTGTTGCGAAACAACATCAGCTTTTCAAATGAAATAACGGTATTTAATTTTGATCCCTTTATCAATATTGTCTTTGAGGTATTTTGTGACCGCTTGCCTAAGTAGCCTGTTGCATTCGTTATTAAACCATCTTTTGTCAGTGCCTTGGAAAAAATATAAACAAGGTATAGGCTAAGAACAAGTAATTTCACCAGTATAATAATGGATATAAAAGCAAATGGATCCTCTGCTCTTAAAAACGGCAAATGAAAAAAAGGAACCCAACTAAAAACATTAAAATAAGGCGAGAATATTTGATATGCCATTTCTTTAATTTCTAAGCTCGCATTTGCTAACGAGCCTAATAACATCACACCTGTGGCTAAAATATGACAAATCGATTGAAATAATTTTGCTTTTTGTAATCCTGCATAATGCTGAAAATACAATTCAATTAATACTTGAATCGCCCCAATTAAAAAAGACCATATTAACCAAACTAAAATAGCAATAGGTAAAAACCATGGTCCTTTAAAGATCAAATATATATGAATTAACACTGGCAGAATAACAAGCCAATTAACTAGATTACTAAAGGCGTTTTCAATGACTCTGAATAAAAGCAAAGATTGAATCGGTAAAGCATTACTAGCTAACCACTCATAATATTTATCAGTAACCCCAAGATCTTTTACGCTAAAACTAAGAGCTGTAAACAATGAAAACAAGGCTAATGAACCACAGATTAAATACAATAGACATATTGTTTGAGAGTTGCCTAAAGCTGCCATTGATTTTTCTGGTAAAGTTTCAAGTGGAATAATTCTTGTTTGATAATACTGCTTAAATTTATCGTCAATATTAACGCCAAAGGCTGGTGCTGCTTGATAAAATTGTAATTCAATCACGGCAGAGAATTCTTCTTTTGTTGAATTCCACACCTGTGTCTTTTCTTTTTCATTCATCATTAAATCATACTCATCAAATTTTTCGTTAAAGAGAGTATCGTATCGAGTTAAACTACTAGACGAATAATTGCTAGGAAGCTTGTTGTTCTGTAATACTCGATGAATCTGATCTAAAGAATTCAATTGATATATAAAAAAATAAATCAAACCAACACTAATAAGTATAAAATATAATGCACCAAAAAAATACAAGAATCCCCCTAAAACACCAATGCCTTTTTTGCCTAAAGCGGATCGAGATTTGCTTGGTTTCTTTTTTTTCTTTTTATTATATTGAAAACCAATTCTATTTAATTTTCGTTTCAATGAATATTTTAAAATTAAATAAATTATTTTTAAAATATTATTCGACATGATGGCCTGTCATCTCGAAAAATATTTTTTCTAGCGTAGATAGTTGAGGGTATGCATTCTTTAAATCTACAAGCGACGAACTACGCACAAGTTTTCCTTTATGCATAATACCCACTGAGTTACACAGAGTTTCTGCTTGAGATAGCACATGCGTACTATAAATTACCGTATTCCCTTTTTGTGTATAGTCAGTAATAAATTGATGAAGAATTTTAACTCCATAAGGGTCAAGACCATTCACGGGCTCATCTAAGATTAATAAATTTGGTGAATGCATGATTGCAGCAATCAGACCTAATCTCTTTTTCATTCCCAAAGAATAATTTACGGCATAGTCTTCAATAGCCTCTTCTAATTCAAAAAGTTTAACATAGCGATTTATGTTATCTTGAATCAATTTTGTATCGACATTATGCATTTCACCAACGAATTGCAATATTTCGACACCCTTTAAATAATCATGAAAAAATGGCTCGTCAGGCAAAAAACCAACATGTTGTAAAGCTTCTATGCGATTTTTGCTAATATCATAATCGGCAATTTTTATTTGACCTTTCGTAGGCTTTAATAAACCCATCACCATTTTAATGGTAGTCGTTTTGCCGGCCCCATTTGGCCCTAACAAAGCATAAATTTGGCTCGGCTCTAGAGTTAAATTGAAATCGTCAACTGCAATGAAATTACCAAATTTTTTAGTTAATTGATTGATGCGCAACACTGACATAAATCATCTTTAAATAATGTTAATTCAGAAATTTTTATAATGATAAATTACAACCTGAATTCGTAAATCAGAAAATTTAATCGCCTGATACCAAAATTGCATATTCTTTAATAAGTTTACTAGAATAATTTTAATAATTGCCGTACTGCAAATAACAGTTGATTTTCAAATAATACCTGTCCCGTCTATTCTCATAAGTTCAGCTATATTCATCTAGTAGAAGACACGCTATATAGAATGTTTCTACTTTAAGAGCGTTGCTCAAAGAATCCAATAAACTTAGTGTAAAATGAAGTTTGATTTTTTCCGAGCCTCATACAAAACTGTTATGCAAAATATCTAGCGCATCTTTTTTTACTAATATCTAAATTGTTGTTACTAAAATTGTCATTTTTCGAGGTTGGCGTCGGAATCGGAATCGGCTTTTATTAAATTAAACCCCAACCCAATCATAGCTTTATGAGATGGCTAAAGCCAACTTTTTCTCGATTATGCTTCCGACTCCGGACCGACCCCTATAAGAAAGAAAGCGATTTGTTAGCTGCTACTATAAAGCTTGGTATAGGCTAACCGGCTGTTGTTCCCAAAATATTTTCTTAAGTCGTTTTGCCTTTTTTAACTCTAGTTGCTTTACGGATAATATCCTTGGCAGTAACAACATCAGCGCCAACGGTTTGTATATATTCAACCAACCAGTGCAGATCCAATGGCTCAATATACCGTTGCCATTTATCTGATATTAGTTCAGCCGGGGTTAAATACCCAGACATATAGTAATGCCCTTGACCTTCAACCCAAATTAGAAAATCTTTTTGGCGTTTAGTGTCAATGGATATCTCATATGGATATGTTTCTGTTTCAGTAACCTGTAATCTGATCTTTTTAATTACGTACTGTGCCATATTTACCTAATTTTGAGCTCACGAGTGCGTAGCAACACATATTGTGTCTTTTGACTAGAATTTTATAGTTTATTCACCACGCGCATTCAAGTATTAAGTGCGACATTGTTATTTTTAAAAACAATTATAGATTGCTTATTAAAAAGTTCAATAGGTGCTATAAAGTTTAGTTTTTTTCTAGGTCTGTTATTTAATTTTTCCTGAATTTGAACTGCCTTTTCTTGAGAAATACCTTCAAAGCTTGTACCTTTTGGAAAATATTGGCGAATTAACCCATTTGTATTTTCATTTAGACCTCTCTCCCATGAATGGTATGGGTGTGCAAAATATACCTTTGTGTCTAGCTGCCTAGTGATGCGCTTATGATTAGCAAACTCTTTAACATTATCTGCTGTTATTGTGTGAACTTTATCTTTGTAAGGCCTAAGCATTTTTATCGTTTCAGTGCTGATTTCGCGTGCTGATTTAGTCTTTACTAATCTCATTAAGGTAACTTTGTCTTGCGCTCAACTATCGTGATCAGAAAGTCTTTGCGATCCTTACCAACAATGGTGTCTATCTCCCAATCTCCTATGCGTTTCTTTTGATCTACTATCGCAGGACGCTTGTCTATGCTTACCCTATCCCTGATTTGACCTCTTTTTTCCTTAGCACCATAACGCTTCTTTCGCTTCTTTTTACTATTTCGCAAAAATTGATAAAGCGTGCCACCATTAAGCGTGTCATTCCAAATATTCTGATAAAAATAAACAACGGGACAGGCATGAATTTCTGTAATTAGCCAGTTCTTGCCTAAAATAGAAGTTTGGATTTTTTGATAAAAAATGTAGGCTAAAAATCAATTAATGTGGGTTATTCGTCGTTGACGGTTGATTTTGAGAGTTTTTTGAAATTTGTAGGTGTAGTGGTGGCTTTGAGTGGTTTTTTTTGTTAAAAAGTGGAGTCGATTTTGTTTTGGTTAGTCGCCGAAGAGGTGTGCATTTGTAAAGAATTTCTAGGTCAGTTATTTAAAAGAATCTTATAAGGGTCGGATTTGAAATCCGCCCCTACTATAAATGGGAAAGATTCAACAAGCCTCTCCGAAGTGACGCAATGCCTTGCGTCTCTCGTTTTAAAGAGGCAAGAGTCGCGCTTATATCACGCCACTACAATGAGCGCTTTTCGGGTTACCCACTAGGGCGGTTCGACGCTTCGAATGCCCCTACAAGAAATGTTTTTAAAAATCAATTTTTCTCTGTGCCCTTGTGGTTCTCGTCCCCTCTGTGTTAAAAATTTTGCTTTAATACAGTTTGAACTCGCAAGAATTACAGGCAATCAACAGGCATGAAATGAAGTATTATAAAGTAAAAAAGCGGCTTGAGCACTTTAACTTTATTTTCACTTTTCAATTTCAAAGATTTTGATATAATTAACCAATAGCCCTATTAAATATTTTAGAAAATTCTTATGCTGGTTATATCATCAAAAATTTCCTATCATTGGATTGTAGAGAACAATGAATAACTTTATACATCAATCTTTAGCAGAAGGTCGGTGGCAGAAATTAACTTTTGCTGAGCAAATGGCAAATATTGGTAGCGAAGTTGGTAGAGCGATCAAGTGGAAGAATAAAAATAATATTGACCTTAAAGAAAAAGCCGTTATTCGAGCTCTTGAACTTTTGTACCTTACAATTGAAGCACAGCGTAAAAGAAAAGGTCTCAGAGAATTAACACGCCTTCGAGAAGTTTTGATTGATTATTTTTATTGCGATAATATTTATAAAAGCACAGAGAAATCTTTAGAAAAATATTTTTTAGCCTTTAATCTGCTTGCTAGAAAAAATAAATAAAAGACGGTTATACAAGGGTTTACGAATGGGCTAGAAATATTGCTCTTTAGTTAACTTTCACAAAAAATGAAGCGAATCTCACTCCAATTTTAAGTCCAATACCCCTAAATATAGTAAAATGAGCTGAAGAAGGCTCGCGCAGTGTGCTGAACAAAGTGAGTGGGCTTTTTGAGTTAAAGTGTACAGCCAAGAGCTTGTGGGAAAGAAAAAATGAATTGCTGCGGTTAATTTTCTGATTTAATATATGCTTCTATTTCTTGAATGAGACTAGCGTTTTTCTCTTTAAATGTTTTAATTTCTTTTTCATCCATTTCATATAAAGTTATTCGTCTTATGATAGCGTTTCTTGAATTTATGCTTAGTTTGTTTTGAAATTCACTATCTTCGATTTCGTATGATCTAATGCCATCAAAGAGATTGGATTCTGCAAATAGGGCTTTGTCTAAAATGGTATACTTGATTTTATAAATGGGGTCGTCATTCTCAAATAAATTTGCAGTGTAAGTATGGGGTGTGAATATTTTAAGGCCTAAGCCAACTGCAGATAATTTTGTTCCTTTACTAGATAAAATTTTGGCCTCAAAGGAAACAACAAGAGCTTTCCCTAGTTCTAAGGTATATGGTAAATTAAAGCTTTGTAGGTCTTGACCTACAGTTGTTATTCCCTTTTTTTCAAAGGAAATCAGAAAATTTTTGTTATCTTTTATATCTAAAATTGAATTCACAAGTTTGTTTAGTTCTGCCTTAGAGGTAACATCTTTCATATTCAAGTCGAACTTATAAAGAGGTTTTTGGTCTAAGACGGTAGGTGTATGGATTGGCTTATTTTCGGATGTATTTGTAATTTGTTCACTAATTTGTGGTTTATTAAAAAATGGGAGACCATACTTATATAGAACAAAGCTAGTAAAAACGCCAAAGAATAAAAAACTAATTACTTTGTAATAAATAGCAGAGCCAGAAGTTAGCGGAACTGCTTTGTAGTTTTCATGAATCATTTGAGTTATTTTTGTTTTAAATTCAGGTGGTGCCGATACCAGTTGTGTGGTCTCAAGATTTAAAGTAATGCTAGCAATGGAGAGCGAAATGCTTGAGGCTTTTAATTGGCTTTTCAATTTTTGTATGGCACGACTAATAAGACTTCTAATGCTTACTTCTTTGACATTTAAGATATCAGAAAGCTCGCTGTTGCTATGGCCTTCAAAAAATTTTAGCATAATAATTGTCTGATATTTTTCTGGAAGATCTTTAACAGCTTTAAGAATGGCATGTTTGTGTTCATCAATATTGCTTGTGGGTTCTGGTTCTGGTTCGTCAACAACAACCATTTTTGTGTTCGCAAATGCGTTTTCGCGTTTGAGACGGCTGCTTGACTTTTTGTATTGTTCAATTGTCATGTTTACTACTGCCTTTGCTAAATAACCTTTTGCTTGTGATTCATCTTTTTTGATGAGCTCGTTTAAAATAACCTGATTTTTAATAATATTAAGAACAACTTCCTGTGATAAATCTTCCGCATCAGCTTTATTATTTGTACGCACAAGTGCCACACGATATGCATAGTCGGCATACTTTTCATAAAACTGAATAATTACATCTTTCATCTCGGACATCTATTAAATATATTTCCCTGGTGATAGAATGTTTTCTGGGTCAACCAACTTTTTAATTTCTTTTAAAAATGACTGTTGAGCCGTATTTCTCTCATTTAACTTAGAGAAGGCTAAGTTGCCAGCACGGTAAGGCGGGTAACCATTTTTTAACATCATAGAAATCAACTCGTCATGACATTTCTGTGCAGCATTACACTCCTTTTTATCTTTTTTATTATAACATATCGTTAATACAGAAGACAGACTTCTTTTATTAATCATGGTTAAAGTATCTAAAAAGTCAAAATTATATTTTGCAAAAATAGATTTTGCCAAATCGTTAAATTTTTGTAGATGAAACGCCCCCATTGGAAGTATAGGCGAAACCCAGATAAATCCTGCGTTATAGTTTAATGGGTTATTGGAAGTTGGCTCAATTGGTGCATCGACTGTTCGCCATAGACAACCTTGAATGCTGTTTTCTGGGGGTGTGCCTGTTAATAGCTCGAAACCTTGTTTTGCTTTTTTTAACAATCTAACATTTCTTTTAAAAAAGTCAAAATAGGTAAATTTTTCACAAATTTTTGTGAGTGAATTAATTTGGTTTTCATCTAAAACAATGATTTTTTTTAAGCCTTTTATTGTTTTTAATCGGCTCATAATTTTTTTAATATTTGCTTTGACTTGGTTCTTATCACCAGAAACTCCCATGGAGCCATTCCAGGCACCAATCGCATTTAGATGTTGTAATTTTTTTCTTTGATCTAAAGTTAAGGCTTTGCAAGTGGTTTCGTCTATTGTTGGTGAAGAGTGGTTCATTGCCAACACACGCAAATCATTTCCAATATGAACATTGGTTTGAATTGTTCCATCAAGTTTCAATGGTCGCAACACTTCTATGGCTTCGTAAATATCGGAATCTTCTTGGAGTGCGAAAAATACACCTTTAAAAACTTCGGCTTTTGGTTCTAGCCAAACCGTCATTTTTGTGATAATTCCCAAGTTTGATTGGCTAAATAAACCGTCAATAGATGGGCCTAAACCAAATTTATTTAAATCCTGAGATTCAGAATTTTCGAATTCACCAAAACCAGTTTTGATAATTTCTCCATTAGGCAAAACAACTTCGTAGTTCAATGAATTAGAAAAACGATCACCCATCGAGCCATGACCAAACCCTCTTTCCGAGATATTTCCTATTAAACTAGTGTCTGGCCCAGCTCCCGTTACATCGGTAGCCCAGTTAGACTTTCTTGTTTGCAAAAACTCTCTTGCTTGGCCTTGTGTGACACCTGGCTGTACTACCAAGTAGCCAAATTTCTCATTGTAATCTAAAATTTGATTCATGTTTTTTAAATGTATAATGACTGATTCATTAGATGGTGCACAAGCGTCAGTGTAGCCCCAGTTGTTGCCTGTGCTAATAACATGAACTTTTTGAACCCAATTATTACAAATTTTTAAAATGTCAGCAATTTGTGCCGTTGTCTTTGGAAATACTACTACTTTTGGAATAGTTGATTTTGGTAAACTAGAGCGCGAAAAGTAAGCTTTTGTCAAATCATCATAGGCGATATTTTCTGCTCCAACGATTTTTGTCAGTTCGCCTAAGAAAGTAGACTCCATTATGGCGATTGGATTTATCGTTTCTTGACTTAGTATACTTGAGACCATTTGGTTTCTCCCCTATGTTTTCCTGTAAAGTTAAACTGAGACAATTCCAATTCGTTGCAGATATTTTAAAATAATTTGTAATGTTTTTGTAAGTCATTGATTTTAAGTGACTTATAAGCCAATTATTTTTTTGATACATTAAGAATGAAAACATTAAAAATGATAGTCTGGCAATCTAAGGAGGGAAAAACCCACGCTTTATTGTCTACTTGTAAACTAATTTGGTTTTGGAAGGTTGTGTTTGGTTAAAGAATGAGAGGTGTGTTCGCTTCATGATATGCACCCACCTTTGCCTAGTAGACAGTCTGGTAGAGAAATCGCCTATTAAAGTTTTGCAAATCTGCATCATAAAACGAATGCAACCAATCTAATTAATGAGGACTGTTCTTTTTTGTTCTTAGTCTACACTACCAGACCGCGGTGGTGCGACATATCGCGGGTCTGGTTACGCAGTCTTTTGCGTAGCCAGATTGGCGAAGTGTCGCACTGCCGTTGTCTGGTAGAGAAATCGCCTATTAAAGTTTCGCAAATCTACATCATAAGACGAATGCACCCACTAAAAGTTGCAGTGTCTAAATAATGGTATGATTTTTATACATTGATTAGCGAATAAGATTTTTGATTTTTCACGAAAAACTTACGAAAAATGCCTATTTTAAAACGCTAAGATAAAACTATTTTAGCTTTGTTAATTTTCTAGTAATACAGCTAATCGTAAATCAGTTGTTGTAACAGAAAGTTTTGCTTGACCCTTTTGATTTTTTATTGTTATGGTTTTGTTTGTAAAAAGCTCTTTCATCGAATTTGATTTTATAAAACCAGGCGCTAAAGAAATTTCTGCTTTTTTGCATTTTTCAGGCAAAAAAAGGAAAATCACTTTTTTACCATTTGCCTCGCCACATTTAACATACAAAAATTTGTCTTTAGTCTTTTTTGGTTTTAAAGGAACAACAGGCAGTAAAACCCCTGCATCGGCGCAAAATTTTTCAATCATCGTTTCAAAAGGTTCGTTCCATTCGTTAAAATAAGGTTCCCCAAAGTAGGAACCAAGATGGATGATTTTTCCTTTGCCTACTTTATATTCAGCAATCAGAGAACCGTCTCTATGTTTTGCATAAGTTATAGGTTTGCCGCCTTGTGTGGGTGTTAGCCATTGAAAAGCTGGTAATTTTTCTGTTTTAGAATTCAGCTTCATTGTAATAGAAGGCTCGGTTGGTCTGCGACCTACTTCAATAGCTTGGGTTAAGTCAAAAATCAACCTTTCATTTGGATAATGATAAAAACCTGTTTGAGTAAAGGCGCCACTTTCAGATTCGCAGACAAGAGTTCCGCCATTCTTGACAAATTCACGAAGTGCTTTGTCTAGCTTTTCTGTAAAAACTAAAACTCTTGGTAGAAATAAAATCTTCAAACCCTTTAAGCTATCTAAGTGCTCTTCTTCCACCAAAACAAAGGGAATAGAATTTCGTGTTAATGCGCGTGAATACCCTTGCAGGGCTTGAATCGAGCGAGTTGCCTTACCATCTTGAGAAAAAACCATATAGTAACTTTGTGGCGAAAACAATACACCAACATCCATTTTTTGTTGAGGTTTATAAGCATTAAAAACGGCTTGATGTTTGTCAAGTATTTTGCGTGTTGATTGCAAACCTTTGATACGATCATCGGTTAAGCCATCACTACCTACAATTCCAAAACCTGCGCTTTCGCGACCAAATACTTCATCGCGCCAACACCAGAATAAAAGCTTATCTGCACCGCAGGCAATACCTGTCCAAATCCATCTTTGTTGAGAAGGCGCGTCAACTTCCTGATAAATATTAAAACCAATCGCAGCGCGACCGCCCTGAATTTCCGATAACCATACTTTTTTGCCACGAGCGGCGCTTTTGATGTAATCAATCCGAGTGCCGAAACCAGCTTCATCAATACCAAACCATTTCGGGAAACTACTGCAACCGATACCATCTAAATGATCGGCTAGGTCCCAATCATTACCTCGATCTAATGCGTATTGAGCCTCATGATGTGATGGATAACCCCCACCGCTTAAAGGGCAAGGAATGGCCCCATGAACGGTTACATCGTGTTTAGGGTCAAGAGCTTTAATCGCATCGTAGCGCTTACGGGCGTGTTCGTTACAATTTTGAGTTCGAAAATATTGCCATTCCATTAATTCGGTATAGGTTTTATCGTGAACGCGCCCGGGCAAAACTTCCTGCCAAGAATTATAGCGCCTCATCCAGATTTTGTTTAAATTGGCAAGCGTGCCAAATCTTTTTTTTAGCCAATCTTGCCATTTGCTAATAGTGTGGTCGCAAAAACATACTAAATTGTTGCTATTAATATGCCACCTTAGTTCGTTCCATGCATCCCAACCCGCTAAATGGGGAATGTTTCGATAGTGAAGAGTTGTTTTTTCAAGAAACCTTTTCATGTAGTTCCATACTTTGGGGTGATCAAAACACCCGCCAGGTGTAAGGCCAAAATGATTTTCGCAACGATTACCAGAAATCACTTTGTTGCCCACATGGTCAATCATTTCACTATTTGGCACAGCATCATGAATCCAATAGGGGTGTAGTTCTGCGGAAGTACTTAGAACCACCGAAAGCCCAACTTTGTCTGCTATGTCTATTAGTTTGTCGTAATCATCAAATTTAAAAGTTCCTTTTTTAGATTCTATCCAACCCCATACTAACCAAAGTTGAACAGTATCTAAGCCAGAATCTTTCATTTGTTTTAGGTCATTTTCCCAAAATTTTTGTACTGGAAAAGGAGGACGATAATATTGTGTGCCAATTTGAATCATGATAAATTACCTTAAAGATATTTTCTAATTCTGAGGAGATGTATTATCAGGATTTTGTGAAATCTTGCAAAATTGTTTTGATAAAGAAGTTCTGTTTTTTAAATGTAACCTAGGTTACTATTTGGTGCTATATAAAAGTCTTGATTTAGTATGATTTAAGGTTTGTTTTTTATCAATTCAGAAACTGTTTTTATATAGGTAGGAAGATTTTGTTCTGAAGGTACATGGTTTTGATCTTTTTCAAAAATATTTTTAAGTGTCAAATCGACTAAATCTTGGATGGACCAAGTGATAAAAGTCATTTCCCAGTTGGGCTCCATATATTTAGCGAACCAGATGTCGTATAATTCCTGACAACACCAAGCAGTTAAAAAAAGATCTTTTCCGATAACAAGTTTGTTGCTTTTGCAATATTCAAAAATAAGTTGGGTGGGGGCTCTCCAATAGCTGCAAATTCCAATTGGTTTTTTAGCAACATCTAACACTTCTTTTATTTTATTGATAGAAAGTTCAGCGTCGAAGTCGATAAAAATTTCTTGGTCAAACCTTCGACTCATTAATGTTAATGCACTGTTTGCACCCGCATAACGCAATTCGCAATGGCTATGACCTCTAATAGGGCCAACCCAAATAAGAGAAGCTGGTTTGTTTTTTAAAAGAATTTGAACACCTTGGCTAGCACCATAGAAATTGGATTGCACTACACTATTTACATTTAAAGAATTTAGAGGTGCATCAATTAAAACGATGGGTAGATTTAAATTTCTAAATTTTTCAATGATAGGCAAGCTTATTTCATCGATGATGAGGCCGGAATACAAATTGCTGTTTAGATGTTCTAGCAAATATTTTTCATCTAAATGGTTTAAAACATATACTTCTAAATGACAATTTAGATGTGATAATTTGGCTTTGAAAGTTTCTGTAATTTTGCGATATAAGTGATCAACATTATATTTAATATTTGTTTTGCTTAACACATATAATATTGGTTTTGTTAAAAAAGCATTAGCATTATAACAAACAGTATAACGACTTCTTTCTGAGGCAGAAAGATAGCCCTCTTCCACTAGTTTTTTATATACGGTCCATACGGTATTAAAAGCTAATTTTTCGGCTTCAGAAGCCTTTCTTATGGATGGTAATTGTTCCCCCAACTTCAATGAGCCGGAGCAAATTTTCGCTTTCAATTTAAAGTACAATGGATTCATTTTTAGTTTTCGCTTTGATAAAAGTTGGCTGCCATTAATGCGAATTTCTATTGCAAAATAATTATAGAGCCTGATGATAGCGAGTCTACGAAATTTTTTAGGTTATTGATATATGTTGGAATTGCAACCATAATATCGTGATTTGTGTTGTAGCAATCTAAATTATTTCAAAATTTTAAATTTGCAAATAGGTAGACAATTGAATACCTTTTCAAGAATTCAACGACTAAACGCTGAGTTTAGGTTGTTTTGCCTTTCTATTTACCTTGGAAGTGTTTTTGAACAATTTGCGATATCTTGCTTTAAATAACGCCGTGAAATATGGTTTGAGTTGACTGTTTTCTTAAAATGCTATTTATGAAGCCGCCCAAATGATGGAAATCAAATGGGCGGTTTATTTGCTAAAGTTAACAGACATGTGATTATTCGCCAGCTTTTGGGCGTGTCATACGATGGTTCCAGCCTTGCAAAACTATTCTTTCGTCAACATGACCTTTGCTATTTTCTATTTGGTCAAAACCATTATACATTTGTACTAAAACGGTTTTTCTTGGCTTATCGGATAAATTTGGCAAAGAGCCATGCAAAGTAAAATAATGAAAAAACAAAACATCGCCCGCTTCAATATCAAGCGAAATACTTTTTTCTAAAGGATACTCATCAAGTAATTTTTGATTTAAAACCTGTCCGCTTGATGCTTCTAAACGCCCTAGTTTATGACTACCTGGAAATAAGCGAAGCCCGCCCATGCCGTTTGCACCATCGGATAGATGTATCACGGCTGCGATCATTGAATCTTTTTCAGTTGAAAAGTACGAGTAGTCTTGATGGATAGGAAAAGCGCCACCTAATCTTGCTGGTTTTAAAAATAACTTTGAATGATGCAGAATAATATCGTCACCTAAAATGGCGGAAGTATAATCTAAGAAATTTTCGTTCATAAAAGCTTTTAGCCAAATGAGGTCATATCTTTGCACATTATGCGTGTGAATGATTTGTAGTGGTTTTTCTTTTTCAAATTGCTTTTGAAGTTTTTCTGAAACCTCGCCAGACCAAACAGCGTTGATGTTGTCTGTGCTTTTTTCTAATTGGCGCACAATTCTGTCAAAAGAGGCTTCTAATGGCTTTAAATGATCTTTAAAAAGGCCTTTTGCTAAGTAAAAACCATCTCTTTCAAAATCTGCTTGAACGGTTGCCAAATTGTTTGTTTCTAAAGTGCATTCCATGGTATTTCCTTTCTTAAGTTTCAATTATGAGTATATTACGGTCAAAAAATGCAGTTTAAATAGCTAAAAAGGTCAAAATATTGTCAAATTCGGTCAAAGAGGGGCTTCAACGCGTTTTTCTACAACAAACGATAGGAGCTTTTACGATTAGAGGTAAAACAGGAAGTTATTGCTTGTTTCACGACCCGCCAGAAAATTTTTGGCATTATCATGATTTTTACGAAGTTTGTTTGGTATTGTCGGGTAAGGGAAAGCATCATTTAGAAAAATCAGAAATTGAAGTGCAAGCGGGTGATTTGTTTATCGCAGACCCAGGGGTTTTTCATTTGATTTCTTCTTATGACACCAAAGATTTATATTTGGCTTTTTTCTCGATGGAGATTATTCAAAATCACGCAATTGATTCTGGTTGCAAAACAGACATTTTGATTTCGAATTTTGTCAAGCGTCACCATTTAGTAAGTCACCAGAATGATATCCAAATTAATATATTAAAATTATTAGATAAGAATCGAAAAACAATTAGCGAACCAATTGCCGAGCAAAATCTATTAACTTGGATTTTAGAAGCCATTACCTCACTGAGTATCGATTCAGAAATTCCCCGAAGTGATGCCGTAGACACAAAACACAAAAAGCTACAATTAGCTTTAGAATATATTGAAGGCCATTTGCAAGGCGAAATTAATGTAGTGGATATCGCCAAGCATATTCACACCAGCGAAAGAACCTTGCGTAGGGTGTTTCAAGAGCTAACAGGAAAAACAATTATTCAGGTAATTAATGAACAAAAAATAAAATATGTAGCCCACTTGTTGCATCAGCAGTATACTCTTAGCCAATGCGCAAGTAAGTTAAATGGAATCAGTTTATCACAATTAAGTAAATTATTTAAAAAAGTAACAGGTCTAACGCCAAAAGACTACAAAGAATCGATTCAACAGCCAATTTATCATCCGCAGCTTTTTAAGAGCAAATTTTGATTAGAAAAGCAAAATTGTAATTATTATTTTTTAACAAAATCATATAATTCCACATTCTAAAATTAGGTAGAAACAATGGGCAATTCTTATATCGAAGTTCAAGGTGCTAAAGAGCACAATTTAAAAAATGTGAGTATTAAGATTCCGCGTAATTCCCTTGCGGTTTTTACGGGCGTATCGGGTTCAGGCAAATCATCTCTAGTATATGATACTATTTTTCAAGAAGGCCAAAGGCGTTTTACCGAATCGCTTTCTGCATACGCCAGACAATTTTTAGGCCAGATGGAAAAGCCTCAAGTAGACCACATGGAAGGTTTATCGCCGACGGTTTCCATTGACCAACGCTCTGTGAGTCGAAGTCGCCGATCGACTGTTGGTACGATTACTGAGATTTATGATTTTTACCGTGTTTTATATGCGCGTTTAGGTACACCTTATTGTGTAAAATGCAATAAGAAGGTAAATTCTTTAACCAAAGATGAGATTTTTGAAAAAATATTTTCCGATTACACAGATGCTAAGATTATTGTAATGGCCCCCATCGTTCGCCACCGCAAAGGTGAGTACCGAAAAGAAATTAAAGATTTGCAATTATCTGGTTATCAGCGGGCAAGAATTGATGGCAACTTGGTAGACCTTAGTAGTAATATTGAATTGGCCCGTTATGAAAATCACACCATTGAAGTTGTAATTGATCGTCTTGTCGTAAAAGAAAAAGATAAAAGTCGATTATCTGAAGCCATTGAAGGTGCCTTAAAATTAGGTAAAGGTGTTATGACAGCCCTAATAAATGATGAACTGCATACTTTTAGTACCGTTCTAGGCTGTATTGATTGCGGAACTGTTTTTCAAGAATTAGAGCCTCGGTTGTTTTCTTTCAATACCCCTTGGGGCGCTTGTGAAAGTTGTAATGGGTTAGGTGAAACCGAACGATTTGATGAACGCTTAGTAATTCCTGATGAATCAAAATCAGTTAATGATGGTGCCTTTTCTTGTATTGCCGAATACGAAAGAATTCCTTTTAGTAGTTATGGCTTAGAAGATATCAAAATTCTTGCGGCTCATTACAAAATTAATTTAGATAAACCGTGGAAGTCGCTAAAACCACAAGAGAAGGAAATTCTATTGTATGGTAGCAAAGAAGAAATTTCGATTAAACGGTCGTTTGAAAAAGAAGGTAAAAGCATTAAAAGCAATGAAGTTCGTGTCATGCGCGGCGTGATGGATGTTTTAGAGCTGGTGTATCGCCGTGCGCCAAGCCCATTTTTTCACAAATTCATCCATCGTTCCGTTTGCAAGCTATGCGAAGGAGCGCGATTAAATGTGAGCGCTAGATCTGTAAAATTTAGAGATCTTAGTATCGTTGAATTAACTCACAAAACGGTGCAAGAATCAATTGATTTTCTGAACCAAGTTCAATTTACAAAATCTGAGCTTAAAATAGCAACAGCTTTATTAAAAGAAATTAAAGAACGATTGTTTTTTTTGCAAAGAGTTGGTTTGCATTATTTAAATATGGATCGCGATGCTGCAAGCTTATCTGGTGGTGAAGCCCAAAGAATTCGTTTGGCCAAACAAGTGGGTTCGAAATTGTCGGGTGTTTTGTATATTCTAGATGAGCCTTCGATTGGTTTACATCAGAGAGACAACAAAATGTTGATTGATACTCTTAAAAGTTTGCGTGATCTAGATAATACCGTTTTAGTCATTGAACACGATCAAGAAACAATGGAAAACGCTGATTTTTTAGTTGATATTGGTCCTGGTGCTGGCGTATTAGGTGGGGAAATCATTGCCAAAGGGTCGCCCTATGAGGTAGCCAAAGTTAAAAATTCCATAACGGGTCAATTTTTAGCTGGCACGAGTGAAATCCCTATTCCTAAAACGCGAAGAACACCAAAAAAATGGATCGAAATCAATGGTGCCAAAGGCAATAACCTTAAAGATATTTCAGTTGCCTTTCCTATGGAAGTTTTTGCTGTTATTACGGGAGTGTCTGGTTCTGGCAAAAGTACGCTTGTTTTAGAAACTTTAGAAAAAATACTACATAATCATGTTTATGGTCAATCTGATTTACCAGCCGAATATAAGAGTGTAAAAGGTATAGAGCATGTTGACAAGGTTATTAACATCGATCAATCACCAATTGGTCGAAGCCCGCGTTCCAACCCTGCCACTTATACAAAGTTGTTTGATTTAATTCGGGTTTTATTTTCAAATACACCAGAGGCTAAGGTGCGTGGGTATAAGCCAGGGCGTTTTTCTTTTAATGTGCCGGGTGGTCGTTGTGAGGTTTGTTCTGGCAATGGAGAGATGGAAATTGAAATGCAGTTTTTATCTAATGTGCATGTGCCTTGCGATGAATGTTTAGGCAAACGCTATAACGAAGAAACACTAGAAATTTTTTATCGAGGTAAAAATATTTTTCATGTTTTAGATATGTCGTTGGCTGAAGCGGCTACTTTTTTTGAAAATCACCCGCAAATTAGCAAAACTTTAAAAACCCTAAATGATGTAGGTTTAGGTTATTTAAAGTTGGGGCAAAGTTCTTTAACTCTTTCTGGTGGCGAGGCCCAGCGGGTTAAACTTGCTTCTGAGTTGAGAAAAGTGGATACAGGCAATACCGTTTATATTTTAGACGAGCCGACAACGGGGTTGCATTTTACGGATATCGCAAGGTTGTTAGATACATTGCAAGAATTGGTCAATCGCAATAATTCTGTAATTGTCATTGAACACAATTTAGATGTTATAAAATGTGCCGACTACATTATCGATATGGGGCCAGATGGTGGTAAAGGTGGTGGCGAAGTTGTAGCTTTAGGAACACCTGAAGAAATTAGTAAAAACAAAAACTCAGAAACTGGCAAAGTATTAAAAGAAATATTAGGCAAAAAATCAAACAAAGAAGCTCTAAAACCTCAAAAAGATTTCAAGAGTAATTCTGCTGAAAGAGTTTTAGAAATTGAAGGTGCCTGTGAAAATAATTTGAAAAATATTTCAGTCAAAATACCTAAAAATGAGCTGACGGTTATTACTGGTAGATCGGGTAGTGGTAAATCTTCATTAGCCATGGATACCATTTTTAAAGAAGGCCAAGCCAGATATGTAGAGTCTTTATCGACTTATGCTCGCCAATTTTTAGGCAAAAACGAAAAGGCTAATGTAAAAAACATATCTGGTTTAGCGCCGGCTATAGCGGTTGATCAAAAGAATACGACTAAAAACCCCCGTTCAACGGTGGCTACTACAACAGAAATCTATGATTATTTGCGATTGTTATATGCTAGAGCTGGTGATCATCATTGCCCAACCTGTCAAAAGAAGATAACGCCTAATCACCCCGATTCTATTTTTAAGGAATTGCTAAGTAAATGTGAAGGAGAAAAGGGGTATTTGCTGGCACCTTTATTTTTGCCGAATTCTAAATTGCATTTTAAGTTACTCAAACCGAATCATTTGAAGGGTGTTGCAGAAGATTTAAAGCGCGAAGGGTTTCAAAGGATTATGATTGATAATGAAACCTATGAAATAGATAGTTTGCCAAATGCGATCAAAGAAGACGCAAAGGTATATATTTTAATAGATCGATTGAGTATTGAAAAGAAACAGAAAAAACGATTAACGGAAGCAATTGAAGTAGCATTTGAAATGGGGGCCAGTTTATTTGTTTACAAGGATAAAGATTGTAAAAAAGAATTGTTGTTTGCACGAGAATCTGCATGTATTGAGCACGATTTTTTTGTGCCTAAAGAAATTAACCCTAGACATTTTAGCTTCAATTCTCACTGGGGTGCCTGTTCAGCTTGCACGGGCCTTGGTGTGCGTCAATCTGTTTCGCCAGATTTAATTGTTGTAGATGATACCAAGCCAGTTTTAGACGGTGCCTTTGATAAATATATTCAAGCACTTGTTACTCGACATGGCACCTATTACACTACATTTTTTAACCGATTCTGCAAAGAATATAAAATCAACCCAAACGAACCTTTTCAAAAAATCAGTAAAAATATTCAAAAGAAAATTTTATATGGTGATACTGTTGAATTAGAGTTCACAAAAACAAAAGAAAATATTGCAGGTTCCAAGACAATTACTTATAGCAAAAAATGGGAAGGGTTTATTCCTTTTGTAGAACGCATGCATAAAGAAGCTGAAACGGAAAGTGTGCGTGAAAAATTCATGGCATTTTTTAAATCTACAATTTGTCAGGATTGCCAAGGTTCTCGGCTTTCGCCTTTCTCCGCAAATGTTAGGTTTGGAGGTTTAACGATAACTGAGTTTTGCCAACACAATATAGAAGAGATTTTAGTGTTTATTCATTCTGTTAAGTTAAGCTCTATGCAAAAATTAATTTCTACTCAAGTATTAAAGGAGATCAAAAATCGCTTAGAATTTCTTGCAAATGTTGGGCTTTCTTACTTAGAGTTAAATCGAAGTAGCGCAACTTTAAGTGGTGGCGAATCGCAACGCATTCGTTTAGCCTCGCAATTAGGTAACAAATTACAAGGCGTGATTTATGTTTTAGATGAACCGACAATTGGTTTGCATCAGGTTGATTCCTTGCGACTCATTAACACATTAAAGGAAATGCGCGATTTAGGAAATACCGTATTAGTAGTAGAGCATGACGAGGATGTTATGCGGTTATCGGATAATATCATTGATATGGGGCCAGGGGCTGGTATACATGGTGGAACCATCACTTATTTTGGAGAAAGCAAAAATATTACCAAAGAGAAAAACTCTTTGACCGGTGAATATTTGAGCGGAAAAAAACAAATTCCATACCCCAATCAACGAAGAAAATGTAAAGAAAAAATCACCCTCACTGATGTGCAAACAAATAACCTCAAGAAAATTACCGTTGATTTTCCATTACATTGCTTAACTGTAGTAACGGGTGTTAGTGGTAGTGGAAAGTCTTCGTTGGTTATTGAAACACTACCTTTTGCTTTAGGGGTTACGGAGGCAGAACCTGGGGCAAAACCAAAATTTAAGTCCATTAAAGGGGCTGAAGGTATTGAAAGCATTCAGTTCATTAATCAAAGTGCAATTGGTGCATCGCCTAGCTCAACGCCTGCAACCTATACTGGTGTTTTTGATTTAATTCGTGATATTTTTGCGGCTACCAATACGGCCAAAATTAGAGGTTTTAAAAAAGGGCGTTTTAGTTTTAACACGGGAGATGGACGCTGTAGTGTTTGTGAAGGCAAAGGTGCGATTTTAGTGCAAATGCATTTCTTGGCAGATATTTGGATGGAATGTGAACAATGTCGTGGGTTGCGATTTAATGCGGAGACTTTAGCTATTCAATTTAAAGGGAAAAATATTTCTGACATTTTAAACCTGACAGTTGTTGAGGCTTTCGAATTATTTAACGATTACCCAAAAATAAGACGACGACTGCAAGGCTTAATTGATGTTGGTTTAGAATACTTAAAAATGGGGCAAAGTTCAATATCTTTAAGCGGAGGGGAAGCTCAACGACTAAAATTGGCTGCTGAACTTTATAAAAGTAATAGCGGTCATACCTTATATATTCTAGACGAACCAACAACTGGGCAACATTTTGATGACATCAATAAATTAGTTGCGATTTTTCAACGATTAGTAAATGAAGGCCATACTGTTATTATTGTTGAGCATAATTTAGAAGTGATCAAGAACGCTGATTTTATTATTGACCTTGGCCCTGAAGGTGGCAAAAACGGTGGTCAGGTTCTATTTCAAGGTACGCCAGAACAACTAGCTAAACAGAAAAACAATGCTACAGCACAGTATTTAAAAGAAAAATTAAAATAGAGAAGTCTAAATATAGTTGTGCTGACCCAACTCTCTTAGAGACAGCATGGTGTGTAACGGTATAGAGGGTCTGCTCCTCAAAGTATTCATCTTTTTGCCAATTTTTGGGGTTGTCGCGAAGAATATGTTCGTTAAACCGCGGTTGCCATGCAAATTCGGGGTTAATTTTTCGTGCATGAATCGTACAAATTCATTTGTATTGATTAACAATCACACCCAAAACCCCCTGGTTTCCAATGCGTAGAGACGCCCAAGTTGGGCGTCTCTACTTAGGCTGCATCTTTCGGATTATCAATGATAATAATACCATGCACATGATTCGGCATAACCGCCAATTCATCTAATTTTACAAACGAAAAATGCGCTGGTATCTCAATCCAAAATTTTTCCGCCAAAACCCCTAAATCATTTAACTGCATTTTTTCGTCAACCATCTGACCAAATAAATGTTTTTTATTTTTTGTACAAATAATCTCATGATACGCCGCATTTTTACCATAATCCCAAGATTGCCAACGCCCCCAATTAATTCTAATTTCATTCATCGTTGCACTTAATTATTTTATTCATCAAATAAGCTTGGTTCAATGAATTTAGGTCTAGAATCACCCACAATAATGAATGGGTTGGGTGAAACTTTGTGATGTATTTTTTGTGTGCCTAGATAAAAATAATAATCTTTTGTCTTCGCGAAATCTTCAAAATACTTTTCTTTGACCTTTTCACAAGCTTGCTTTTCATCACCATTACAACCTTTTAAAGTATTCCAATAAAGCATACCAATTTCCCAATCTTCTATCATGAGTTTAGAGCGCGTGCCTGCATCATCTTCAAATTCAAAGCTAAATTTATACGGAACTTTGTCAACTACCTCAAAACTTTCTATATCATTTTCATTTTCAAATAATGAACCTTGCAATTTAACAGATTCAAGGTAATGTAATTTCTTTTTATCCCAATCACGGCTCGCTTCTTCAAAGGTAAAATCAATAAATTTTGTAGGTTTAAATACTGCAAGCGAAGTGCAAATTTCTTTTGTTTTTGCCTCTTTAATTAATTTTTTTAAATTTTTATATATATTTTGTAACACATATTTTCTTCTATTATGCCAAGTACCGCCATCAGCTTCAATGTGGCCAACTACTTTAATACCATTGAAACTATTTGGTCGAAAACTCTCTGGTCGAAAATCACTATAATTTCGCACTAAATCAATTTCAACCCAATCATATTTGTCAAACCGACATTCTTTTGGCATTTTTCGATATGTTAGAGGGTAAATTCGCACCCATTTTCCATCTTCAGTTATTCCCGCCGTACAAACTGTTTCACCATATTTAGTAGAAATAGATGGATATGTCTTAACGAGAATCAATACTTTCATATTTATTTTATAAATGAATTAGATTGATATTTTTAGGTAAAAAAGGCAGCAATGCGTTGGCGGTTCTAGAACGATGGCAAGATTGATGATCGGCTTCAAAACAGGTTAAAGCGATTCTTTTTTTGGCTGCCAGAGTATTTGCTAGTAAATTTAAATCTTTTTGATTGGTAACTAAAGTCGTTTTTTCATAAACTTGAAACAGCTTTTCATAATCGGCATGGGTTTTAAGTTCTTTGCGGTCAGCTGACTCTATGCCAAGCCCAGAAACTTGGAGATACTCAATACCTACTGCTTCCAGAATTCCTTTTAGCTGATTTTTAGAAAAGCCAAATTTCATACTCAAAGGGTTCTTTCGAATATCGCATAAAACTTTAACATCTTCATGAATCAATTGAGTTACATATTTTTCAATCGATTTGCCTTCATAGCCAATGGTAAATAAGCAAGGTTCTTCTTTATGAGGTGTTGATTTTTCGACCTTTTTAAGCTCGCTTGTGCTTAAAATTTTATTTTTAATTTCACTTTTGATAGCAAAAAACGGAAACTCTTTATATACATGACGAACTAAATGATTGCCTCTAAGATTTTTAAACTGATCGGTAAAGTTCAACAATTCTTTTTGATCGTTTTTATTCAGTTCACAAAAATAATTTGTTTGTGTTTTTAAAGCCCAGATTGTTTCTTGTTCTTCAATCATACCATACTTAACCATCGTTTTTAAATCTTGGGTAGCAAGGGGTGAATAGCAACCGTATTTAAAAGGTAAAAAATCATAGGCAGGCTTTTCTTGCAAATTAGTGAACAAGAACAAGAGCTTTTGCAGATCGATTTTAGTAAGCTGCCCGCCAGAATTTTTCAGTAATGCCAGAATTATTTTTCTTCGATAGTACATGGTATAAAAATTATGAGTTTTAAAGAAATTTGTAACATTGAACATATTCTACAAAAAACTTCTTACTTGTCGTGATAATTTTCACCCAATACTTCTGATTTCAGATAATTGGTTGAGAATATAGAAGGATAGCTTACAGCAAGGAAAAGCCATCCTCTTTGAATTCACATTCACATATAGGCACTACCTATTCACTTTGTTGATTGCTCCGACAAATCTTTTTGATGGTTTCATACGCCCAGCCCGTACTAGTGCGTGTATCTTTCAGAATTTTTTCGTATTGTTCTGGTTTAATGAATTCACACATTTTCTTGATTACTTTCGGGGTAATTTGCTCTTTGCCCAGAGCCATGAGAGCCTGAGCCAGCAGACTGCTTTCTCGATATTTAAACCCGATATTTTTTAAGGCTGATTTTTTAAAGATCAGTGTTTGCCCCATTATTTCATAGCGACGATTGGGGCCATCGCTGAGGTAGAGATAAGTGGCAGGCACTTGCGTAGAAAGCCCCAACAAATTGAGGGCGGTTTCGCCAGAAGTTTCGATGCGCCAATTGAACTTGCGAGCATAAGCTTGGGCGGCCTGGTCGATATCCGGGCTCAATGCTGTTTTTAGCAAATCACTATACCTAGGGTAATCATACATGCCATGAGCAATGCGACGAATCTTGCCTTGATTAGTCAAACTATGCAACAATTCATCGGCCTGCTGCCTAGTGTAACGCCTTAACAGGTCATTTGATGTGAATACCCACCCCCTACCATGACCAGAAATGAAGTAAAAGCATGATTCTAAAAGACTTATCATGAAAAAATAACCTAAAACACCCAGAAAAAGTATACCTTTTTTCTGGGTAAATTGGTATTAAAAAAGCTAATTTATTCTAAAAAAACACCCTAAAGGGTTGTAAACCAAGAGAGTATGCTCTTCTACACTATCAATAATTGACCCGATTCGTAAATTGCCCCACCAATGTTCTTTGGCAAATCTTACAAAATTATCGAAGTATGTCGTGTATATTTTTTGGATTGTCGCGAATATAATCAACCGCATTTAAAAAATCTTGTCGGTCTCGAATGCTATGCTCATAAAACCGCGATTGCCATGCAAATTCGGGGTTAATTCGGCGTGCATGAATCGTACAAATTCATTTGTATTGATTAACAATCACACCCAAAACCACTGGTTTCCAATGCGTAGACGCCCAATTTGGGCGTCTCTACTTTTTGATTGTTCATGAAAAATTTACGAAAATACCTATTCCATCCATTTTTGCAGGAAAACATATCTCTATATTGCTGCTTTTATATGTAAATATTTTTAGTATTTACTCAGTGTGTTTTTATTTTTTTTTTCCAATTGGCGCAGTAGAGACGGGTTTGAAACCCGTCTCTCTTGGTGAATCTAAAATTTGCTGAATAGTTACTTCAAAAGTTATAAATACTTTTTGTTTTATTTTCAGTGTATTTCAGTGCCTTCAGTGGTTAAATGCTTTTCCAAAAATAAGGTTTATTAAAAAATAGACATCACAATTTCTGGGTATAGTTTGTTATATAAGTTTCAGCAAATGTGGGGTTTGTATAGAGATGAGTTGCTAGGGTTGTGAACGATAGATAGCTTAATAATTTTTTAACCACTGAAGGCACTGAAATGCACTGAAAAAGACTGGTAAAAGTCTGATAAATTTAATTCAAAAGGTATCTACTCAGTGTGTTTTTATTGTTTTTACAATTGGCGCAGTAGAGACGGGTTTGAAACCCGTCTCTCTCGGTGAATCTAAAATTTGCTGAGTAGTTCCTGTTTTTATTTACATTCAACGGCTGAATCTTGGATTAAGTTGGTGGCCAGCTCTTTCAATCATGGAACCACCGCGATCTGGCTATCCAAAAAAATACGCGGCTTTGTTATTTGATATCTAAAATCACCTCGCTGTTATAAATGATTTTTATTTGTGTTAATCTTCGATTTGAGGAATCGCCTGCATAAATATATTTATCAGTTGCCCCCACACCAATTAACCAAGAAAACGGTATTTTTGTTTTATCATAGGGGCTATTCCCTTTTTTATCTTTCAGAACTTTACCTGTAATTTCATCAACATTTATGCTGTTATTGCTTTTGCTGTCGGTGTTGCCATAGCTACCAAAATGCATAATATCATTTGCATTGGTATCTATCACTCTTACTTGATAACGCAATAAGTCAGGGTAATACACTCTACCAAATGGGTCAACATCAAACCTTGTGCTTTCGCAGTTACAATAATGAAGCTCTATATGGCTTACGCCGAGTTTGATCCAATCTGCGCCAGTAATTTTTGTTTTGTGCAATCTTTGCACATTTTGTGCCTCGTAATAGGAGGCTTCAACTGTTTTTAAGGAACCATCTAATTTAGGTTCACCATCATACGGGTTTGGTCCACCCCAATGAATCATGCCACCTTTTGGTGAAAACTTTACAATGCTTCCATACATTCCTAAAATTGTTCCTTTTGGTGAATTGAAATAGGAATCATACTTTGTATTAAATTTAACTTCACCTACTAAGTCATTAAATTCTTCAGGAAAATATTGATCGATAGGTTTTATATGTTCTGCTATATAAATATTGCCTTGGGCATCAAATTTTGGCCCTACTGCAACATCCGAAACCTTCCAGATGATGGGGTCCTGATTAATGCGATCGCCATCAGGAGTATATTCCATTAGCATTTTTGGTGGTCGATCCCCAGGGGCTTTTGGTTGAAACACAAATATGTTGCCATCGGGGCGAATACCCACGGTATGCGTCATAAAGGTCATGCTGACTGGTACATAAATACCGTGGGCAGGCCCTTTTGTTTCTTTTTTACTCCCTTTTGATTCTTCAGTCGGCTCGGGGTAACGAGCAGTTGTTTTCCAAGGGGATGGTTTACCTGTTTTGTCGTATTTAAAAAGATGAAAAGGGTATGCCGCTCCATATACATCGCCGTTTGGGCCAATATCTATTGTTACACCTTGATTAATTGTTGTTCCTGTTTTAAGCCAACCAATATTTCCTGTGGTTTCATTGTATTTCATAAAAACACCAGATTCCAGTCGTGCGAAAATCTCTTTTTCTTGGCTATAGCGATCAACGGTTAACCCAACAAATGCTCCGTGGCCTACTTTTACATTTTGTCTTTCTTTTTGATTAAATTGTTCACCAACATCTTCTAGTCTTAAAATAGCGCCGTAATCACCCCCTGCCCATATAACAGGGTTTGGTCCGCTTGTATCAAGTGCTAAAACATATGGGTATTCATGTGCACCATTTCTCGGTATATTTTTCTTTTTTAAAACAATTGGGTCGTCAGCACTTTTTAGTTTAAACAAAACGACATCGCCTTTAAAATTACTAGTAATATAAATATGTTCAGTTTTTTTATCAATCACGATTGCATTTGGATTCTGAAAGGGGAATTCTTTAATGTATTTACCTGTTGATTCGGATAACACTAGAACGCGATTGTTTTTTGCGTCAGATACTAATAAATTGCCTTTGCCATCTATTGCTAAGCCACTGCCATTACCACCTAGATGATTTTCATCTTTACCCATAACAGTATCTTCACCAAAAAATACTTCTGCTTTATCTCTGCTAGGTAAAGGTACTTTGAAAATAGCAAAACCTCCTTTTTTGGGGTCAACTGCGCAATTTGATATAAACAAAGACTTTTCATCTGAAGATAATGCCATAAAAGAGTTTTCGTTTGCATTAAATATTTTTGGCCCACGAAAACCTCCCATAGCGGCTTTTCCATTTAAATGAATCGCTGAAATACTGCCATTTTTAAATAGCATTAAAATTTCATCTTTTGAAGTAATAACCATTGAAGTGCGTCGTCCAGGGGTTTCGGCAAAGTAGGAACGCGTCATGATACCAGAATAAACTGGCACATCTTTGCCATCAACTACAGTCGATGCAATTCCTAGATCTTCAAAGTCTTTTTTTGAAAAATAATTGGGAGGGGGGAATAAAGTTTTTTGATAATCTCCGTTTGGGTCGTATGCTTGCATTGTCCAGCCAGACCAATTTGCAACATCCGCACCAAAAGCAGAAGCCATGACTAATGTGCCATCCTTAGTTGTAGCCATGGCACGCACACCCCCATTGTTTTCACCTCCATCCATAATAATTTTTTCAAATTGAGCGTTCATTCCAACTGCAATTCGAACTTTAAAAGGGCCAGCGCCAGCTTCTTTTTTGTAATTCGCTTGACCATCCCAGATAATGTTTTGTTCAAGAGAATCTTTTGTGAATGGTAAGGGGGGATTCGAACCAAGAACGCCAGCTGCTAGGTGTCTAACAATATTTCCGGTTGAGTCTTCAATATAAATCGCTACATCGGAGAATTTTGATAATTTAAATTTTATCTGATATTCAGCGCCGACTTTTGTAACACTTGATGATTCTATTTTTGCTATTTCGTTAGCATTTATAAAAGGGTTTATCATCAGCATTACGAATAGGATGATCGTAGTTTGAATTATCAATCGCATTGAAGTCTCCCGCGTGATGTGTTAATCAAGTGTTTCCTAAACTGTTATCTAACTGTATCCAACATTTTTTGAATTTCAAGGCGAGTAAGCAGTAAAATTGCTATAAAAAGCAATAATCTAGTATAGTTTTATCTTTTTATGGTTGAAGAGTTGTGAATATTGGATTTAAAACTTTAAAAGGGAGGGTGGGTGCCTTCGTCCTATGATGTGGTTTTATGAAGGTTTTTATAAAGGTGTGTTTTTGTAAGAGCTCTAATTTTTGGGTTGCTGATTAGAGAGTGGTAGAGACGGGTTTCAAACCCGTCTCTACGCATGTTATCAATTACGGTTCGCCGAAAATTGTTACCAAGACACATCGTGAGCCGAACGCACTCGTAGACTGTAGGCTGTTGACTGTAGACAAGAAAGAAGTTGAAGAATTTGAACCACAGAAAACGAAGCCATGGATGGCGAAAGTTTAGCTCGTAGCGAAGCGGAGAGCCCGGAGGGTTGTGAGCAGGATGCGAACAACATCACACTGAAATACACTAAAAAAGAAAGTAAAAGACTGATAAATGTAATTCAAAAGTTATAAATACTTTTTGTTTTATTTTCAGTGTATTTCAGTGCTTTTCAGTGGTTAAAAAGTTTTTCCATAAATTAACAATTAGCTTTTTACATTAATTGTTTTTAACTCATCGTGATTAAACTCTTCCTTCTTAGGCCAGTAGCAGCCGGCGCTCCCAATGGTTGTAACTTAAATTTTCAGTGCATAATCAGACCGGCTCTGGTCTGGTGAAATTATCAAAAAGAGAGAACAAAAGCGGTTTTAACTCAATACTTATTTCTCCTTTGTCAACTCTACCAGACCAGGGACGGTCTGGTTACGCAAAGTTTCAGTTAAAAATTAATAAAAGATCCTAAGTTACAGCCATTGCCGGCGCTCCCAGAGAAAACTTGGAAAAAGGTGGCGTAATAGTGAGCCAAGGCTGTGCCTTGGCTCTACGATTTATTGCTACAATTGGTAGAGACGGGTTTCAAACCCGTCTCTACGCATGTTATGAATTGTGGTTCGCCGAAAAGTGTTACCAAGACACATCATGAGCCGAAGACACTCGGGAGGGTTGTTAACCCTCCGTATTTAATTTCGCTTATTTTAAGGTTGAGGTCTTAGGTCGAGGCCCGTATGCTGGTAGTGGGCTACCAAGTTCAATTGCCCCTAAATCAGGCGCTTTACCAGTAAAATTATCATTAAAGTTTGGCAGCACCTGACCTTTATCGATTGCACCTGAATTTGGGGCTAAACGGCAATCAATTTCTTGCGAGGAATAAATTTTATTTTCGTCTTTAGGGGCTTGTAGGTTTGTCATAAAACAATTTGCACTTGCTACTTCAATTGCACCCGTTTTAAAGTAAATCTCTTTTGAGGCTAATGCGTCTTTGATTGAGCTAAAAACTTTGGAGCCATTCCATCTTGCAAATTTATTAAACCCACCAAACCCATCATTGTCAAAGTCTTGTAATTTAACATTGCTGGTGCCAACATCCAGCCCCATGCCAGATGCGCACATAAAGAGATTGTTTCGTGATATAACATTTGTAACCGTTTCGTCAGCTGGGTGAATATTAAACCCATTTGTCTTTTTAAAACAGGTATTATGAAACAAATATACCCCAGTTGTGTGGTTATGTAATTTAAAAGGAGAATAAGTTGCATTGTAGATAACATTTCTAAATATATAAACTGGCCCTCCGCGACTTGGTTGTGAGGTTATGCCGTGTGCCACATTAACCATGCGGTTGTTCCACACTCGAATATTAAATTCGCAATGATCGGTTTCGATGCCATCATCTGTACAAATATTCATATCATTATTATAGATATCGCAAGCTGACCAAGAGCCATGCCCAGTTCCATGCACAGCATCACCTGTGTTGGTGATTTTGTTATAAGCAATAATATGACCACTACCCGATAAATAAGTTAAACATAAAGATTCGATGCCTTTTGTGCGTGGCCAAACCGTTGAACCTATAAATGTATTATCCACCACAAAAAATCTTTGTGAAGTTTGATAGCCCCCATTTTGAGCATTAAAGCCTTTTTGAACATTTTTAAAAGTACAACCTCTAACAACAATATGGCTTGAAGCGTTTCCATTTAAAGCATACGACATTCCCTTAAAAGTTAGATTTTCAAACCACAAATGCTTTTTGCCTTCAAAATGAATAATGGAGCCCTTTTTTTCTTCATTTCCACCACCATCAAAAACAACTTCGCCTTTGCCATTGACCATGTAAATAATAGGTTTTTCAAGAGTTCCACTATTGGCAATACTAAACGGTTTGTAAACACCTGGTTTAAACATGACCATGGTTCCTTCGGTGACGGCCTTTCCAATTTCAGATGTTCCAAGATAAGGGTTGGCCATAGAGCCATCGCCACCTTTTTCTCCTGGCGAAACATAAACTACTTTTAAGCCTTTAGGCGCTACAGGTTCTTCCCAGGTTTTCAACTTTAATTGTTTGATTTCATTGCCGCCATCAGGATCTGTTAAAATTAATTTCACATCATATTCGGTATTAGGCGTTAACCCAAAAATGCTACCAGCAAACATCCAGCCACCTTTTACAGTATGTACATTGGAGCGATTGTCTTTGTGTGGGTTTGGAATGGTGCGTAATAACGGAAACCCTTCCTTCCAAGTAGGTGACTTGGATTCTTTATAGGATACTTTAATGACTGCATTTTTATTTAAATCACCAAGAATAGGCCAACGAAACCCCAAACAATGCAAAGTCGGAATCTCAGCGAAGACTTCCCCGCCAGATTTAGAGGCATTTTGAGAAAAGGCGGTTTGGCAAACTAGTAGAAAACACAATAGTATTAGGTTTGATTTTAATTTTGACATTTGATTTCCTCTTTGTGGAATGGATACTTTTAGTGATAACTGTATTTGAATTTGCCTCTAGTTCATGAATTTATGATTCATGGCTATTATGCGTTTGGTGGGTTTAGTGGGGGTATCTTTATTTTCTAGCAGTGGGGTGTAAATTGATGGACAATCAATCATTCCCTAAATGAAATATATACCAATATAAATATAAAAGCCAATAAGGATTTTCAAAAATTATCTAGGTTTTGGCGGCTTTTAACAGAAAGTTGTCGATTTTGTAAATAATTAAATCATAACTCATATTATCAATGGCAAAATGGTTAGCTTAAATTCAAAAACCTAAATAGTTATTAGTTAACATAAAAGGTATTAATTACAAATGCTTATGGGAATGAGAATACATAAAACGCGAGCGTTTGAAATATTCGCTTAATAATTCAATCTCAAATTCATTGATAATATCTTGAATTGAAAAGTCTTTCGATTCGCAGGTTAGTAAAACAGCCCCAAGATGGCCTGGGTCTTTTAAAGTTAGACTTTTACCGTATTTTTTCTTGGCATTTTGTATTTTTTGAACATTTCCGTCGAGATGGACTACTTTACAGTCTAGATTAATATCCATCGAAATAAAATTGTAATAATCCGTGCTTTTTCCTAAAAGTTCACCAATGGGGTCAATGATCGTGCATTGATTTTCATAAACGGCACCTATAAAATGCGCTTGTGCTTGGTATGCCCAATAATTTTGCATAAGACCACCATGGTACATTGAGCAAAAAATAATTACATCTGGTTCGGTGCCATATTTTTCAAGAACTTCTACAAAGTTTAAATCAAAACAAATAGCACAAGCGATTTTCCCAAAATCACATTCTATAATTGGTGTTTGTGTTCCAAATTGAACTCCCTTAATTTCTGTCTCTTGTATTACGGTGCAATTTTTGTCATATATTCCAATTACTTTTCCAGATCTGTTTATAATTTGCGTTGAATTTGCTTTGTGACCATTATCTAATAATCGTATAGCAGAATAAGCAATATTGCATTTGTGTTTAGCGGCAATTTCGCAAAAAAAATCTCGCATTTGTGTGCCACGAACTTGATAATAAACCATTTGATTTTCTAACGACATTTTGATAAATCGATCGCTTGTTTCAGGTATAACGATTAAATCTGGTTTATCGACTAGCACTTGTTCAAGTTGAAATCGCCAGAATTCTTTCATCTTATCCACAGCCCTTTGATCAGGTGCTGGGGTTTCTGACGAGCAATTTGGCCCTAAAGTTGCCACACGAATTACATTTGCCATAGGTATTCCTTTTTTTATTAGCCTTGGTAAATTCCTTTGTTGATTAAAAAATCATAGGACATTTTTTTTAAGGCCATACTAAGAAAAATAGCTAGGTCAGAATCCGCTTTATAATTTGCGGAGTTCAAATTACTAACGCGACTATCATGGACAAACTGGTAAGCATGGCTCCACTTTTCAACATGGTTTTTATCAAAAACGGCAATTGCAACTCCACCACTATTTTTAATCAGTGAAAAGCAGGGGATATCCGTATAACCATCGCCCACAAAAATCATATTAGAAAATGGAATTCTAATTTGTTCTGGTTTTAACTTCTTATTTACTTCAAACGGTTTATTAATGGAAGTTGGTCCATAAATACCTTTTTGTATGTGAAAAAGGTATCTGGTTTTATCAGTAAAGCTAACCACTTTTTTAGGAAATGATATTTGCCCAGTATTCTCATAATGAAACTCCGAAGCCCAAATATGCTTAAATTCTTTTGCTATTGAAGTTTCGCGAAGAATATCCCCGATACCGCTACTGATCAGATAAAATTCAATTTGGCATTGTGGGTTTGTTTCATTGACAGTGGCTCGCAGTTTATCAAAAATTTGGGTTACACCTTCATGTAGCGGTAATTGCCTTCCCCATTCAACAAATTTTTCTTTGGTAATGGGTGTTTTGGTTTGCTTGGTTTGAGAAACTTGAATCATTTGATACAAGTAAGCAGGGGTAGGGTCCCAACCAGCATTTAGTAGCGAATCGACATCTGTTTTCCAGAATTTTTTTAAATCGGGTAAGCCCATATAATTTAAAAAACCTGTGGTGCTATCAGGTGCAAGCGTATCATCAAAATCAAAAATCACTGCAATTGTATTGTGCATATAAGGCATTAATTAAGGTTTATTTACAGCTGATTCCATTTTAACTTCTAAATCTTTGAAATAAACTAAATGTATCTTAATTTCAAATATTGATTGGGTTTTGAAGAAATATTTGACCTTAAACCAAATAATTTTAACTATCCTTTTCATTTTTTGCAAAATGGTTTTAATCCTTAGAAATTTTTAAACCCCTAATATCTTTACTAGTCGCTTTTGTTTGTCGCGGTTTATTTTAACTAGCTTAACTTGCTTTTATTGGCTATAATCGCTTTTTTGTTTTAACCCATTAATTACGGATGTTATCTATGAAATCATTTCAATCACTATTAGTAAAAATGCACGAAATATATGACCTTGCTAAAATCCTTAAATTATTAAATTGGGATAAAGAAGTAAATATGCCGGTTGGTGGTCTTGAGAGTCGCTCGCAACAAATTGCTACGCTAAGTCGTCTTAAGCATACTTTATTTACCAGTTCAGAATTTGGAGATTTAATAGAACAATCAAAGCTAGAAACAATAAGCTTTCCATATGAAAGTTTTGAGGCAAGTTTAGTGCGATGTTTAAAAAAATCGTATGAGAAGGCTAAAAAGTTATCAGTAGATTTCGTAAATCGTGAAGCGGATTTGAGCTCAAGAGCACGATTTGCATGGGCTAAAGCAAGACAAGCTAGTGACTACAGTCAATATCAACCATTCATGCAGGAAGTGATCGAGGCCTGTCGCGAAAAAGCAGAGTTATATGGGTATGAAGAAAATGCTTATGATGCCCTTTTAGACAATTATGAAACAGATACCAAAACAAAAGAAGTTGCATTGATTCTTGACAACTTAAAAAAAGATTTAGTCCCATTTCTAGAAATGATTCTCAAATCAAAACGCTTGGTGGATGATTCCTTTTTGTATCAAAAATTCCCAATTGAAAAACAAAAAGAATTTGCAATTCAAATTTCCAAATCAATTGGTTATGATTATCAGCGTGGTCACCTTGGTACGGTTGTGCATCCGTTTTGTACTAGTTTTGGTAAAGACGATGTGCGCATTACCTCTCGTTGGAATGAAAACTTTTTGAATGCCGGTTTATTTGGTGTATTGCACGAAAGTGGCCACGGGCTTTATGAGCAAGGTTTAGATGATACATTAAAGCGTACTGATTTGTGCAGTGCTACTTCATTGGGTATTCATGAGTCACAATCTCGTATGAATGAAAATATGGTGGGTCGTAGTTTAGGTTTTTGGCAAAAAAATTTCCCTCTTTTGCAAAGTATATTTCCGGAACAACTGCAAGCGGTTGATGCCAATAGCTTTTATTGTGGGGTAAATAAAGTAAAGGCATCTTTTATAAGAGTTGAAGCGGATGAGCTTTCATATAACTTGCACATATTATTGCGATTTGAACTGGAGCTTGCTATGCTTAGCGGAAATCTAGCGGCTAAAGATTTGCCTGAGGCTTGGAATGAAAAAATGGCTAAGTATCTAGGTTTGAAAGTAGAAAAAGACAGCCAAGGTTGTTTGCAAGATGTGCATTGGACGCGAGCTGGTTTTGGGTATTTTCCTACTTACACATTAGGTAATTTATATGCAGCCCAATTTTTAGAGGCTGCACAATCGCAGAACCGAGAAATTATGGAAGATTTAAGAAATGGCAATAACCAATCATTGCTACAATGGCTTCGAGTTAACATCCATAGCCACGGCAAAAAATTTACCCCTAAAGAATTAGTTCATAAAGTCACCAGCAAGCCCTTAACCCCCGACCCATTTATGAAATATGTTAGGAAAAAATACAGCCTAATCTACGACATTTAAAAAATTTTGAGCATGAAGCGCTCGCATTTATGACAAGCAAACTGATTCCTTTTACAAATAATCAAAGTGAAAATGATATCAGGATTAAAGTTCAACAAAAAATTTCAGGTTGCTTTCGTTCTATGGCAGGAGCAAAAGTGTTTGCTAGAATAAGGTCTTATATTAACACTTGTAATAAACACAACATAGGCATTACTAATGCACTTAAGGAGTTATTTGACGGTAATTTGAATTCATATAGAGGTAAGAAAATTAAATCTGTGGTTTTCGACAGAGGCTTTGACTCTAAGGATTTTAAAAAAAAGGTAGAAGAATTAAACGAGAAGAATCAATCTAAAATCGAATATAATGTGTTACCAAGAAACCCGATCGAATTAAAAGAACGCATGAAAGATGAAACATTTAAAATGTATCACAAAAGAAGAAGTAGTACCGAGGCGAAAATCGCTCATGTAAAAAGAATTGCAGATAACCCAATGAAACAGAAAGGGATTAGAAATAGACAAGCGCATTTAGGGTTATCAGTAATGGTTGCTAACCTAATATAGATTATTGATGATCATGCAGGAACAAAAAGAAAAAGACCGCAAAACCAAAGTGGCATAGCCGAAATCAAAAACTAAATCCGGTACCAAAAAAACACTACGCAACAACCACGCCCTAAAAGCACCAAAAAATGGAATTTTAGAAAAAACTCAATTTCTAAGCACAAAACTAGTCTTACGAAACCGCCATTTTTAAAATTCTAAAATTCAGACGACTCTACATATTGGCGAAAAGCGCAAATAGTTTTCAAATAGAAAATAAATGATTGTAAAAACTTGAAAATTTAGGGTTTTATGCCCATTACAGACTTAATTTTTTCAGGAATAATTTCGGGGGAGAAGGGCTTAATAATGTAATTGGCGGCACCAGCTTTGATTGCTTTTACGATATTTTGCTTTTCTGATTCTGTCGCTACCATAATTACTTCGATATGTTTCAGTGCCGTGCTTTTTTTGATGTCATGCAATAAATCTAAACCGTTCATCACGGGCATATTCCAGTCGATGAGAGCCAAAGAAACATCATTGTTTTTATTCAACACGGCTTGCGCTTCTAAGCCGTCGCAAGCCTCTAAAACATCTTTATAACCTAAATTGGCTAGGTTGTTTTTAAGGATTCTTCGCATCGTACTTGAATCATCAACAACTAAAATTTTCAATGGAAAATTCTCCGAAATATTGGTTTGTTTATTAAGCAGTATACCCATTTTTTTGTGTTGAACTAGCTAAAGTTTTTGATTATAAATTGTTGTTTTCAAGAAAGGGTTTATGCAAATAAATTGAATTTGCTATCACAGTTCTAGTGCTTAGATTCGCTTTTAACGAGTATGGTTTTAAATGTAAAGAAAAGTAGTTTTTGCAATTAAATACATCTGACAAAACTTAAATAAAAACGCCAAATAAATGGCTAAATTCTTAGTATTAGCTTGTATTGTCAATGGCTTCTCTATTGATTTGCATTAGGTTGTCTGAATAGCCTTGACGAGGGGGTGTTTTAGGTTTAAAATTCCCGATTCGTTTTTAGTGAGAACTCAGAGGGGTTGTTTTATGAAATCAAGTGAAATTATCAAAAATTTTGGTAAACATGTTATTCCCAATTTTACCCGTAACCCTATTGTTTTTGTCAAAGGTAAGGGGAGTTATTTGTGGGATAATGATGGCAAGAAATATTTAGATATGTTTCCGGGTTGGGCGGTTAGCGGGTTAGGGCATTGCCACCCTGCAATAGTTAAGGCAATATCAAAGCAAGCCACCCAGTTGATTCACATGTTTAATTTGTTTTATAATGTGCCTCAAGGTCAATTAGCGGAAAAATTATTTAAAGCTACAGGTGGTATGCAATCTTTTTTTTGCAACAGTGGTGCGGAAGCAAACGAAGCTGCCATTAAACTAGCACGGTTACATAGCCCAAAAGGCAAATACGAAATCATAACAATGCATAATAGTTTTCATGGTCGCACCTTTGGTGCTGTTTCGGCTACGGCACAACCCAAATACCATGAAGGCATTGAGCCTATTTTAGAAGGCTTTAAATATGTGCCGTTTAATGACATTAATGCTGTCAAAAAGGCCATCACAAGTAAAACATGTGCTATTATGTTAGAGCCTGTGCAAGGAGAAGGCGGGGTTCATATAGCCGATAAAAAGTATATGCAGGATCTTCGTAAGTTGTGTGATCAAAAAGGTTTGTTGTTGATTTTAGATGAAGTGCAAACAGGAATGGGGCGTACTGGCAAATATTTTGCTTTTCAACATTATGGAATTAAACCAGATATAATGTCTTTAGCAAAAAATTTGGGTGGCGGTGTGGCAATAGGTGCTATGTGTGCCCAACCATCTGTGGCGGTGAGCTTAAGGCCAGGAATGCACGGCACGACTTTTGGCGGTAACCCTCTTGCTTGTTCGGCAGCAATTGCGGTTTTTGAAACCATCGAAAAAGAAGGTCTCTTAAAGGCTTCGGCTGTACAAGGGAAGTATTTAGCGACAGCCCTTAAAAAAGTAGCGCAGAAATACCCAGTGATTACAAGTGTCAGAAATTGTGGTGTGATGGTGGGTGTTGACCTTGCAAAACCTGGTAAAGAATTAGTTAGCGCATGCCTTGAGGCTGGCTTAATCATTAATTGTACTCACGATACCATCTTGCGTTGGATACCAGCTATGAATGTATCTAAAAAAGAAATTGACCAAGCAATTATTATTTTTGAAAAGGCATTATCGCAATGGAAGTAAAACATTTTTTAACAATAGAAGACATGTCTTCGGCGGATATTTTAAGTCTATTAAAAGATTCAGCAAAATTAAAAAAAGACTTAAAAGCGGGCAAAAAGCTTGCCTGTCTAAATGGCAAAGCAATTGGTTTGATTTTTCACAAGCCCAGTTTGCGTACAAGAGTTTCTTTTGAAGCGGGTATTGCAAAATTAGGTGGTCAATCCATTTTTATGGAAAGTGATTATGCAACATTTGGAATTCGTGAGCCGATACGCGATCATGCAAAAGTGATGTCTCGGTATGTTGATGGCATTGTGATTCGTACCTTCGACCATGGTAAGATGTTGGAGTTTGCAAATAACTCAAGTGTACCGGTTATTAATGGGTTAACGGATTATAATCACCCCTGTCAAGCGGTGACAGATTTGTTTACGGTTAAGGAGCATTTTAAAACGCTTAATTCGCAAAAACTGGCGTTTATTGGTGATGGAAATAATGTGAGTCGAAGCTTGGCTAATATTTGTGTTAAATTAGGTGTGCATTTTGCTCTTGCGCACCCGAAGGGCTATGGCTTTTCAAAAGATTTTTTGGCAAAATTTTCGACGAAGGAAAAATCGTTGCTGCAGATTACAGAAAAACCGAGCGAAGCGGCAAAAGACGCTTCTGTTTTTTATTCAGATGTTTTTACTTCTATGGGACAAGAAGCGGAGTCAGCAAAGAGAATAAAGATATTTAAGGGTTATCAAGTCAATCAAGAATTAGTGGATAAAGGGCGCAAGGATGCCATTATTCTTCACTGTTTGCCAGCGCATCGAGGTGAAGAGATTACGGCAGAGGTAATCGATGGGCCGCGTTCGCTCATTTATGAACAAGCGGAAAATCGTATGCACACTCAAAATGCAATTATGAAAATGTTAATATCGTAAAGGAGCAACATGCGACCATTTAGTTTAGAGTTAAATGTTAATGAATATGCCGAAGGTTCGGTGATTATAAAAATGGGTAAAACCCATGTGTTATGTACAGCTTCGGTCGAAGAAAATGTGCCAAAATGGATGGCGAATACAGGCAAGGGTTGGGTGAGTGCTGAGTATAGCATGTTGCCTCGAGCCAATCGTCAAAGAAAGCCACGCGATATTGGTAAAGGTCAAGATGGGCGTAGTGTAGAAATTCAGCGATTGATTGGTAGAAGTTTACGCTCAGCGATTGATATGCATGCCTTAGGCGAAAGAATGATTTGGGTGGATTGTGATGTTTTGCAAGCAGATGGTGGTACGCGTTGTGCTTCCATTACTGGTGGCATGGTAGCCCTTGCAATGGCGATTAATAAAGTGAAGCAGCTTGGTTTAATTACAAAAGACCCGATTAGAGAATTTGTGGCGGCGGTAAGTGTGGTAAAGTTTAATGATGAATTTGTGATTGACCCTAATTATGAGCAGGATTCTGGTTCTGATGTTGATATGAATGTAGTTATGACGGAAAGCGGTAATTTTGTTGAGATTCAAGGTACAGCAGAGGGCGAAGTGTTTAGTCGCGCGGATAATGACAAAATCTTAGATTTAGCAAGTGCTTCGATACGCGAAATTATTAAACTACAAAGGGGAGCTTTACATGGATAAAGTTGTTCTCGCAACAACCAATCAGCATAAGATTGAAGAATTTAAGCTTTTTTTTAAAGATCATAAAGTGGAAGTTTTGTTGCTTTCCGATTTTAAGCCGATTCCGGCACCAGAAGAAACGGGCAAAACCTTTTTTGAAAATTCGGAGTTGAAATCAAAGTATTATGCCGAGATACTTAATTTACCAGTATTGTCAGATGATTCTGGAATTGCGGTAAAGGCTCTCAAAGGCGAACCTGGGGTGAGAAGTGCGCGCTATGCAGGGGAGAAAGCAACGGGTGTTGAAAATAATATGCTATTGATGGAGAATTTAAAAGGCTGTCAGGATAGATCAGCATATTTTCAGTGTATCTTATCGCTTTGTTTGCCTAAAGAAAAGCGAATTGCTTTTTTTGTGGGTAAATGCGAAGGCAAAATTATTTCAGAATATAGTGGAGAATCTGGTTTTGGGTATGACCCTATTTTTAAACCGGATGGCAAAGATGTAACATTTTCAAAAATTGAAGGGGTCGAAAAAAATAAAATAAGTCATCGCGGTATTGCGTTGAGAGGTTTGGATAAATTTTTAAAGTCAACTTTTTAAGAAAAAAAATGAAAACTGCTAATGAAATTCGTCAAGATTTTTTGATGTTTTTTGAAAAAAAACATGGTCACAAAATTGTACCGAGTGCGAGCGTGATACCACATAATGACCCGACTTTGATGTTCACAAATGCGGGCATGAACCAATTTAAGGATTATTTTTTAAATCGAGTTATTCCTGTTGATAAAAGAATTGCGGATAGCCAAAAAATTATGCGAGTGGCGGGTAAACACAATGACCTCGATGAAGTGGGGCGTGATGGTACTCACCACACATTTTTTGAAATGTTAGGTAATTGGTCTTTTGGTGATTACTATAAAAAAGAAGCCATTGCAATGGCTTGGGAATTATTAACAAAAGTTTGGGGTTTGCCTAAAGAAAAATTGTGGGTAACCACTTTTAAGTCTGACGGCAAGGATGGTATACCAACCGATGATGAGGCAATTAAATATTGGAAGGAAGTCACAGATGTTGACCATAGCCATATAGTGCAACTAGGTCGAAAAGATAATTTTTGGGCAATGGGCGATACTGGGCCATGTGGGCCATGTAGTGAAATTCATTACAACAAAACCAATGAAGCGGAATTTAAAGATATTGTTAAAGATATTGGTTCTGATAAATTTGTAGAGATTTGGAATTTAGTTTTTATTCAGTTTAACCAAACCAAAGAGGGGTTGGTTGAATTACCTGCCAAACATGTTGATACAGGCATGGGGTTAGAAAGAATAACTTCTTTGATTCAGAAGGTTACTTCAAATTATGATTCAGATTTATTTTCACCAATCATTAAAAAGGTTGAAGAATTATCTGGTGTAAAATATGACCCTTCTGAAAAAGGTACGCCGTTTCGTGTAATTGCGGATCATAGTCGTGCGATTACTTTTACGATTACAGATGGGGTTATTCCATCGAATACAGGTCGCGGTTATGTCATTCGTAAAATACTTCGTAGAGCAGCAAGGTTTGGTCGTGAAATTGGCTTGAATGAACCATTTTTGTACAAAATAGTGGAGACCATTTGTAAAAACATGGGTGGTGCCTACCCTGAATTAATTGAGGCAGAAGCACGAGTAACGCAAATTATAAAAGAAGAAGAAGCGCGTTTTAAAAAGACACTAGACCAAGGTTTGGTTGTTTTTGATCAATATGCTAAAGAAATGCGATTAACCAATAAAAAAATATTTTCAGGTAAAGATGCATTCACTTTGTATGACCGCTATGGTTTCCCTTATGACTTAACGGAAGTAATGGTCCGTGAAAATGGTTGGGAAGTGCAAAAGTCAGAATTTGACGAAGCCCTAGATAATGCCAAAGAAATTGCTCAGAAGAGCGGCAATTTCAAAGTTGATTTGAGCCAAATAGGTAACGATGATAAATTATGGACGCGCGTAAAAGATGCGCCCTATCAATTTACTGGGTATCAGTCTTTAGTCGAGCAAACAAATATTTTAGAGTATATGAAAACACAAGAAGATAAATATCTAATTGTGCTGGAGAATAATCCGTTTTATATTAATAGTGGTGGCCAAGTCGGCGATACGGGTGTTTTAGAAGGTGAGTCTTGTGCTTTGAGAGTAATTGATGCCGTAACAATAGGCACGCGTAAAGTGTTAGTGGCGTCTATCGAAGAAGGTGAATTCAAAGCAAACGAGTCTTTTTTAGCAAAAGTGAATGAGGCGCGTCGACAAAAAATCAAAATTCACCATACTGCAACACATTTACTTCATGCGGGTTTGAAAAAAGTTCTTGGTAATTTGGTTGATCAAAAAGGTAGTTCTGTAGATGAAAATAGGTTGCGGTTTGATTTTTCATATTCCAAGGCTTTAACGGCTGCAGAAATTCGTAATGTTGAGGAGCTTGTCAATGAACAAATTCGCACTAACACAGCGGTTGAAACCAATTTGATGAATTTAGAAGATGCTAAGCGTTCGGGCGCTATGGCATTATTTTCTGAAAAATATGACAGCAAAGTAAGAGTTGTGTCTGCGGGCAAGTTTACCCAAGAGCTTTGTGGTGGTACACATGCTTCTCGTCTTGGTGATATTGGCTTGTTTAAAATTTTGAAGGAAGAATCTAGCGCTGCGGGCATTAGAAGAATTGAAGCGGTCGCTGGTAAAAATGCGGAAGCGGTTATTAATGCCAAAGAAGATTTGATTCAAGTTGCTTCTGAATTGCTAAGAACAAGTCAGCCCGAACAACTAGTTGAAAGCATACGAAAACTTCAAGACGAAAATAAAAAATTAACCAAAGAGTTAAAAAGTTTAACTTCACAAGGTCTTGATGGTCAAATTGAAGCGATTGGGAACCAAGCTGAAAAAATTAAAGACTTTCATTTTGTTTCAGGTGTATTAGGTGCTGCTTCGGCAGATGATTTGATGCGGGCAGTTGATATCTTAAAATCTAAACATAAATCTAGCGTTGTGTTGCTTGCAAGCAATGAATCAGATGACAAAGTCGGTTTAGTGTGTTGTGTTACGGATGATTTGGTGAAAAGTGGTCTTAAGGCGGGCGATGTATTGCAAGTGGCAGCCGCTATTTTAGGCGGTAAAGGTGGCGGGCGGCCTAATTTGGCTAAAGGTGGCGGGGTGGGTCATGCCAAAATTCCTGATGCGTTTGCTGCTGCCCGAAATAAATTGGCGTAAAACAGTACAATGAAAGAAATTGAAAAGGTGCTAACTTTGAAAACTAATATTCTAATATTAGCTCTGCTGTATCTTCTTGTGGGTAATATGAATGCACAAGAAAAAGTGATGATGTATCAAAACAAAAAGGCTCAGGTTGTTCCTTCACCTAAATTTGAGCCTTTTATTGATGGTAAATTATCTGATGAAATCTGGAATTTAACGCCCGCAATTACGCTAACGCATCTAAGTGGATTAGCTGGTTCGCCTTATGAAAAAACGCATGTCAAGATGGTGGCAAACAAGACCAATATATTTTTAAGTTTTTTTTGTGAAGAAACAAAACCCAATGAATTGATTGCAAAAGCAAATAATAATGATGACGACCTGACCAATGATGATGCGATTTCTTTTTTAATTAGCCCGGGCTTAGAAAAAGAACCCAAAGTATTCTTGATAAGTGTGAATAGCAAAGGGGTCATTTTCGATAGCTTAAATGGCGATAAAACTTGGGGGTGGGAAGGTGCTTCGGTTGCAGTGCAAAAGGGCGAAAACTTTTGGTCCGTAGAAATGGCTTTGCCTTTTTCTGTTTTTGAAAAAGATTATAAAAAAGTTAAAACCAAAGGATGGCGCATTAATTTGTTTAGAGTTAGACCTGAACGAGGTTGGGATGATACAACAGTGGCATCTTGGTCAAGCGTAACGGGGAATGTAATGTTTGATGTTGATCAAGCTGGTTATATGTTTTTTGAATCTTTAAATGAAAGATTGTTAGAAGGCACCACTGTATTGGGTGCTTCCCCTGAATGGGAGTACCAAAGCTTACCAGCTGCACAAGTGCCGAGTTTAAAGAAAGATGAGATATTAATTGATGGTGATATTAGAGAACAGATTAATGGTGGTGCAATTGCACTTCAATTTAAAAAATTAGACAATAAGCCAGACCCAACTACCAATAAAACCACACCTTTGTCTAACAAGACTGAGGCTTGGTTGTGTACGGTTAAAAATACTCTAGTTGTAAGTGTTCGGTGTTATGACCCGACAATGGAAAAACTGATGTCAACAGAAAAAATTCGTGATGCTAGCAATATTTGGTCGGATGACTCTGTCGAAATTTTTCTAAAAATCGGACCTGATGAAACTGGCCCCTATTATCATGTTGCTGTAAATGCCCATGGTTCGATATACGATAGTTTTGACCTTAAACCTGAGTGGAACGGCAAAAATATCAAAGCAGCAACATTACGAAAGGATAATTTTTGGGATGTTGAAGTTCAGATTCCATTTGATGATTTAGACATAGACAAAATAAAAGCCGTGGCAAATCAACCTTGGCGGCTTAATGTTGTTAGGCATCGTGCAAGTCATATGGAAGGCGAAGGAATAGAAGAAGGGGCGTGGTCACCAACCTTTTCGAATAAAAGCCATGTGCCAGCAAAATTTGGTTATATTTTCATGGATGAATTTAATGCCCGCCCAAATAAATAATTGGTGAAATTAAACTGGCTTTAAGTTAAAATTTAGCTCAAAAAGTACTTGGTGTTCTTGGTTGGTTGCAATCATATTTTTCTTACCCCCTTTATTGGCATCTTATTTAAATTGGTTTTTTTAGCTGATTTGATAGAATGCTAGCTTTTTAATATACTGGACCAATTGGGCGAATCTATGAAAAATACTGTAATCCAAAGAAAATACAAAAAAGGCGAGAAGATTCTAGGCTGCACTGTACTTTCTGTCGATTTCATAAAAGATATTCAGGCAGAATTAATTATTTTAAAGCACAATAAAACGGGTGCTAGAATTATGCAGGTTGTAGCAAACGACCCCAATAATTTGTTTAATATTTTTTTACCAACCTACCCTACTAAATCAGACGGTATTGCCCATATTTTGGAACATACGACTCTTTGTGGTAGTCAAAAATACCCAGTGAGAGATTCTTTTTTTGCTATGACGAAAAGAAGTTTAAACACTTTTATGAATGCCATGACTGGCGGCGACTTTACTTGTTACCCCGCCTCTTCGATGGTAGAGAAGGATTATTTTAATCTACTAGAAATTTATTTAGATGCTGTTTTTTACCCGAGTTTAAGGCATATGAGTTTTTTGCAAGAGGGGCATCGATTTGAATTCGAAGAAATGCAAAATTCTAATTCGGCTTTAACCTACAAAGGGGTTGTTTATAATGAAATGAAAGGGGCGATGTCAAACCCTCAAAGTATTTATAATCAATTTATCAGTGAAAAGTTATACCCCCATTCTATTTACGGAATAAATGCAGGTGGTGAGCCTGACATTATACCTAATTTGACTTATGAAGAACTAAAAGACTTTCACAAAAAATTTTATCACCCAAGTAATGCGATATTTTTCTTTTATGGCGATATTCCATTAGAAAAGAATTTGAATTATATAGATAAAAAAGTATTCGAGAAATTCAGTAAAAGCAGTGAGTTGGCGATCTTAAAAAAAGAAACTCGTTATAAAAAGCCGATAAAAGTTAAGGGGTTTTACCCAGTAGATAATAAAAATGATAATTCCTATTTTAGTGGAATTAGTTGGTTGACATGTGATTGTAAAGACCCTGTAGTGGTTTTTGGGTTAGATTTGCTAGTGGATATGTTAACGGATTATGAGCATAGCCCTTTAAAAGTAGCTCTTGTGAATTCAGGTTTAGGTGTGGATCTTGTTGATTTTAATATTGATTCAGAATTGAATGAAATACCTGTGACATTTGGAGTAAAAGGAGTTAGCAAAAAAAACACATTAAAGGTTCATCAAGTAATTTTAGATACTTTGAAGAAACTTTCAGAAAATGGTTTGTCAGAGGATCTTGTAAAGTCAGCATTTCATGCGATAGAAATACAAGCAAGAGAGCGCCGAGAGCCATATGGCCTTCATGTATCTTTTAAGTCAATATTACCTTATTTGCGCGGCCTTGACCCTAAATTATATTTGCAGCCGGATGTAATATTAAAAAAGTTATCAGATCAAATTGAAAAGGGAAACTTTTTTGAAGATTTAATTAAAAAGTGGTTTCTTAATAACCCTCATCGGGTAGATTCGGTTTTGGCACCTGATGTTCATTATGCCAAAAAGCAGGAGCAAGCTGTTTTAAAGAAACTATTAAAAATAAAAAACAAATTAAGCAATAATCAAAAGTTAAAAATTATTGAAAACGCCAAGTTATTGCAAGAAGAACAGAGCAAAGGTGACGATATTGAGAGCATAAATTTGCTGCCGTGTTTAAAATTATCTGATATAAAAAAGAAGGCGCCAAATTACCCATTGCAAAAAAAATCGATTGGCGGTGTGCCGATTTTTTATTTGAATACGCCAACGAATGGGATCAGCTACATCAAATTCCTGTTTAACATAAACGATTTAAGCCCTGCAGAGAAAATGGTTTTGCCTGTTTTAGGTAATTTGTTGACAACAATTGGCACGGCATCTAAGAATTTTATGGAGCTATCAAAAGTTATTAACCTATACACAGGGGGGGTGAATATATTTCCTGTAGCAAATAATCATTTGAAAAACCCCCATGAAACTTCTTGTTTTATGTCGGTAGTTGGTAGTTGCGTGTATCGCAATACGGAGCATTTATTATCGATTATTAACGAAGTTTTGCTTACACCTTCTTTTGCAGATAAAGGCAAAGTATTAGAAACGGTGTTGCAATTAAAAACGGATTTATATGAAAAAATAAACCCAAGTGGTAGTAGTTTTGCTGTTATGCACGCTTCTCGATTTTTGAGCCCATTAGGCAGAATTAATAGTCAATGGGATGGTATCGAGCAGTTACAGTTTTTAAACCAATACCTAGATAAACTGAAAAAGAATTTTAAAACTGAAATGAATATTTTGTTGGGTATTTGTGAAAAAATATTTTGTAAAAACAAAATGGAAGTTGTTCTCAGTAGCGAAAGCGAGAATATAAAGACCTGTTTACGATTATTCCCTGATTGGTTAAATTCGTTTCCGCTTGCAAAAGTGGGCAAGGCTTCAAAGATTACGCATAAGGCTAAGGTGGTTTACGAAGGTTGTCGAATCAATACAAATGTGGCTTATGTTGCTCGTATCATTCAAACGGTGCCTTATCATCACCCTGATTCAGCTCCTTTGTCAGTTTTAGGTCGAATTCTTAGTAGTGGTTACACCCACACTGAAATTCGTGAAAAGGGTGGGGCCTATGGTGGTAACGCCAGTCATAATTCGTTAATTGGACATTTTAATTTCGTCAGTTATCGTGACCCAAATATTTTAAAAACGATGAAGGTTTATGACGGGGCAGCGGAATTTGTATTAAGCGGTGGTATTACACAAGAACAAGTTCTCGAAGGAATATTACAAATTTTTTCTGCTATTGATTCTCCACATTCCCCAGCTGCGAAGGCAAGTATAGCCCATAGTTTAATTAAACAAGGGTTGGATCTTAAAACACGGCAACAGTTTAGAACCAGATTGTTAAAGGTTACTTTAAATGATTTGCAGCGAGTAGCAAAAAAGTATTTGTTAAACCCGAAGGAGTATTCTGAAGTCGTTATTAGTGGCAAAGAATTATTTGCCACAGCAGAAAAAGAGTTTAAAAAGGTTAAATTGAAACCTTTGCCAATAGAAGTTTTGGCGTAATGATCTATTCTCTAAAATCATATCTTGGTCTAACGAAACATTATGCTGTAGTAATGATAGTTTTTGTTTCTGGTGTTAGTTATGCCATTGCACCTGAACCTGGGTTTAGTTGGCTGGTTTTGTTTCACTTATGTTTTGGCATTGGTATTGCAGGGTCAGGCGCGCTCGCGTTAAACCAATATTTAGAGCGCGATACAGATAGACAAATGGAAAGAACAAAAAATCGACCTTTAGCAATTGGTCATATTGATGCAGAAAAAGCACATTTTTATGGCCATTTGTTAATGTGGGGTGGTTATTTGTATTTAGCCTATATGGTAAATGTTCTGTGTGCAATCGCTACTTTTATCTGCGGAATGTCCTATTTATATCTGTATACACCAATGAAAAAAAAATCTTCACTAAGTACTTTTTCTGGTTCAATACCAGGCGCTATGTTGCCTATCATGGGTTGGCTAGGAAAATATAATAGTTTTTTTGAGTTTGATGTAATAGAGCCGTCAATTATTATAATCCTATTAGCCATTATTTTGTATTTGTGGCAGATCCCACATTCTTTAATCATTGCAATTCGATATAAAGAGGATTATCAAAAAGTGAATATGAAACAGCTACCTCTTGTTTCGGGAAATGATTCGGCCTATCGGCACATTTATCTGAATCTAATTCTATTGTTGGTGTTATCTTGTATTCCTTATTTTTGCTCAATATTCCCCAATATCACTTATTTGTTTTTTGTTATAATTTTAAACTATTTTTTAATTCAATCGTTTCGATCATATATGAAAGATAAAACAAATGAGAATTTAGTTAAGTTTTATCGTCATCTAATGATGTATTTGCCTATCTTGTTGAGTTTAATTATATTGTACAATGAACTTTCCCAGTGGAGCTTTCATTGGGAAAACTGGTTTTAACCAATTTCCTGCTTCATGCCATATGCAAAAAGTAGTGATATACATATTTATATTTGATTCCAATGTGTAGGGATTAGGTTTTTTCGTAGTTTTTCATAAAAAATCAAAAAGTAGAGACGGCGCTATATCGTTACACGCCGTGTGGTTTCTACTTTAAAAGCATGGGTTAAAAACAACTACTGATTTTAGGATTATATAAGTTATTTCATTTAACTAGATGAATCGCTAATTTAGTGAACCAAGGAATATCATATCGTTGTATATATCTGGAAAGGGGAAATTTATTCTAACCCAAAAGGGGCCAATGCGAATTCTCCAATTTTATGTTGAATTTTTCTAATGCTTCTAAAACACCTTGTGTTAGAACATTTCTATGCCCTGGGCATACAATTTGAATATCTTTTCGGGCACATTTTTTCATTGAATGAAGAGCTTGACTTTTATTGGGAGTAACAAAGCGCGACATAAAATGTATCTGATTGCCAACCACTGCTAAAGCATCGCCAGCGAATAAGGCTTTTTCAGGTCGAAAATAATAGCTCACATGCCCTGGTGTATGCCCTGGTGTCGCAATGACTTCAAAATCATCCAAAATAGTTTCATCATCAATCACATATTTATGAGCAATAACGGGGTTTGGTAAAGCATTGCTGATTAGGCCTTTGAATAAAACGAATAATCCAATTTCAGGTATGCAATCACCAACTCGAGTTAAAATTCCTGTGCGTCTAGAAGAACCATTAAAATACGGTGCTTCTGCTTCATGATAAAAAATGGGTGCATTTGATAATTTACCAATTTTACATGCTCCAGCGGCATGATCATTGTGCCAATGGGTAAGTAAAATGCCTCTTATATCTGAAGGCTTTAACCCGATTGTATCAATAGCTTTTACCATTTCAGTAGCATTTGAATTCATGCCAGCATCAATTAAAACGAGTCCGTTTTGACTTTTTACCAAATAAGAACAAGCAAAATAGGATCGATTGCGTAAACACCAAATTGCTTGAGAAATCTGTATTAGTTCTGACATTCCTATCAACCTTAAATTCTATTAGAACATTTTCATTTTGCGTGCATTAGCGATCATGTGCAAGAAGCTTTAACTTATGCATTGCAAATGTCGAATAAGGTTTACCTGAGATTATTGTAATTGCAAGGAAAAAAGACAAGCTAACTTCAAATGAATGAGCCGCCGTTCCTACAAGAAATTAACTTTTCGTTATAAGCCTAGCACCTAAATGAGTTGGCTAGAGGCGTACTGCCGAGTAAATTTTGCCTGTTCTAAAATTCGAGACGCAAGGCATTGCGTCTCTACGGTGTGGCTTTATGAATATTTGCAAATTTTAAGTTAGGCCGGCACTCTGCCGTGCGACTCTTGCCATTCTAACACTGTTTGAGATTATATGGTTTTATTCACTTACTTTTGGGGTTATATAAATTTGAGGAAAAAACTCTTTGCCTTCGATCAAAAATTTTATTTGTTTGGCGGCCTGGGTTCCGATTTCTTGTTCCACGGGTATAGGGCTGATCATAGGAACTGAATATTCATCTGGTTTTACATAATTATAATTTGCTAGCGAGAAATTTTCGCCTATAGTTAGTTTTCGTTTTTTGAGCCATGGCTTTATTTTTTCAAGAGGGACGCCATAAAAAAGTAAGGCATCAGGTAGTGTTTCTGCGCTGAATATTTGTTTCAAAAGTGGTTCTTCATTATCTTTTAAGCAAAAGCCAGAAAGTTCTTTGGAATAACAAAGTTGATTTTGTAGAAGACCTTTTAAGTAGCCAGTGTAGATTTGTTCAGCAAATTGATAACGACTTTGGCGCCAAGCAGCAAAGGCAATATTTTTGTGACCTGATTTTGCTAAGGCCGTAATTAAATTTTCAGCCCCTCCAATATTATCAATCGAAACAAAAGGAGATTCCATTGGGTCGCGATAGATGGCTAAATGGGGGATTTTTTCGCGTCTAGCCTCGACTAAAAACGACTCTTGTTCAGCGTCTGGCAAAAAAAACACTAACACCGTATGGTGACAACATTCCTGCCAAGTCGAAGGGTGCCTCAAATCCTCAAAAGTATAATAGGCAAATTTATATTGATTGCCAATATCTTCAAGAATTTTATTTAGAATAGGGCTAGTCAGATGCAAAGGTTGATTTTTCTTAGCTATTATTGCGATATGTCCAGAAGCTAATCCTCTATCCCGTATGGCAACAAAAGTTCCTTTGCCTTTTTCAGAAGTCAGAGTGCCTGCTTTTATAAGAGACTGAATGGCTTGGTCAATCGTGCCGCGTGCACAATTAAACTTTTTCATGAAAACGGAACGCGAATACAGTTTATCGCCAGGCTTTAAAACTCCACTGCGAATATCATCAAGCAGATAGTCGCGTACCGTTTCTTGTTTTCCTTTTATGTTTTCTTCCATCATATTTGTCAATGCTTATGAGAAATCTGGTTTTCAATTTTTTAATTGCTTATCATCCCTAGCTATTTAAGGTTTGGGCGATATAAACAGATTGTACAACTTGATCAATATTTATGTCTGTTTTTTTAGTTTGAAACATAGTAATAAATTTTGTCATACTGGTCAAATAGGGGTTTTCATCACTTTCTAATTCCACATGCTGACTACCTTTGTCTGTAGAAGCGGCAATCGAAAAGTTTTTGTTTTTTGCATTTTTTATCATATGTAAAATGGCGGTTCGATTTTGCGAATAGGATAATACTCCAAAACAATTTTCCTCATTTTTGATTACTTTAATATTTTCCAATTCTAACCCCATTATATTTTGGCATGCTTCTATATGATGGATACCATAAAAAAACAAACCATTATAAGGGCTTGCCATATCTGCTGGCCCCATAATTGTTAAGGAATATAACTTACCACACTCAGCAAGATTTTTTTTGAACTCTAAGAATTTTTTTTGCATAGGCACAGAACTAAAAGAGTTAACAGGAATATTTTGTTTTTGGCATAATTCCAAAAATTCTTTTGCTTCCTTGGCATCACAGCAGAGGGGCTTGTCTATAAATAGTGGAATTTTAGAATCGATAAATTTTCTTGCAGCAGGCAAGTGTGCTGAACCAGAGCGGTGATCGATGATTATGGCATCCACTTTACCTATCATTTCTTCAGGAGTTTTAACGATTGTGGGAATATTTCCTGCTTTAGCTGTTTTTTCGGCAAATTCATCGGTTTCACCCCAAATGGATACTACCTTTACACCTGGGAATTTATTTTCATTGTTGATAGTTGTGGCATATTTTGTGGCGTGTGAGTTTTCTGCTCCAATAATTCCTATTCTCATTTTGTCTCCTTTGGTATTTAGTTTTATTTGATATATGCTTTTGTAACTTTTTTTATGGCATTAGCAGTTTCTTCTATGTCTTGATTGGTATAAAATTCATTAAACGATATGATGAAAATCGATTCAAGCACTTCTTCTGCAATGGGGCAAAGGCCTTTTTCATAGGAATACGATTTTCCTGTACCTTCCAGTGGATATGAATTATTTGGATATATATTACGATTTTTGAATAATTTGTATAGATATAAAGGTTCTGGTATATAAGAACCAATAGGTACGCCTTCGGCTTTAATGGCATCTAATAATGTTTTTCGGTCAACATTAAAGGATTTAAGGTCAAATCGACCGGAAAAATGAAAATAAGTTTCATAGCCATTGTCTGGTACTTTGAATGGTAAGATTCCTGGTATATCTTGCAGTAAAAGATTTAGATGTGAGCCTAAATTGTGGCGTTTGGTGCAAATGGAATCTAAGCGGTCTAATTGTGCAATGCCAACGGCACCCTGTAGTTCGGTCATGCGATAATTTGGTGCAAGAAATTCAGGAGATTGACCTTGATTGATACCGCTTCGGTGATAGTTTTTGTCGGCAGCAGCAAATGCTCTATTGGCTAAATTTTCATCTTGGGTAACAATAAGGCCGCCATCGCCCGTTGAGATATGTTTAAAGTCATTGGTGGAAAAACATCCTAGGGTACCCAGACGACCTAAATTGGTATTTCGGTATTTTGCCCCAAAAGCTTGTGCGCAATCTTCAATTATGGGGATGTTGTATTTTTTTGAAATTTTTATTAAGGCATCCATATCGCAAGGGCTGCCCATCAAATGTACAGCTATAATGGCTTTTGTGCGAGGCGTGATGGCTTTTTCAACAGCTTCGGGTTTCATGGAGTAATTCAAAGGGTCAACATCTGCGAAAATGGGAATCGCATTTTGATAGAGAATACCAATTACTGAGCCCATATCAGTAATAGGAGAAACGATAACTTCGTCACCAACAGTGATACCAAGTGCAACCAAAGCAACATGAATGGAAGCTGTTCCAGAACTTGTGGCAACACAATACTTCGAGCCATGCATTTCAGCGAATTTGCGAGTGAATTCCTTTACTTTGTTGCCTTTGAAATAAAAGAGCGTGTTTTGTTGTAAAGCTTCACTTAATTGTGTTAATTCTGGTGCGCCAAATCGAGTGCCTGTTCCATAAGGGGTTGTTTTGGATTTTGACCCACCATTAATTGCTAAAGGGGCGCAGCCCACTATGCTGTTTGCCATAAAATTCTCCTATTAAAATTTTATAAACCTGCCTATATGACTATTAATATTTTATAAGTTTAACTAAAAATTGATATATAAAACTTAAAAAGATGCCTATATAACCATAATATTGACTAGTAAACAATAATAAGTATTTGCAGAAAATATTGGTTTCAACCTAAAATCAGCAGTTGTGTGTATTCGTCCTATGATGTGGTTTTGTGAAGCTTTTATAAAGGTGTGTTTTTGTAAGAACTCAAATTTTTTGGGTTGCTGATGAGAGAGTGGTAGAGACGGGTTTCAAACCCGTCTCTACGCATGTTATCAATTACGGTTCATGTTACCAAGACACATCATGAGCCGAACACACTCCCCAAAAGTATTAGGTGAAAGAAATGATTCCTAAGCGGGCGACATCATTACGCATTTCGTAACCCTGACACCAGATGACGCGTCGATTTCTTTTTACCGATGGGTTTGAGAATACATTCAAACGCCATATTTCCCCTGTTTTTGGTTTTCGGCCTAATTTGGACCAAGGAATTTTCACATCAATTCTCCAACTGGTATCGTTGTGAGAGAAGTTTGAGGTTACATTTGTAAGGATAGAAGATTTGGTTCCATCTAAAAACCCATTTGGTCTTTCGTGATAAGAGCTTTGGCTACCGCCTTCGCCTTTGAAATAAAGGGTATAATGTTCTACTTTGTTGCCGCTGTTGCCAACATCAAGAAAGATTTGCATAAATCCGGTTTGATTAACCCCGCCTTCATTTTTTTCCCACATTTCTTCGCGTTCTTGAAAAATGATACCATGTTCACGCATCGAAATGATTAGGTGGTCTTTTTCGTAGGTAGCTCTGCAATCTAGTTTATCTTCGCGAAAGAAGTTTTGGTATTGAAAGAACGATAGAAAGTCCTCCCAACATTTTTCTCCCCAGCGATAGTTTTGGTCATGACGCATTTCATGAAAGCCTTCATTTGGGTTCATTTTGTCATTTGGGTTGCAATGCATAGCAGGGGGAACTAAATCGGTAATTTCAGAATTAACATAATGTAACCAAGCACTCACATTTTGATGGTATACCAGATACTTTGGGTTTTCGCATAAATAGGTTAATGCTTTTTCGGCTTCTATTTTAGATTTCATCAGCAAATTGCGATTTCGAGTTGCCATTTCTTTTCTGACTGATACATAAGGGCGACACATTCTACGGATTTCATTATAGTGTACATGGGAAGTTAAGTAATGTTGTAAGGCTTGAAAAGGAAAATCTGTTTTAGTGTAGTTTAGAATTTTACTTATTTCGATGGCATCTTTATCAGGGATAAAAGGCCCGCTTGCGGTAGTGTTATTAAAGGTATCGGCTATTTTTAAATCGATATTTTTGACGGTATCGTTTAAAAGTTTAAGGGCGTTATTTATATGACTAAAAAAGGCACTTTTTGTTTTTGCAAAATAACAGGAGTATAATTCGATACCGATGTGAATTTCTCGCCAAGTTCTTTCGCCAAACATGATATTTTCAGAAACTTTAGTTACAAAATAGGGGTCTGATTTTTTGCCTAGACTTTTTTGATATTTTGCTAGTGCAGCTTTTGCTATCAAACCATGCTTTTTGATATCGGCCGCTATGACGCCAGGGTGGTTTGCGGGGTGTTTTTTTATGGCTGGGTTAACATAATCGATAATTGCTTCGGTATCATCTGGCAGAACTTTGATTTTTTTGGTGCGAACGACCCAGCTACGCCAAGCTATATTATGAGGTATTTCACCAATACGATTCATAAATGACATTGGCGGATAAAAAAATGGCTCTTGGTAATAAGAATTTCTAGCTGGGTACAGGTAGCCTTCTTGAGCGCTACCATAACAAAATTGCCATAATTGTTTCATTATGATATGGCCTGATTCTATAATGGCCGTTCTGATATGCTTAGCAACTTCTGGGCTAACTTGGTTCCATTCAGCGTATCGGTTGACCCAAGTTTGTTCGTTTGTTTTCTTCTGCCAAACGACATCGCAAAATGCTTCAAGGTGACCATAATTGACGCGGCCATAATTAATTGTATTTTCACCATCAAAACGATTATCGTCGTATTTACATGATAAAACATCTCTTGCAGATTGAAAGGAAACAGAATCTACGCCTTTGCTTAACATACTTTTGATTAGAGTGTCAATATAATTTGGGTCTGTCCAAATTTTGCTCGTTAAATTTGTAGCGCAATTATGGCATGGCCCCATACTTTGTGAGAATTCCACATTTGGCAAGGCTTTCTTCCAAACCCTGACATGGTCATCTGAAGATGGGTAGTAGTAAACATCGTTTGTTTCGTGAGATTTATGCATTAAACCTTTTGGCCCATCATATGCATTTAGCAATTCAGTCATGCCATCAATGTCGCTTACACCCCATAGTCTAAAAAATAAAATTGGTTTTTTCTTTGCTTTTTCTAGGGCTTTGTAGACTGTGCGTTTCATAAATGGTACGGCATTGCCGATGCTTTCAAAGTTAAAGAAAAATCCATCTAATTCTGGCAATGTTTCAAGGCTACGCGTATAAATATATTGATTATATCGATCTATTTCAGGGTGATCAAACGCAGATAACCTTCCTTTTTTTTCAGATAACCCAAGTTTTAAGTGATTTGATAAGGCTTGTGGAAAATGTGAAACATAATGGTGTAAAAATGTTTTTAAACCATATTTTTTTGCCTTGGCTAGAAGTCGTTGAAACCCGGCAAAATTTTTGGCCCGCACTTTTTGTGTGCTTTTTGGCGCGGCACTTTCAAAGCCTTTATAGTCAAGAAAAAACTCAAATGGATGATAACCAGAGTAAACTAAAAAAGCATTAAACCCTCTTTTGACAATTTCTTGCATAACGCTTTCAAGATAGGCATCTGAAAATTCAGCAACAGTCGTGAAATTGCCATGGGATAATTTACCTTCATAATTTTCGTAGCTAATTTCTTTCTTAAAAAACCTTGTTTTGAACAAAAACTCTTGTTTGCAGTTTTTGAAATGATTTGCCTGAGCTTGGTCTTTTAGTTCAAAAATAGCCGTCATAATAGAGGCTGGCGTTACCCCTGATATTTCGATTGTAGTTGGTGAGTGGTGAATTTGATAGCCATTAAATTTAGGGGCAAGTTCACAAATAATTTGTTTGCCATTCAGCAATAAGCTCGTGCCTTGTTTGGCAAAATTAGGTTCATCTTTTAGAATTGTAAATGCACCATCTGCTAGTTTTAAATTTTCTAAGGTATCTTTTTTGTTCATAGGGTTCCATTTCTAAAAAATTAGTTAAATTTTCTGCTAAAAGTAATTTTTGGTTTTAAAGAGTCGAAATTGTTAATTTTTATATTCGTTGTATATTTTTTTGATTCCACTGTTGCAAGAAGATTGTTTTTTTGATAAACACCATTTACTTTCACCACTGCATTTTTTGAAACACCTTTGAATGGGTAAAGTATAAAAGCACAAGTGTAAGGTAGAGTACCGCTGTACATATACGAAACAGCTGGTCTTTTAACGCGCCCGCCATAATGACAAGTAAAACTTTCTTTTAGGCGAATATCGAAATTATAATCATAAATATCTTTCATTGGTATAGCAGAAATCTGAATGTTTGCATTGCTATCCTTGCAATCAATTGCCTTTAAATGGTTATGATAGTCGATTTTTTTGGGTTCATTCACAAAATCAATATCATCACCGGCATATCGATTGAACTTGTAATTTTTGCCTGTATGTTTTGACCAGACTGTTTTGGCTTCATAATCAAAACCTAGTTCTGTATCGGGTGCATTAAAATGAAAATTAGTTTCTGCGATTTCATAGGGGCTTGTTTTAGTCGGCCAAGGGAATTTTCTTCTAATCGTATCAATTATTACCCAAAAAGGTTCTTCGATATCGTGCTTATTGTTTGGGCAAATCAAACTCACCGTTCTTTGAATGGTGTGAGCTTCGTATAATGGGTTTAAGCATGTTGCATACTGCAGATTATTTTTGTGAACCACTTGATTTGTTTTTGTTAACTCGTTATTTTCGATTCTTGGGCCAAGTGGCTTAACTCTTGAAAGCATAGTCATACTATGGGAGCTATCTCTTGTGTCTACAGCTTGCGAAATTACACTATAGCCAGCAAACCCTGGGTCAGTTATCAATGGTCGACCATAGCCAAAAATTTCGATAGAACCAACATCAAAATGGGCATGATTAATATTGCAAGCATAAGTTAATACCCCATGATGACCATTGGCGCAATTGCCTTTGCCAAATATTTGAAAACCTGATTTTTTTAAATCCTGTGGCAAATGCCTTTGCTTATTTGACGGCACTTTTTTAATGTTTTTCCATTTTTGAATACCTTGCCACCCCATATCCCAATACAGAATTTCCATTGGTTCGCATTTACTAGGGGAGTAAGGTGTATTTAGAAAATCAAAACGATTAAAAAATACTGCCGCAACATTTATGAGTTCGCTGCCCGTAATGTGTCTTTCATGGTTACTATAAGCACCAGAATCGCCCATTAGCGGAAAAGTGCCATCGAGACGATAAAGTTTTGTGACAAGCTCAAATGATTTTTCGCTTACTTTTAATAGAGACTTAGGGATTTTATCACCGCTTGCCTTCCAGAATTTCAAATTTTTAAATAGCAAATTGTGAACTACGCTTTGGTAGCCGATGCCTTCTCTAAAATACCCATCTGCGGTTACATTAAATTTGCCTGTATAGTCTTCAGCAATTCTATTTCTAGCCCATGTTTTCCAAGTTTTTGATTTTTTAAATTCTGGGAACACGCTTGCCACTAACTGTGTTGGCGTAATGAGGTGAAGTGGTATGTTAAATTGCACATCTTTGCCAATGGAACGAAGACAAAAATCTGCTATTTTTGAAAACACTTTTAAAAAAAATAGTTTTTGTTCCGAATTCAATAAGCTTCTATAAAAAGGTAAAGCTAAAATAAGTTCTTCTGTAACATGGCCAGGGTCATGACCTGAAATTTCGCCTGGTTTGGGGTGCCAAGCAAGGCTTGGTGGGTGGTCGCCATCTTTTGGGTCGGCCAAGAGGCTTATCGAGTATTCAGCAAGCTGAATAAACCCATCAAAGTATTTTTTTTCGCCCGTTAAATGAAATAGTCGAATTAAGATATAGGCCCCACTGCCTCGTTTTTTATGAGTGCGGTAAGCAGCTAAATAATGATTGGCATATTCCTCGTCTGTTAAATGCTCAGGTCGCACTGGCGTTTCAGTTAATAAACAGCAATCAGCGTATGTTTTAAGTTTGTTGACAAGATTTTTTTTATTTTTATTTAAGTATTCAGCAATAACAGGAATCTCTAATTCGTTTAAAGGGTGATGAGAAAAAGGTTTTTCGAAGAGAATATTGGCAGCTGCCATGGCGCCTGCGGTGTATTTTTTATTCTGGTAAAATTCCAATGCAGTTTTAAAAATGGGTAATTCTAAATCGAGGTTTTCTAAAAAAGTTTTATCTGAATCCAGATTTTTCAATGGCGTTCCTTTTATTGAAGTTAAGACTTTTAAAAGTGTATTGAGTGGGTATGCAAAATATATATTTTTTTGCGATTTTATCACAAATGATTGTGTATCTTTATTAAGACTTTGCTTGTGAATTGTCGCCAACTTTAGCAAAAATTTGTGTAAATTCTATCCAGCCGCTATTTGAGAACTTAAATTCGTCATTTCGTTTTTTATTTTAAATTAAGCGTGAATGGTTGCTGTTTTTTGCAGACGGAGTGCATTTAAAACAACTGAGATGGATGAAAAAGCCATGGCGGTGCCGGCAACCCAAGGTGCGAGTAAACCCATGGCGGCAATAGGTAAATATAGACGATGCCTTGTTTGCTGGAGTGTATCGTCTTTTGTATTCACCTTATCAGTAGCTAGGAATTTTATGACGGAAAAGATAGGTTTGTAATAATTTTAAAGTTAAATCTATTTTTGTCTTGCAATATCCTATCCCCCCTATAGGATATTGCTTAATAAAATGTTTCAAAAATTTTTGGCGATTCTATGCGAATTAAGGTTTTTTCAATATTGCTGTTGTTGCTAACTAATATCACTTTATTTGCGCACGGAATTTCAGACACAGATAAACAATCCATGATCGATGGTGGTTATGTTGAATATGTTTGGCTGGGTGCTACTCACATGCTTTCTGGCTATGACCATTTGCTGTTTCTTTTTGGGGTTATCTTCTTTCTAACTAATATTAAAGATATTTTTCAGTTTATATCAGCGTTTACTTTAGGGCATAGTCTTACACTTATATTTGCAACCTTTATGGAGATATCTGCAAATTACTATTTAATTGATGCTTTGATAGCATTGACGGTAATCTATAAAGGGTTTGAAAATCTTGATGGTTTTAAAAAATGTTTCAATTTCAAATCGCCTAATCTGATGTTTTTGGTTTTTTGTTTTGGCTTGATACATGGCTTTGGTTTATCTACAAGATTACAACAATTGCCATTAGGTGATAATGGCCTATTAATGAAAATCATATCATTCAATATAGGCGTTGAAGTTGGTCAAATACTTGCGTTAGTTGTTATGATATTTTTGCTTTCCTTTTGGCGCAAATCAGAATCATTTAAAAGATTTAGCGTTATATCTAACACAGTCTTAATAGTTTTTGGCGTATTGCTTTTTAGTATCCAAATGCATAGTTATTTGCATAGCATTAATAATGAAGAGTTGCTTTTTAGCAAGGAAAAGTACCGTACGAGTCTTTCAGCAAATGAAATGGGAGTCAAGGCTTCTGCCGACATTTGGCAGGATTCAATTGTGATTGAATTAATGTCAGGTGAAAGTACAGAGTATAAATTAAAAATTAAGAAAAATTCAAGAATTCAATATGAATGGGTATCTGAAGAAATCCCATTATTTTTTGATTTTCATGGAGATGCAGGTACGCTTTTTGAGTCATACGAAAAAGATACGAAAAATGAGAGTAAAGGTGAATTTCAAGCTTCATTTACTGGCGCTCATGGTTGGTATTGGAAAAACAAGACAGATAAAAATGCTAAGATTACTTTAAAATTAAAGGGCGATTATAAGATAATAGGAATTCAATAGGAGATAAGGAATGAAAAAAGCAATTCAATTAATTTTGAGTATTTTGTTTTATTTTTTATTTGTTGGTTGTGGTAGTCAAGGTCATAACCATAGTCATGATGATGGTGTTATAGCTAAAGAAGTTGAAAAAACAAAGGCTAAAGAGTTGCAGGGGGTAGAAAATAGTGTCATCAAGAATGAACATGCGTCTTATATAAAAGAATGGCGTGTTAAAAATAAAGAAGAAATTACGGATAAAGAATTTGAGGAAATCGTTGAGCAATTTAAGAAAGAAAAAAATATTAGTGGGAATTCTGCACAAGATCAATTTAATAATTTTGTGGATTTGTGGTTAAAAGAAAATCAATTTAAGGTCAAACCAATGTATCATAGTCATCCACATTAAATTTTATTCAAACAGTATTTTGTTGTAGGCAATTTTTCCTCTTTTTTTGAAGGTAATCACGAGTGTCACTTTGTTCACTATTCAAATAATAAAAACAAGAATATTTAGTGTAATATAATTTTAAATACTTTAGCGAAAAGAATTGATTATGAGTAAAAGCAAGCATGTACACACAAGCCATCAAAGTATTATCAATCGTTTGATGAGGGTTAATGGCCATATCTTATCAGTTGTAGAAATGATCAGAGAGGAAAAGGAATGCATAGATGTTTCGCAGCAGCTGCATGCAATAACAAAAGCGGTTATAAGTGCTAAGCAAGCTTATATAAATGATCATATAGAACATTGCCTTGAACCTAACTCATCAAGTACACCAAAGCAAATTAATGAGTCAATAAAAGATTTAAAAGTTATTACCAAATATTTAACAAATTAAGTGTTTTGAAATCTGAGATTTTTTTACAATTTTTTGAAATTGGAGTGGCGATGCAAGATTTTCTGCAAGCAGTTCAGAGCGGTACTGTTAGTCTTTGGTTTTTTATTCCGATGGCCATTTTACTAGGCGCACTTCATGGCTTGGAGCCAGGACATTCAAAAACAATGATGGCGTCATTTATAATAGCTATTCGAGGCACAATTAATCAAGCGATTCTGCTGGGGTTATCTGCCGCATTTTCTCATACGGCTATTATTTGGATTCTTGCTGCTTTGGCATTGCATTTTGGCAGTCAATGGAGTGCCGCTTCTGTCGAGCCATATATTCAATTGGGCTCAGCCGTAATTATTTTAGCTATGGCAGCATGGATGTTTTTTCGCGTGAGAAAAGATTTAAAGGCTGCAAAAACACAAAACCATAGTCACTCCCACAGTGAATTATTTAAGCTTGACACTAACCATGGTAAAGTTGAGTTGAGTATTTTCGAAGTTGGGGTGTCTCCCGTATTTCAATTGCGAGTAGGCAAAGATGCGAGTTTACCTGAATCTATTAGTGTTGAAACCATTCGACCTGATGGAAAAGTTCAAAATTTCCAATTTATTGCAAAAAATAATTATTTTGAATCAATTGAGAGTATTCCAGAACCACATGAATTTGATGCGTATCTTTCAATTAGTCATAAGGGGAATTTGCAACAAATTAGAGTAGAATTTCGAGAAAATCACCATTATCATCACGACGAAAGTAAGGAATATCAGGATGAGCACCAAAAGGCACATGCTCAAGATCTTGAGCGTCGTTTTGCGGGACAAACGGTAACAACACCTCAGATTGTGCTTTTTGGAATTACTGGTGGGCTTATGCCTTGCCCTGCAGCTTTTACTGTGCTTCTTGTTTGTTTGCAATTAAAAAAGGAGGCACTGGGCTTTACAATGGTTGCTGCATTCAGTTTTGGTCTTGCACTTGCTATGGTGACTGTAGGTGTTTTAGCTTCTCTGAGTGTGAAACACGCAGTGAGGCGATTCAGTGGGTTTGCTGGAATAATGCGCCGTGCCCCATATATATCGTGTTTACTTTTGTTTATATTGGGATTCTATATGGCATGGAGCGGGTGGAATCAACTCTAAAGGTTTTTCCATTAGTGGAAATGTCTTATTATAATTTGGACGGCCGATCTTAGGTTTATTTGCGATCACATATTCGACAAGTAAGATGCAATGTAATAGCCTAAAATAGTTTTTCTTCAGGTTAGCATTTACATTATATGCAAAATGAATAGATGGTTTTAACTGAGTTTTTCCCATAACGAGTGAGGTTCTGCTAATTTTATATTAAGCGTGAATGGTTGCTGTTTTTTGCAGACGGAGTGCATTTAAAACAACTGAGATGGATGAAAAAGCCATGGCGGTGCCGGCAACCCAAGGTGCGAGTAAACCCATGGCGGCTATGGGTAAACCTAGACAATTGTAGGCCAACGCCCAAAATAAGTTTTGCTTAATATTCAACATAGTTTTTTTGCTTATGATAAAAGCATCAACCACTGCTGTTAGATCGTTACGAATCAATGAAATAGGCGCAGTTTCAATGGCTATATCTGATGCAGAACCAATTGCGAAACCAATGTTTGCAGTAGCAAGTGCTGGGGCGTCATTGATGCCATCCCCAACCATAGCCACAATTTTACCTTTTGACTGTAATAACTGAATTTCTTTTGCCTTACCGTCTGGCAAGACTTCTGCTAGAACCTGATCAATGCCAACTTGTTTGGCGATACTATTAGCTGTTTTGGCGTTATCACCAGTTATCATGATTACTTCTAAACCCAATTTTTTGAATTGTTCAACGGCTTTTGCGGAAGATTCTTTTGTTGTATCCGCGAGAGCAATGAAGCCACATAGTTTCTTTTCAATTGCGACCAAAACAACTGTTTTGCCTTGTTGTTCAAGAGTTGAAATGAGATGGCTGTGTGTTGCAGTTATTTCTATTTTGTTTTTTTTGATTAGTTGTTGCGTGCCGACTAGAACTTCTTTGCTGTTGATGATTGCTATCACTCCAAAACCAGGCAATGATTCAAAATGTTCCAGTGGGCAAAATGTAATATTTTTTAAAGCTAAACTCTTCACTATAGCAGAGGCGAGTGGGTGTTCTGAATTTTTTTCTACAGACCCTACGGCGGTGAAGAAAGTGCCTTCGTCAATATCAAAGTAGTGAATATCTGTAATTTCTGGTTTGCCTTTAGTGATAGTGCCCGTTTTATCTAATACGATGGTGGTTATTTTTTGAGTTGATTCTAGATATTCTGCGCCTTTGAACAAAATGCCGAGTTCGGCGGCTCTGCCGGAACCTGCCATGATGGAAGTTGGTGTCGCTAGCCCCAAAGCGCAAGGGCATGCAATGACGAGAACGGCCACTGCGTTTTCTATAGCATAAGAAATTTCATCAGGCTGTATCAGAAAATACCAAGTACAAAATGTGATGGCGGCAATTAGCAGTACGATAGGTACAAAAATACCTGAGATACGATCTGCGATTCTTTGAATAGGTGCTTTTGAGTTTTGGGCTTGCGAGACAATTTTTATAATTTGCGAGAGCATAGAATCTTGCCCTATTTTTTCTGTTTTTATTTTGATAAAACCAAATTGATTTAAAGTTGAACCATAAACCAAATGACCTAAAGACTTGTTGACGGGTAAACTTTCGCCTGTCAACATGGATTCATCAATAGAGGTAGATCCTTCGATGATAATGCCATCTACAGGTATTTTTTCGCCTGGTTTTATTGCAACGATGTCGTTAACCTGAACCTCTTCAATAGGAATATTTGTTTCAATGCCGTCTTTTAAAACAACCGCAGTTTTGGCTTTCAATTTTATCAAAGAGCGAATTGATGCAGATGTTTGGGTTTTAGTTTTAATTTCAAAATATTTGCCTAGCAAAATAAGCGTAATTAAAACGGCACTGGTTTCAAAATAGAGGTCTGTGGCATGAGAATGCATGAACGAATTATGTTTGAATACAAGGTATAAGCTATAGAAAAAAGCTGCGGATGTGCCAATGGCGACTAGTACATTCATATCAGCACTTTTATTTTTTATTGCTTTGAAAGCGCCTGAATAAAATGGAAAGCCTATGATAAATTGAATGGGTGTTGCTAAAGCTAGTTGAAACCATGGTTTCATAAAGATTTCTGGTACAAACATAAAGGAGGTGAATGAAAAATGCGCGAACATTGTCCAAAGTAGCGGCGCAGATAGTATTGCCGCAAATAACAAGCGATTTCGATGTTGTATTAATTCTTTACGCTTTTCAGGTTCATTTATTTTATCTGTTGTCTTTTGTGATGCAGTATACCCTAATTGGGTAATTTTGTTAAATATACGGGTAGTGGTTAGCAAAGGTGCTTCGTAGGTAATGGTTGCTGTTTCTAGAGCAAAATTTACATTTGCACTTTGAACACCTTCAAGCTTATTCAGTCCTTTTTCAATTCGATTGGCACAAGCCCCACAAGTCATTCCTGAAATATTCAAATCAATTGTTTGAAGGTTTTTGTCATTCATGAATTTTATAGTACCTGATACCCTAACTCTTCTATTAAAGATTTGATATCAGATTCTTTGATAGCGTTTTCGTTAAACTCAATTTGAACCGTTTTGTTTTTTAAATCTACTTTGCTTGACATTTTTTTTTCAATTAACGCAGTTTCAATGCTTTTTACGCAATGGTTGCAAGTCATTCCAGAAACTTTTAGGGTAATGCTTTTCATTAATTTGATCCTTGTATCGACTATTTTGATTCATCTTATTTTTCTTGGTAAAACAAGACGACATTTTACCTGATTTTTAGGCTTTTAAGTCACTAAAAGTGGTTTTAATTATATAGCGTCTCGACCATTAATATTAACACTTTTATAGGCTGAAAACCTACTTTTTTTGAAGAGCGTATATAATTTTAAGGAAAACTATAAAAATAAAGTAGAATATTAACTGTTTGATTTTAAATGGTTCAGAGTTACATTTCTAAAACCAAATTTAAAATCATGTCAGCCCTGGGTATTTTGCTTTTAACAGGTTTTCTGGGTTGGGGTTAATGAGTGAGCTGACTTTATAAGAGCAATGTTCAATCATATCGGCACCAGCTGGGCGGTAGTTGCCGCTGAGACCAATGCCACCAAAAGGTAATTTGGCGGAAGCGCCATTTGTTGGTTGGTTCCAATTTATAAGGCCGGCTTCAATACCGTAAAAAAAATCTTTGTATATTTTTTCTTGTTGCGTGAAAATCGAAGCAGATAAACCATAGGGAGACCAAGAACATTTTTCTATAGTTTCATTCATGTTTTGAATTGAATCGAGAACTACAAGTGGGGCAAAGGTTTCTTCTTTTGCAAATTGTTTGGTGTCTCCACCTTCAACGATTGCTTGGCCTACAAAACCGCCGGTGGTGGGTAATTTGGCATCTAAGGTTTGTTCAAATACAATGGTGCCGCCTGACTTTAATAAACGATTTTTGGCGGCATGAAATTTATCTTTAGACCCAGCTGAAATTAAAGGGCCGCAAAATACATTTTCAGAAGGCAGGCCTGGGTGAATCTTTTTTGTAATTTCAACAAACTGTTTTTTAAAGGAGTCATATATTTTTTCATGTACCAAAATTCTACGAGTACCCGTACAGCGTTGCCCCGTAGTTAAACAGAAGCCTGTGAGTGCGGCATGGGCCGCGACTTCGACATTTGCATCATCCCAAATAACAAGCGGGTTTACACCGCCCATTTCCAATGCTACAAGTTTTTGTGGAGTTTCTGCTGTGGCTTTGCGAATAGCGATGCCAGTTGGCACGGAACCTGTAAAAAATATTCCGTTGATTTTGGAATTCACTACAGATTGAACCCCAACATCTCTTTGGCCTTGTACGAGTGCGAGTGCGCCCTCTGGTAGACCGGCATCCCACCATAATTGGCAATAGTGTTCGGCACAACCAGGCGTTAGTTCGCTAGGTTTAAATAAAACGCTGTTGCCTTTTAAAATAGCTGGCACAATTTGGCCGTTAGGTAAATGCATTGGGAAATTAAAGGGGCCTAAGACGGTTATAATGCCAAGAGGTTTTGTGTTGACTTGCCCTAGCACGCCTGGCAAGGCATTTTCTAGTGTGACGGGTTGTTGAGCTTGCCACTGTTCAATGGTATGTTGTGCTTTTGCTTTTAAGGCGGCGACTTCTGTTTTTGCCTCCCATACTGGTTTGCCCATTTCTAAGCTTATGATTTTGGCTAATTGTTCGGTTCGCTCTTCAATTTTATCAATAAATTTCAAAACTATATTTTTAAGGTTTTCTTGACTCAATTGTAAAACTTTTTTTCTGTTTTGAACTAGAAAGTCAATTGCTTGTGGTACGGCACTTGAATCATCTTGAAAGGTTGATAGCGGTTGATTATCGATTGGTGAATATTTTACGGCAGTTATTTTGCTATTGCCAAATAAATTTTTGCCAGCGTGAGAGAAATAATTTTCAAGAGTCATAAGATGCCCTTTCAAGGAAAAATATTAGATATTCATAACTACTGATACGAGTTTGGAATCGCATTCGCTGCTTCAATTGCTACAAAACACAGAAAACCTTGGGAAGTTTTTTGCTTTTAATTTTAATGCTAGTTGCCTTGACGCGTTAGGGATACCCTCTGTTGAGTCGTGCTGAATATTCTACTCAGTTGTACTGGAAATAAAACAAGTTTCTTAATGAATTATAGTTTGTGAAATTAGCCTTCGAAAAGAAACTAGAATAAAGACTATGGGGTTTGCTTATCTTAAAATTGAGTCATTATAAAAAATTTTTTTTTGATTCGATTTTCGTGTCTTGATTTTAAATACAAACCAAATGGAGTTGAAATTTTTGATTGTGATTCTTTTGGGCGCGTTTTTTTAAGTCAACTCGAATATTTTTCCGCTTGGTAATTATGTTGTACATTAACTACATTTAAAAATTACCAAATGTTACTTTTTCAAAAATAAGATAGTAGCAATTGATGTTAAATGTTGAATTTAATTTGAAATTACCATGAAGGTAGGTAGGATTCTTTTTGAATTCGCTTCCTACCTAATTCACTATCCAATAAAATTCTTTTAAAAAGGAAATATTCTTATGAAGTATGCAATTGTATTGTTTTTGGTTTTTTTGATGAACCCTATTTTTGGCCAAGAGGAAAAACCGGTATGGCCACAAATCGGCTCGGCTTTCCCTAAAAGCGAGCAGCTTTCCCCAAAGGCTATTACGCATCTTGGAAATGCATATTGGCAGAACCCTCCAAAATTAATTGGTCCGTTTGCACCTGATTGGTTTGAATATAGTGCAACAATGTGGGGGGCCGATAGTCGAATTGCGAATAAAGCAGAATACTATGAATTTATAAAATCATTGTATTTTACGGCAGGTCTTGTGTATAGTGCCCATAAAGCCGAAGATATTAATTCTGTTAGATTGCCATATTATAATACAAATGTAACGAATGTGTTTTATTTACGAAATAAAGGCGGTGATGATCTTCGCAAGGGTTTTAAATCTACCAGAGGCAAAGAATTTTTAGAAAGAAAAACCAATAAAGGTAGTGCTTCATTAGAAGACCCAAGCGTTGATGGAGAGTCTATTAGAATTGCAAAAAATATTTCTAAGTATCTTGTTTCATCTAAACCAATGGCCTATGACTTAAGGGATGAAGGAACCTATACAATTAGCTCGGCTAGCCCATTTGATTTTGATTTCTCGCCGGTTTCTTTAAAGAATTTTAGAGTTTGGTTAAAAGCAAAATATGAGTCTCTTGATAGTTTGAATTCAAAATGGAAGACTTCCTTTAAAACTTGGGATGAAGTTATGCCATTAACAACGGATGAGATTTTTAAAAGGGAATTAACAAATGCACCTGATAAAAAAGATCACATTACTCAGCTTGCAGGTTTTAATATTGCGCCTTGGGCAGACCATCGTGAATACAATGACGATACTTTTCAATCTGCTATCGCCCGAGTTGCCAATGCAATTTATGAAGCAGATAATAATGCTCCTGTTGGGTATTCTGGTACGCAGATGCCATCAGCTTATGGTGGGTTTGATTTTTGGAAAATTAGTAAAAACATTAGTTGGATTGAATATTATGATTGTAATGGTTCTCGCGAAATTTTAAGATGCTTTATGCCCTATGAGTACCCTAAAATTCAGGCGGTTGGAATGGGCAGTGATATCAGTGCACAGTTCCCTAGAGTATGGGGTGGAATTTTACATGGTGATAATGGTGTATTAGTTTGGCCTTATCATGGGAATAATACTCAAAATACGATCGCTCTTGATGTTGAAGATAATAAGATTCTCGCTAGTAAAAAAGGGGAGGAAATAGCTAAGAATTTTCGTGAGGTTAGAAATGGGGTTTCTGTTGCTCTAAGACATTCTACTTTCGAAACAAATCAAATAGCGGTATATTATTCGCAAGCATCATTGCGTGCGGCTTGGATGTTAGAGGTGAAGAAGGATGGCGCATCGTGGATCAATCGTGCGAGCTCGTGGGAAGGTTCTCATAATTATTATGCGGCCATCAGAGAAGGTTTTTTTAAGTTGATTGAGGACATGGGGTATCAATACAGCAGTATATCAAGTGCTCAAGTTGAAAATAACGAAATGAAAAAGTTAGGGGTCAAGGTTATTATTATGCCTAGAATTCTTGCCTTATCTAAAAAAGAAATTGAAAACCTTAAGGAGTTTGTAAAAGAAGGTGGTGTAATTATTTCTGATGTTATGGCAGGTCGATTAGATGAACACTGTGTGGATTATGGTGATGCCTTAGCGATAAATGAATTGTTAGGTGTTAAGAGAGAAAAATTTGCTTATCAAGAAGAAACAAAACCGGAGGAAGATAAGGCCTCGTATGTAGGCGGTTTTGGTTACCCCATTTCATTTACTTTTACAAATGATTTTGGAGAAATTAAAAAAGGAGCTCAAGGTAAATTGTTAGGGTTTTACGAACCAGGTTTGGCTTTGCAAAATGCTAAAGCCTATGCGAGTGCTAGTCATGGGCCTGTGCTACTTGAGAATTCATTTGGTAAGGGCTTTGCATATACTTTAAATTTTGACATACCAAATTATTTGAAAAACAGAAACTCAAAAGATGCTGGGGTTCAAGCGGATAGTGCATTTCAGCGAAATATCTTTAAAGTTTTATTTGAAAAATCAAAGGTGTTTCCGCCCGTTAAAGTTTCGAATTCCAAAGGAATTTACCCTACTGGTGTTGAAACAATTTCCTATACTCAAGATAAAACTAAGTATTTGGCTTTACAGGTAAACCAATCCAATATGATTGACTGGGAGACCTTAGATGATATCGCTGAAAAGAACCAGTCAATTGTAGAATTAAAATTAAAAATCGAATTGCCGGAAGCTTCTTTTGTAACAGAAATGATGTCAGGGAAATCACTAGGCAAACAAACTTCCATTGAAGTTAATCTGAAAAAAGATAGACCATTGGTCTTTTCGTTATTGCCTTATCAAATTACGGGTATTAGTGTGAAGTCAACACTAGTTGTTGAAAATAATGTTTTGCCAGTTGAGTTTGCATTGGAATCAAAAGACCCTGTTGGTGACCATGTGTTAAATGTGGAGCTGTTTGATAGTACAGGTAAACCTATTCCGCATTTTTTAATCAATGTGCCACTTTCGAAAGGCAAATATTCAGGTGGTCTTGATTTTTCACATGTCAAGTTAAAAGGGGATTTTGAATTGGTATTCAAAGATGTTTTAACTGGGATAAGTTTAAAGAAATCGATTAAAATTCAGTAAATTGAATCGTTTTTTATAAGAACTCTAGTTTTTGGGGTTAGAGAGTGGTAGAGACGGGTTTCAAACCCGTCTCTACGCATGTTATCAATTACGGTTCATGTTACCAAGACACATCATGAGCCGAACACACTTGTAGACTGTAGACAAGAAAGAAATTGAAGAATTTGAACCACAGAAAACTTTAAAAAAGGTGGCGTAATAGTGAGCCAAGGCCGTGTCTTGGCTCTACGATTTATTGCTACAAGTGGTAGGGGCGGATTTTAAATCCAATGGTTGTTCAAATAAGAATTTCTTTTCAATGGAAATGAGAGTAAAAGCGTCTAACCTAGTCAGCTAGACAGAAAATCGTTCCAGTGAATTTCAAGCTCGTTATTTTATTCAACCGAAACACCGCAAGTGCTAGCGAAGTTAGCAGAAAAAGTACTAAGGCGGTTGTTAGCCTACTTTTTTCTCTCTTTCGTCTTCTCTGCCAGACAGCGGTGGTGCGACACTTCGCGGGTCTGGCTACGCACCATTAAACTGCGTAGCCAGACCCGCGAAGTGTCGCACCACCGCTGTCTGGCAGAGAAGACGAAAAATAAAAGAAAAAAATCACAGCAAATAAACAAGCATTAAGCCTCTTATTTGTACAACCATTGGATTTTAAATCCGCCCCTACACTTTATCATTGAAAAATTTGTAGTGGGGTGCTAAAAAAGAGATTGTAGACAGGGTGCATTCGTTCTATGATGTGGTTTTGTGAAGCTTTTATAAAGGTGTTTTTTTTGTAAGAGCTCTAGTTTTTGGGGTTAGAGAGTAGTAGAGACGGGTTTCAAACCCGTCTCATACGCATGTTATCAATTACGGTTCATGTTACCAAGACACATCATGAGCCGAACACGCTCAATGGCGATTAAACCCAAATAGTCTTATTTTTTTGTTTAACTTTAAAAAATAGATAAAAAAATCGAAAATAATGATAAAAATACAAATCCGATTTTTTAAACGAATAATAGCTGTTTTGCTTGAGAAAGCATTACTTATTTTTACCAGAAATGTTGTCTTTGTTTTTATCTAAATTTAACAAGATTTATAACTTTTTAATATGTTGTCATTTTGACATTTTATTGATTGAAAGGGGTTCATTTTTCAAGATAATTGCAGAACTCAAAACAGATACAATTAGCCTTAGTAAGTGAAAAACAAAATATGATTAAATTGGTAATTGAAACTCCAGAGGGAATTTCGGAGTTTAATTTTAAAAATGAAGCCGTGTTAGGGCGCGATACTACCTGTGAGATCCAAATTTTGGACCCATTATCTTCTCGCCGTCATTGTCGTATATTTCGCGAGGAAGAAAAATATTTTGTTGAAGATTTAAACTCTAGTAATGGCACCAAATTAAATGGTGAGCCTGTCAAAAAAAGTGAGATAACAGAAAAAGATTGTGTTCAAATTGGTCAAGTAAAAATAAAGATTCAGAAGCGACAATCGGTTAAAATGGAAAAAGTTGCTTTTGAGCCAGTAACTGTGCTGGTTAAAAGTGCTGATAAATCGAAAGAATATAATTTTCTTCAGAGTGAGATTGTGTTTGGCCGTGAAGATTCCAATGATGTTACTTTAAATGAAAAGCTTTCCTCGCGTAAGCAGTTTAAATTTATAATTGGTTTGAATCAAATTTTTATTGAGGACCTGGGAAGTTCAAACGGCACTAAAATAAAAGATGAAAAAATTGTAGGTAAGATTCCGTATCGACCGGGTACCGTTGTAACGGTGGGTGGAACAGAAATTGTATTGAATTTAAAAAATGTTGTGCAGTTACCGATATTGGTTGTTAGTCGATTGAATGATGTTAAGGAAGTTATATTAAACGGTGAGATTATTTTTGGTCGAGAAGCGAATTGTCAATTTGTTTTGCAGGAAGGTAATGCATCGCGTAGGCACTTCAAAATACATAAAGAAGGCGAGTTAATTTTTGTTGAAGATCTTAAATCTAGCAATGGTACAAGACTTAATGGTATAAAAATAAGCAGCCGTGCGGAATTTAAGCAAGGTGATCTTATCACTGTAGGCGAGACAAATATATCTTTAAAAAGAACGATTAATGACGCAGATGTAGCTGTATTAGAGGCAAACTCTTGGAAGCTAATTGTGGAGACGGAATTAGAGTCACGCGAGTATTCGTTTGCTAGCGGTATGGAGGCTGGCCGTGACGAAGATTGTGGGATAACCATTAAAGATGTGAAATCTTCGCGTAAGCATTGCCAGTTTTTAATAGAGGATGGTAAATATTTCGTAGTGGATTTGGGTTCGAGCAATGGCACAAAGGTGGATGGTGTTGCTGTTACCAAAAAAGAGATTACAGAAAATAGTATTATAGAGATAGGTGCGACGAGAATACGCTTAGCGAAGGGTCGTCCAGACAAAATGCTTGGTCAGGTGATTCGTGGGTATCAAGTATTGAAATGTGTGGGGCGAGGCGATAATGGTGACGAGTATATCGGTCGTCAAACAAGCATGAAGCGTTTAGTCATGTTAAAAGTCGTTGCTGAAAAATTCTTAGAAACAGAAGCCAAAAAGCAAAATTTTCTAAAAGACACAGTTGAATTGGCAAAAGTGCAGCACCCGCATTTGCTAACAATATTAGAGTCGTTTTCGCATCGCTTAGGTGATCGCGAGGTTCATATTTTGGCAACTGAGTATTTAGAGGGTTTGCCTTTATCGAAGAGAATTCAGAAAAATGGCAAGATTGAAGTCAATAATGCGGTGCATTTTATTGAACAGGCTTGTGCCGCGCTTCAGGTGTTACATGCAAAGAATTTATTTCATAAAAATATTAAGCCGAGTATTTTTTTGGTTACCAAAGAAGGTAAAGTAAAACTTTCTGATGCGGGTCTAAGTAAGCCAGAGTTAAAATCCGAATACGAATTAAGTACCGAAGCGATTTGGTATGAAGCGCCTGAAAGAGCTAAAGGCAAACCTGCCACGGCGGCTTCTGATATATATGAGTTAGGCGCGACATTATATCATGCGGTAACAGGGCGTGTGCCATTTGATGGAAAAACGGCTTTAGCGGTCAACACCAAAAAAATCAACATGTTGCCAGAGGAGCCTAGCAAAATAGATTCAGGGATTTCTGCAAATTTAAACAAGGTGATTATGAAATGCATGCAAATCGACCCTGTAGCTAGATATGCTTCAGTTGTGGAATTGCAAAAAGAATTGGAAGCTTTGAATGCGGCCCCTGTTGTTTGGGATGCAGGTGAAGACTATCGCCAATTTGAAAAAATTAAAAAACAAGATTACCAAAGTGTATTGTGGATCATTGTTGGGGTGTTGTCAATTATTGGAATTGCCTTAAACTATTGGGCGATAAATTTTAATTCCGAAACCAATCAATTAGCCAGAGGGTATTATAAACTAGAGGCAGTTGCGAGCTCTGGTAAACAAAGGTATGAGGAAAATGTCGAAACATTAAAGGAGTTGATGCAAGGCGAATACCCGAAAATTCTAAAGGATAAAGCGAAAGAGTTTAAAGAATCTATTGATATTTTACAAAAAGAAGCAACCCCCAAATATCAAATAGACCTTTATGTAAAAGCGATAAATTTATTAAGCCAAGGTGGCGAAAATATTCAGGAGGGGTATAAGATTTTAAAAGACCTTAGCTTAATTGTTGCAACAGATTCTTCTTTTGGGGAGAAAGTAATTAAAAAAGAGCAAGCGATAAGAGATTTGCTAAATAAACAGAAATAATATGGCAAAATCGAAATTAAACAATGAAGATATCATTAAAGATAGAATGGCCTATATTGGCACATTAGCGAGCGGTTTAGCTCATGAAATTAATAACCCGCTCAATTCGATTAGTTTAAATACTGACTTATTAATTGATGACATTAACAAATTAAAACCTGATTTGCAACAATCTTTGATGAAGAAAGTATCAAGAATAAAAAGCGAAACCGAAAATTTGCAGAAAATTTTGAGCGAATTTTTGACCTTTGCAAGACCGCGCAGGCTAGAAACAGAAGTGATAGATATCAATGAATTTATCTATGATATGATTGATTTTTTAGAGCCGGAATTAAAAAAAAGTATGATTCATGTAAAATTTGATTTGGATGAAGAGCTTTACCCAATTTTAGTTGACCCACGCCAATTGCATCAGGTTTTATTTAACTTATTTAAAAATGCGATTGAGGCTATCACTGAAAAAAAACCAGAACATCCGCAAATTATTGTGTGTACAAGAGGTCACGAGACTTTTTTAGAAATACGAATTAGTGATAATGGGGAAGGTATACCTGAACACTTTCGTGAGAAAATTTTTGAAGTTTTTTTTACTACAAAAGAAAAGGGAACGGGTTTAGGGTTAGGGATAGTATCAAGAATTTTGAGCGAACATCAAGGTACCATCAAACTTGATGTTGAAGATTCAAAGGCGGGGTTGACAACATTTGTAATAACTTTGCCGAAAAGTATTCATCTTGGGTTCGAAAATGATAAAGAAGAATTAGGAAAGATTAATGAGTAAAAGCATGCAAATTTTGGTTGTGGATGATAACCGCATCGAAAGAGAAACATTAGTTGATATTATAGAAAGTTTAGAGTATAAAGCGTTAAATGCAGCAACGGCTGAAGATGCTTTAGCTATGTTAAACGACAACCCCATTGATTTGATATTAACAGACCTAAAATTACCAAAGATGAATGGGTTAGAATTGTTGGCTGAGGTGCAGAAAAATAATCGCGGAATTCCTGTAATTTTAGTAACAGGTTATGAAAGCGTTGATACTGCTATTGCGGCAATGAAAAATGATGCTCAGGATTATTTGGTTAAGCCTTTAAATAAGCAGACTTTACAAAAGGCAATTGAGTCTGCGATTAAGGTTAGAAAATTGTATTTAGAAAAAGAGGGTCTCAAAGAAAAGTTGGATGAAAAAGATACTTTTCAAAAAATGATTGCCAATAGCCCTAAGATGATTCGGGTTATTAATACGATTAAACAAGTTGCAAAAAGTAACGCTACCATTTTAATTAATGGCGAAAGTGGTACAGGAAAAGAATTAGTTGCAGAATCTATTTATCAGTGCAGTAAACGCGTTAACAAACCTTTTATTAAAGTAAATTTAGCAGCATTACCTACTGAAATTATTGAGAGCGAATTGTTTGGTCATGAAAAAGGTTCTTTTACTGGTGCCGTCAAAACCAGAAAAGGCCGTTTTGAATTGGCGGATGAAGGCACTTTGTTTTTGGACGAAGTCAGTGAAATGCCTTTAAATATTCAAGTTAAATTGTTAAGGGTTTTGCAAGAGCAGGAGTTTGAACGCATTGGGTCTGTTGATACCATTAAAACAGACATTCGATTTATTGCCGCCACTAATAAAAATTTGATGGACGGTGTAAAAAACGGAACCTTTAGAGAAGATTTATATTATCGTTTGAATGTTGTTGTGATAGATTTGCCCCCACTTCGTGAAAGAAAAGAAGATATCCCCGCAATGATCAAGGCATTTCTAAAAGAATTTTCAGCCGATATTGATAAGAAATTATCGATTGCACCAGAAGTTGTGGATGTTTTATTAACCTATCATTGGCCAGGCAATGTAAGACAGCTAAGAAATATTATGGAGCGACTAACGGTTACATGCGTAGGGGATCGAATTGAGTTAGATCAATTACCTGATGAAATTTTAGAAAAGAAAATCGATTCTTATAAAAATCTGGAGGTATCGGCAGGCCTAACCATGGATGAAATTGAAAGGCGTCATATTATTAATACATTAAAACGATTTAATGGTAAAAAAAATCAAGCAGCCAAAGAGTTAAATATTGGTTTAAAAACTTTGTATCGCAAAATTGAACGCTATGGTATAGAAGATTTATAAAATGAAGTTTAGATTTATAATCATTTTATTTGTAGTACTTTCGATTCAATTTTGTTGGTGGCAGATGATAGTTGTGCCTAAATCAAAGTTTGATATTTCTGAAAATATAAAAAAAATTTTGATGGGTGAAGTTTCATTAAGAGGCGTGTATCAAGATAAAAATTTACTTAAAGAAGTGTATTTGGGTTTAGGGGATGAAACCCCAATTGGTTTGCAGTTTGATACTTTGACGGTTCGTTTTTCTCCTTTAAAAAGGCAAAATAAACTTCGGGTTCCGCATTATTACACTTTGAATGATTGGTCGCTGGCCATGCTGTATGCTTTGCCGCTGAGCGATTTACCAAATAAGCCCAGTCAGAATTGGGGGGTAGAAATTTCACGACTTCAATACCAAAGCCCGCAAAAGCCAGTTTATGGTCAAGAAAATAAAAGCTTAGAGGCGAATAAGGCTTTGATCCTAAAATGGCAAGATTTGCTAAAAATTTATTTAAATTAGTTAGGTTAAAATTATGATTAGAGAAAAAGTTAGCACTCAGAGTTTGCTATTAGAACTAGGTAATTTATCGCGTATATTGAGTGATGATAAAACTGATATGCAAAGTAAAGTGAACTCATCTCTGAAGATTATCAAAACGATATTTAACTTTGATGTGAGTATATTATACAAGGTGCAAAATGTTGTGGGTAATTTATTGTTCTTGAATGTGGTAGAAATTATCGACCCAAAAAATATGCGACCAGATTTATATAATGGAATTGCCGTAAAAGTTAATTTGCAAAGACCTCAAGCCGAATATGTAAATGAGGTAGCTTCCTTTAATAAAAAAGGGATTTCTAATATTAATGTGCCAGGCGAGGGTTGTGATTTAATAGGTTATATTCATATTCCTGAAGATGTGGGTTGGGGGTATTTGATTGGCGGTGATTTTTTTGGGAACATTGCCAGTATCGATGATTCAGAAAATTCTGCTTTTGAAGTCATTTGCGATTTGCTAAGTAATGTGGAAATGCGTACCTACTATAAAAAGATGTCTACCTATGACAGTTTAACGGGTTTATTTAATAGTCGTCATATTCGTGCTGAATTGGAGCGAGCTTTTAATCGATACAGAAGAGAACATAGGCGCTTAGTTTCCATTGCTTTGTGCGATATTGATTTTTTTAAAAAGATTAACGATACTTATGGTCACATTCAGGGGGATCAAGTTTTAAAGGAAATCGGTGCCCTTTTGCAAGCTCAAATACGCGTTGGTTTTGATACAATTGGCCGTTTTGGTGGCGAAGAATTTTTGGTTATAATTGACGGTAATGGCGAGAAAACAAGTGCTCATATTATTGAAAGATGGCGCAAAAAAATTGAAGAGCACGCCTTTCAACGCTATGATGAAAACGGAAAGATTATGGGCGGGGTGTTTTTGAATTTAACAATGTCTTTTGGTATTAGCACATTAACACCAGATTACGAAAGTGCGTCTGAGTTTTTAGCAGATGCTGATAAAGCCTTGTACAAAGCGAAGGAATCGGGTCGTAATCAAGTTGTTTGTGCAAGTGATATTAAATAAAATATGTTGCAGTGTATATTCAAATATAAAATCATGGGGTTTTTCGAAAAATAATTTGTTAAAACAAAAGTGAGCCGAGTGATAGATATAAGTCGTTTTGAAGGTTGTTTGATGGGGTTAGCTTTAGGCGATGCCTTAGGGGCGCCATACGAAGGCGGCCCAACTGGCAAGTTGCTTTGGATGATTCTCGGAAAGACCCCTGAAGGTAAAATGCGTTGGACAGACGATACGCAAATGGCCTTAGATATTGGTGAATCTTTAGTGCACAACCAAAAAATGAATGCTGATGACATTGCCGCTCGTTTTGGAAAAAGTTATAGATGGGATCGCGGTTATGGTTCTGGTGCAACTCGTTTATTAAAAAAGTTCCGCAGTGGAACGGATTGGCGTTTGGCTAACAAAAGTGTATTTAGAGATGGGTCGTTTGGTAACGGAAGTGCCATGCGTGCTCCAGTAATAGGTATGTTTTTCCTAAATGATGAGAAAAATTTAATAGAAATGGCAAGAAATTCTTCAATCATCACTCATTCGCATCCATTGGGTGTTGAAGGTGCTGTTCTTATTGCAAGCGCAACGGCTTTGGCTTTGCAAAAAGAAAAGCCAATTGAAATTATTGAATGTGCAACATTAAATTGTAAGCTAGCGCCATATTTGACACGACTGGAAATTGCCTTTCAGTGGCTAAAAAATAAAGAAACACCTCGTAAGGTCAAAAAACTCGTACAGTGGTTAAACAGCGAGAAACTGGTATTTTGGCAATTAGAATTGGCGAGTAAAAAGTGTAAAATCGGTACGAAATACTTACCGAAATCTGTTCTTTGATAATTT